>JGI12210J13797_10169106_pt1 | contig 21893 bp, 18 predicted proteins | sample ElkSlonscriptome_3_FD_13797 | JGI IMG/M metagenome (IMG submission 13797)
GGCAGCTCGTGGCGGCCGAGCGCCACCTGCTCGCCCGCGGCCTCACCGGGGTGCACGACATGGGCGTGAGCCCGTCGGCCGACGCGCTGTACCGAGCGCACGCCACCCACGACGACCCGGACCAGCGCCTCGCCCTGCGCGTGATGGGCTACGCCGACGCGGACTGGCTGCCCACGCTGGTCGACCAGCACGCGCCCGAGCGCCCCGGGCCGGGGGTTCGCTACGCCCTGCTGGGCGTGAAGCTCTACGCCGACGGTGCGCTGGGCAGCCGCGGCGCGGCGCTGCTGCGGCCCTACCACGACCGACCCGATCACCGCGGCCTCATGCAGCAATCGGCCGCCGCGCTGGAGGCCGCGTGCGAGCGCGCCGTGGCCCACGGGTTCCAGGTGGCCACCCACGCCATCGGCGATGCGGCCAACCGCGCCGTGCTCGACACCTACGCCACCGTCTTGCGCCGCCACGGATCGACCGACGCCCGGCTTCGGATCGAGCACGCCCAGATCGTCGACCCGGCCGACATCCCCCGCTTCGCCGCGCTCGGGGTGGTGGCCAGCATGCAGCCCACCCACGCCACCAGCGACATGCCCTGGGTGCCCGCGCGTCTCGGCCCCGAGCGCCTCGCGGGGGCCTACGCCTGGCGCCGCTTCCTCGACGCCGGGGTGCGGCTGTGCTTCGGCAGCGACGCGCCGGTCGAGCTGCCCGACATAACCCACGGGCTGCACGCCGCGACGACCCGCCAAGACGCCGAGGGGCGCCCGCCCGGCGGCTGGCAGCCCGACCAGCGCCTCTCCCTGCTCGAGACCATCACCGCCTTCAGCCGCGGGGCGGCCTTCGCCAGCTTCTCGGAGGCCTTTGCCGGCACGCTGGCGCTGCGCCAACCCGCCGACCTCACCTGCTTCCGCGACGATCTCCGCGCGCTGCCGCCCGAGCAGCTCCGCGACGCCCCCGTCGCGGCGACGCTGGTCGGCGGGCAGCTCGGCTACCGCGCATGATCGCCGGTCGAGCCCAGGCCGGGCCGGCCACGTTCTCGGTGGCCGCCGGACCACGCCGATCGTAGCCTGTCCTCCGACTTCACATGTCCGACGATCCCATCCAGACCTGCCTGATGGAGGGCGACTTCGACGGCGCCGTGGCCCTGGTGTCCGCGGCGCTCGACGAGCAATTCGCTCCCGAGCTGGGGGTGCAGCTGTTCGGCATCCACACCTTCCGCGACGATCCCGACGCGGCCGAGCAGGCCCTGCGCCGCGTGGTGGAGGCCCACCCCGATCTGCAGGTGCAGGCGCTGTTCGATTGCCTCCAGGCCCTGCGCGCCTACCTGCACCGGCGCGAGTCGGCGACCGAGACCAGCCAGCGCAACTTCGTGCTCGGGCGATCCAACCCCGCCCCGCCCCCCTGGCTGGCCCGGCAGGTGCAAGCGGCGGTCGAGCACGCCAGCGGCGAGGTCGCGGCCGCGGCCGCGTCGGTGCAGTGGGTGAAGACCACGCGCCCCGACATCGCCGGCGAGGCCCACCTCATCGACGGCTCCCGGCGCTCGTTCCAGTCGATTTGCGACGCCGACGACCTCCACGGCACGGTGCTGCACTGCTTCTCCGGCCCCCACCTGCTCGACATCCCCTTTACCGAGCTGCAGCGGGTCGACCTCGGCGAGGTGCGAGCGTCGTGGGACACGATCTGGCGGCCGATCAAGGTGGCGCTGCGCGACGGTCGGCAATTCGCCGCCCGCATGCCCACCCGCTACCCCCGCAGCGGCACCCACCCCGACGCCCTGGTGCGCCTGGGCCGGATGACCCTGCTCGACCACGACCGCGGCTACGCGATCGGGTGGGGCATGATCGACTACATCCTCGACGAGGTCGCGGTGGGCGTGGAGCGGATCACCTCGCTGCGCCGGTCGTAGCAGCCCCTCACACCGGCTCGATCGCGAACATCTCCACGTCGACCCCGTCGCAGGCGTGCACGTACGCGGGCGGGCCCGTGTAGCCGGGCAGGCCGGCCGCCGCCGACGGCCCCAGCCGCTCCCCCGGCGTCCAGCGAGCCATCACCCGCGCCCCGTCGCGGCGGCGCTCCGAGTGGTAGTCGATCCGCTCGCCCTCCCGCGTCATCGACACCCACCATCGCCCGGCCGTCGAAGGTGTCGATCGACAGGCGCGCGGGCAGCAGCGGGCGCAGGGCCGAGACCGGCACCTCCCAGTGCACGAACAGCAGGTCACGCCAGCTCTGGGTGCCCGCGTTGCGCCCCGCGGGCCGTCGGGTGGGAGCGAGCCGATCCATCACGCACGCTAGTCTACCGCGCTCCGCGGGCTCGCGACCGCTCAGCCCCCGTCGCCGCCCTCGCCCTGCACCTCGTCGGACGACCCGTCGTTGCCGTCGCCCTCGGCCGGCGCCTCGTTGCCGTCGCCCTCGACCGGTGCCTCGCTGTCGTCACCCTCGGCCGGCTCGTCGGTCGGAGCCTCGTCGGTCGGAGCCTCGTCGGTCGGAGCCTCGTCGGTCGGCGCCTCGTCGGTCGGCGCCTCGTCGGTCGGCGCCTCGTCGGTCGGCGCCTCGTCGGTCGGCGCCTCGTCGGTCGGCGCCTCGTCTACCGGCTCCGGCTCGGGGCGCTCCGGCTCCTCCTCCGGCTCGGTCGGGCGCACGTCGAGGGGCTCGCCCACGCTCGGCTTGTCGTCGTCCTTGGTGTCGTCCCTGTCCCCCACCGTGCTCCGGGTGTTGGTCCTCGGGGTCTGCCGAGAGCGGCGTCGCTCGTCGCGCTCGCGCTGCTTGGCCCGCCGCTCCAGCCGAGACTGCCGCCGCGACTTCGACTTGATGCCGATGAAGCGAGGCTTGGCCACCGGCCCCTCCAGCCGGAACCCCAGCCCCTCCTCCGGCGCGTCGAGCTTGGTCTCGGGCTTGGCGGTCTGGATCATGAAGCGCATCGGCTCGCTCTCGTTCTGCAGCTTCTCGCTGAGATTGAACTTGAGCTCCATGTCGATGCGCGACTTGCCGAACGGATCCTTGAAGTTGATCGTGCCCGAGATCTCGATCCACACGTCGTCGCTCTTGGTCTCGATCGGCCCGTCGGAGGTCGCGACCCCGTCCTCCACCGTCATGCGACCCGACAGCGTCCCCATGTCGATCTCGGGGATCACCACTCCGCTCTTGAGCGCCTTCGAATCGGGCACGTAGAGCTTCTCCACCCCGTCGCCCACCCGGCACGCCGCGCAGGTCAGCTCGATGACGCCGGTGGCGTCGGCGAACTTGTTCTCCGGCATGGTCAGATCGATCTTGATGGCCAGGATGCCGCTCAAGGGCGCGTTGAGGGCCTGGGCCGCCTTGGGCACGCCGTACAGCGGCAGGTCGGCCAGGTCGACCTGGATGTGCGACTGCTCGGCGTCGCGCGAGTACGCGGCGGTGAACGAGCCCTCGTCCAGCTCCGCCTCGAGCTCGACGTCGATGTTGCCCATCATCAGCCCCAGCACGCTGATGTCGACGTCGACCTCGGGGATCAAATACTTCTGCGGCACCTGCCCCGGCCGCGACGGCGAGAACGTCCACTGCACGTTCTCCAGCGTCACGCCCCCGAACGGCGAGATCGACACGTCCTCGATGTCGATGATGTAGCCCTGAGCCTTGGCCTCGTGGCTGATCCGCCACGCGATGGCCCGCGTGGGCAGGCTCAGCCACGCGAACAGCACGAAGAACAGGAACCCGATCCCGCCCCACAGGAGGATCTTGCGGAAGTTGCGACGGAAGCTGCGCAGCGCCCCGCCGCTGCCGCTGCCGCTGTCGCCCGTGCCCGGGATCTTGCCCCGGGTCATCGTGAAATTCGGGAGCTTCACGGTGAACTTCATGATGCGCCCTCCTCGTCCTCGTCCTCGTCGGCGGCCGCCTCGCTCACCCGCTGCCAGGTGGCCAGCGTCACGTCCACGTTGAGCCGATCCTCGGCGTTGCTCGGCGAGCGCACGACCAGCTCCTCGGTCACGATGATGTGCCCGGGGTTGCTCTCGATCTTGGTGAGGAACTGGACCAGGTCCTCCAGCGTCACGCTGCGCAGGTTGAACTTGTAGCCCTCCTTGTCCAGCCCGCCCTCCGGCAGCCCGAACGTGAGGTCCTCTTGGTTGGAGGGCTGGATGCTCTCGCCCACCGTCGCCGCCTCGGCGACCACGTTGGAGAAGTACAGCTCCTGGTCGGAGATGGTCTCCTCGCGCTTCTTCTTCTCCGCCAGCCGCTCGGTGTAGACCGCCCCGCGCGTGTAGACCATGTCGAGCGCGCGCTGGGTGGCCAGGATGTCGTTCTCCGTCTCGCGCAGGGCCTTGTCGCGCAGGTACAGCAGCACCAGCAGGCCCATCACGAACGCGGTGAGGATGAGCGCCATCACGTAGGTGCGCTCGCGAGGCGTCAGCCGGCTCATGAAGCCGCCGCTCATGGGGTTCTTCGCCATCGGTTCAGCCCTTCGCCCCTTCGGTGGCCCCCGACTCCTCGTCGTCGGTGGCGTAGTAGCAGTTGTGGTCGATCTGCATCTCGAAGCTCTTGCGGTCGGTGCCCCGCACCTTGCCCTTCTGGATCTTGGAGATGCACGAGACCTGCTTGAGCTTGTAGGCCAGCCGATCCTGCGCGGTGGCGGTGGCCGCGTCGACCTTCAGCTCGATCTTCCGCTGCCGGATGTCGACCACCGCGAACGTGAGCGCGTCGGAGACCACGATGCCGCGGGTGAGGTCGACGATCTCGGCGGCCGGCTTCTTCTCCGCTTCCGCCTCGCTGTCGTCGTCGCCGTCGTCGTCGTCGTCGTCGCCGGACGGCGCGGCCCCGGGCACCGGCATGCCCGTGAGCGGATCGATGCCGGCCCCGCCCACCGGCTGCCCCGTGGCGGGGTCGATGGCCCCGGGCGAGCCCGGCGGCGGCTGCTGGCCCAGGTCGCTGGGCGTGGCCGCTTCCACCACCGACGCCAGCACCTCGAGCGCGCCCTTCTCCGGGACCAGGCTGGTGAGATCTTGGCCCTCCACCGCGGCCAGCCGCGCCTCGATCTGCGAGGGGCCGAGCGCCTCGCCGAACACGTCCTCGGTGGCCGCGGCCAGCTCGTCGCCGTAGGCCGCCTTCTCGGCCTCGAGCGCCTTGACCTGCGCGATGGTGTCGAGCGCCCCAAAGGCCATCACCGCCACCCCGATCGCCACCAGCGACGACATGCGCTCTTGGATCCACCCGCCCTCGCCGTCGCCGGTGCTGGCGTCGTGCAGCTGCATCAGGGGGCGCCGGGCCGCGCCGTACACCGCCCCCAGCGCGGCCGCGTAGTTCGCCCAGTCGCGCCCCTGCGTGCCCTTGACCAGGGTGGCCTGCGGCATGAAGCGCTGCACCTCCAGCCCGCTCTGCTCGGCGAGGTAGGGCACCAGCCCCTGCAGGGCCGCGCCCCCGCCCGCCAGCATGATCTTGGTGACCTCGAGCTTGTACGTGGCCCGCAGCCACATGCGGGTGTGGCCGATCTCGCGGACCAGCGGCTCCACCGCGCGCGCCACCACGTGGCCCGCGTCGAGCTGCTCGTCGTTCATCTGCTCGAGGCCGTGGTGGGGCAGGAACGCGTCGCGCTGCTTGGCCGCCTCCGCCTCCGCCGTGTCGAGCTGGTAGGCCTTGGCGATGGCGGCCGTCACGTGCCGCCCGCCTCGTCGCGCCACCCGGATCGCCCGCGGGCCCTTGGTCGACAGCGCCACCAGCTGGGTGCTGCTGTGCCCGAGGTCGACCAGCAGCGTCACCGGCTCCAGCCCGCGCTCCGACAGCTCGGGCGACAGCGGCGTGGAGGGAGGCCGCGCCGCCACCTGGGCCATGGCCACCGCGCCCGAGGTGATCGCCTTGAAGTCGACCCCAGCCCGCTTGAAGATGTCGTAGATCGACTCGACCTTGTCGCGGCGAGCGGCGGCCACGAGCGCCCGGCCCTCGTTCCCCGCCCCCGGCAGCACCACGTGGCCGTGGAACAGATCCTCGAGCGGCACGGGGAACTGCCCCTCCGCCTCGAAGCCCACCGCCTGGCCGATCCGCCGCTCGTCGGAGAAGGGGAACGTGAGCACCCGGTAGCTGCACAGGCTGGGCGGAAGGGCCAGCCCCACCGGGTACGACAAGAGCCGGCGCTGCTTGAGCATGCCCAGCGCCACCGCGAGCACCGCCCCCAGCGGGTCGGCGTCGGGGTCGGTCTCGACCTGCCCCACCGGCTCGGTGAAGGCGTCGGTGACCTGTATGCCACGCAGGCCCGCCGAGGCCACCACCACCTTCACGTGATGGGACCCGAGATCGATGCCGACGAATTTCTGAGCCATGGCTTGCTCACTCCTCCCGAATGTAGAGCCACGCGCCCTTGCCCTGGCTCTGGGCGCGCTGGTAGTCGATGTCGTAGACCGCGTCGAGTCGCTTCTTGACCGAGCCGACCTCGGTGATGACCTCGATGCGATACACGTGCTCCGGATCGGCCGTCGCCACGTCGTCCAGGCCCTGGATCGTGTCGCCGTCCTGCACCTGCCCCTTTGCCCGCACGCTGATCCCCTCGGGGATGATGGGCAGGTTCAGGTTCTGTTCGGCGTCGCCCCCCATGGCGTCGAGCGGCGAGATGAACTGGTCGGGCTTCTCCGCCAGCTCCTTGAACGCCTCGAGGTCCTTGAACAGCGAGAACTCGCGGCTCTCGACGATGTAGTTGGCCAGCGGCATGGTCTTGAGCAGGAACGCCTCGCCCTCGACCTTGTCCGCGTCGTCGGGGTGCACCGCGTAGCGGATGATCTGGGCGATCTGCTCGGCGCTGGCGAAGTTCACGTTGACCTTGCAGCCGCCGTACACGGTCAGCTCGTGGCCGAACGCCGCCATCCAGTCGTCGTCGATGCCCTCCACCAGGTGCAGCTCGTCGATGCTGTCGAGCCGACCGTTGCGCTCCTGGTAGGGATCGAACAGCTGGGTGTAGCGGTAGTTCTCGGGGCGCGAGCTGCTCGAGCGCAGGCGCACCAGGTCGAACGTCTGCACGTCGTCGTCGATGTAGTCGGCCATCGAGCGCAGCAGATCGCTGCGGGTGTAGAACTGCCCGTCGGCCTTCTCTTCCTCGAAGTAGGGGTCGTAGAGGGTGGGCAGCATCAGCGCCTCGACCGTCTCGGTCACGCGCCCCGCCGGGTTGTCCTTGTCGTCGCGCTGCACCGCGAGGCAGTTCACGTTGATCTTGCCGCTCTCGGCCGACACCCGGTACTCGAACGAGCCGCCCGAGATGGCCAGCTCCGACAGCGAGGAGGTGTCGATGCCCACGAACGCCCCCAGGCTCTCCGCGCCGTCCTCGGTGCCGAACGCCGACATCATGTAGGGGGCGAGCTGGGTGATGTCGACCTGGCCGGCGAACTGCTGGAACTGCTTCTGGTTGAACACCCGGCGCTGGACCTCGAACAACAGCAGCGACAGCTGCATCGAGCCGCGCTGGATCTGCCGCGCGGTCACCTCGTCGCGCACGTTGATGGCCGACTGCCAGTCCACCCGGGCCTCGAAGTTGAAGGTGGCCGTGAACGGGGCCAGGATGGCCAGGCACGCGATGACCAGCAGCACCGCCACGCCGTGCTGCCCCGACGCCGCCGCCCCGCGAGCTTCACGACGCCCGCGACCCGGCGCCGCCCCAGCCGACTCGGGCTGCGCCGCCTCGGGCTGCGCCGACTCGGGCTGCGCCGCCTCGGGCTGCGCCGACTCGGCCGGCGACGCCTCGGCCGGCGACGCCTCGGGCTGCGCCGCCTCGGGCTGCGCCGACTCAGCCGGCGACGCCTCGGCCGGCGACGCCTCGGCCGGCGACGCGACCTCGTGGTCTGGATCGTGCGCGCTCACTGTTGCCCCTTCGACAGGTCGATCTTCTCCTGCATCATGAGCACGACCTGGCTGTGGAACTCGACGATCTCATCGTCGTCGAGCACGTGCAGCTCGATCTTGATGCGCTCGGGCAGCCGATCGGGCTGGAAGTCGATCTTGTTGGTGCGCCACTCGTCCTGCCAGTCGAGGTCCTGGGTGTTCCAGTACTTCACGTCGAAGCCGACCACGTCCTCGATGAGCACGTAGGCGGGGAAGTAGCGCTCGAGATCCTCGGGGTCGTCGCCGGTCAGCCGCCGCGACTCGCGGCGGTACAGGTGGGTGCGGCTCTTGTCTTCGGGGTCGGCCTCGAGGAAGTACTGGATGACGGTCTGATCGCTCTCGTTGGCGTCCTTGCGCACCCGCAGGTGGGAGAACGACGAGAACGTGATGGAATCGGACTCGAAGCTGTCACGGCCGTCGAGCACCGTGAAGTGCCGCACCTCGTCGATGGGCCGGTTGAACGACAGGTAGGTCATCGACAGCTCCGACTCCATCCGCAGCAGGCCGCTGCGCACGATGGAGTAGCGGTTCTGGATCTGCTCGGAGACCTCCATGGCCCGCAGCGTGCCGTTGAAGCTGGCCCACACCGAGACCATCATCATGCTCAGCACCGCCAGCGAGATCATCACCTCGATGAGGGTGAGGCCGCGGCTGCGGCGGCCAGCTCGGAGATCGGAACGGACGCTCATCACCGGCCTCCCATCCCCATCCCGGGGGGCTGGGCCGACTGGCCCTTGCCGCGGCCCGAGGACGGGGGCCCGCCCCCGCGGTCTCCGCCGCCTCTGTCTCCGCCTCCGCCGTCGTCCATGCCTCCGTCGTCGCCGTCTTCGTCATCGCCGACCGCACCGCCCATCGTGGGCAGCTGGTCGAGCGCAGCGGGATCGGTCCAGAACGTGGCGATGGTGAGGCATTCGTTCTCGGCGTCCTCGCACATCCACTCGTCGCTCAGCTTGGCGCGCTCGCCATCGGGGCTCCACCGCACCGTGCACCACGCCTTGCGGATCGACTGCTCGATGGCCCCCTTGATGATGGGCCACGCCATGCCCAGCATGCCGAACGCCTGGTCGCCGGCGTCCTGCACGAAGTCGTTGCCGTCGGTGTCGGCGGCGTCCTTGGCCTGCACCAGCTCGTTGTAGTCGGGCAGCTCGATGACGTCGGTGACGCAGATGTACTCGACCGCGGGCCAGCCCTGGTCGGCGAAGTCGCCCTCGAACACCTGGTCGTCCTGGCTCCAGCCGTCTTGCTCGAGCTGCCACTCCATCTCGATGAGCTGCGCCTCGGCCAGGAACGCCACCGACGACAGCTGCCGCGCCTGGTCGGTGGCCCGCAGGCTCGCCATCTGCGAGCTGAGCAGCGAGGTCAGCGAGATGGACAGGATGGCCACCGCCACCATCACCTCCAGCAGGGTGAACCCCGCCGCCGCCTCGGATCGATCGTGCCTGCGCCCGCCCATCAGAACGTCCTCCGCTCGAGCCGCGTGCCCAGCTCGTCCTCTTCGTCGGTGGGATCCTCGGGCAGCACGAGGTCCTCGTGCCCGTCGACGATCGTCACCCGCCCGGTGAGCGGCTGGACCTTGATGGTGTACTTGGCCTGGACCTCCTCGTCCTCGATCTGGATGTGGGCCTGCTGGGTGCGCCCCCGCGGGAAGAAGAACACGCTGGCCTCTCCCTCGGTGATGGGCTCGAAGTCGTCGGCCGTGCGCACGTAGACGATCTTCACCCCCTCGGGCAGGCTGAGCGGCTTGGCCAGCTCCGACAGCGAGTTCTCGTCTTCGAAGCTGTCGAACAGCGGCGGCCGGCGCCGGGGCACCTTGCGGTGCTGGGCCGCGTAGGGGTCACCCAGGCCGTCCGCGGCCGCCTCGCCCCCCGAGCCGCCCTGGCCGTAGATCTCGGCCTGCAGCGAGCGGTTGTACGACTCCTCGGCCTGGCGATCCCGCTGCTCCTGCTCCTCGAGCCGGTCCTCGTCGATCTCCGTGATCTTGCCGTCGCGATCGGTCGCGGGCAGGTACATGCGATCGCTGCCCTGCTGCAGGCTGATGGTGTTCTTCTCGAAGTCGATGTGCAGGCGGTAGTAGTCGCCGGTGACCCGGGCCTTGTCGTAGCCGTAGCGCACCAGGTTGGCCAGCTGGTTGGTGGCGCGCGACACCTCGGCGTTGCGCCCCGCCCCGAACCCGATGATCACCATGCCCAGCATCAGCGCGAGCACGCCCACGACGATCATGATCTCGATGAGCGTCATGCCGCGGCTGCGTCGCCGAAGGAGCATGGTGGTGGGTGGGGTCATGGGCGTGTTCCGAGGGTCCTACGCACGGGGCCGGCTCGAGCGGGTCGGGCTCAGCCCTCCCCTTCGCCCTCGCCCTCGGCCTCGGCCTCGCCGTAGTTGGTGATGTCGTCGGCGGTGCCCATCTCGCCGTCCTCGCCGGGCGACATCACGTCGACGCTGCTCTTCTCGCCGGGGCACTTGAACGTGAAGTCGTTGCCCCACGCGTCCTTGGCCACCCGCGAGATGAACCCGGCCGCCTTGAGGTCCTGCATGGTCTTGGGGCACTTGCCCCGCTTCGCCGTGCGGTACTGCTCGATGGCGCCCTGGATGGTGATGGTCTGGTTCTTGGTGTCCTGCTTCTGGGCGTCTTGGTAGCGGTTGAACGCCATGATGCCCACGCCGCCCATGATGAGGCTGATGATCGCGACCACGACCATGATCTCGATGAGGGTCATGCCGCGCTGGGCCTTGGTGGCCGCAGAGGACACGGAGGTGGAGCGGGGGGGGAGACGGAGCTCGGGGGGAGTGTGCATGGGATCCTTCCTTGTCTTGGCTAGCTGCCCGCCATCTCGGTGAGCTGCATGATGGGCTGCATGATGGAGAACACGACGAAGCCCACGGCCACCCCCATCACGACGATCATGAGGGGCTCGAGCAGGCTGGTGAGGCGGTTGATGGAGGTGTTGGTCTCGCGGTCGTAGGCCGCGGCCACGTCGCCGAGCATCTGCTCGAGCTGCCCCGAGCGCTCGCCGACCGCGATCATGTGGGTGACCAGCGGCGGGAACTGGCCGCTGCGCTTCAGCGCCGGGGCGATGTTCTCGCCCTCGCGGATGGCGTCGCGCGCATCGCTGACGACCTTCTCGAGCACCACGTTGCCCAGCAGTGAGCGCACGATGTCGAGGGCCTGCAGCAGCTGCACGCCGCTGGACAGCAGGGTGGACAGCGTGCGGGCGAAGCGAGAAATGGCGATCTTGCGGGCCAGCTCGCCCACCACCGGCGTGCGCAGGATGATGGTGTCGCCCACCAGCTGCCCCCGCTCGCTGGCCCGCCACCGGCGGAAGGTCCACACCAGTCCCGCGCCCAGCAGGATGAGCGCCCACCAGTAGCCCGACACCAGGTCCGACAGCCAGATGAGCAGCTGGGTGTTCCACGGCAGCTCGGCGTTCATGTCGGCGAACATGCCGGTGATCTTGGGGACGATGCCGACCATGAGCACCGTGATGATCACCCCGCCCAGCACGCTGAGCACCAGCGGGTAGACCATGGCCGAGCTGACCTTGCCCTTGATCTCGAGCTGCTTCTCGAGGAACTCGGCGAGGCGGAACAGCACCGACTCGAGCGCGCCCGAGGCCTCGCCCGCCCGGATCATGTTGATGTAGAGCTGGGGGAACGCCTGGGGGTACTTCGACATCGCGTCGGCCAGCGACGAGCCCTCGTTCACCTTGCCCGCGATGTCGCTCAAGATGCTCTTGAAGCGCGGGCTCTCGACCTGGTCGGTGAGCGCGGCGAGGGCCTCGGGCAGGGTCACCCCCGCGGCCAGCAGCGTGCCCAGCAGCTGGGTCATGCTGGCGACCATCTTGGGCTTGATGCGATCGAGCAGCTTGCCCAGATCGATCTCGCGGTCGGTCCCGCCCGCGGCTTCGGACGCCGCCGCAGACGCCGTGGTCTCGTTGACCCCGGTGAGGTAGACGCCCTCGCGGCGAAGCGACGCCTTGAGCGCGGCCACGCTCTCGGCGTTGGCCACTCCCTTGACGTTCTTCCCCTTGGCCGACAGGCCCGTGTATGCGTACGCCGGCATCGCGGTGGATCAAGCCTCTTCTGCGGTGACCCGCATGACTTCTTCGATGGAGGTGATGCCCTGCAGCACCTTGTGGGCTCCGTCGTCGCGCAGCGTCCTCATGCCGCCGTCGACGGCCGCCTGCTTGATCTGCCCCGCGTCTGCGTTGCGGATGGCCAGGCGCCGCACCTCTTCGTTGATGGAGAGTAGCTCGTATACGCCGGTACGCCCGGCATATCCGGTGCCGCCGCACTTCTCGCAGCCGTGCGGGTTGGCCTCCCAGATCGTGCCCACGGGCGGGAGCTTTCGCCCCTCGGGCGCGACGATGGGCATGGGCTCGCCCTCGTCGTCGCGCAGCGGCTGCCGCAGCGGGTTCTCGCCCCGGAAGAACAGCTCGGGATCGACCCCGAGGTCCTCCAGCTCGGCCGCGAGCGGCGTGTGCGTCTGGCAGCACGACCGGCACACCTTGCGGAGCAGGCGCTGGGCCTGCAGCGCGACCAGCGACGAGGCGACCAGGAACGGCTGCACCCCCATGTCGACCAGGCGGGTGATGCCGGTGGCCGCGTCGTTGGTGTGGATGGTGGACAGCACCAGGTGACCGGTGAGCGACGCCTGGATCGCGATCTCGGCCGTCTCGAGGTCACGGATCTCGCCGACCATGATGACGTCGGGGTCGTGGCGCAGGAACGAGCGCAGGCCGCCGGCGAAGGTGAGGTTGATCTTGGGCTGCACCTGCACCTGCGAGATGCCCTGCAGCTGGTACTCGACCGGATCCTCGATGGTGAGGATGTTGAGGTTGGGCTTGTTGATCGTGGCCAGGCACGAGTAGAGCGTGGTCGTCTTGCCCGAGCCGGTGGGCCCCGTGACCAAGAAGATGCCGTGCGGGCGGTGGATGACCTCGCCCACCACCCGCAGGTGGTCACGGGCCATGCCGATGGCGTCGAGCGACAGCGCCATGGCCGACTTGTCGAGCAAGCGGATGGTGATGCGCTCGCCGTGGGCGGTGGGCACGGTGGCGACGCGCATGTCGACCTCCTTGCCCGCGATCTTCCGGCGGATGCGGCCGTCCTGGGGCAGGCGCTTCTCCGCGATGTTGAGCCCGGCCATGATCTTCACGCGGGCCACGATGCTGGCCATGTGGGCCTTGGGCGCGCGCTTGGTCTCGTGCAGCACGCCGTCGACCCGGTTGCGCACGATGATCTCGCGGTCGCCCGGCTCGATGTGGATGTCGGAGGCCTTCTCCTTGCTCGCGTTGAAGATGAGGCTGTTGACGAAGCGGATGATCGGCGCGTCCTCGGCCGACGCGTGCAGGATGTCCTCGTCCTCCTCGTCGAAGGCCTCGTCCTTCTTCTCGAGGTCGACCTCCTTGTGGCGCTTGGAGTAGATGGTGTTGATGAGCTCGGCGACCGCCGAGCTGGGCATGAGCGAGAGCACCGGGTCCGCGTCGTAGAGCTGCCCGAGGTCGTCGAGGTCGAGCAGGCGGGTGGGATCGGAGGCCACCACCCGCAGCACCCCCTGCACGCCCTGGTCGGCGTGCAGCTCGTAGGGCAGGCACATGTTGGCGCGCGCGTAGGTGATGGACAGGTGCTCCACCAGCTCGTCGTCGACCTCGGCCGGCGGCATCGACTCGATGCAGGGCAGGCCGAACTGCTGGGCCAGCGCCTGGCACACGTCCCACTCCGAGCAGTGCTTGAGCCGAACCAGCGTCTCGCCCACCCGCTCGGCCTCGAGGTGCTGCACCGACAGCGCCTCGGCCAGGGCCTCGGGCGTGCAGGCGCCCCGCTCGATGAGCAGCTCGCCCAGCGGGCGCGGATCGGTGCGCAGGCCCTCGGGGGGCACGGCCGCCGCGGTCTTGGTCTCCGAGGCGGGCGAGGGAACGGGCGGAGCGGGCGGCGGCCCGACGATGGTGACGGCTTCTTCCATGACGATGCTCGTGCGGGCGGACTACTTCACCCGGGGCGGGCGGGGCTTGGGCGTGGGCTTGGCGGTGGGCGTGGGGGCGGCCTCTTCTTCCTCTTCTTCGTACAGCTGCGGCGACAGGCCCAGCTCGCCCGTGATCTCCTTCTGCTGGAGCTCCAGCTCGGCCTCGCGGGTGAGGTACTCCTCCTGGACCATCCGCTCGGCCTCCTTGTTGACCGTGGCCAGCAGCCCGCTCTTCTTGCGGTAGTTGACGTTGGTGGCCAGGTCGCGGCGCTCGAACGCCGTCTCGCGCGAGAGGAATTCGAGCCGCTCCTCCATCCGCCGCTTGTGGATCCGCCGGGCGTCGTCCGGGGTCTCGAGGATGTGGGGGACCAGCACCATCATCAGGTTGATCTTCTCCTTCTGCTTGGACTTGCGCTTGAACAGCCAGCCCAGCAGCGGGATGTCGCCCAGGCCCGGGACCTGCGAGGTGCTCTCGCGCTCGACCTCCTGCACCAGCCCGCCGAGCACGATCGGCTGGCCGTCGCGACCGAGCACCTTGTCGAGCTTCAGCCGCCGCTTGGTGGTGGTCACGCCCAGCGTGGGGCTCTCGCTCTCGATGTCGTTGTTCTCCATCTCGATGTCGAGGGTGACCATGTCCCCGTCGTTCACGTGCGGGGTGACCTGCACCTTGAGGGTGACGTCCTGGCGCTGCACCGACTGCACGGGCACCAGGCCCCCGCCCTGACCGCCGCCGGGGAAGGCCAGCGCGCCCTGGGTGGGCACGTTGCGGCCGACCTCGATGCTCGCCTCCTGGTTGTCGGCGGTGTACAGGTGCGGCTCGGCCACCAGGTTGACGCTGGTGTTCTCCTGCGCGGCCTGGATGATGACGCCGAAGGCGGGGATGTCCTGGCCCAGGCCGAGGAACTGCCCCGAGCCCTGCACCTGCGGCCCCAGCACGCCCGCGGCCAGGCCGTTGAGGATGGAGGTGTCCAGCAGCACCGAGTTCTGCCCGTTGGGCGACGAGGCGGCGAAGCCCAGCGCGTCGCCCTGGACCCCGCCCCCGTCGACCCCGAAGGTGGTGCCGAAGTGGCCCGACGCGCCGCCCGACAGGCGGTTGTTGAGCGACAGCTCCAGCAGGTAGACCTCGATGTAGACCTGCTTGCGCTGGGCGTCGAGGGCGTCGATGACGGTGCGCAGCGCCTGGAAGTCGGTCTGCGAGGCGAGGATGACCAGCGAGCGGGTGGCCGGATCGGCGGTCACCTTGATCTCGCCCGAGAACAGCTCGGCCGACTGCGAGGCGGGAGCGGCGTTGGCGTTGCCGCCCCGCCCGCCACGGCCACCGCCACCGCCGCCGCCGCTGGCCGCCCCCTGGCCGAGCTGCATCAGCACGCCGGCGACCTCGTCGGGGTCGGCGTTGCGCAGCTTCACCACGTGGATCCGGCCGCCGCCGCCGGCCAGCGCCACGTCGAGGCGCTCGATGAGCCGCCGGATGACCTCGTAGTCGGCCTCGGGGGCCACCACGATGAGGGTGCCGGTGCGCTCGTCGACGATGACCCGCGAGAACCCGGGCTCGCCGTCGGCCCCGCCCTTGGCCGACGCGCCCGACTTGCCCTTGGCGTCGCCCTCACCAAAGATCTCGCGGACCATCTCCGCGGTCTCCTGCGGATCGGCGTACTGGAGCTGGAAGAAGAAGATCTTCTCCAGGCGCGTGCTCGACTCGTCGATCTGCCGCACGATCTTGAGCAGGCGGCGAACGCTGGCCCCGGTGTCGGTGAAGATCACCAGGTCGCCCACCGCGTCGACGCTGCCCTGCTTGGTCTTGAGCTTGTTGAGCAGGTCGACGACGTCCTTGGTCTCGCCCTTGGAGCGGTACAGCTGGGTGACGTAGCGATCGTTGTTGGGCGCGCGGCTGGTCGGGCCGTAGACCGGCAGGGTGCGCCCCTTCACGTCGCTGGTCTCGACGATCTTGAAGTACTTGCCCGAGGGCTCGACCGTCAGCCCCATGGTCTGCAGCGCCGCGTAGAACGCCGCGTAGGCCTCGTCGACGGTGACCGGCTCGGGCGAGAGGATGGTGACCTTGCCCGAGCGCGCCTTGAGGTCGAGGATGAACTTCTGGCAGGAGATGCTCATCATCCAGTTGACCAAGTCCTGCAGCTCGGCCTCCTTGGGCAGCGTGATGCGGAACTTGGTGCCCCGGGGCTGCTTGCGGCAGCTGTTGTAGCCGACCCCTCCCCCCTCGTCGCCCGACAGCTCGCCGCCGTCGGCCGGTCCTCGGGCGGCGCCTCCGGCTGCCCCCCCGCTGCGGTCGAACGGCTTGGCGACGGTGGGAGGACGCACGGGAGCAGGAGCGGGGGCGGTGGTGGTGGGCTGGGTGCGGCGGGCGGGCGGGGCAGCCTGGGCGGTCGAGGCCACCGGCATGCTCGCCACGTGCAGCGCCAGAGCAGCCACACCGCTGACGATGAGGCGGGACCACCGACGATCGGTTCGCGAAGTCATTGGATCTGGATTTCCTTGGTGATGGTCTTGCCCTTGCGCTCGATCGACACCGAGAGGTTCGAAGCGCGCCGAAGCTTTGTATAGAGCGCCATGGCCTTGTCCATGGACTTCAGCTCCTCGCCGTTGACCCCGGTGAGCATGTCACCGTTCTTCAGGCCGAGGAGCTTGGGGAGCGACCCCCGACGGATGCCGTAGAGCTTGTAGCCGAGCACCTCGTCGTCCCGCTGCTTGGGGACGATGCGGGCCTGCTTGGCGAGCATGGCCGGGTTGGCCATCAGCTTCTCCACGAACGCCCGGTCGACGGTGCAGGTGTTCTCGGTGGGGCAGTTGATGGCCTCGGCCGCGCCGGGGATCTCCCGGCTGTTCTTGGACGGGGTCTTCTTGGACTCGGCCGTGCTGCGGGTGGGCGTGGCCTTGGGGGGGGGCACGTCCTCGCCGAGCTCGAGGTACTCGAGCGCCGCGTTGTTGCGCAGGTGCACCAGCCCCTGGTCGACCCCCATCACCACCACGCCGGTGCGGACGAGGTCGCCGCGCCCGAACAACCCCGCCACCCCGGCCTCGGTGTCGAGGATGGTGGCCAGCGACTTCTCGGGGTCGAGCGCTTCCATGGTGGTGATGAGCTTCAGCGGCAGCCGGGACTTGGTCTCGCCGGGCTGGATGAGCGGCCCGGTGGGGCGGCCGGTGGGATCGAGGGCGGCGGGCTCGGCCGCCTCGGGCACCTCGGGCACGCAGGTCGGGCAGAACACGTTGTGCTTCTGGATCTGCTCGCCCACCCTCCCCTTGGCCCGGGACTTCGAGGACGAGGTGCTGGCCCCCAGCGCGCTGTCGTCGAACGAGAACCCGCGCCGCTTGACGGGGCCGTCTTCGTCTTCGTCCTCGCCGTCGGAATCGCCCTCGCCCTCGCCCTCGCCCTCGTCGCCCTCCTCGGCCGGCGACTCGAACAGCAGTCGCGACCCGAGCTGGGTGGTGACGGCGCTCGCCGCCAGCCCGCAGGCGGTCGCGATCCCGAGGGTCTTGATGACCCAGAAGTACTTCCGAAAGAGCGCTTCCATGACGATGGACCGTGGGGGCAGCCGGACGAGGGGTGGATGCTAGTGGAGCACCCCGTCGCCGTCCTTGTCGGCCGGGGGCTCGCCGGCCCGCGCGGGGCTGGGGCGGAACGACTCCTCGGAGATGAAGCCGGACTCGAGCTTGCGATAGATGGTGCGGGTGGCGATGCCGAGCAGGTCGGCTGCGAGGCGCTTGTCGCCGCGGGTGAACTTGAGGGTCTCGAGGATCATGCGGCGCTCGACCTCCTCGAGCGGCGTGCCCACCGAGAACGTCACCTGGCGGCCATGGCCCGCCTGGGGGTCGCGCAGCTCGGGCGGGAGATCGTCGGCCCCCACCTGCGGGCTGCCGCACAGCACCACCGCGCGCTCGACCGCGTTCTCGAGCTCGCGCACGTTGCCTGGCCACCCGTAGTTGCCCATGAGGTGGAGCGCCTGGTCGGTGAAGCCGCGGGCTTCCTTGCCGTGCTTGGCCGCGTACATGCGAAGGAAGTGGTTGCCGAGCAGGGGGACGTCTTCGATCCGGTCGCGCAGCGGCGGGATCCGGATGGGGATGACGTTGATACGATAGAAGAGATCCTCGCGGAAGTTGCCGCCCTTCACTTCCTCGGTGAGATCGCGATTGGTCGCGCAAACGAGCCGGAAGTCGACCTTGGTGGTGCGCCCGCCCACGGGCTCGATCTCCCCCTCTTGCAGGGCGCGCAGCAGCTTGACCTGCACGGTGGGCGTGATCTCGGCGATTTCGTCGAGGAAGAGGGTGCCGTCGTGCGCCTCGAGGAACCGCCCCTCGCGCGAGCGCACCGCGCCGGTGAAGGCGCCCTTCTCGTGCCCGAACAGCTCGGACTCGAGGATGGTCTCGGGCAGCGCCGCGCAGTTGACCGGCACGAAGGTCTGCTGGTCGCGGGGGCTGTGGCGGTGGATGTAGCGCGCCATCAGCTCCTTGCCGGTGCCGCTCTCGCCGAGCAGCAGCACGGTGGCGGTGCTGTTGGCCGCCTGCCGGGCGATCTCGAGGGTGGCCCGCATCACCTGGCTGTTGCCCACGATGTCGCGGGTGGTCGCCGCCTCGAGCCGCTGCCGCAGGTCGCGGTTCTCGGCCACCAGCGCCGCCTTGTCGATCGCCTTGCGCACGGTGGCGACCACCGACGCTCGCTTCAGCGGCTTGCTGATGAAGTCGTACGCGCCGCGCTTCATCGCCTCGACCGCGGTCTCGACCGTGCCGTAGGCGGTCATCACGATGACCTCGATCTCGGGGGTGATGGCCTTGACCGCCTTGAGCAGGTCGTCGCCGCCCATGCCCGGCATGCGGAGATCGGTGATCATCACGTCGACCGGCTCGCGCCGCACCACCTCGAGCGCCTCGCGCCCGTGGCCGGCGGTGATGACCGACAGTCCCTCCTTGCGGAGGACCTTGCCGAGCGCCTCCACGATGGAGGCTTCGTCGTCCACGACGAGGACGATGGGCGAGGACGCGGGGTTCGGATTCGAGGTCGTCATGGGCCTTCGCTCCTTGAGCAAGAACCGCGCCCTCGGGTGACAACCCTTTGTCGTCGGGGGTTTGGCTAGGGGTCCAGGGGGTCTACCACGCCCGAATGTCACCGTGTCGAGCGGTCCGTGACAACCTGTCATCCGGCCCGAACCGCGGCATTCGCGGGGGGACCCGGTGGCCCGTTTGGGCCACCGACTCCATCTGCGCAAGGGTTTCGCTTACAATGACCCACGCGTCGGTAAGAACATCGGCCGACCGACGCCGATGCGCGCACGATCACCTACGACGAACTCACCACCTCTAGCGAGGCGCACCTCCAGACCCATCGCGGCTACGACATCGTACACTACCCCGGTGATCGGTGAGGCCGACCGCGAGTCCATCGACTACGACCGCGACGAGACCATCTCGATCGGGATGGGGGCCAACATGGACCCCACCAACCCTCACCGCATCGCCGAAGCACGAAGCCTCGCGCTCCATCGGGAGGTGGCTCGGGTCCTACGCGAGCGCCCGGCGGTACTCGAAGCCGTGCGGGCTCGCGTCGAGCGATGGCGGCAAGAGGGGAGCGGTGCGCACCCTTACGCGGAGGCCTGGAGTCGAATCCTGTCCAGCGACCTAGACTCCATCGAGGCCTTCATCACCGACCCGGGGCAGACCGCCCGCGACCTCCGGCAGAGCAGCCCCTTCGCTGGAATCCTCGACCCGCGAGCACGCTGGCGGGTCCTCCGAGAGGTTCACGGAGGCTAGCGTGGATCGACGACAGCTCGAGCACTTGATCCGAGCCTCGTCGACGATCTGCGACGACGACGAGCTCATCATCGTGGGGAGTCAGTCGATCCTCGGGCCGTTCCCCGACGCTCCCGCCGACTTGCTCGTGTCGGACGAGGCAGACATCTACCCCAAGAACCTCCCCGACCGATGGGAGCTCATCGATGGCTCGATCGGCGAGCTCTCCCCCTTCCACGCTGCGTTCGGGTACTACGCCCAAGGCGTGCAAGAAGGAACCGCGGTGCTCCCTGATGGCTGGGAAGAGCGCCTCGTTCCCATCAAGACCCCCGCCACCCGAGGGGCGACCGGGTGGTGCATCTCGGCTGACGATCTCGTCGTGTCCAAGTACGTCGCGGGACGAAGCAAGGATCGCGATTTCATCAGGGTCACCCTTCGACACGGGCTGGTGCATCCGGATCGAGTCCTGGAGCTACTCGTCCACACGCCGATTGGCTCCGAGCATCGACAGCTCATCGAGCGCTTCGTGAGAGCCGATACCGCGGCGATCGAGCGAGGGCGCTGAGTCGGGTGCTCTTCGGGGCACCACGGCATCGTCGCTAGCGTTCGACCCGGGCGGGCGAGACCAGGCCCAGCTCGACCAAGAAGCGGGCGAGCTGCTGGTGGTAGTCGGCCCGGTACAGCTGCAGGATGTGCCCGCCCGCGAACGTGTAGCGCCGCGGCCGGCCCCAGTGCTCCCACAGCGGGTCGACGTGCTCGGGCTTGACGAGATCGTCGCCCGCCGCGTCGATGATGAAGCGCGCCCGCCAGGGCACCTTGGGCTGGTGGGTGAGCGGGCAGTGCAGCGCCCACGCGGAGGTGAAGCGCTCCCGGGTCATGCCCATCTCCCGCACGCCCTCCATCACCGGGTCGCCCGTGCCCGCGCCCCAGAAGAGATCGGCCAGCGAGGCGGGCGGCAGCACCGGCACGGCGAAGTCGAGGGCGTCCTCGACCGAGGCGACCAAGGCGGTGGTGTAGCCGCCCACGCTGCTGCCCATCATGCCCAGCGGGGCGGGGTTGCGCGCCTTGATCCAGCGCATGGCGGACCGCAGCTCCTGCACGGTCTGGATGAAGCCCTCGTTGGTGCGCATGAGGTTGGGCGAGGGGTGCAGCTCGCCCGAGAAGCGAGCGATGCTGGGCCGGCGCAGCCAGTGGAAGGGCATCACGTAGTAGTAGACGTCGAGGCCGAGCTGCCGGAACAGGTACGGGATGCCGAACTCGACCGCGTGGATCCGCTTGTTCCCCATGCCCCAGCCGTGGGTGATGACGATGGAGGCCGGCGCCGGGCGAGCGTGGGTCCACGTGAAGAGGTGGACGGTGTCGAGGCGATCGTAGCGGCGGTACTCGGCGGCGTAGAGCCGGTGGACGGGGCGATAGGGCGACGCGAAGGTGAGGTGCGCGTGCATGCCTCCCCGCACCGGCCGGCGCCAGTGGGCCTGCATGGTGGGCAGACCCTCGGGCGGCGCGAGCAGGCGATCGGGCTCGGCGAGCACCCCGGGCTCGGAGTAGACCCGCAGCACCGAGAAGGCGCGCTCGAGCTCGGCCGGAGACATGTAGGGGATGCCCCGGCGCAGGTACAGGCCCCGCAAGAGCCGTCGCACCACCGAGTCGCCGCGCCGACCGATCCACGAGGCCATCCGACGGCGGCGCCCCCCCATGGCCTGGATGACCGCGGCATCGAGCCGCTCGAGCGCACGGCCCGGGTCGACGGCCGCGCCGGAGGTGTCGGGACGAGGATCGGGTCCGTTCATGCCGGGATGGGACCGAGGCGAACGCACCCCACGCGGCGGCGCCCCAGCCTGCTCATTGTAGCGTAGTGCATGGGTGTAGCGCATGAATGTAGCGCCATGGGATGGGATGGCTCGCGGGTGGTCGCGACCCGAGCATGCTACAAGCTTCCGATGGTCCCCCTTCGCCCGTGGGCCCGCGCCGTGGCCCTGCTCGCCTCCCTGAGTGCATGCTCGGCCGAGACGCCGAGCGAGCCCGCCCCCTCGTCCGCCTCCGCAGCCGCAGCCGCAGCCGCCGGCGGCCCGGAGGGCGCGGTCCAGGCTCAGTGTACCCCCGACCCGTCCGTCGACGCGGCCACCCGCGAGGCGCTGTCGACCCGGGCCCAGGCGCTGCTCGCCTCCCTGCGCGAGGCCGACGACGACGCGCTGTGGGGGCAGCTGCACCCCCAGGCCCAGCAGCCCGAGCAGCGCCAGGCGTTCCTCGGCGCGCTCGCGTCGATGCGCGAGCGCCTCGCGGGCACCGAGCCGCCCGAGGTGGAGCGGATCGACGTGATCGACGTGCGGGGCGGTTCGAACTCGGTGGTGGTGGTGCAGTGCGGGGCCGACGA
>JGI12210J13797_11193393_pt1 | contig 21893 bp, 13 predicted proteins | sample ElkSlonscriptome_3_FD_13797 | JGI IMG/M metagenome (IMG submission 13797)
TCCGTCCATTCTAATTGCGATTCGGGCAGCCCCGTTTCTTCGTCGATCTCGTATTTGCCTTCCTCCAGAATGGCGACGTTGATCTGGCCGACTTGGATTCGAACGTCAGCCAATTGTTGACGTCGACCGAGTAGATCGCGGTCGATCAACTCAAAACGTTGCAAGATTGGGTCTTCCAATCGAACGCACAAATACGGTGGCAAACCGAGGTCACGTAGGAATTGGTCGACCGATCGTTCGTAACCCGCTTTCTGAGCAACCAAGTCCGTTTGCGATTGCAACAGATTCGACTTGGCTTGGGCAACCTGTAGCCGATCGCTTAGAATCGTTGCAGGTCCGGTTTCGGTGTTCTCGGGCAGCTTCGTCAGTTGTTCAATCAATGTGTCTTCGAGAATCAGCAAGTTTTCGGTCTGCCGAGCAATGTTTTCTTCGAGATTGCGAATTCGAAGTTGGGTTTGCAACAGCCCCAAAAATCCGCTCGCCCCTCCGCCGCCGGTCCCAAAACCTTGTCCTCCAATGTTGATCGTAGGGCCATTCAAACCGACCGTGCTTTCCAGGTTTCGTCCGGTCGTGACTCGTAAAAAGAAGCTACGCCGATATCGCTCAAACGCTCGCACGTTGGCAAGCAGGTTTCGTTCAGAAAGTGTCAGTTCTTCGAGCACCAAATCGCGGCCCGCACCGCGAAGCAGCGGCTGGATGAACGAAAAGTCGAGAAGCGTGTTCACGTTTTGGGTGTCGGGACCGCTCAATTGCCAAACAATGTTGTTGGCTAAACCAGCAACCAAGGTTGCTCCGGTCGCGAATCGACGTTCCATCGACAAAGCGTCGCTGCCGCGGTCGTAAGTACCCACTTGGAATTGGGTGCGGCTTTGACCATCACCGAAACGACGACGACCACTGGTGGTAAGAAACGCTTGGGCTCCGCCATAAAACTGGGTGTCAAACACGAAGCGGTCGTTGCTGACCTCCAATGCCGCCAAATACAACTGCTCGAGCTGTTCTTGATAATCGGGCGAGTGTAGTAGCGCGATCCGCACGGCATTTTCAGCATTCAAAACCAAAATGCCGTTCTCGTCGAGCGGCAGAAATTGCCACCAATCGGGGCTTTCGACCGTGTTGGTCACCCCGGCGGCTTCCCACATCGGGTATCCCCGCCGTCCATCGACACACTGCATGTATTCGTAGGACGAGGGATCGTCAAGCGGCATCGGTTGGAAATCGAGGTCGAACGGATTGAACATCCGGCTGCGGCGGTCGACGTCGATTCGAATGGCGGATTCGGGCGGTCGCGACAGATGCGACGCTTTTTCATCAAGTAAATGATTGACTTCACAATCCGCTTGTTTGCGGTAGTATTGCCGATGGCACCCCGAAGCGATGCCCAACAGCACCACAACCAAAACAAGAACAAGGCCCGAAAAGAGGCCCGAAAAGCGGCCCGAATTCTCGCCCCCGATATCGCTCAGCAAATGGGTGGTTGGGTTGCTCACAGGAATCGCTATCAATCGTAGAGACGGTTGGGGTTGTCACGATAGAAATCGGATTGACTCCTAGCGCGGCTTGACCGGATAACTCGATTGCAACTGTTTTGCCGAGTCGGGCTGTACCACTTCCACCGATTGGCTTGACTTTGCGGGCAAGTCGCGGCAAACAATCTGACCCCTTTATGCGATAGATCCCGAGAAAAGCTTGACGCTGCATCTTGCCCAACTTATTATCAGATGGACCCGCGTTGCCCCTTCTTTCTTCTTTGACTCCTCTGCGAACAGCCCTGAGCGATCATGCAATATGTCATTCTCGCATTTCTGATCATCTTTGTGATCGGGTTTTTCGTGGTTTTATGGAAAGCAGCCCGCGATTGGCGTTGGTATCACATCACGTTCGCTCTGTTTGCGATGATTTTGGCAGTCACCTTTATCTTTCCTGTCGCGGTCGCGCTAAAAAGTCGTGCGGCATGGCATTTGACGAAGGAAACTTTGGAAGCACGAGCGGAAAAAGCGGCTGAAGAACAGTATGCGATTAAGTTCGGAAGTGCCTCCGATCCCGAGTTGGGCCAAGGATTAATGTCGCTGACTCAGCAGTTGTCCGAAGTCGCCGTGGAAACGGGCCGAGTGTGGCGTTCGCTGAATATGCAGCAGAATGACCCCAATTCGATCGTGCTGACCAAACCGCAAGCCAACGAGGAAATGCTGCCTGGGGTCGAGCCAAGCGAAGGCGAAGAAGCCCCCCCGGCTGATCCTGTCCCGCTACTGCCACCCGACTTAGTGGTCTACGGATTTGCTGAACAAACGCTTCCAAACAGCCAAATTCGTGTGCCGACGTTCTATTTGGGCGAATTTCGAGTCAGCAGTAGTACGCCGGAACGGGCAACTTTAGTTCCGACCATGCCGCTCGAGCCGTCGCAGATTCAAGCGATCCAAAGCGGACGACCTAAGAGCTGGTCCGTTTATGAGTTGTTGCCACTCGATGGTCACCAAATGTTTGTCGCCGAAGGTAGCGTGCCGAATGCGGATAATGTCTTCGGTCGCATCGATGAAGAACAAGTCAAGATGCTGTTTGGTAGTCGTGTGCCACCCGAAACATTAAGTTCTTATTTAAGAGACGGAAGTAAATCGACGCAGGACGACCCTCCGCTGAGCCGTTGGACGTTGGTCGAATTCACGAAGAAACACAAAATTGAAGTCGACAGTACCGATACGCGTGGTGCCCTTGACGGTGGTTACTTTGATGGCAGCGGTCGTGCGGTCGATAGCCGCTTGCAGCGTGCCGAAGGGAACGATGTCGAGTTTGAGGTCGGTGATCGTATCGTGGTCAGCGAAGATGCAGCCAAACAATTGCTCGATGAGAATGTCGTCAAGCCGATTAGCTACCACTACATTCGGCCTTTGATCGATTATCGGTTTGGACTGCGAAACATGCGGCTGAGGCTCAACCAGTTGGCGATTCGAAAACAAGAAGTTGAATTCGAACAAAAAGTATTGGAAGAATCTATTCGTGCGACCGAGTCGATGTTGACGTCGAACCAAGTGATCAAGAGAAACTTGGAAGAAGACTTCGATCAAGTCGAGAAGGAGCGAATCGCGATCGGCGAGTACCAAAGCAAGCTTGCGGAGGAACTCAAAGAGGCCCGTGAAACGTTGGTGCGTCTCTACCGCAGCAACCAAAGCTTGGAAAACGAGCTAACTCGAATCCACAATCGGATCAAGAGCAACGTTGACGCAATGACAGCTGCGTATTAGCCGTCTATCTTAGCCATCAGCTCGCTACGAGGCAGGACACTCATGGGCTAAGAGCTTGAGTCCAGGCCTTAGCCGATTCATGCATCTCGGAGAATCACCGATAGGATGCACCCAGCCATTGCGGTGTAAATACCGTTTAAGTTTCCGCAGTGGAGGGCCAGGCCGGCGGAAGCCGTTGCGGGCGACGGTCCTTTAAAGCAAACGCCGGGGATGGGCGGCCCATCGGGCCCCCGCTTAACTGGGCCCCCGCTTAACTGGGCCCCCGCTTAACTGGGCCCCCGCTTAACTGGGCCTCCGATTAACTGGGCCTCCCGTTTTGGATCGAGGATGCGGGTTCGTATTCTGTTCGATCGGCAAGGACTCGCTCGAGGTCCCCGATGCTAAGCGGCTTGACAAGGTGGTTGTTGAAGCCAGCCTTTAAGGCGGCGTCTTGATCGGTGGATTGTCCGTAACCGGTCAAGGCAACCAAGTAAGTGTTGGGAGCAGCTTTCCCCGATCGTACTTTTCGTGCGACTTCATAACCATCCATTTTGGGAATCCCAATATCGACCAACGCTAAATCTGGTTTCTCACGCTCAATTAACTCCAGTCCGCTGACTCCATCCTTGGCACTGGTCACTTCAAAATCGTTTAGTTCCAAAAGCCCTACCAGCATTTCGCGTGCATCTGCGATATCTTCAATCACCACAATTCGGCGAATTTTGCGTGTCGACGCTTGGTTGCCCGATCGTTCACTACCTGAAAGTTCACTACCCGACAATTGGGTGGGGGTTTCTGAATAGCGTCTTGGCAATGATTTCGGTGCGTTGCCGTTCGCCAGGGGCAAGCGCACTCGGAATTCACTTCCCCGGCCAATGCCTTCGCTAAAGACGTCGACGGAACCGTCGTGCATCATGACGAGCGCTTTAACTAAGGTCAGTCCTACACCGATACCGCCCTGGCTACGTTCAAGCGTGTTCGTGGTTTGCACAAACATTTCGAAAATGCTATTCATCATATCATCGGCGATTCCTACACCATCGTCTTTCACTCGCAACTCGACTTCATTTTCGCGTCGAATGAGCGACACGAAAACATGGCCTCCCGATGGTGTGTACTTAATCGCATTGCGTATCAGATTATCGACAACTTGTTGCAGCCGAGTGGGGTCGCCATCGACACAGACCTCGTCATCACAGCCCTCAAGCGTTAGCTTCAGATCATGTTGCCGGAAGGAAGGTTCGGTCGCCTGTACGGTTTGGTAGACGGCTTTGGCAAAGTCAAAGACGGAGCGTTTCAGTTCTATCTTTCCGAGCGTAATGCGTGAAACGTCGAGCAGATCGTCGAGCAAATGCGACATTTGGTTTGATTGGCGAATCACGACATTGGCAGCTCGGCGTTGGTTGTTCTGATCCACCTTATCCGAAGCCATTAAGCGGGCAGCATTGACAATCGCACCGAGTGGGTTTCGCAGTTCGTGTGACAACATCGCCAAGAATTGGTCTCGGCGGCGGACGGCTTCACGGATCTCGTTTTCCGCCCGCACTTGATCGCTGATGTCTCGGGCAATCACCGAAGCGGCAACCATTTCGCCCGACTTGTTTCGAATTGGCGACAACGAGATCGCGACCTCAATCGGTTCGCCACCCATTCGACGGTGGGTGGTTTGCAGTCGTTGGACCGTTTGCTGACTCGTCAAGCTTTGCAGTACTTTCGTGACACCAAATCGATGATCGCTATGGACCAGGGATGTAAAGTGTTCGCCGATGATGTCAGCCGAGTGGCCGTAGAGTTGTTCGGCTCCATCGTTCCACGTTCGGATCAATCCGTTGGAGTCCAACCGAAATATGGCGTCATCGGATTGTCGAACGATGTCGGAAAGCTCAGCCAACTGCGTCTCGGCTCTCCTTAGATTGGTGATATCGACCAGAGTCAATACGACTCCATCAACACTGCCTCTTGAAACGTAGGGCAGTATCCGCATCAAATAGTCGTGGCCTTTTCGGTCGCGGACTTCACGATCAAACGGCTGTTCGGACGCCAGCACTTGTTTGACTTCTTTGACAAGATCTTCATCATCAAGGTTGTAGGTAAAACTCTCGATCCCGCGTCCAATGTCTTGGCGAATCAAGTTGAAAATCTGGGCGATATCGGGTGTGAATTTGCGAACCTTTAATTGACGGTCCAAGAAGATGGTGTCCACGTGTGTGCTGTTGAGTAAATTGTCCATATCATCGGTCAATTCGGTCAACTCGGTGATCTTGCGATGATATTCCGCATTGACGGTGTAAAGTTCTTCGTTGACGCTATGCAGTTCCTCATTGGTGCTTTGCAGTTCTTCGTTTGATGCGACGAGTTCCTCATTGGTCGATTGCATTTCCTCATTAGCCGATTGCAATTCTTCGATCGAGGCATTCAAGCTTTCGCGGGCGTACCGTAGTTCATCTTCGAGAGCCGTAACATGTTCGGCAGACTCGATCTTCGCATTCACTTCAACAACGGATTCTGCTCTGCGAGTTTCTTCTCGAATGTCAAATTCGACGAGCAACGTCATTTCGGATGTCACGGAATTGACGAGGGGCCGCACATGCAGCGTCAAGTCCTCGGCACCGTTTGCCCCGTTGAAACGAATGCCGCCAAATTTGACAATTTCTCGATCACGTTTGGCTCGGCGTAGGGCGGTCGCAAGCGGCACACGGATATCGGGGTGGATTTGGTCCGTCACTTCGTTTGACATACGTCCGTCGCTGACCTGGATGAATTTGCTCGCACCACCGAAACTGTGCAACAATCGATTGTGTTCGCTAATCAACATACTGGGCGGCATGTAGATACCCAGCAATTGATCGTAGGTGGCAAGCATCGGAACGTTCGCGTCGGACTGCGTGGAGCTTCGCGACGTCTTGTTGGACAGACTCAACGGAGCAGCGATCGGCATTTTAATGCGTGATGTCAAACGGACATCACGCCGCTTGGAGTACATTTTCCATTGAGCATCGAGAGCTTCAAACTCATCGACCAACTCGGTGGGCACCTCACTACTACCCAACCACAATCCTCCACGAACCTTCAAGCCGAAATGGAAGAGCGTTAAGACCCGGCGTTGAATATCAGGCTTGAAGTAGATGAAGAGATTACGGCAGGTGACGAGATCCAACTTTGTAAACGGCGCGTCGGAGATAACATTGTGGGGAGCAAAGACGACCAAACGGCGTAGTTCGGGTGAGACATGGTAACCATCAAGTTCTTTGCGAAAGTATCGGCTCAGACGCTCAGGCGAGAGATCGCTGATCCGGTCTTCACTGTAGATTCCTTTCGCGGCAATTTCTAAGGATTCCAAATGAACATCGGTGGCAAATACTCGGCAGCGAGTCGGCAGGTTTCGCTCGAAAAAGTACTCGTCGATCAGAATGGCGATCGAATAGGCCTCTTCGCCCGTCGCGGTTGCAGCGACCCAAACTCGAAAATCTTCGCCCGGTTCCAAGCGGCTGATCAAATCCGGCAGCAGCTTCTTTTCGAGCCGTTGGTAAGCTTCGGGATCGCGAAAGAAACCGGTCACACCGATCAACAAGTCGCGGTACATTTCCGCCAATTCGTCAGGGTTTTCCGCCAATTCATCAACATAGCTTTCAAGGCTAGCCGATTCATTGATCAGTAACCGCCGCTCAATACGGCGGGCAATCATGTCGGGCTTGTAACTCGAAAAGTCAATTCCATATTCCTTGCGTAGCAACTTTAAGATCGCATTCATATTGCCTTCCGTGGACGCTTCAACGGCACCGCTGGGATGGTCGGTTCGCCAATTGCTCGGGTTGTCGCTGTACCTCATCAGCAACGATGGCATATCTTGCGGTGCCAGGACCAAATCAACAAGCCCCGTATTCTGGGCGCTGCGAGTCATTCCGTCAAATGCAGCCGTTTCCTCGCTTTGAGCAAGGACCAATCCCCCCGATTCATGGATTTCGACGAGTCCGCGCGACCCATCGCCACCGGTTCCACTGAGAATCACACCGATCGATCGTTCACGATAATCTTGTCCAAGTGAGCGAAACAGATGGTCAATGGGAAGGAAAAAGTCTTCACGTGAATCCTTATCCGTTAACAATAATCGCCCACCGGCAACGATCATGTCTTTTTTAGGCGGCAGCAGATACACCTGATTCGCTTCGAGTCGCATTTCGTTCTCAGCGAGTCGGATTGGCAGTTTGGTGTGCCGGGCAAGAAGTTCGTCCATCATCGTTTTGAAGTTGGGCGACAAGTGCTGAGCAACGATGTAGGCCATGCCAGAGTCTTCTGGAACGCTGCCAAAAAACTTCTCCAGTGCCTCCAAACCACCTGCCGAGGCACCGACCGCGACCACGAACGAGGGTTCGCGAAAAGCGTCAGATCGCCCATCTATGTTTGACGATGGTTGCATCGATGGCCTTCTTGTGTTGCAAAAAGATGATAGAAACTCCATTCGATGTTTTTCGATACACAACTCTCCGAGTTGTGTGCTTGCGATTTTTGAATTGGCTTCTAACGTTGTCCAGCATTATGATGGATCTTCACCGGCAATTCCAAACGCAACGTGCTTCCACGGCCCGACGTGTTGGCGTGAGCCGAGACACTGCCACCGTGTCGTTGCATGATCCGTTTACAAAGCGGTAACCCCATGCCTTCGCCGGGCGCCGTGCGAAACTCTAGTCTTTCAAAAATGACGAAAACTCGCTCGCGATGCTGAGGCGCAATCCCAATCCCATTGTCGGTCACATCGATGAGCCATTGGTCACCGTTTCGTTGAGCTTTCACCTTTATGATTGGCGGCATGTCTCGCGCGTAAACAATCGCATTTCCAAGCAGGTTCTCAAAGACGGTTGTCATCTGCTCCACATCGACCGCCAGTTTTGGCAGCGGATCGCTTGTGATTTGCGCAGCACTTTGTTCAATTTCGCCTTTTAGTTTCTGCTTTGCCGCGTCCAATACGCTATCCAAATCGGTTTCGACAAAAGGTTTGCCGCGAGAATAAACTCGTGAGTACTTTAGTAGGCCAACAATCATACTTTCGAGTCTGGATACACTACTATTGATCGCCGTCAATGATTCGGTGGCGTCAAGGCTAAACTCTTTGGCATGCTCTTCACGAATGCGTCGCGAATGGTTGGCGATATGTCGTAGCGGCGCTTGCAAATCATGCGACACCGCGTAGGCAAACTCTTGAAGATCGCGGTCGGTCAACTCAAGCGTTTCGGCGGCCCGGCGAATCTCGTCAATACTCGTCAATAACTTTGAAATATCAACACACGTCAGCACCACACCTTGGGCATCTCGATCTTTACTCAAGTAGGGTTGAATACGCAACAGGAAACCACGGCCATCGCGGTTGCGTGCTTCTCGTTCGACCATTTGGCCGTTCGCCAGAACGCTCTTGACGTCGTAGAGCAGATCGGCCAGATCGAGGTTGCTGGCGATATGTTCAATCGGTCGGCCGACGTCTTGCGGAAGCATGTAAAACGCCTCTCCGATCGCAGGAGTGAACTTGCGAATTCGCAACTCAGCATCCAGAAAAATGACGCCAATTTGGATGCTTAGCAACATGTTGTCCATGTCGTTGGTCATCTGCGTCAATTCTTGAATTTTCCGTTGGTGTTCGGAATTGACGGTGTGTAATTCCTCATTGACACTATGCAATTCCTCATTCGTCGATTGCAGTTCCTCGTTGGACGCGACCAATTCTTCGTTGGTCGACTGCAATTCCTCGTTACTCGTTTCGAGTTCTTCGACAGTCGCTTGCAGCGATTCTTTGTTGTAGGCCAACTCGCGTTCGAGAGCGACGATTCGCTCCATCGATTGATCGTCTGCTTCGTAGGCCACCGCTTCGGGGTTGGCGGGCCTCACTTCGTCTTCTGGTTCCAAGCAAATCAGGAATAGTTTCTCGCTTCCCTTCTTGTAAGGTTTGGCAACAATCGACAAGCGTTGCTCACCCCCATCGACGCGGACGGGAATTGATTTGAAGACAACCGATTCCTCACTTCCCGCGGCTCGGTGGATGGCAGCACTTAATGCCATCCTCAACTCACCACTGACCATTCGCAATATATCGATGGTCACTTTCCCTTCGGGTTGCTGCAAGTACTTGCGAGCATTTCCGAAACAATGAACCAGTTCATGTCGATCGTTGACCAGCAAACTAGGCGGAACATATTCACGCAGTAGCTCTTCGTGAACTTCGGGGATCAGCCATCCACTATCCGGTCGCGTTGCGGTCGAAACAAAAGAGGGTCGCGCATGAACGACCTGTTTCAGCGGCATCGAGAAGGAACCGGTTTCCGAATGGTGCAACCGGACATCTCGAAGCTTTCGAAAGATCCGCCATTGCCCGTCAATTGGCTCAAATTCGGCTGACACCTCTCCCAAACTTTCGCTCGGTCCCAAAAACAACACCCCACCAACGCGAAGGCCGAAATGAAACAACGAAATCGCTTTTTGCTGCACGTTGGAATTCAAATAGATCAATGCGTTCCGGCAACTGATCAGGTCAATTTTGGTAAAGGGTGGATCACTTGTGATGTCATGCGGGGCGAAGATCACCATTTGCCGAAGCGATCCGATGATGTGATACAAGTCTTGTGACCGCGAGAAATAACGTTCGCGGTAGTGGATCGGCATGGAGGAAACCGAATCAGACGAATAGACTCCCGCACTGGCAATTTCAAGCGATCGTTGGTGAACGTCGGTCGCAAACACTTTGACATCGACCTCGTGCCGGTCGGGCATCTCCGATCGGCAATCTTCGACAAGCATCGCCAGCGAATAAGCTTCTTCCCCCGTCGCACATCCGGGCACCCAAAACCGTAGGCTGCCATCGGGCGGGCACTCTTGCAATAGTCGAGGGATCACTTCTTGGCGAATTCGCTTGAAGGCGTCGGCGTCTCGGAAAAACTGGGTCACTTCGACAAGCAAATCGCGATACAGTACATCGATCTCGCTCGGATCGGTCTCCAGTCTCCTCAAATAGTTGCCCAGTGTTTTGCAACCCGTCATTTGAATTCGACGATCGATGCGTCGGTTGATCGTCGTTGCCCGGTAGAGATTAAAATCGATCCCGAAGCTGCGCCGAAAGATGCTAAACAGAACCCCAAGTTCGCCTTCATCGATCTCTGGCGAATCCTCGTCATCGATACCCCGTTTAAAACCAGAGGGATGATCGGCAAACTGCAGGATCCGGGCGGGCATTTGTGAGGGACTGGTTACCACGTCGACCATGCCCGTTGCCTTGGCGCTGCGCGGCATGCCATCAAAGCCAGCGGTTGCCGAACTTTGCACAAGAACCAGCCCTCCCGATTCATGGACCTTTTGCAGTCCACGCGATCCATCGCTGCCGGTACCGGAAAGGACGACGGCAATCGCTCTCTGAGCCGCGTCTTCGGCCAAGGAATCAAAGAACACATCGATTGGCAAATTCAATCCGCCATCCGACTTCTGATCAGTCAACAACAAGCGTCCGCCACTGAGCACCATGTTTTTTCGCGGTGGAATCAAGTAGACCTGATTCGCTTCGACCCGCATCGAATCCTTGACAGGATGGATCACCATTTCGGTGTGCCGCGCGAGCAATTCGTCCATCAAGCTCTTAAAATCAGGTGATAGATGCTGGACAATGACGAACGCCATTCCCGTCTGAGCGGGCATGTTGTCAAAGAATCGTTCGATCGCTTCGAGACCGCCTGCGGAGGCACCAATGCCTACGATATAAGTCGGCCTGTTTTGATGGTCTCGGGGGTCACCGGTCGCGTTGGCGGAGAATCCCATTTCATCCTTCATCCCATTTTCCTAAGTCCGGTCGGGCGGTAATTCGACAATCCGCCAATAGTGATCAAGCATCCCTATCAGCTTCACGAAGTCTTCACCTGCTTTTGCTTTGACCATGTATCCTGCGACCAAATTGTCGTAAGCCTGCATGATGTCTTTGTCATCATCGGAGGTCGTCAATACAAAGACGATACTGTCGCGAAGTCGTTCATCGTCACGCAGTTCCGACAAAAACTCGATTCCGCTCATGCGAGGCATATTGAGATCCAACAGGATCAGATAGGGACGTCGAAACGGTTCGCCCGTCTCCTCACGCAGAATCGACAACGCGTCGATTCCATCGCGAGCGACATGGATCGGATTTCCAATCCGGGCTTTACGAAAAGCGCGACGAATGGCTTCGACGTCGAGCGTGTCGTCTTCGACGAGCAACAATTTGACCGTGTTGGCGTCGGGTTGACCGCGAGTGAGATCAGGCATTGGGTCGTTTTCCGTGGTATCCGGGCCAAGTAAAATGAAACGTCGTCCCACGTCCAAGCGCAGAATCGATCCGAACCACACCGCCCTGACTTTCCACGACGCGGCGAACGATCGCTAACCCGATCCCACTCCCTTCGACTTCATCTCGAGGACGAAGGGTTTGAAACATCTGAAAGATTTTCTTGTGAAAGCGTGGGTCGATCCCAGGGCCGTTGTCGTGAACACTAAAATGTACACGGTTCCCCTCACCGCGCCAACCAATCGAAACGCGACCCTCTTCGCAGTCATGGTGCTTAATCGCATTGCCAATCAAATTTTGGAAGACTTGAAGAAGCGGTTCGGCAGCCGTGTCCAAAACCGGCATGTCGTCGGGTAGGTTAATCTCAAATGCGTGATTACTTTCAAATGATTCGATGATGTTTCGAACCAATGCGCCCGTGTCGACAGGTAGTCGCGTCTCGGCATAGCGACCGGCCCTCGCATATTCGAGGATCGCGGCAAGCAATCGCTCCATTCGATCGACTCGGTTCTGCAGATCGTCAAGATGTCCCTGTGATGCTTCGGGAAGTAAACCAACACAATCTTCACGCAGCCATCCGGTTACCGAGCGGATTCCTCGCAGGGGGGCTTTTAAATCGTGTGAAGCGACGTATGCAAACTCGTCGAGGTCTTGGTTTTGTCGTTCGAGTTCACGAGTGTACTCTTGGTTGCGCTTCTCACTATCACGCAATTGCTCGAGCGATTCCTTTAACTCTCGAGTGCGAGCTTCGACACGTGATTCCAAATCCTCGTTCAACTTCTCAAGCATTGTCTGCGCCGCGATCCGCTCGGCAGCCTCGTGCTGAAGAGCTTCATTGAGTTTTCGCAGTTCCGCCTCGACCCGTTTGCGTTCATCGATGCTTTGGATCGAACCGGCCATTCGCAAGGGGCGACCGTCACCATCACGCGTCGACGTGCCTCGTGAGCGAAACCAAACGAAGTTTCCATCTTTTCGCTTTAATCGATACGCAACATCAAAAGGTTCACCTTTGAAATGTCGATCAACGGCTTCCCAAGTCCGCTTGATGTCTTCGGGATGCAGATGCTCATTGAATGCTTCGACGGTCGCCGGCCATTCGTCGCGGGCGTAGCCGAGAATGCGCAGAAAAAGGTCGCTGTACCAAACCGTTCCGGTCGCCAAATCCCAATCCCAAATTCCATCCGAAGTGCCTGCAGCACAGAGCTCACATCGCTGCTGCAGTTCACGAAGCTTCGTTTCGACCAACGGGTCGTTGTCGCTATGGGTATCGCTCGATTCGCCCGAAAAGTCGGCCAACCCTTTGGGGATCTGACATGGTTTGTTTGTGTCATCCATCGTCCACACCGGTTTGTTCAATGATAACCTTGGCAGCGTGATTTTTACCCTTAACGTAAAGGCGATAGGTAGATACCGCAATGGCTGGTGTGTAGCCTTTTGGCGATTGACGCACCGAAAGAATCGGCTAAAGCCTGAACTCCAACGCTCTAGACTTCTCCATGACTCTCAACTGCCCACTAAACGGTCGTAAAAGGCACGTGCTTGGCCCGTTTGTTCGGTTCCGTCGATGACCGCTCGCCCGTCACGAAAAAGAGTCAATCGCAAAGTCGATGTCGTCAAGCGGACAAAGAAGCGAGTTTGCTGGACGTCGCCTTGCCCTTGCCAACGGCTAGCCATCTGATCGAGCTCGACCGCTACGGATGTGGAAGGGGTGATCTGCACCGCACTGCGTCCGCACAACGTCATCGTTGCACCCGCGCTAGCATGGTGGCCCTCGAGAAAGTCATAGTGATGTTCACCGCAAGCGCGGCACGATTGACTAGGCAAACGGTCAATGGATAATTCGCGAAATCGATTTTTCCAAAAATCAACCGACCATACCGATTCATGAATCGCACTGCGATTGCCCGACAGCCATTTGAGTGCTTCGACGGCTTGTAGACTAGCGATTGCGTGGGTTGCCGCACCGACGACTCCCGCAGTATCACAGGTAGCGACCGATGAGGCAGGCGGCGGGTGGGGTACGAGGCAACGGAAACAAGGTGTCCCGAAACCGCTAAACAATCGAACTTGGCCCATCGCCCCGACGCAGCCCCCATGGACCCAAGCCGTCTTTGTTTTCAATGACCAATCGTTCAACAGAAAACGAATTGAAAAATTGTCAGCTGCGTCGATAATGAGATTCGAGCCTTGCAAATGTCGATCGATGTTCTCGGCGGTGATGTCAGCCACAAAAGGCTCAGCCTTGATTTCGCTATTGATCGCTTTCAATCGTTCGCAGGCAGCTTCCGATTTGGCTCGGCCCAGTTTGGCATCGTTTTCGTCGAACAAGGCTTGCCGTTGTAGATTGGTCCATTCGACATAATCACGGTCGATGATACGGAGACGGCCGACGCCGCTTCGTGCTAGGATTTCTGCGACCACACTGCCCAACGCACCACACCCCAGGATCGCAACCGTCGATTGGCTGATTTGGGATTGTCCGTCGACGCCGATCGGATCGAACCGGACCTGACGGGCATAGCGATTTTCGGATAAGTTTTGTGTCTCAGTGTGATTCATGAATCAGCTTGCTTTGACGATTAGGTTTCGAGGCGACATTGCGGCGAAGCCGCTTCAAGAAGAGTTTAGACGATGAAACCAGCGGATTACCAGCATCCCGATTTGAGCCTGCTTCGCAAACGTGCTCAGTTGCTTCGCGAAGTTCGAATGTACTTTGATGACCGCGGTTTCTACGAAGTTCAGCCGCCATGTTTGGCGGCCGATTGCATCGTCGATCCGTATATCGATCCGATCGCAATCGACAAACATCAATTGTTGTTGCCAAGCCGTAACTTGTCTTCATCATTCTATTTGCAAACGTCGCCGGAATTGTCGATGAAGCGAATGTTGGCCGCTGGTGCTCCTTCTATCTATAGCATCGGACCTGTGTTTCGGGCAGGAGAGCGTGGAGATATGCATAACATCGAATTTACGATGTTGGAATGGTATGACGTCGGTGCCGACATCGAATCAGGCATCCAGACACTTGGGGGGGTGATTTGTGAGACGTTAGATCAAGCTCGCTTTGAATGCATGACTTATCGTGACGTGTTTGAAACCATTCTGGGCTTTGATCCGATTTCGGTACCATTGTCCAAATTGGTGGTCGAAGCGAGCCGAGTCGACCGTGAGTTGGCCGAGCGGATGTCGGATGACCGTGATTCGCTACTCGATCTACTGTTTTCCAGCGTGATTCAACCCTCCTTGGGCGGGGAAGCGCCCATCATCATCAAAAACTATCCGCTAAGCCAAGCGGCGTTAGCACGTCCATGCGAAGACGATCTGCAGTGCGCGGCTCGGTTTGAGTTGTTTTACCAAGGCATTGAACTGGCCAACGGTTACGATGAACTGCTCGATGCGGACATACTCCTTGAACGATCACGAATTGCCAATCAGCGAAGGGCCGGTGCAGGTAGACCGCCTATCGAAATCGACAGTTCATTGGTTCGAGCGATGAGGCAGGGGATGCCTGCGTCGACCGGTGTTGCCATGGGCTTCGATCGGTTATTGATGGTGGCGACAAAAAGTGTGAACATTCATCAAGTGATTCCTTTTCCGATCGAGTTGGCATAGGCTTACTTTTAGTGCCCTTTTTGAGCAGGGACTGGTTTTGGGGGCACGCGCGAGCGATAATGGGATAAAATGTAGCGTTCACACACGGCTTTCCCTAATCGACACACCACTCTTCCCAGAGATCGTCATGACTGAAAACTTCACTGCGACTCGCCGTTTAGCGGTTAATGCGGCCTTTTTGCGGGACATTAAGGACGATAGTCATCATTTGAAGGTACTGTTAGAGAAGATCCGTCCGATGGTGTCTCATGAGAAAATTGCCAGCAATCATTGGACGGAAGTGATCGAATTGTGGTCAGAGCTTCGCGACCAATTGGCTCTGCATTTTTCGCTCGAGGAAGCTTACGGCTACTTTGAAGAAGCGATCGACACTGCTCCAGAGTTGAGCACGAAAGCGGAATCGCTGCGTGGCCAACATTCGTCTTTATTCGAATCGATCCGGCACTTGGTCGAATCGGCGGGTGACGTTTCCGCCGACCAAGAAGAGAAGATCGGCAAGATGCTCCACCGCTACGAAACGTTTATCCGAGCATTTCAGGTACACGAAGAAGCAGAGCTCCTGTTAATTCTTGATGCCCTCGATAGCGATTTGGGTGTCTGCGACTGATCAAGACACAATTGATCAAGACACAATCTCACCGCGACGCTCGGATGCTTCTTTTGCCAACGCGATTCGGCAGCGGTTTGCTAATCGGGTCAGCATGATGGGGACCGTCATCGCGGCAAAAATCGCAGGGACGAATCCGAGCAGAATTCCCATGCCAAAACCGGAAAACAACGATGGGACTGCGACACAGGCAAAACCGCTAATCGCACCCGAGATGCTTCCGAAGATGCGAATCGACCCGGGGGTCCACGGTTTACCCTTTTGCTCCGATGTCGAATAAATCCAGATACATGTCGGCACAATCGGGACAGCCGCAAATGCGGCGGCGACCATCCCAAATCCAAATGCGACAGCGAAAACATAGAACAGTGAAAGAATCGCTTCAAACAAACTTGACATCGTGAAGCCTGTCCCACTGAGCAACAGCTCCGATCCGAGCGTGAAACAGACTAAAGTTATACCAAAAAGCCCCCCCGAAAGAATCACAACGAAGATCGTGTTGAAGCCGACCGTATAGTTGGAAATGCGTACCGCATCGCGTCTCGGCTCGATCGGCTTTGGTTCCTCTTCGATGATCGCCGAAGGGGCATAAGGATTGGGCAGCGGCGCGGATGGCATAAAATTTCCGAAGTCTTTGATATCGACCTGTCCCAAGATCGCAGGCTAAACGCTATTGTAGAGAATTCTGATTCGAACCGCACATCATTTTTTCCTTCGTCCATGTCTGATTCGCTAAACACGTCTAATGAAGTCGATTCGATGCGAGCTCAGTACGAGGAACTCGCCGAGTTGGCTGGTTCGTTGGCCCATGAGATCAAAAATCCGCTATCGGTGATTCTGATGAATATCGATTTGTTGAGTGAAGATTTGACGGAAATTGAATCCCAGATCGGACGCCGCTCGATCAATCGCGTCGATATCGTTCGCCAGCAATGCGAACGGATGCAGGCGTTACTGAGAGATTTTCTGCGTTATGCTCGACTCCGTGACATCGACTTACTTCCCGGTAGCTTGAACGACCAAATCGAAACGGTTTTGCGTGCTTACCAGGCGCAAGCGGATCAGGAGGACATCGATATCGAAAAGTACCTCGACCCCGATTTGCCAGCGATTCTGTTGCATAGCGATTCGTTGCAAGCGGCACTCATGAACTTGGTCAAAAACGCGCTCGAAGCGATGCAGCCCGGCGGGCAACTTTGGGCTCGTACTTACACCACGCGAACGGGCGTTGCTCTCGATTTGATCGACACCGGAAGTGGCGTCGACGACAACACGGTGTTGCACATGTTCGAACCGTTCTACAGCACCAAGGATGGAGGTTCGGGATTGGGGTTGCCAACGGCTCGCAAGATCATCGAGGCCCACGGAGGCCGCATTAGCGTTCAAAGTGAAATGGGCCGAGGAACCAAATTCGTGCTCGAGTTCCCCGTGCCGAAACGTTTGGCGACCTAGTCCCCGCCAAACTAATCCCTATCAAAATTTGCCCGCGCTAAAGAATCAAGGAGAAAGCAGATGCTAAATCGGAATAAGACTAGGTCAAATCGACAAGCTCAAAAGTGAAGCGATTAAGCCCAATGGACTACTTTTTCTTATCGTCGTCAGGATAGGGGATCGGTTGCTCATGCAACTGCGCCAATGCGTTCGCCGCCGCACGCTGCTCAGCATCCTTCTTGTTGTTCCCCCAAGCACCGACGAATTCTCGTTCGCCGATCACCGCTTGGACCATAAAAACCTTCCGATGGTCGGGGCCAACTTCGCGGATCATTCGATACATCGGAGTGTGTGAAAGCTCTCGTTGTGCATACTGCTGCAACACGCTCTTGAAGTTGCTGGCCCCCTGACTTTCGACCGCGATTCGGACTTCGTCTGCTAGCCATTTCCTAAGTCTGGGACGGATAATATCCATTCCACCGTCAAGGTAAATCGCTGCGATCACCGATTCGAAAACGTCGCTAACAAGCGATTTTGGAAAGCTTCGATTTCGAGTGACGCCACGGCCTACGATTAAGCAGCGATCGAAGCCCAAGTGGATCGCAATCTTTCCACACGCTCGGCGACTCACCACATACGATTTGATCTTCGTCAAGTCGCCTTCATTGTATTCGGGATACTCTTCGTACAACCATTCACAGACCGCCAAACCAAGGATCGCGTCGCCGAGAAACTCGAGCCGCTCGTTGCTGTCGAGCCGATGAGACGCTCCCGAAGCATGTGTCAAGGCAGACAGCAACAACGAAGGATCCCGAAAGCGATAGTCAATAATCTGCTGGCACTGATCAAGTTTCGAGGCTTGATCACTACCTTCAATCCCGTCGTGATCTTCTACCAAATTCACATTAGACGAATCGCGATGTGAAGATTCCGAGTCCGATGATTCCACAAAAATACCGTTTGATTGCAATGTGACGCGAGTACAACCTAAACCGACCTCTTCTTCCCCACACAGCCCAAAGCAAGTGCAAAAGAAGTCCTATCGGTCGTTTCGTTGTGTTAAACTCATGTCACACGCCGGTGATCGGGTTGATCTAACCGATGAAACCCTTCCGATTTCAGAAAGTGTTTTCGTAGATAACCCGACCGCCGGTGTGCGACTACGGCGCAGTTTACTAAAATCCGAGTTGGCTGAATAGATTGTTTTCCTGTTAAACCGCGTGCCCAGCGGGCCGCGCGCCTCCGTCGCATGCACGCGGCTGTCGTATGCACAAAGTCCGTCGCGTGCATGCGGCCCGCTGGGCACGCGGTTAAACGCTAAAATCCATTTGATCCTAGTTCCCCAACCACTACTCGATCATGATCTCGATCATCATCTCCGTCGTCTGCTTAAGCGTCATTTTGACGGGCGTGGGGTTGCTGTGGTTTTGGTTTGTTCGCTCAGGTGATTGACGTCCGATCTGTTGAACCGACCACAGCGACGACCTCGAGGGCACTCGCTCTCAATTTCTTTTCTACCCACGCGAAACTCACTTCCATCGTCTGGGCATACCCGACGTCGAATCGTGGCTGCATCGCGGCGACTTGTATTCCAATCACCAAACCTTCGGCCGTAATTGCGCCACCACTACTTCCCGGCCCGAACGGTTGCTTCCCTTCGTTTCGATCCGCCGAGACTTTGCAGGCGACCACTTGCTCAAGTCGCCCCAGTCCTCGGATCGATAACGTTGGATAATAGGTTTGCCATGACCAAGGAAACGAAACCCCGTCACCGACAAATTGGCCTCTCGTTCCCGCACTCACCCAACGTCGCAAATCACTTGCCGCCGCAACCTGCAATGGTGGTGAGCCGATTTCACGAACAAACCCGCTGAGCCAAAGTCGGTCCCAGCCCGTTTCAACTAACGCCACATCAGGCCCACCTGGTATTCGCCCCCGGACCACCACTCGTGAACGAATCGTTAGCGGACCCGCTCCGCAAACGGCCACCCGCCGCACTCGGGCCCGATGCCGACTTTCCGTGGATCCCCGACCGACAAAAAGATGCGAGACCGTCAATAGCCCCCAACGCCAACGCGGATCATCCGGCTGCTCGGTATCAGGCTTCGGGGGTGTCGGACGGACCGTCGTCCAGCGGACGACCAACGACGTGGTCGCACGATCATCCTCGGTCGCAATGGCCACGCCTGTTGGAATGACCTCTCGTATTTGGCGGACTTGAGTGGGCAGCTCCAATTCTTGGTAGTGACGCGTTCTGCGATCAAGCAACCGAACCGTTTCGATCGGTTCGATTCGACGCGGCTGGGGAACACGCTTGAGCTTGCGAGCGACGTCGAATTGAGCTGCGACCCCGTACCGATTGTTTGCAGTCAACTGCGCCGGAGTAAATCCGACCGAACGAATGTTCTCGCGATCACGCGTCGCCACCCGTTGCAGAAAGGTTTGCTGCAATCGACGCAGCGCATCGAGTGATAACGTGGCGGTCGTCTTTTTCATTCGCCAACATCACTTGTTAATTCGATGTCGAACAAGTCAAGCTCAATGTATCGCTGCGACAACCATTCCTCGATTGCTTCGCGAACGGGCATGGCCGAACCAGCGTCCGAAAGATTCACACGGATGCGTGTGATCCCATTTTCGTTTGTCGCATTGAAGAAATTAAATTCAATTCCGAGGTTTTTCAAGTGAGCACGAAGGTCCGTCGTTAGCCGGGATACATCGACGGCTGCGACAGGCGGTTCCAGCTCAGCGACATCGTCAGGTTTGCGCTCTATTCGCTCTGAACTCATCATTTGTTTCTCATCAAGACTGACCGCCGTCACTGCAGGTGTGACCGCCATCACATCGAGCGGTTGGAACACCATTTCACCTCCTGCAAAGGTCAACCCATAAAGTGAGCCCGCAGGATGCTGGCCACAAACACCTGGATCTTGGCATGAGGCATGAGTGTGTCCATCCATTTCGACCGGACAGCCAGCGAACGGCATGAAGCCCAGATACCGAAATCCGTACAGACGTTTGACGTTGCAGTGATCTCGGCCAACGACTGATTCATAGAACCCGATCGGAACGTTCCGGGCTGGGACGGTAAATGACAAAGAGTCGGTCGAATCGTCTCGGGCGGACGTCGGAATCAAGCCGCCCGCCGCACTCAGTAGACTGCCAATCGCTTCGACGTTCTCGTCCGTTTGGCTGTCGAGTTCCTGGCTAATCTCGGTCAGATTCCATCCATCTTCTAATTTGATGCCCACATCCGCGATCCCGCATCCAGAGCGAACACTGATCGAATACTCTTCGCTAAAATCGGGCATGTAGACCAGCGAGATGCGGACCATTCCAGGCACAAGCGTCGATTGGCTTTTATTGACCGCGACTTCGGCTGGTTCGACCTTCAAATATGGTTTGGGACGATAATAACGGATGCCGCGATCTTGGTCGGTCGGGCTTTTGCGAACGATCACTTTCGGTGTGCAGGCTGGCAACACGAGCGAAAACAAAAGCAGAGCCGTTAGGCACTTGAGACTTCGGCATCGCGGTTGCGAAAACGGGGATGATGGCATGGGGGCATCCGGTAAGAGATACAATACTTCTAATCCTAAAATCGGTCGTAGCGACGGTGCCGATTGAACCCACCCAAAGGGTGACGCCGTGGGCATTCTACGCAAGCTATCCGGGTTAGGGGGCGATTGCCTCGCGGAGCGATGAGAGTGTCCTCGGTGGCGAGTTCTTTCAGAGCACAAGAGCAGCGTCAGTCGATGCGTTCGATTTGCTTGGACAGTCAACGCCAGTGTATGATGGACCCTTGCGGCAATGTCGCCGCGAGCCGCCAACGAAGACGATGGATGATTACAGAAGAAAATCGCCGCCGCTGGGCCATGCTTGGCGTCGTGCCCATTTGCCGCACTCGGTACGCAATTTCAGGTCGCCTCAACACGGTGCGGTGATTCATTTGACGCAGGAAGAAACCGACCGACTTGTTGATCCCGACTTGTTGAGCACTGGGAATTGGAACACGACTAAACACAAGGACTGTAGAAATGAGGATGACTCGAAACTTGAGATTGGCATGGATCGCTCTGCTGGGAACGATGCTGACCTGCAGCGTGAATGCGCAGCAAAGCGGAAACGCCGAAAAAGAAATGATGCGGCTGCCCAACATGCCGTTGCATGATCCGTTCATCCTGGCCGACAAGGAGACACAGACCTACTATCTCTACACCTCCAACAATGGTCGCATGACCGGCACGCGGGGCGTGGGCACCATGGCTTACACCTCAAAGGACCTGCTAAACTGGGAGGCCCCCAAAGCGGTGTTTATTGTACCCGACGACGCATTTGCCTCACGTGGCGGATGGGCCCCCGAGGTTCATGAGTACAAGGGTCGCTACTACCTTTTCACGACCATTCATGATGAGAGTCAGGTCCTGTCCGAACCTCCGAATTCCTATATGAAACAATATGTGCGTGGAACCATCATTGCGGTGTCGGACTCACCGGCCGGGCCGTTCAAAATGATGAACAAGGAGGCCCCCGTGGTGGACCGCAAGCACATGACACTCGATGGCACGCTCTTTGTCGATGAGCAAGATCAGCCCTGGATGGTCTACGCGCATGAGTGGATTCAGAAGGTCGACGGAACGATCGAAGCCGTCAAGCTGGATCCCGATAATCTCTCGAAGACGATCGAGGAACCGATTCATCTGTTCAAGGCTTCCGACGCGCCGTGGCTGAATGC
>JGI12210J13797_10550137_pt1 | contig 21892 bp, 20 predicted proteins | sample ElkSlonscriptome_3_FD_13797 | JGI IMG/M metagenome (IMG submission 13797)
CCCAGCCCGGTTTTAGGCCCTGCGGGGCCTAAAACCGGGCTGGGCGTTGGGGTGGAGGGGGTGGGGAGTGTTTTTACGTGATTTCTTTCTTTTGAATTCTCCGCACACCCCGCAAGCGAGGTGTTTGGGGATACAGAATTGATTTTTTCTGGGACAGATCCCTGACCACAACATCACAAGATGTAGGGGTTACTTGAGTCAATCAGCTACGCAGGTTATTTGATACCCCTTTTACGTCACGGAAAAAACCTTACTTTCGAAGCTGCAACCAGATGTCCTCGCCAATGCGTCTTTGGTCCACGATTTGAAAACCGGGTGCGTTTTCCAACCTCCATCCTTTCCCCACAGCCGGACGTGATTTTTCTCCGAGAATTTTCGGAGCGATAAACCACTCAAGCTCCTGAACCAAGTCCGCTTTAAGCAACGCGCCGGCCAGTTGCCCTCCCCCTTCACAAAGAATATGCTGCACCCCCCGGGCTCCTAATTTTTTGAGGATTCCCGGCCAGGAGAAGCTTTTCATCTGCAGCACATCCACCCCATTCTTCTCTAAGCGGCTTTTCCGAGCCTCGGAAATCTCCGGCCCCACGATTCCGAGGGTCGGAAAACGGTCGGTAAAGACTTTTCGGTTCAATGGAATACGCCCCTTTCGATCGGGTAGAATCCGGAGGGGTTTGTGACCGTATCGGGGTCGGGGCATGAGAGAGGGATTGTCCCGGATGACGGTCTCCGTTCCCACCAGTATCGCATCCACCGACCGGCGTAGTTCCTGAACCCGTTCCCGGGACGCCGTTCCCGTAATCCACTGGGATGTACCGGAGGCATCGGCAATGCGTCCGTCCAAGGTGGTCGCAAGTTTAAGCGTAATGTAGGGTCTGCCCGTTGACTGCAGATGCGCAAAGGCGCGAATCACCTCTTTGCACTCCTCTTCCAGAATCCCGCTCTCCACTTCTATCCCGGCTTCCTTTAGGATTTCCAGTCCCCGCCCGGCGTGGGCTGGATTCGGGTCCACACAGCCTACGATGACTTTTTGGATCCCCGACGCGATCACCGCCTCAGTACAGGGCGGCATGCGCCCCGTAGTCGAACAGGGTTCCAACGTGACCACAAGCGTCGCACCTTTAACCGCCGCACCGGCATCTTTTAACGCCAAAGGTTCCGCATGCGAAGTTCCGGCTTTACGATGATATCCCCGTCCGATGATTTTGCCCCCCTTGACCACTACCGCGCCCACCGCGGGATTCGGGGCCGTACATCCCAGACCTTTCCGGGCCTCGGACAGGGCTTCGTTCATCCATTTCTCAGCTTTCGTTGTCATCTGCAGAAGCCTTGAGCAATCCATCCAAAAAAGCACCTGCATCAAAAGGCACCAGATCTTCTTTGGCCTCCCCGAGACCGGAAAACATCACCGGCACCCCGGGAATTTCTTTTTGAATGTTAAATAAAAATCCGGCCCGACTGCTTCCATCGAGCTTGGTAAGAATCAGTCCGGACAGCGGAACCGACTGGTGGAAAATCCGTGCCTGATTCAGCGAATTTTGGCCCAGGCTGGCATCGAGCACCATCCAGGTGGCATGCGGCGCATATTCATCCCGTTTTTTTAGGGCCCGCACCATTTTCTCCAACTCGTCCATTAGATGATCTTTGGTGTGCATCCGTCCGGCGGTATCGATAAACAATATTTCCATCCCGCGAGCATGTGCAGCATCCATTGCGTCATAGGCTACCGCAGAGGCATCCGCCCCCTGGCGTCCGGAGACGACCGGAACATCGATCGATTCCCCCCACATCCGCAACTGCTCTGTACCGGCGGCGCGAAAGGTATCGGCCGCTCCCATCATTACCTTCCGCCCCTGTTGTTTTGCCCTCCAGGCGAGTTTGGCACAGGTGGTGGTTTTCCCGGCACCGTTGACTCCAAGCATCAGCACGCAAGCAGGGGACCGGGGAAAATCAAAGGGATCCCCCTCCGGTACCTGAAGCGCTTTCTCTAAAGATGCTTTCAACACATCCACCGGAGTCCGGTTTCCATGAATCTGATTTTCCTCAAGATCCATGACCAGTTCCGCCACCAGACGCGGAGGGAGATCGGCTTTCAGGAGTGCCATCTCCACGTCTTCCAGAGTACGTTCATCCACCTCGACTCCGTCACTGATCATCCCCTGCAGGGCACCGGACAATACGGTGCGGGTTTTCGAAAGAGCTTTGAACCAGGAAACCATTTAGAGTTCCTCCCGGGGGATTCCCTGACGCAGAGGGCGATCCAATGTACGAATCACATTCTCCAAAATCCCATTCACAAACTTTCCACTTTCCTCCGAGCTCAGTTCTTTGGCTAACTGAACGGCTTCATTCACCGCCACCACCGGGGGGACATCGGAACAGTTGAGTAATTCATAGAATGCCAAGCGTAAGACATTGCGGTCCACGCCCCCCATCCGATGCATGTCCCAGTTGTCGGAATTCCGTTTAATTTCTTTATCCAGCGACTCCAGATTTAAACTCACACCATCAATCCGTTCATCGAAGAACGCACGCATTTTTTTGGACATCTTACGCCGTTTGTTCTCCAGAAAGAGTTCCAGTGCTTCCTCCCAGGTGTCAAAACGGTTGTAATCACGCTGAAATAAAAACTGAACCGCCCACAGGCGGAGAAGATGTCGGTTGGGAGCACCGGAAGTGGTCATGAGATCGTAAAGCTGAGAAAGAAGAAAATCCCCGGAGGGAGGTGAAATGTGCTTGTGCACTTAACACCGGGATTCGGGTTGAACAACCTTCTTTTCGGGGAAAGGTTTGCTGCGGGAGCATCGCGGAATTGATGACGCGAACGGAATATTCATTAAAAGAGTGGAATATTTTGGAGGGCATTGGGCGAATCGTAGCCGTCGGCGTTTACGCCACGGGCCGCAACCTATTTTTCAGGCAGGATGCCCTCGGTCCCGAAAAAGATCAAAATATGGTGGCGCATTCCAATGCGGCCAGGGCGGCGTAGGCTCCCCGACTCTCCGATCCACTTAAACAGCGTTCCTCGGCCTGCTCCATGGTATGGGCACTCACCACGGCATCGATGACCGGACAATCCAATTCCACCGAAAGTTCCGTCAGAGATTTTGTAAGTGCTTTCATAATCAATTCGGCATGGCGGGTCTTTCCTTCTAACACCACTCCACAGGCAATCAGGGCATCCGGCGACTGCCGGGTTGCCAGACGTTTTACCATCAATGGAAGTTCAAAACTTCCCGGAACCCAGACCAGTTCGATATCTTCCGCTGCAACGCCCTGTGCCATCAAGGTTTCCACGGCGGAAGTCACCAAGGCTCCCGTCAGCCGGATATTAAAACGGGCGGCAACAATGCCTATTTTACGGTCTGTTCCCTTGTGACTCCCCACATGGGATTCAACACCTTCCGCGAGAGAGGGAAGTGCTTCTTGAGGATCAGGGTAAAAATGTTTTTGTTTTTCCATTTTACTTCTCTCAGGGTGCAAACAAATCGATTTTTTCGGCATTCAATCTCCGAAAGTGTTTCAAATTAAACGGTGTCGCATAGGTTTCTGCTAGTGCAGCCTCTCCCTCATATCTTTAGGACGAACCACACGCCCAGATGTATCAATGGGAATCGTCATGCGTTAAAAGTACGTGGCTTGTTCCTAACTTGCAAGATACATTCTAACTCAAAGTAAGTGCCCCAGGCGGGTTCGTTTGGTTTCAAGATATTTCGCATTATGTGGATTACTCGGGATCACTACCGGTATGCGCTCGGTGATCTCAATCCCGTTTTCGGTCAATCCCTCCACCTTGGCCGGATTATTTGTCATCAATCGAATAGCTTCGACTCCCAGGTCTTTCAAAATGAGGGCACTGGACTGATATTCCCGCTGATCCGCCCCGAATCCGAGTTTAAGGTTTGCTTCGACGGTGTCCAGACCCTGATCCTGCAACGCATAGGCTTTGAGTTTGGCACCCAACCCGATGCCACGTCCTTCCTGACGCATATACAGAATGATTCCCCGACCCTCATCCTGAACGGCCTGCATACATTTATGCAACTGGTCTCCACAATCACAACGCATGGAATGCAGGACATCTCCAGTCAAACATTCACTGTGTACCCGCACCAGCGGAGCCTCTTCTTTATGTATGTCGCCCACAAACAGGGCGATGTGATCTTTTTCATCCAACGAAGAACGGTAAATACGGCACTGAAAGTCCCCGTGCCGGGTGGGCAGGATAATTTCTCCTTCAAACTCCACAGACCCTTCCTTCTGTTGACGGTACTCAATCAACGCCGCAACCGAACTCATTTTTAACCCATGCGTTTTAGCAAAGACGGTGAGATCTTCCAATCGTGCCATCGACCCATCATCGTTCATGATCTCACAAATCACGCCTACCGGACGACGCCCGGACAAGTTAGCCAAATCCACCGAAGCTTCCGTGTGTCCTGCGCGACCCAGCACCCCTTTGGGGTTTGCTTTGATGGGAAACAAATGACCCGGCCGCACCAGATCCCCGGCGTTACTTTTCGCATTCGCCATCACCCGGCAGGTCTCCGCCCGGTCGGCAGCTGAAATCCCGGTAGTGATACCATGACGGGCATCCACCGATTCCATAAACGCTGTGGGTACCGGCACATCCTCATCTCCGGTATGGCGCATATCCGCAATCCCCAGGCGGGCGACTTCACTTCCCGGCAGGGTCACGCAAATCAGCCCACGACCGTAGGTCGCCATAAAATTGATCATTTCCGGAGTCACCGCATCGGCAGCGCAAATGAGATCGCCCTCGTTCTCCCGGTCCTCGTCATCCACCATTACGACCATCTCCCCACGCCCCACCGCCCCGATCACCTCTTCAACGGGGTCTAATACGGATACCTTTGTTTCTTCTATCGTTTGCATATGCTTTGCCTTATTCCAAAACAGGGCAAAGCATCCATCCTCCACGCCAAAGACGCAGAGGAATAGGATCTTCTTTTATCCCGACTATACGGTCGGCTGGACATTAAAAAGCCTGAAAAGCCTTTCTGATTCCATCAGTCCCAACCGAAGCCGGGAGTCGCGGGCTATCACCGCCGGTAGGGAATTTTCCTCGAAAGGAATCACCCTGCCCTGAAGATCTTGTTTGATTATGATTCTCCTCTACGCTTGAATCACTCAAAAGACAAGGGGAATTATCCGTCTTTCCCCGGTGGACAATACCGGTACCCCACCCCGTGTACGGTCTGAATATAGATCGGCTCTTTGCGGTCGGGTTCGATCTTTTTCCGCAACTGGGCAATATGCTGATCCAGGGTGCGGGTGGTCCCGTAATAGTCCATTCCCCAGGCATGGTTTAACAGCTCATCCCGGGACAATACTTCATGGGGATGCGCGGTGAAATAGTGCAGGAGTTCCATTTCACGGGCACTGAACTCTATTTTTTTCTCTCCACACCGCCCACAGAGTTTCTTGGGAAAAACGGTATAAGGCCCCAGTAGAAATTCGGATGCCGTTTCAGGAACCGGTGACATGTGCGAACGTCTTAAGAGCGCATGCACCCTCGCTAAAAACTCCCGTACCCCGAACGGCTTGGTCATGTAATCATCCGCCCCGAGCTCTAACCCAAGCACTTTGTCAATTTCTTCACTTTTTGCGGTAAGCATCAGCACCGGAGTACTTTTATCCCAGTCCCTGAATTCCCGGCAAACATCGTATCCGCTCATTTCCGGCATCATCAGGTCCAGAATCAAGAGATCCGGCGGTTCTTTTTTTAACAACGCCAAGCCTTTCCGCCCGTTCGCGGCTTCCCGGACCTCATAATTTTCACTCTCCAAGGTATCCACCAAGCCCTGGCGAATCGCGGGATCATCCTCCACCACTAAAATTCGAGTGTTCGTTTTCATGAGGTCTCTTCCCGGCTTACGGGGAAAGTCCAGGTAAAGCAACATCCTCTCCCGCTTGTGCTGCAGGTAAGATCCCCTTTCATCTGACGCGCCAGGCGACGGGATATATGCAGGCCCAGTCCCGTCCCGCCCCCTTCGCGGGTAATTCGCTCATCCACCTGATGAAAGGCCTCAAAGATTTTTTTCCTCTCCCTTTTCGGAATTCCGGGACCTTCATCCTGAAACGTCAGAATCACCTTTTCTTCATGAATCGCGGCTTCGATACGCAGCACCCCACCGGACGATGCATACTTGACGGCGTTATCCATCAGATTCAATAAAATCTGCTCCGCGGCATCCGGATCGACGTTTCCATAAATCTTTTGATCCGGACACTCCACCTCAATGCCTGCCTCGACAAAGCGCTCATGAAGACGTTCGCACACCGTCTTCAACCCGTCATTAAGACAATACGGCTGAGGATGCAGCCGACTCCGCCCCATTTCCAGCCGGCTGAAATCTAGTACGTTATGAACCAGTCGGGCCAGACGCTCGCTTTCCGTACGCACCGTCGTCAGATAGTATTTTTGTTTTTCCGGATCTTTCACCCGACCCTCCAACAATAATTCACTGTACAGACGCAGGGTGGTCAATGGAGTCTTGAATTCATGGCTGACATTCGAGACAAACGATGTTTTCTGCAGCGCCTCTTTCCGGCTCCGGTTCACCCACGCCGTCAACCCCAGGGTTCCGCCCACGATACACAGCAGTAACAAAAGGCCAAAAATTCCCGCCACATACAGATACGCATGCGGCAAACCCTCTTCTAGTGGAACATCTGAAACCAGGGCTAAGCGTGCAAAGGGCAAGTACGCGCCCATCTCCGTACTTACCCCCCACGAACGATTCTCGCTATCACCCGTGGTGATCAGTACCCGGTTCCGTCGATCCAACAAAACCAACTCCTCACCCCGGCCGGACATCTCCCGCATCCACACAAACATGCGTGCATAGAGAGCCGCCATTTCTATTTCCACCCCGTACACGTTTTTCCCGTTATCCCTCGACACATAAAACAGCAACGAATCCCGATCCGCCCACTGCCAGGGACGCCATTCACTGCGCAAAGGCGAAGATTTTATTTTAATACGCGACCCCTTTTTTTCCCCTTCCGGCGCAAACCACTGCATCCGCTTCGAAAACAACATCCCGTACCGTTGTAAAAACTCCCGCGTTTCCTCGTCCAAATTTATTCCGGGGTTCGGAAGTTCCACATCGCCTTCTTCCGATACTCGGAAAACATTCCGAACCAAAGGATGACGGCGCTGCAGGTCCATAAGACGTTCATCCAGAGAGTCCGACGGCAGTCGCGTCAGCTCCAAACGTAAATCTGCGCGTACACGCTCCATACGCTCGCGCAAGCGTTCGGCCGTTTGCTCCAGCAGGCGGGTTTGCGCATTTTCCGCCTGCTGCTCCAAACGCTGCTGCTCACGCAGCAACATCCGCATCCCCACTCCCGCAACCACCAGCACCGGCAGAATCACCAAAGCGGTGAGACTCCAAACGGGTAGGTTGCGGAAGCGGGAATAGGTCATCCTATTTTCTCATCCAACTGGATTTAGTTTGTTGCTGATTTCTGGTTTGCTCCGCTTCGGTACGCATCACCTTGCGGGATCTTTGATCCAGGCCTTGTTTTTCCAAGGTATTACTTTGGTCAAGTACATTGGCCGCTTCTTCTTCCAGTTCAAGGATCGGTGCATCAAAACTGGCATTGACTTCGAGAAGTCTTTGCTGACTTTGGCGCAGGATTTCTACTGCCTCATCTTTTCTGCCCGCTTCATACGACCTAATCGCCTGTTCTTTGGCCAATGCGTTTTCACTCAGCAGCACTTCTTTTTTCACTTCTTTGTTCACGCTGGCTTTCACCTCCTGTTCCTGACGGCTGAACTGCGCGTTTAATGCCAAGGTCTGATTCTCATCCAACTGACTGAACAAATTCCGATATTGAATGACTGCGGACATCAAAGGGAGTTCCGTATCCGCAGGAGTCGGTGGAACTTCAACTTCCAGCAACAAGAATCTTTCCTGACTGCCATAAAGTTGATTCAGATCCAGCTCCACCCGCTGCCCGCGAATCGTGGCCTCACGTCCGATCGACCGCAACGGCTTTACATTTTCCGGACATTCGATGAGGATCCGGATATCCCGGGCCACCACATTCAGAACATCGCCCAATTCCGCCCCGAAAATCCGGGCCAGATCATTCGCGTTCTCCACGAAATAGGTGTTTCCATCACTGCGCTGAGCCAACCGGGTCATCAGATCCTCATTATAGCCCGTTCCCAGTCCGACCGTGGTCACCGAGATTCCTTCTTTTTGCAGACTGGTCCCGAGCCGTCCTAAATCTTCCGGGGAGGAAGGACCTTCATTCGCCTGACCATCCGACAACAGAATCATCCGATGCACCATTCCCTCCGCATGATCCTCGATGGCCTTCCGAAGCTCCGCCGCACCCTGACTCACCCCGCCAAAAAGGGCGGTTCCTCCCCCGGAGCGAATTTGCTCGATCATGGCACGTGCACGACGCTGATCCTTCATCCGCCCCGCCGGAATCAGGGTCTCCACACTGGAATTATAGACCACCAGGGAGAAGATATCCTGATCCCCCAAACGCGACAACGCTTCCAAGGCCGCCTGTCGGGCCTGCTCAATTTTATGTCCGCCCATCGAACCCGACTGATCCAGCACAATGCAAAGATTCACCGGGGGACGTTCCAGTTCCCGGGGAGGGTTCTCTGCAAGCAGGCTCACTTTCACCACGGCCGTCTGACGTTGATCCGCCGGCAACACCCCACGGTCCAGTTCCACTTTGCAGCGCACCAAATTTTCCGGTGCGGCCATGGCGACTGAGGCCAGGGCCACCATTCCTAAACAACATTTTTGAATTACGTACTTCATCTCGTTCTCCATCTTAGAGGTTCATATGAACTCGGAATGAATTCATTTACGGGATCATAATGCCTGAGTCTGCACCTCGAGATGTCATCCACTTACGCAAAGATTGTAAAAGGATTGTAAAAATGTGTTGAAGTATTTTACTCCTCCAACGAAAGCTCGGCCGCTTCGATCTGGCCGGTCTCGGCTTCGTTGAGATAGGTGGCCAATAAATCAATCGCCGCCTGCACATCCCCGGCGTACACCATTTCATTCACGGTATGAATGTAGCGGGTGGGAATACTCAGGGTAATTCCTGCACAGCCGGAACCTGAACGTTGCAAGGCCCCGCCATCGGTTCCACCACGGGGCAGAATTTCCATTTGATGAGGAATGTCGTTCTTTTTGGCAATATCCCGCATTTGCTTTACCAGTCGTGGATGACTAATAATCGATCCGTCCATGATCTTGATTCCCACTCCTTCACCGAGTTGGGTTACATTGGCATCGGGAGTTCCTCCGGGATAATCGGCCGCAATCGTGGTGTCCAGGGCAATCCCCACTTCAGGCTGAACCTGAAAAGCCGCCGTGGTTGCTCCACGCAAGCCAATTTCCTCTTGTGTGGTTGCCACGGCCACGATGGTAAACTGACATTTTTTCACCTTGCGCAAGGCCTCAATCATCACAAAGACCCCTACCCGGTTATCCAGACTTTTGGCTGCAAATCCCTGACCGCATTTGGCGAATCCCCGGTCCAACGTCACCATACCGCCAATTTCAAATTTTTCGTTCACCTCGTCCGCTTTCATTCCGGTATCCACAAAAAACTGATCCAGCTGCGGGCCTTCCTTATCCGGTGACGTGATCAAATGCGTCGGCTTGGCTGCATAACAAAGCACCCCCGGCGACATGTTTCCATCTATTTGGTTTACCAATACCCGCTGTGCAAAGAGCTGACGCGGATCAAACCCGCCAAGAGGCTGCAAGCGCAAAAACCCTTTTTCGTCGATATGTTTGATGATAAATCCAATCTCGTCCATGTGAGCCGCAATCATGACCTTCGCATCACTGTCTCCAGGAAAAGTCGCGTACAGGTTTCCCATCGGGTCAACCCGAAGTTCATCTGTTAGATGATTAAGCTCCCGCCGCACAATACGCCGAATTTTTTCTTCCTGACCGGGAACCCCCCGGGCTTCGCATAGTTCTTTGAGTAGTTCTGTATTCATTTTTTTCTCTATACATCTTCGGGTTTACAGGCATGGAATCCTCTGCCTGAGCATCGTTCGTGCCCCGCCTTCTCACCGTGAAATACGTTTTCAGAGCAAGCGTTCAATGTTGAATGTTCAAAGTTGAGTGTTCGATGTTCGGATTCCAAATTCTCTATATGTCAAAGGCTCACGGTTTTGGCAAAATGTTTGAGCACCTGTAGGCCGTCCTGTTGACTTTTTTCGGGATGAAATTGAACCGCATGGCAGTTTCCAAAAGAGACAGCACTCACGTATTCGAGACCATAAGACGTGGTCCCCGCCACCCAGTCCGCATCGATCAACGGAATATAATAACTGTGCACAAAATAAAAATGACGTTGATCGAGATTTTCCGGAAAAAACCGGTCCCCACACCATTTCGTCCGGTTCCACCCCATCTGTGGCACTTTTAAGTTCTCCCTTTCTGGAAATTTTCTCACTTTTCCGGGAAGCACCCCCAGCCCTTCGCTGCCAGGACTTTCCTCACTGGCCTCAAACAGGACCTGCAGGCCCATGCAAATACCGAAAAAAGGTTTGTCCTCTTTGATCCAGGCCCGGAGCGGTTCCACCCAGCCTTGATCCTGTAAATGAATCATACAGTCCCGAAAAGCTCCCTGACCGGGCATTAAGAGGCCGGTCACCTGCGACATCTCATCAGGAGATCCAAGTAATTTGGCAGAAATATCCAGGGCAGCACAGGCGTTCTGAACACTGCCCAGATTCCCCATACCGTAATCAAGGATACCGATCATATCAGGTTTTTGCTGGAGGGAAGAATTCCCTCAATCCGCGGATCCAATTGTTTGGCCATATCCAGAGAACGAGCCACTGCTTTAAACACCGCCTCATGAGCGTGATGAACATCACGTCCGTAAAGCTGGGCAATATGCAAATTCAATTTTGCCGTGGTTGAAAAAGCGCGCCAAAATTCCTCCAATAACTGGAGATCAAAATCTTTGATATGAGTCCCGGGGTGGTCTATTTCGTAGACCAGAAAAGGACGCCCCCCCAAATCCAGGGCCACGCGGGCCATCGCCTCATCCATCGGTAAAAGAAAAAATCCATAACGTTTGATCCCCCGACGGTCACCGAGGGCTTCGTTCAACGCTTCACCGAGGACAATACCGACGTCTTCAACTGTGTGATGATCATCGACCTCCAGATCTCCGGTCGCCTTCACTGTGAGATCTGTTAAAGAGTGCTTCGTCAGCAACTCCAGCATGTGGTCAAAGAACCCGACTCCGGTAGAGATGTCCGGCTTGCCGGTTCCATCCAGATTCAGGGTGAGTTCAATTTGAGTTTCGCGGGTTTCGCGCTTACGGGTAGCCATTCGTGGATTCATGACTCCTTTATGTCCCAGTATGGGAAGGAGTCCAAGTAAAAAGTAGAGTACTTACACATCGAAACTCCGGGCGGGGAACTAAGAGCTTCTCGTCTTGTTTCATGTCCCCAAGTCAAGGAAAGGGGGTTACACCGAACTGGTAATCCGGAGAATTTCATCGATGGAGGTCAACCCTTCAAACGCTTTATGTAAACCGGCGCGCTGGAGAGTGATCATCCCGTTCTCAATCGCAACTTTTCGAAGTTCGTCCGAATTGGCGTCCTTGAGGATCATATTCCGGACCGCTTCACTGATTTCCATAATCTCCATAATCCCGCCCCGGCCTTTATATCCGAGTTGAGCACATTTATTACACTTCCCGGGAAGGAACACTTTTTTATTTTCCAGATCCAGGCCCTCGGTATTAAAACGATTTGCTTTTAGTTCCTCCACGGTCACATCCAACGGTGTTTTGCAGCTCGGACAGAGGCGGCGATAGAGACGCTGGGCCTGAGCAAGAATCAATGCGGAGGCGAGCATAAAGGGTTCAAGTCCCATATTTTTTAAGCGTGAAATCGCACCCGGTGCGTCATTCGTATGCAAGGTACTCAAGACCAAGTGACCCGTCAACGCGGCCTGAACCGCAATCGATGCGGTTTCAAAGTCGCGCACTTCCCCCACCAGAACAATATCGGGGTCCTGACGCAAAATCGACCGCAATCCGGCCGCGAAGGTAAGTCCGACTTCGGAATGGGTCTGCACCTGATTAATCCCCTGCAGCTGATACTCCACCGGATCTTCCACCGTAATGATATTTGTTGAGGGTTCATTCAACTCCTGCAAGGCCGAATACAGTGTGGTGGTTTTACCACTCCCTGTGGGTCCGGTTACAAAAATCATTCCATAAGGCTGTGCAAGCGCCCGGGCAAAAGCGGATTGGGAATACTCATCCAAGCCCAAATCTCCGAGGCCTTTGGGTAAATTACTTTTATCCAAAATTCGCATCACGATTTTTTCGCCGTGAATTACAGGCAGAATACTTACCCGGATATCCACCTCTTTATCCAGGGCCCGTATCCGGCAACGTCCATCCTGCGGTATTCTTTTTTCGGCAATATCCAAATTCGACATGATTTTCACACGCGAAACGATCGCCCCGTATAAACTTTGTGGCGGCGTACCTGCAGCCACCAGCACCCCGTCAATACGATACCGAACCTGACACCCATCCAGTCCGGGCTCTATATGAATATCGCTCACCCGCTTCCGCATCGCCTCCACCAGAATCGAATTTACAATTCGGATGACCGGCCGTTCATTCGCCTCATCGCCATAGTCTTCAATATCGAAATTTTCTCCGCTATGGATCTCCGCGATTTCTTCATCCTCGGAAAAAGAAGAAAGGGTCTCCTCCAGCTGCCCTTCTCCCTCGGACATCTCTTCACTCAAACGGTTTTCCAGCATTTGCGTCAACGCGGTTTCGGGTACAACCACCGTCATTAATTTAAATCCGCACTGCCCCCCCACGGTCTCCAGGGCAATCACATTAAATGGATCATCAACCGCAACCGTAAGGGTTTTTCCGATTCTGGATATGGGAAGAACCCGATGCTGGTTCATGGCCGTCAACGGCAAATTTTCCAGGAGGTCCGGATTCGAGCGGGTAATTGCCAGGTTCATCGGACAGGTGTTCGCATTGTTTGCCAATGCGATGGCCACCCCTTCCGGAGGAATCATTTTCATACGAACCAACGACTGCTCCAACGATATCTCTTCGCTTTCAGACCGTTGCGAAGCTTCCTCGAGCTGATCCTCCGTAAGTCGGTAGTGCTCTACAAGGTAGTCAAAAAGGTTCTGGGTAATGGTATCCACAGAAACATCATTGTCCGACCCAAGGCTTTTGACAAGCCCTAAACCACAGAAGGCAACCGCGAATCGTGAATCAAGCCTTCCGTTTCCGGATCCATTCAATCGCCAGAATTACCAAAACCCCGGCAACCATCAACCCCACGGCCTGTACAAAGGCCGCATCGAATTCGGGCACAATGACTTTATCCCGCAATACAATGGTTTCGCCATCTTTCACCAGGGTTTGAACATCTTCTTTCCACGGAAAAAGTTTACGCAGAGACCCGGCCATAAAGCCTATCAGACAGGCCACCGTCACCGCATGCCAGCGATGAAGCACCCAGCTGAGAAATCGTGAAAACAGCAAAATACCAATGATCGCTCCCAGCGCAAATGGAGCCAGAGTCAGCAAATCAAACTCTTTCACCGCGCGAATGGCGGTGTCGTATTTTCCCAGAATTAAGAGAAGAAACGAACCAGACACCCCCGGTAAAATCATCGCCGTAATCGCGATAGCTCCGCAAAACCCATTCACCAAAAACGTGGAAGGCAACTGTTCAACGGGCGCGATCGTCACCGCCAGATAGCCCACAACCGCCCCGGTCACCAGTGCCACAATCCGCTGCAGATTCCAGCGTATCCCGCGCGCCAATAATACAATCGAAGCCAGCACCAACCCAAAGAAAAAGGCATAAAGCTCTACGCGGTGTACTTCATAAGCTTTATGTAACACCCCGGCTAACAGGCCCACCGCCATCACCAGTCCTGTTCCTACACATATAAAAAACTGCCAGGGGATCTGGGTAAACACCGCTTTGAAATCGAATGACAGGGCTTTACGAATCAACTCGATATTGAAGGATTTAATCCCCTCTAGTAAATCTTCATAGACTCCCATAATAAAGGCCATGGTCCCACCCGAAACCCCCGGAACAATATCCGCAGCCCCCATGCAAAAGCCGGTAAAAAAAAGATAGATCCTTTGGGACCATGTTTTGGGATCCGAGTAAGACATGGAATCAGGTGTCGTTCAAAAGTTCATGCAGCGTCAAGGCATCCGCATGGTATTGAGAAAGCTCATCCCCTTTTACAAATTCCATAAGGGCCCACCGGGGTTTGGGATCTTCCTGCAGAAGTTCGAAGTAACGGCTCCAGCGGGTCTTACCCTCGGCAAGCGGGAAACGTTCTTTAAATCCTTGTCCCCAGTGAAAGACGTGTACATTGGATACACGCGGCAAAATCGTCCTGAGACTTTCTTCACATTTATCCTCGGGTTGACCATTGGGAGGCTGCCACAGACTATCCAGAGACCTCAAAGGCAGATCCTGCAGCAACTCCACCGCCGACTCAATGGAATCTGTAAGGGTTCCCCCATGATATTCTAACGCGATGCGTAGGTTGCGCTTCTCCGCCATTTCACAAATCCGCCTCGCATCCGCTTTAACCAGGTCACGATAGGCCTCATTTGCATCCGCCGAAGCTTTTTTTCCTGCCCAGACCCGGATCGTCGGTGCCCCCAGGGCTTCGGCCGAGTCGAGAACCGCTTCAATTTCCGGAGATTCGTCGTCCCCCAGACGGTAATAAGATCCGTAGGCGGCCGTTTCCAACCCGGCGTCCCGGGTCCAGCGTGCAACCCGTTCTGCTTTCGGGGTATCGCCATGGGGTACATGCACATCGCCACCCCATTCAATCCCCTGTTGCCCGGCTTTAACAACTTCCTCAATTAACTCAGAGGCAGGAACCTTTCGAAAACTGATGGAAACCAATCCGCTGCGTAGAGTCGTCATAAAGATGTTATTGGGCCGTAAAGCCTCCGTCCACATTTATCACCTGACCGGTGACAAAAGAGGAGCCCTCTGAGCACAACCAAAGTACCGCTTCCGCGATATCCTCCGGTTCCGCCACCCGGCCCATCGGATGCAGGGTTTTAATATGTTCAAACGCTTCTTTGGAATCATGCATGGTTCGCCAAAGCATATCCGTATTCACCGCACCCGGCGCCACCGCATTTACCCGAATCTTTTGCAGAGATTCTTCCAACGCCACTGTTTTGGTCAATCCGACTACCGCATGTTTTGCGGCAATATACGGAGAAAGATTCGGCATGGCAATTTGCCCCAGGACAGAGGAAAGGTTCACAATCGCCCCCCCACCCGACGCACGCAACGCCGGAACCGTGTGTTTCATCATGAGAAACGTCCCTGTCACATTGACATCCATCACCTTTTGAAACTCTTCCAATTCCACCTCATGAACCGGATGAGGGTCGGCTTCCAACCCGGCATTGTTAATGACAAAATCAATACGCCCGTGACGTTCCACGGTCTGGTTTACCAGTTTCTTCACCGCCTCTTCGTCTGTGACATCGCTCTTCACATATTCTACCCGCAGTCCCTCGGAACGAAAGGTTTTCGCCTGATCTTCCCCCAGTTCTGCGCGTCGACCGCAGTAACATACCAGGGCCCCGGTTTTCGCCAAGGCCTCCACAATGATATTACCAATACCGGAAGTACCACCCGTCACGAGTGCGACTTTTCCGTTGAACATATAGGGGTTGGTTCCTGTGGGATGCATGGGTTTCTCCTTAATCGGTTTAAAGTGTCGTCACAATGCAAAAATCACCTCTTCAATCAAGCTAAATCACCTCCTATTTAATTCCTTTTCCGGGGCGCGCATCAATGAAGGATTACGGCAAAGTGTCCTCCTTTCACTAAAAAGATGGAAAAAATCTCATTCCGGGTTTAGGATCGTCCCATGTCTCTCCGCCGTTTTCTCATCGTCTGTTTTCTGCTTCCGCTTTTTTTGGTACTGGGGGGAGCGGGAGCCTGGATGTTTTTTCATGCAGAAATCCTGAACGTAGACAGTTCCGCCAAACGCTTGCTGGCCTCGGATCCCCGGAGTCTGGAAAGCTTCGAAAAAATTGACGAACTGATTCCTGATACAGAAATGGTGTTGGTCGCCCTGGAAATTGAAGACCTTTTCAGTAATACAGGAGCTCAAACCATCGCCCGGGCCTCACAACAAATCCTCTCCGTGAACGGCTGTGTCGATGTCAAAAGCCTTACCCACAGCGGACGTCCGGTACGAAATGGGTTTTCCATCGATATCGAAAACTTTATCCCTCTCCAGGCCTCTCCGGAACAATGGGAGGAACTTGAGACCTTCACCACCCAATTTCCTCTTTCAAGAAATGTGATGGTTTCTGCCGATGCCCGGTTCGCCATTCTCCTCGGGGTGTTCAAAAGGCCCTTACCCGATCATGCCGCCCGTGAAGCCTTCCGCTCAGAATTCATGGACGCCATGCAGGTGATCGAAGCCGAGACCACGGCCCTTCACGTTCTCGCCTTTCCTTTTGTGGAGGCGGAAGGGGTCAACACCCTGCTCTCCGATCTCAGCCTCTACCTCATCACGGGCAGTATTTTAATTTTTCTCGTACTCCTTATCACCTTCCGTTCTCTTCCCATTGTGATGTCTGTCCTTCTCCTGGAAGGCATCGGCGTCCTGATCTTGCTGGGAACCTTTCAGGTATGGCAACGACCGGTCGACATCTACACCGGGATCCTCTTTCCATTGATCGGGGGATTACAACTGACTTTTGTCGTACATTATATGTCGGCACTCCAGAGCTCCGCCAAGTCACACACCGCCCTGCAGGCCGCGCGCATCGCGTTCCGCGACGTTTTTCCGCCCAGCTGTATCGCCGCCCTCACCACTATTGTCGGCCTGCTCACTCTGGCCTTTGCCGACCTTCCCACCCTTACTGATTTTGGACGTATCGGAGCCTCCGCGGTGGTCGGGGTTTTTCTTTTCACCTTTTTCATTCCCCTGTTTTTTGCCTTCGGCCCCAGGACCTCCCGCCCTGCCGACCCCTCCTCCCGTCCGGAAGCCGAAGCCCAAAAAATCCTGCTGCCTGTTCGCGCGGCTCCCTGGTTCTTTCTCCTCGCCCTCTTCTTCAGCGTCGCCATGTCTTTAGGAATCTCCCGCATCCGAACCGATATCCGCGCCGTGGAATTTATCAAACCCGGACATCCCATCCGTGAATCCATCGAACTTCTCAATCAGGAACTCGGCGGAACCAATATCTTTCAGGTACGGATCGATACCGGCAAGCCCCGCGGACTGCAAACCCTCCCTATTCTTCAGTACCTCGAAGACTTGCGCGCCTACGCATATACCCTCGACGGAATGACCGATGCCTATGCCTATTCACAACTTTATCTGGCTCTCAACCAGATTTGGGACGGCGATCCGAATCCCAACGGGTCTCTACCCGACACTCCCGCTAAACTCATGATGTTCAGTCAGCTGATCAATGCCAGTCCCCTGCTTTTTAAAGATTCCTTTGTGGATGATACCGCCCAATCCTCCCTCATCATTCTCCGTTCCCGAGACATGCCGGGTAAAGACTATCTGGCCCTGTTAGAAAACTTCATGACCTATGCAGAATCCAACGCGCCGGAAGGGGTCACCCTGGAACCCATAAATGGACTGCACACTATTTTAGAGGGAGACCGTAAAATCGTGTCCAACCAACTTAAAACCCTGGGCCTCAGTGCGGGCCTCATCGGCATTCTGCTCACGATTCTTTGGAGGTCTCCCCGCTATGCTTTTCTGGTGTTGTTGGCAAATGTCCCCGCGCTCCTCACTATTTTCGGGATGATGGGATTCACCGGATACCCCATGAATTCGATTACGATCATGGTAGCGGCGGTCATTCTGGGAATCGCAGTCGACGATGGAATCCACCTGCTCAGCACCTTTCGTCATCACAAAAAACGAGGCCACGATTCCCCCCGGGCCGCCAGCCTCGCGTTGCGTCAAAAGTTCAAACCCATGGCCTGTACTTCCTGTATCCTCGCGGTTTTTCTCGGACTCCTCCTGCTGACCTCCTTCCCACCGGTTGCCCATTTTGGAATCCTCAGTGCCCTCAGCATCACCGCTGCCTTTTTCGGTGTGGTCATCCTCCTGCCCGGAATGCTCAGCAAACCCTAAGGCGCTCATGTTCCAAACCCAAACCCTAACCAAATTCTTATCCCCTTGAATTTGTATTTTTGCTCCCTCTGGCTATTTCCATACGAATGGAAACCCCCAAAACCCTCCAACGACGTTTAGGCCTTCCCGGAGCCGTCATCATGGGACTCGGATCCATGGTGGGAGCCGGAGTCTTTGTAAGTATCGGTCTCGCCGCCGGAGTGGCCGGTCCCTCGGTGATTCCCGCCATCGCCCTTGCCGCTTTTGTCGCTCTCTGTAACGGCATGTCCAGCGCTCAACTGGCAGCGGCCCATCCCGTGAGTGGTGGCACCTATGAATATGGATATACCTATCTCCGACCTGAACTGGGGTTCTCGGCCGGATGGATGTTTCTGCTCGCGAAATCCGCCTCGGCCGCCACAGCCGCGCTGGGCTTCAGCGGGTACCTGTTACATCAACTGGGGATGGCGGAAACGGTGCCGCTGATCCTCCCTGCGTTTTTTCTGATTCTCCTGATGACCCTGCTGGTTCGTGCGGGTGTCCATCGCACACAGCTGATGAATACAGTCGTGGTGTCCGCCACCCTGATCGCGCTCCTGCTTTTTGTCTTTTCGGTCGGACCTTCCTATCTCGTGGCCGAAAACGTACAGATCGATTTTGCAGACCTGGGGTCCCCCGGATTTCTAAAGGCCTGTGCGCTGATGTTTGTGGCATATACCGGATACGGACGAATCGCCACCATGGGTGAAGAAATTCGCGAACCCCGCAAAAATATTCCCCTTGCGATTTTCTTCGTGCTGTTGGTCACTTCCACTCTTTATCTATCGGTTGCCCTCACCGCCGTGGGTGCAGTCGGATCTGAACAACTTGGTGAAATGACCCGACGGGACGCCGCACCTTTGGAGATGATCCTCAAAATTCTTGATCAAAATACCATGGCCACTTTCGTGAGTATAGGTGCCCTCACTGCTATGGTCGGCGTGTTGCTGAATCTGATTCTCGGTCTGTCCAGAGTCTTACTCGCCATGGGCCGGCGTGGAGATATGCCTGTCCGCTTCGCCACCCTGGAACACAACAGCCCCAAAACCGCAGTGACCGGCACTGGTCTCCTCATCCTCCTCATCGCCCTGCCCGGAAACGTACAGCTTTCCTGGTCCTTCAGCGCCTTCACGGTCCTGGTCTATTACGCGATCACCAATCTGTCTGCGCTGAACCTCCCCGAAAAAGACCGTCTCTACCCCCGGGCCTTTTCCTGGATCGGACTCCTCGCCTGCCTGTTCCTCGCCTTCCAGGTCGGTCTGAAGATCTGGGCCACCGGACTGGGGATTCTTGTCTTGGGACTGGTCTGGCATAAAATCCGTCAACGATATAAGTAGTTTCAATCGTGTAAACGTACTCATTTCCATTTGTTTCCGCAATCCGGACACTTGTATCTGGACCATGGAAACAAAAGGGTGAACGCCCCCAGGGTGAGTACCGATGCGATCCCGATTATATTGGGCCTTTCCATGCTCTCTCCTTTTTCACAACCGCAGGACGGACAGGTTCTACTTTTTAGTGCTTCCGATTCTTTTTTATTCTGTTCTACCTCGGTCAGGATCTGATGAGCGAGCGCCAGATCCTCCGCAGCAACCATCACTTTTACGCCGCCAATTGCATTCGAAAGCAGGGGGTCTACTCCAATGGTATACTCTCCATCCAATTTGGAATCTATGTCATGCGAACCCAGTGCTACCTGAATCATGGTGGCCTCCATTGGCTGAGAGGCTGTCGTAACGATCTGCCATTCTTTGGGAGAAGTCATATCACATCCTTGTGCAGGTTCTCTTAGGTCGCAGCTTGCTTTTCATGGCGCTTTTAATCCAAAAATTCGTTAAATGCCTGTTGCAGGGTGGGGATATCGTTGATCGAATAGACCTCCGACATCGGTACCTCAAAAGATTTACCCTCTACGGTAATCGCCTTTAAAAACTCCACAAAAGAAGGCTGATCCTTCCGCAACATCAACATTCCAACCACTTGTTGACTGGTGTTGTAAAAACGATGGATATTTTCATCCCCTTCCGGATATCCCTTTATTTCGGTGAGCTCCTGCAGAGAATAAGGGTCATCCAGGTCTCCCAGCCCCTTTTCCACATCAACTTTTTTCCCTTTAAAAGCGCTGTGCCCCACATTTCCATACCATTCCGCCAGTCCCTCATTCAACCAAATCGGAGGTCGTATGCGGAAAAACCGATTTAAGACCAGGTGACTCATTTCATGAGCGAGGATATTCGCGTTGGAAGTGGAGCTACCCGTGTCCTGTAAATACATCGTCATGCCTTGCACATAGGCTGCAGACCAAATCGGTGCATTTTGAGCCTTCATCAGGAATTCTCTCCAGTCTTCCGTACTTCGCAGCACCACAATATGGGATTTTTCAGTAGCCCATTCTTTGAAGCCGGGTAAATCCGCAGCAATATATTGATATTGAAAATCCGCCATGCGTGCCACCTTTTTGGCAAAGCCCACTTGTTGATAATGGATAATAAAATACTCCGTTTCCGCATGTTCCCAGTCCCTATCCAGACTCAATAGCGCTGATTTTACACTTTCGGGCATATCTTTCGGCCAGGGTTTTCCGGTTTCGATCGGTTTCCAGGTAAGCTCCCGACGTCCGGTCGGCTTCTGAATCTGTCCTGCCGGAACAAATTCTCCCCGGGCATGTTGACCGGCCAAATCAATTACGACAACTCGGTCATTGGCGATGAGACGTTCGAGAGGGACATCAATGACCTCTCCGTCCGTTTTTTTCAGTTTCACGATTCCTGCATCATAGCTGACAAACTCTGCGGCTGTCTCATATCCGCCAACCGCCCGCCACCTGCGCACTTCCGCAGGGGCAAGCGTGCACAGAAAAAGCACAAAACCAAAAAGAAGCCAAACGTTTTTCATAGGGATCGAATACGCGAATACGTCCTTACATAAGCCCCTTTCACCTTATGTACATCGAAACTGGACCCTTTTGTCGTAATCAACCGGCATTTTTTCCGGGCGGTTTCGGGATCCATCCCTAAAAACTCGATCCTCCAGAGGGTTCCAAACAATACCGCCCTGCCCTCCCCGTGATTACAATGAATCAGCGCAGGCAAGTGATCCGGATCCTCCAACCAGTTGATATAGTTGTCACGAATCTCATCTGAAGGGACCTGAGGCGATTCCAAATTCAGGTGGTAAACCCCCATTTCATCCAGCACCTTTTTTTCGGCGGCGATTTTTTCAACACCCTCATCCGGGCAGCGAAGATCCACTACGGTGCGAATACCCAGTCGTTTGACTACTTTCTTAAGAGCTTCAGGCGGCATCGCACCGGAAGTATACACCTTTGAACGGGTTACCGTGGTAAGACGGTGCTCCACCAACTGCCACCAGGCATAGCCCGCAGCCGAGAGAACGAAAAATCCTGCTAAAAATGCCCAAAAGATGTACATGCTGCCGTTTTATCACAGTCTCCATAGGATTACAGATTCATTTTTGACACAAAAGAACAGCCATTTTCATAGCCTGGACGCAGAATTCACCCGTACATTCCCCATGTATCAGGGTGAAATTGAGAGGATTCGTCTTTAAAGACAGGGAATATCCGAATGTCTTATGTGAAAATCTGGAATTTTGGACTGGATTTCAGGATTGTCAGGATCATGTCATGCATCCTGTTTATCTGTCAAAAAACAAAA
>JGI12210J13797_10048322_pt1 | contig 21883 bp, 18 predicted proteins | sample ElkSlonscriptome_3_FD_13797 | JGI IMG/M metagenome (IMG submission 13797)
TTGCGCGCCGGGCGCGCTCTTCCTAGGTCGTGGTCCATGAACATCACGCAGCCATTCGGCGACACGCTTTCGCTTATCGGTAACACTCCGTTGGTCCGCCTTGCCGGGCCGAGCGAGGCGGCTGGATGCACCATCTGGGGCAAGTGTGAATTCGCCAATCCGGGCGGCAGCGTAAAGGATCGCGCCGCGCTCTACATGATCCGCGATGCCGAGGATCGCGGCGAATTGCAGCCCGGCGGCACGGTGATCGAAGGGACGGCGGGCAATACCGGGATCGGCATCGCGCTGGTCGCCAATGCGCTGGGCTACAAGACGGTAATCGTCATGCCCGACAATCAGAGCCGGGAAAAAATGGACACGCTGCGCGCCCTGGGCGCAAAGCTGGAAACGGTGCCGCCGACCAAATATGCCGATCCGTGCCATTTCCAGCACGTGTCGCGCCGCATGGCCGAAGAGACGGACGGCGCGATCTGGGCCGGGCAATTCGACAACACCGCCAATCGCCGCGCCCACATCGAGGGCACGGCCAACGAATTGTGGGAGCAGACAGGCGGACGCATCGACGGGTTCACCTGCGCCGCGGGCACCGGGGGTACGATTGCGGGCGTGGGCATGGGGTTGAAGGAACGCAATCCCGATGTCCGCATCGCGCTGACCGATCCGCATGGCGCGGCGCTGTACAATTACTTCGCACATGGCGAATTGAAGGGGGAGGGATCCTCCGTCGCCGAGGGGATAGGGCAGGGGCGCATCACCGCCAATCTCGAAGGCGCGCCGATCGATACCCAGTTCCGAATTTCGGACGAGGAAGGCCTCGTCTGGGTCGAACGCCTGTTGCGCGAAGAGGGCCTTTGTCTTGGCCTTTCATCGGGCATCAATGTTGCCGGAGCCATTGAACTGGGTCGCCAGTTGGTGCGGGACGGGCGATCCGATCCGCAGGTTGCGACGATCCTGTGCGATACCGGGTTCCGTTATCTCTCCACGCTCTACAACGCCGAATGGCTTGAGGCGAAGGGATTGCCGGTGTTCGACTGGCTGACACGCGATTGATCGACACGGCATTGCCCGTGCGATAGGAGTAACCGATGAATTCGGGCCGTTTCCGACACCGTGATCCGCAACAGCCCCAATCGGGCTGGGAGTTTCCGAACGATTCCGGGACAGGCGAGGCGACCGATGGCGCGGCTGATAGGGCGGCAGGCCGTCCGCCGGAGGGAGCGCCGCTGGGCGGTACGCGGGCCGAGGCTTCGCGCCGGTTGCAGATCGGGTTGTCCGGCCTTGGCGCGATGGTGCTGTTGATCGGTCTGGCGGACGTGCTTGGATCGCAGGCCGACCTCGCCGAGGAAAGCGCCGTACCCGATGCGGCTCCGACGACCGAGCCGACAGAGGCCGCGCCGCAGCGCGATCCACTGGCCGATGCGGGGATCGTTCCGGATATGCCCGAACCCAGCCCGACACCGTCGCAGCCGCCCCCCGCCGCGCCGTCCGAGCAGTCCAGCCCGCAAACAGTCCCCGACAGTCCGGTCGTCGATGATTCGCCGCCGCGCTGATGGCGCGATCCGTACTCAAACGATGAAGGCACGGAGGATCCCCGCCCTGATATTGGCTGCGATGTCGGCGATCGCGTTGCCCGGATGCGAAAAGTCCGAGACAGCCGGCCCCCCCGGTCACAGCCACCTTTCCGCAGTGGTGCAGGATGGGGAAGGGCCGGGATCGGCTGCCCCGTCGGGATCGCCCGACGGCGATGGTCAGCAGGCCGATCGCACGGGTGACAGCGCGCGTGCCGATCTGGGATTGATGAGCAGCCTGCCGCTTTACTGGTCGCCAGGCGCGGATTTCGGACAGCTTGCGCAGGGGACGGCGGCGGTGCCGTGGCAGCGGGTCGCGCTGGAGCGGGATTACGATCTCGTCCTGCTCGACACGATATCGCCGATCGCGGCGCTCGATCCAGAGGCCCCCGACACGGACCCGCTTGCCAATCTCGACCGGCTGGCCATCGTTCAGCCACGCGGACTGTCCCCGTCCGACAATGTCGCGCTCGATCGCTGGGTAAGGGATGGCGGACGCCTGCTGCTGGTTCTCGATCCGATGTTGACGGGTCATTACGAATTGCCGCTGGGCGATCCGCGCAGACCGACCGACACCGCGCTGATCCCCCCGGTGGTGAAACGGTGGGGCATGAAGGTGTTGTACGATGACCGACAGGAGCCTGAGCGCATGGCGCGTTCCGGCGATATCACCATACCCGTATCGCTGGGCGGAGAAATCCGCATCGACAATGCCGACGCCCCAAGCGGCGATTGCCGGATCGGCGATCAGGGCGTGATCGCGCGTTGTGATATCGGGGATGGCCGCGTGACGCTGATCGCCGATGCGTTCGCGTTCGAAGAACCGCATGGCGGGGAAACGCCATCGCCAATCGCGGCCTTGTTGCGCCTCGCATTCAACGATTGATTACAGACGCTTCGGCGATTTTCCTGATATGCGGGATTTTACGGGACGCGGTGGGAATCGGTGCCGCCCGGTTCGGAGTCGTTTTGCAGAATCGTTGCCAAAATGCCGAATTTGCAGGGGAAACTTCGTAGGCCGATCTTTGAAATGCGACAGAATGGTGATCTGAGTGGCGGACAAAATATCGTATTTTCAGTTACTTACCATCTTATCCCGTAAAATCCCTAGAAAAACCCTAGCGTCCCGCGCGCTTCCCGGATAACACTTCGGTCTATCAAACGCGCCACCAGTCCCCGCATCGACCATCTGGATCGATGCGCCGATCCCGTTCGCACGCGGGGTCGGTGACGGGGAAGGTGTGCCTGATCTTGATGTGCGAACCGCTCCGGCCTTTTCCCAAACGGGGGCTTGTCGGAGCGAAGGGGAGGAGAACTAAAGCGTGTCTGCGCCGGTCGCCTATAGCGGACAAGCCTATTCGCCGGCAGGCGATAAGGGCCGCTATGTGCTGCCGCCTGCCTTTCGGAAAGCGGTCAAGGACAGCTCCGATGGCGCGCGCACGCTGTGCCTGGTCGCGCATGAACGGTTCGACTGCCTCGTCGGGTTCGGCCTGTCGCGCATCGACAAACTGCACCAGCAGCTCGAACGCGAGGAGGAGCGCGCGATCCGCCTCGGCCAGGACGATTTCGACCGCGACGTGCGCGCCGGTCAATTGTTCCAGTTCGAACAGGTCCCCTTCGACGATAGCGGCCGTTTCGTCATGCCCGACCATCTCAAGGAACTCGGCAATGTCGATGACGGCCTGTATTTTCAGGGCGCTGGCGATTTCTTCTTCGTCTGGAACCCGGCCGAACTGATGCGGATGGATACCTCGTGGAAAGGCGCGCAGGCGACCTGCCGCCAACTCGTCGCCGATGCCGAGGCGAAAGCGGCGAAGAAAGGGGCGGGCAAATGACCGCGCCTCATATTCCCGTCCTGCTCGACGAAGTGGTCGCCGCCGTCGATCCGGCGCCCGGCATGACGATCATCGACGCGACCTTTGGCGCGGGCGGATATTCGCGCGCCTTGCTCGACGCGGGTGCGCGGGTTCACGCGTTCGACCGCGATCCCAACGCGGTTGCGGAGGGCGCGACCATGGTGGCGCAGTTCGAGGGCCTGCTGTCGATCCATCAGCAGCGGTTTTCGCAGATGCGCGAAGAAATGGCGCGGATCGGCGTCGATGCGGTCGATGCCGTGGTGATGGATATCGGCGTATCCTCGATGCAGCTCGATCGGGAGGAGCGGGGTTTCGCCTTTGCCAGCGATGGTCCGCTGGACATGCGGATGGGACAGGACGGCGAAAGCGCCGCGGATTTCCTCAACGCTGCGGATCAGGACGCGATTGCCGACGTGCTCTATCATTATGGCGAAGAGCGGCAGTCGCGCCGCGTCGCGCGGGCCATCGTGGCTGCACGCCCGCTGGAAACGACGGGCGAACTGGCCCGCATCGTTCGCCGCGCGCTGGGATACAAACCGCACGACAAGAAGGACCCCGCCACCCGCACGTTTCAGGCGGTGAGGATCCATGTCAACGACGAACTGGGCGAATTGCGCGCAGGTCTGACGGCGGCAGAGGCGCTGCTGCGCGAAGGGGGCGTGCTGGCCGTGGTCGCGTTTCACAGCCTCGAGGATCGCATCGTCAAACGTTTCCTGCGCGAAGCGAGCGGCGCGGGACAGGCGGTTTCGCGTCACCTGCCCGGAGAAATTCCCGGACCCGCCCCGACTTTTACCAGGGTGTCGAAGGCAATCCGGCCCAGCGCAGCGGAGATCGCCGCAAATCCCCGCTCGCGTTCATCGACCCTGCGGCACGCGCGGCGCACGTCCGCCGCGCCGCGCGAAGACACACTATCAGGCGAAAGGATACCGCTATGACCGCGCCCGGATCGCAAACCCGCAGCATCGGCTGGATGGCCACGCTTGCCGCGTGTGTCGGCCTCGTCGGTGCGCTTACCTTCAACGTCCACGCGGTGAAAAGCGAGGTGTCGCTGGCCGAGCGGGAAGTCATTTCGCTCCAGCGTGAAATCCAGATGCTCGAAACCGAATTCCAGGCCCGCGCGAGCCAGCGGCAACTGGCCGACTGGAACGCGATCGAGCTGGGATACGAGGCACCGCGAGCCGACCAGTATCTCGAAGGGGAGCGGCAGCTCGCCAGCCTTGGCGTGCCGGTATCGCCCGATGCCCCCGCCCCGATCCGCGTCGCGCGCGCCGAACCGGTCGAGACGATGGCCCGGACAGGCGCGATGGTTTCCCCTGTCAGCGGTCAACCGGTCGCGCTGTCTGCGGGTGCGACGGCGGAACCGGACATGGGCGAGGTGTTCGCCGCTGCGTTCGGCGATTTCGTCATCGATGCCTCCCCCATACGCGCGGCCCATGCCAGCACCGGATTGATGGAAACTGTCGCATCCGAGGCTGTCGAATGAACGCCATCGCCCTCGATCCCACGGGGGCAGCGTTCCGATCCTCCGACGGCCTGACCGCCGATCGATTGCGACCCCGCCGCGCGCCGATGGCCGGGCGCGGGCGCATCCTGCAATTGCGTCAGGCAATGTTGTTGACGGCGCGCCTGCGAATCCTGCTGATCGTCGCGATATTCGCCGCGGTTGCGATGGCGGCGCTGGTGCGGATCGGCTATCTCGGAATTGCGGGCTCGACGACGCAGCCCACGACATTGGCGCAGGCGCTGTTGCCCGAACGCGGTGAAATAACCGATCGTCACGGCAAACCGCTCGCCCGCACCTTTCCCGCCTACGCGCTATGGTTCAATCCCGGCGCGATGGAGGATGAAGGTTCACCACTGGTCCGCGATCCGGCGGAGATCGCCGCGCAATTGCAGGCGATTTTTCCCGATCTGGACCCGCAGCGGGCAAAGCGGCTGATGTCGGGCGATCGCGGCGCCTACATTGCGCGGCGCGTCCTGCCCGAACAGGCGAACAAGGTCCATGCGCTGGGCGAGGTGGCGCTGGAAATTCCGCGCGAATACGATCGCCATTATCCGCAAGGATCGCTTGGCGCGCATATCCTTGGCTACACGCTCGAAGGGGAAGACGGCGCACTCGAAGGGCGGCTGGGCATGGAAGAAGTCCTCGACGAGCGGTTGTCGGACGAGGGCCTGCGCGGCGAACCGGTCGCATTGTCGATCGACCTCAGCGTGCAGGGCGCGCTGGAGGATGAATTGCGGCGCGGAATGCTCGCCACCAATGCGATCGGCGCGGCGGGCGTGGTGCTCGACGTCGATACGGGCGAAGTCATGGCGCTCGCCTCGCTGCCCGATTTCGATCCCAACCTGTCGAGCGCGCAGCACTCCCCCAACGTGTTCAACCGCGCGACGAACGGCACCTACGAACTTGGATCGACATTCAAGCCGTTGAGCGTCGCCGCAGCGATCGATGCGGGCGTGGTGCGCGATTTCTCACGGGAATGGGATGCGACGCCGGTGAAGATGGCAGGCGCGACGATCCGCGACATGAAGCCGAAGGGCGAAACGCTGAACGTGGCGGAGGCGCTGGCCTATTCTTCGAACACGGTGACGGTGCGGATCGCCGACGCGCTTGGCCCGGCGCGGCTGCGACAGGCGATGATCGATCTCGGCATGAGCGAGCCGACCCCGATCGAACTCCCCGCGCGTGGCAAACCGCAATGGACCGACGGCAAATGGTCGCGCCTGAAAACCATGACGGTCAGCTATGGCCACGGCATCGCGGTCACTCCGCTGCACCTTGCCAGCGCCTATGCCGCGATGGTCAATGGCGGGGTTTTGAGGCCCGCGACGCTGCATCGCCTCGAACCGGGAGACATCCCGCGCGGAACGCGCGTGTTCAAGGCGTCGACGTCGTCGCGGATGCGGCAATTGCTGCGGATGATCTCGATCTACGGCACCGGGCGCAGCGCCGACGCCCCCGGCTATCGCATCGGTGGCAAGACCGGTTCCGCCGAAAAGGCAAAGCGTGGCGGCTATGCCCGTACGTCGTTGATTTCATCATTTGCGGCCGCATTCCCGATGGACCGCCCGCGTTACGTGGTCGTCACCGTGCTGGATGAACCGCGCGGCACTCTCGCCAGTCAGTATCAGCGCACCGCCGCCTTCAACGCCGCCCCGATCGTCGGGCGACTGGTTCCGCGGATCGGGCCGATGCTGGGCGTCAAACCCGATGCGCGCCGCGACGTCGATATCTCAGACCTCAGAAACCTGATCGAAAGCGGCAAGTGAAGCTGTCGGACATCATGCGCGGCGCCGGTTTGAATGTCGATGGACGCGATGCCGGGCGGGCGCATGATACCAGCGTCACCGGATTTGCGATCGATCACCGCAAAGTCGCGCCCGGCACCGTGTTCGGCGCGTTTCAGGGCGCACGTTTCGACGCCGAACAGGTCATCCCCGCCGCGATAGAGGCAGGTGCCATCGCCGTCATCGCTCGGCCACAGGCGCAGGTCGAAGGCGCGATCCATATCGAAAGCGACGAGCCGCGCCGGACCTTCGCAAAGCTCGCCGCGCAGTTTTTCACGCCTGTTCCGGCGACGATTGTCGCCGTCACCGGAACGAACGGCAAAACATCGTGCGTGGAGATGACGCGCCAGATCTGGCGCATGTGCGGTGAACGGGCGGCCAGCATCGGCACGCTGGGCGTTACCACCCCGGATGAAAGCGTATCGACCGGCCTGACCACGCCCGACATCGTCACCTTCCTGTCGAACATGAGCGGTCTGGCGCGCGAAGGGGTAACCCATGTCGCCTACGAGGCGTCGAGCCACGGCCTTACCCAATTCCGCAACGAGGGCGTGCGCGTCGCTGTCGGTGCGTTCACCAATTTCAGCCGCGACCATCTCGACTACCATGCCACGATGGACGACTATTTCGCCGCCAAGATGCGCCTGTTCGACGAAGTGGTGGCCGATGACGGCATCGCGATCATCTGGCGCGGCGATGACGTGAGCGCGGATGACGTGAGCGCGGATGACGCGGGCACCGATGACGCGGGCACGGACGACAGCGAGCCGGACTGGACGCAGCGCGCGATCCGCCATGCCGATGATCGAGGCCTCGAGACCCTCACCGTGGGTCCGGGCGGATCGTTCATGCGTCTTGTCAAACGGGAGCCGACGCAGCTGGGTCAGACTTTGGGCATCGAGCATGACGGGCAAGTCCACGAAGTTCGCCTGCCGCTGATCGGTGCGTATCAGGCGGCGAACGCGATGGTCTCCGCCGCGCTGGCGATTGCGACCGGATCGCGGGCCGGACAGGTATTCGACGCGCTTGGCCGTTTGCAACCGGTGCGCGGGCGGTTGGAACGGGCGGTCATCACGCCATCGGGTGTGCCGGTCTATGTCGATTACGCCCACACGCCCGATGCGCTGGAGGCTGCGATTGCCGCCCTGCGTCCGCATGTCGACGAAGCGGCCGGGGGCAAGCTAATCGTGGTATTCGGTGCAGGCGGCGACCGTGATACCGGCAAACGCGCACCGATGGGGCGCGTCGCTGCGACCGGGGCCGATGTGGTTCTGGTCACCGACGACAATCCGCGCAGCGAGGATCCGGCGAAGATCCGCGCCGAAATCGTAGCCGGTGCGGATGGCGGCGGCGTCGCGGCGATGCGCGATATTGCCGGGCGCAGGCAAGCGATCGACGAGGCGATCCGCGCCGCGGGGACGCACGACATCGTGCTGATCGCGGGCAAGGGTCATGAACAGGGTCAGATAATCGGAACAGGGGACAATATGCAGGTTTTGCCGTTCGACGACGTAGAGGTCGCGCGTGAATGTGCCGCAGGGGTGTCGGGATCGTGAGCGCATCGCCTGCCCTGATGCACGAATGGCCGATCGATCCGCGCGATGACCTTCCGCTCGCCCTGTGGGACGCGCAATCGATCGCGGCGGCGACCGGTGGAACTGCCAGCACCGATTTCCAGGTTTCGGGCGTCGAGATGGATTCGCGCGATGTGCGTTCCGGCGACCTGTTCGTCGCGCTGAAGGGCGAGGCGATGGATGGGCATAAATTCATCCCCGCCGCATTCGAACGCGGCGCGATCGCGGCAATCGTCGATCGCCCGGTCGACTATCCGCACGTCCTGGTCGAGGATACGACCGCCGCGCTGCTCGCCCTTGCGCGCGCGGCGCGTGAACGCGGCACGGCACGGCGGATCGCGGTGACCGGTTCGGTCGGGAAAACCGGCGTCAAGGAGGCTATCTTCGCCGCGCTGGACCGTGGCAGCCGGGGCGCGGCACACCGCAGCGTTCGCAGTTACAACAATCATGTCGGCGTGCCGCTCAGCCTTGCGAGGATGCCGGCGCGGGCGAGATATGGCGTGTTCGAAATGGGCATGAACCATGCGGGCGAAATCGCGCCCCTGTCGGCTTATGTCCGCCCGCACGTCGCCCTGATCACCACGATCGCGCCCGCGCATATCGAAAACCTCGGCAGCATGGAGGCGATTGCGGATGAAAAGGCGCAGATATTCACGGGCCTTGGCGAAGGTGGCGTGGCGATCATTCCTGCCGATAGCGAATACACCCCCCGCCTGATCGCCCATGCCCGCGCGTGCGGGGTTGAAATCGTGACGTTTGGGCGGTCGGAAACCGCCGATGTGCGGTTGCTCGATGCAATACCGATTGCAAATGGCGGTTCGCTCGTCACCGCGCATCTGGCTGGCGGGTCGGGCCGGGGTGGTGGGCCGGGCGGGGGCGACGCACGCATCTGTTATTCGATCGCCGAACCGGGCGACCACTGGATCGCGAATTCGCTCGGCGTGATGGCCGCCGTTCGTGCGGCGGGCGGCGATCTTGCCGCAGCGGGCCTCGCGCTGGCGGAAATGGGCGGATTGAAAGGCCGCGGCGCGCGGATGCAGATCGACATCCCCGGCGGAAAGGCGCTGGTGATCGATGAAAGCTACAACGCCAATCCCGCATCGATGCGCGCCACGATAAAGGCATTGGGGCAGACCCCGGCGCTGCGCCGCATAGCCGTGCTGGGCGATATGAAGGAGCTGGGCGATTTCGGATCGCGTTTTCACGCGCAATTGACCGAACCGCTGGCCGAAGCGTCGATCGACCATGTCATCATGGTGGGCGTCGAAATGCGCGCGCTGGCGGAGGAACTGGGGAGAAGCGAGAGTAATCCGCTTGGCTTTCAAGGCACTTTCGCCCATTGCGAAAATCCCAGTGAGGCGATTAACGAGCTCGAACAATTCGGCCTCGCCAATGGCGATGCGATCCTCGTGAAAGCCTCAAATTCTGTCGGGCTGGGCGCGCTTGTGTCCTCGCTCGCCCAATCCTCGGGATAATCGAAGGATCGAGGAAACCGGATGCTCTATCTGATCGCCGAATGGCTCGGTTTCGAAGGCGCGCTCAATCTCGTGCGGTACCAGACGTTCCGGTTCGGCGCGACGTTGATGACCGCGCTGGTGCTGGGCCTGCTGTTCGGGCCACGCTTCATCAACATGCTTCGCGTCCGACAGGGCAAGGGTCAACCGATCCGCGAAGACGGCCCGCAAACCCACCTGGCAAAGCGTGGCACGCCGACGATGGGCGGGCTGATGATCCTCGTTTCGCTAGTGGTTTCGCTCGTGCTGTGGATGGACCTGACCAATCCGTTCGTCTGGGCATGCCTTGCCGTAACAGTGGGTTTCGGCATCATCGGTTTCATCGACGATTACGACAAGGTGTCCAAAAACAGCCATGCGGGCCTGTCGGGCCGGGTCCGGCTGCTGATGGAATTCGCGGTGGCGGGCGTGGCAAGTTATGTGATCGTCAGCCAGATCAGCACCAATCTCTACCTGCCGTTCTTTTCCGAATTGTCGATCCCGCTCGGTCCGGCCTATTACGTTTTTGCCGCCTTCGTCATCGTCGGGGCGGGCAATGCGGTGAACCTGACGGACGGGCTGGACGGCCTCGCCATCATGCCGGTGATTATCGCGGCCGGAACGTTCGGGATTATCGCCTATCTGGTCGGACGCACCGATTACAGCGAATATCTGGGCATTCCCTTTGTTGAGGGAACGGGCGAATTGGTGATATTTTCAGGGGCGATCATGGGGGCGGGCCTCGCCTTTCTGTGGTTCAACGCGCCGCCCGCGGCGGTATTCATGGGCGATACGGGCAGCCTCGCGCTTGGCGGGGCATTGGGCGCGATTGCCGTTGCCACGCATCACGAAATCGTTCTGGCGATCGTCGGCGGCCTGTTCGTCCTGGAGGCGGTGTCGGTAATCGTGCAGGTGTTCTGGTTCAAACGGACCGGACGGCGCGTGTTTCGCATGGCCCCGATCCACCACCATTTCGAACAGCTCGGCTGGAGCGAAAGCAAGGTCGTGATCCGTTTCTGGATCATCGCCATCGTCCTCGCCCTGATCGGATTGTCCACGCTGAAATTGCGGTAACGGGGGGCGGCACGCGATCATGATCACGGCCAGCGTCTTTTCGGGCAGAACCTATGCGGTGCTCGGCCTTGCGCGGTCGGGCGCGGCTGCGGCGCGCGCTCTGATCGAAAGCGGCGCCCACGTCACCGCGTGGGACGATCGCGAGGAAGCGCGGGCGCCCTTTGCCGACCTGTGCGACATCGGGGACCCGACCGGCATCGACCTTTCCGGATATGACGGCGTCGTCGTTTCGCCGGGCGTGCCGGTCAATACCCACCCGATCGGATCGCACGCTGCGCGGTTCGGCGTGCCGGTCATCGGCGATGTCGAATTGTTCGCCCAGGCGCGGTCGGAATTGCCGCCGCATCGCGTGGTTGGAATTACGGGCACCAACGGCAAATCGACCTGCGTGGCGGTGGTCCACCACATCCTCGAAACCGCTGGCCTGCCGTCGTGGCTGGGCGGCAATATCGGGACGCCGGTGATGGCGGGCGATCCGCCACCGCAGGATGCCCCGGCGATGATCTACGTGCTCGAACTGTCGAGCTTTCAGATCGACCTGACCCGTTCGCTCGCCTGTGAAATCGCGGCGCTCACCAACATCACGCCCGACCATCTCGACCGGTATGACGGGTTCGAGGATTACGCCTTTGCCAAAGGGCGGCTGTTCTCGATGCAGGGCGTGGGTCAAATCGCGGTGTTCGGTTCGGACGACGGCGCATCGGCGGCCATCGCCCAGGCAGAAAGGGAGCGTCGGGCAAGCGGGAAGGTCATTCACGCNGACATCGACGCGCTGCGCGATCGGCAAGGCGACTGGCCCGCGTTACAGGGTCCGCACAACCTGCAGAACGTGGCGGTCGCCGTCGCGATTGCGGAACAGCTCGGCGTGTCGCACGACCAGGCGATGGCCGCACTGGAAAGCTTTGCCGGATTGCCGCACCGCATGGAAATCGTGTGCGAAAAAGGCGGCGTCACCTTCGTCAACGACAGCAAGGCGACCAACCCCGCCTCCGCCGCCCCGGCGCTGGCCGCTTTCCCGCCGGATCGGTCAATCGGTTCGGGCCGGGCGCGGGTCCACTGGATCGTCGGCGGGCTGTCTAAAGAGGACGGGCTGGGCGAATGTGCCGCGCAACTGGGCAACGTCGCGGCGGCCTATACGATCGGGAAGGCGGGGCCGGATTTCGCCCGCTGGCTCGACGGCCGGATCGATATGGTGGAACAATGCGAAACGCTGGACGAGGCGATGCGCCGTGCCTCTGGCGCAGCGAGCGCGGGCGATGTCGTCCTGCTGGCCCCGGCCTGTGCCAGCTATGACCAGTTCACCGATTACGCGCAGCGGGGCGATCGTTTTCGCCAACTGGCAGAGGCCTGCGATCCGGGGAAGAGCGCATGAACGGCATTTTCCAATCTTCCCCCCGCAGCGACGATCGCGTCGGCGCGACCCCGGCAATCCGTTCGGGCCATCGCGACGGCTTGCGGATCTGGTGGCGAGAGATCGACCGGTGGCTGCTGGGCCTCGTCATCGCCTTGATGGCGCTGGGCGCAGTCGCGGTGGCCGCCGCTGCGCCCGCAGCCGCAGATCAATACGGAACGGGGCAATTCGCATTTCTGAAACGGCACCTGGTGTTCCAGGCGATCGGCCTCGTGGTGATGATCGCGCTGTCGTTCGCCAGCCGCGAAGATGCGCGCCGCATCGGGATCGTCATGGCGGTGGGGATGTTGATCCTGCTGGTATTCGTGCCGTTTTTCGGGGTCGAGAAAAACGGCGCGCGGCGCTGGCTCGATGTCGGAATGTCGCTTCAGCCCAGCGAATTTCTCAAACCGGGTTTTGCGATATTGCTGGCATGGATGCTGTCGTGGCGCGTGCGCGATCCCGATCTGCCGGTGGTGGTCTATGCGACCGTTACGATGGGCGTGGTCGCGGCGCTGTTGATGATGCAACCCAACCTTGGCGCGACGATCCTGTTCGGCGGGGTCTGGTTCGTCCTCGTACTGTTGTCGGGCGTGCCGATACAGCGGATCGGGGCGTTGATCGCGGCGGGCATCGCCGTCATCACGGCGGCCTATTTCCTTTACGATACGGCGCGGAACAGGATCGATTCCTTCTTTGGCGGCGGAACCGCTTTCGATCAGGTCGACCTGGCGCAGCGAACCCTGCTCGCCGGGGGCTGGACGGGCAGCGGATTGTGGCTCGGCACGCGAAAGATGAGCCTGCCCGAAGCGCATACCGACTACATTTTTTCCGTCATCGGTGAGGAATTCGGCCTCGTCATCTGTGCTATGGTCGTCCTGCTGTACCTCGCCGTGATCGCGCGGGTGCTGGTGCGGCTGGTGGACGAGGACAACCTGTTTGCATTATTGGCAGCGGCGGGCCTTACCGCGCAGATCGGTGGACAGGCGTTCATCAACATCCTCGTCAATCTGCAATTGTTCCCTTCGAAAGGCATGACGCTGCCTTTGATAAGCTATGGGGGATCGTCGACGCTTGCCGTGTGTTTCACAGTGGGGCTGCTGCTCGCCATAACGCGGCGCAATCCGTTCCTGAAACGCGAACGGTCCGGCCTCTCGGATGTTTTCGCGCGCAAGGAGGAAAGCGCATGACCAGCAAGGTGCAGACCGGGGCGAGCCGGCATTTCGTCCTAGCCGCCGGCGGCACGGGCGGCCATCTCATCCCGGCCTTCGCGTTGGCGAGCGAGCTGGATGCGCGCGGCCACCATGTCGCACTCATCACCGACAAACGCGGCGCCGACATACCCGGAAAACCGGAATTCCTGACGACCCATGTCCTTCCCGCCGGACGGTTCGGTAAAAATCCGCTGCAATGGATAAAGGGCGCGCGCGCCGTGATCGCGGGCCGTTCGATGGCAAAGCGCCTGTTTCAAAGCTTCGAGCCGTCGGCTGTGGTCGGTTTTGGTGGCTATCCCGCTTTGCCCGCGCTGCTGGCAGCGGTGTCGGACCGTGTGCCCAGCGTGGTGCACGAACAGAACGCCGTGCTGGGGCGTGTGAACCGGCTGTTGTCGGGCAAGGTCGATGCGATTGCGACGTCCTATCCTGATGTCGAACGGCTGCCATCGCGCCATGCAGCCAAAACCCACCTGGTCGGCAATCCAGTCCGCGAAGAGGTGCTGGAACTGCGCGACGAGGAATTCCCGACCTTTACCGAAGACGGTTTGCTGCGGGTCCTGATAACCGGCGGCAGTCAGGGCGCGCGGGTGCTGTCGACGGTCGTTCCCGACGGCCTCGCCATGCTCCCCCCGGACCTGCGACAGCGGCTCCAGGTAACGCAGCAATGCCGGCCCGAAGACGTCGATGCGGTACGGGAGCGGTATACGCAGCACGGCATCCCCGCCGAACTCGGCACCTATTTCGAAAACATGCAGGAACGGTTGGCGGGCGCGCACCTGTTCATCGGACGCGCGGGCGCATCGACGATTGCGGAACTGACCGCGGTGGGGCGTCCGGCGATCCTGATCCCGTTGCCGATCGCGACCGACGATCACCAGGCGTCCAACACGCAGGAAATTGTTCAGGCGGGCGGCGCGCGCATGATCCGTCAGGAGAAATTCACGCCCAAGGAGCTGGCGCGGCAGATTCAGGCACTGGCGAAAAATCCGGCCAGCCTCGCCAATGCAGCGCATGCCGCGTGGAATTGCGGACGGCCCGATGCCGCGCGCGATCTCGCCGATCTGGTCGAGGGGATGGGCGGCGTCGATCTGATGGACGTGATCCACGTGGGCGGCAACAATGCACGCGGCGCCACGCAAAGGCCGGTGGCCAGCCCGGCGCATCGCGTCGGAAACGAGGACCAGTCATGAAAGGCGTCGGCACCGATATCGGTATCATCCACTTCGTCGGCATCGGCGGCATCGGCATGTCGGGCATCGCCGAGGTCATGCACAACCTTGGCTATGACGTGCAAGGGTCCGACATCAAGGAAAGCCCGTCGGTCGAACGGTTGCGCGACCAGGGCATCACGGTGCGGATCGGCCATGACAAGGCCAATGTCGAAGGCGTCGCCGTGGTCGTCACATCGTCCGCGGTCCGGCGCACCAATCCCGAAGTGGCGCAGGCATTGGAGGAGCGCATCCCCGTCGTGCGGCGCGCGGAAATGCTGGCCGAACTGATGCGATTGCGCCGCACGGTCGCGGTCGCGGGGACGCATGGAAAGACTACCACCACCAGCATGATCGCCAGCCTGCTCGATTGCGGCGATATCGATCCGACCGTCATCAATGGCGGCATCATCGAACAATATGGCTCCAACGCTCGAATGGGCGATTCCGACTGGATGGTCGTCGAAGCGGATGAAAGCGACGGCAGTTTCCTGCGGCTCGACGGGACAATCGCGGTCGTCACCAACATCGATCCCGAACATCTCGACCATTACGGCGATTTCGACGGGGTAAAGCGTGCCTTCGTCGAATTCATCCACAACGTGCCATTTTACGGCGCGGCGATCCTGTGCGTCGACCACCCGCAGGTGCAGGCGGTGATCGGCGACGTTCGCGATCGCAAGGTGGTGACCTACGGCTTCTCGCTTCAGGCGGATATTTGCGGCGTCAATGTCCGCCCGGTCGAAGGGGGCAACCGGTTCGACGTTATCGTGCGGCAACGCGGGCACGAGGACCGGCGGATCGAAGGCGTCCACCTGCCCATGCCCGGACGGCACAATGTTCAAAACGCGCTCGCCGCGATTGCGGTCGCGATCGAGATGGGCTGCGCGGACGATGTGATCTGTAATGGTTTTGCTGGTTTTTCGGGCGTGCGGAGGCGGTTTTCCAAAGTGGGGACCGTGCCTCTCGATGGCGGCGATGTGGCGATCATCGACGATTATGCCCACCATCCGGTCGAAATCCGCGCCGTGCTGGAGGCCGCGCGCGAGGAAGCGAACGCCGGCGCAGGGGGCCGCGTCATCGCGGTGGCGCAGCCGCATCGGTACACGCGATTGTCGGAATTGCAGGACGAGTTCCAGAACTGTTTCAACGATGCCGACATCGTGCTGGTCACGCCGGTCTATGCCGCTGGCGAGGACCCGATCCCCGGCGTCGATGCCGAAACCCTCGTTGCCGGACTGAAATCGCGCGGGCACCGGTCGGCGCAGACGATCGCGGACGAAGATGCGTTGGCGCAATTCCTCGCCGGTGAAATTGCGCCCGGCGATATCGTGGTCTGCCTGGGCGCGGGCGACATCACGAAATGGGCCGCAGATCTTTCCGGCAATATCGCGCAGGCACGCGGGGCAAAGGCAGCATGATGGCGCAGGCAGGAGAAAGCACGGGCGATGACGGCATGGCCCCCGATTGCGCGGTCGAAGGCTCCGTCGACACGGCGATCCCGACCGATAATATTCGCGGAGAGCTGACCCGGAACGCTCCGCTGGCAAAGCTGGTCTGGTTCAAGACCGGCGGCCCGGCAGACTGGCTGTTCGAACCCGCCGATATCGACGATCTGCGTTCGTTCGTGGAACGGCTCGACGATGGTATGCCGATCATGGCGCTTGGCCTTGGGTCGAACCTGATAATCCGCGATGGCGGCGTGCCCGGCGTGGTCGTCCGGCTGGGCAAGCCATTCCGCGAAGTCGAGGCGACCGGCGAAACCGAAATCACCTGTGGCGCGGGTGCGCCGGGCATCCTTGCCGCGTCGACGGCGCGTGATGCGGGGATTGCGGGGATGGAATTCCTGCGCGGCATTCCCGGCACCGTCGGCGGGTTCGTGCGGATGAATGGCGGGGCCTATGGCCGCGAGGTGTCGGACATACTGGTGGATTGCGACGTCATCCTGCCCGGCGGGAAATTCGTGACGCTGCCCGCATCCGATCTGGATTACAGCTATCGTCATTCGCGCCTGCCAGACGGCGCGATTGTGGTATCCGCCCGGTTTCGGGGCACGCCCGGCGATCCCGAAGCGATCGGGGAGGAAATGGATCGCATCGCTGACGAACGCGAAAATTCGCAGCCCCTGCGAACCAAGACCGGCGGATCGACGTTCAAGAATCCCGAAGGCAAAAAAGCGTGGCAACTGGTCGATGCCGCCGGATGTCGCGGGATGGAACACGGCGGCGCAAAGGTGAGCGAGAAACACACCAACTTCATGATCAATACCGGTGATGCCAGCAGCCGCGATATCGAGGAACTGGGCGAACTGGTGCGGCGCAAGGTGTATGCCGACAGCGGCATCACGCTCGAATGGGAAATTCAGCGTGTCGGGAGACCCGCGCAATGAGCCGCGATGAACAAAGGCCGCCGCTGCACGTCGCCGTCCTGATGGGAGGCTGGGCGAACGAACGCGAGGTATCGCTGATGAGCGGGGCGGGCGTCGCCAATGCGCTCGAAAATAGCGGCCACCGCGTCACCCGCATCGACATGGACCGCGATGTCGCCGCGCGCATTGCCGAGGCCGCGCCCGATATCGTGTTCAACGCCCTGCACGGCGTCCCGGGCGAAGATGGCAGCGTTCAGGGGATGCTCGACCTGATGGGTATCCCCTATACCCATTCCGGCCTTGCCACGTCCGTCATCGCCATCGACAAGCAATTGACCAAACAGGCGCTGATCCCCGCCGGCGTACCGATGCCCGGCGGCCGGATCGTCGAAAGCGAGCAATTGTTCGAACGCGATCCCCTGCCGCGCCCCTACGTGTTGAAACCCATCAACGAAGGGTCGTCCGTCGGCGTCGCGATCGTCACGGATGACGGCGATATCGCCAATCCCATCGGGCGAAACGATCCCGGACCGTGGCGCGAATTCGACCGGCTGCTGGCCGAACCGTTCATCGCGGGGCGCGAAATGACGACGGCGGTGATCGATACGGCGGCGGGACCGCGTGCGCTTGGCGTGACCGAACTGATTATCGAACAGGGCTTTTACGACTACGAACACAAATACACCGAGGGACGTACGCAGCACGTTTGCCCGGCGCAGATCCCGGACGATATCGCCGCTCTGTGCGAACAATACGCACTGACCGCGCACCGCGTGCTGGGCTGTCACGGCACCAGCCGCACCGATTTCCGCTGGGACGAGGAGCGCGGCGAAGACGGCTTGTTCGTGCTGGAAACCAACACCCAGCCGGGGATGACCCCGCTCAGCCTGGTGCCGGAACAAGCGCGCGAAGCAGGGATCGGCTATACCGAACTGGTGGAATTGATCGTAATGGAAGCATTGCGGGTGCATAAATCGTCTGCGCGCAGGGAGGGCGCCGATGGCGAAGATAAAGCGTAACGAAAACCGCGGCGTACGCCGTGCCGCTCGGTCGAAGGGTCGCGGTGCCGGCGCGCGTCGGGCGGGTGCGAATACCGGCGGGCTGATCGATCGCGGCATGGGACTGCTCCCCTTTACCGAAGAGCAGTGGAGCACGATCTGGCTGACGCTGATCGTCGGCGCAGTCCTCGCCCTTGCGGCCGTCATCGCCAACATCGCAGGCGTTCCGGCAATCGCGCGGGCGCAAATCGCTCAGATGGCCGCGGACGCCGGTTTCGAAGTGCGAAACGTCCGCGTTACCGGAACCGACCGGATGGACGAACGGCAGGTCTATGCCCGCGCCCTGGGCCAGCGTGAACGCCCCATGCCCACGGTCGAGATCGAGCAATTGCGCGAAGACCTGCTTGCTCTGCCGTGGGTGGAGGATGCGCGGGTATCGACGCAATTCCCCTCGACGCTGGCCATCGACATAGTCGAGCGCGTTCCCCACGCCGTGCTGGAAAAGCCCGACCGAATGATGCTGATCGATGCGAGCGGGAGCGAGCTTCAACCGATTTCGCGCGAAGATGCGTCGGAAATGCTCAGGATCACCGGGCCGGGCGCGGCGCGGCAGGTGGGCGCTCTCGATCGGTTGTTGTCGACCGCGCCAGCGCTGTCATCGCGGGTCGAACGTGCGGAATGGGTCGGCAACCGTCGCTGGAACCTGACATTTCGCAGCGGGCAGGTTCTGGCCTTGCCCGAAGGCGACGATGAAGCGGGCGCCGCGATGATCAAGTTTGCCCGGATGGACGGGCGCAACCGCTTGCTGGGCGGAAAGGTCGCCACCTTCGATATGCGATCCCCGCCGCGCATCTATATGCGGGTTCCGGGCCGCGCGGACCGGATCGAACTGGGCGCCCAAGGCGAGCAGGGCAATCCGTGATGACCAATACCCGATCCCCGCGTAAGGCGACCGCGATGCGGCCTAGGCTGGCCAAGGTTTTCGCCGCCGTGAATATCGGATCGTCGCGTATTTCGGCGATGATCATGGGCGAAACCGAAACCGGCGACCTGATCGTTCTTGGAACCGGGCAACGGGCGAGCACCGGGATCAAACGTGGCTATATCGTCGATATGCAGGGCGCGACCTTCGCCATCCGCGACGCGGTGGAGCGCGCGGAAAAGGCAGCGCAGACCGAGGTGCAAAGCGTCTGGATTTCGTGCGCCGGTGCAGGGTTGCAAAGCCAGGTCACCACGGTCGAGATAGAGATCGGCGGACGGCGGATCGAAGAAGAAGACGTCGAGCAATTGCTGATCGAGGCGCAGGGCATGATCCGGCCCGACGGGCGCATGGTGCTGCACGCACAACCCGCACACTACACGCTTGACGGCGCGCACGGCATCGCCAATCCGCGCGGTCTGCACGCCGAACGGCTCGGCGTCGATATCCACGTGATGCTGGCCGATGGCGCACCGGTGCGCAACCTGATGGAGGCGGTGCAGAACGCCCATCTCGATGTCGAGGCGGTGGTCGCCGCCCCGCTGGCGTCGGGGATTGCGTGTTTGCGTGCCGAGGAACGCGAACTGGGCGTGGCGCTGGTCGAAATCGGCAGCGACGTCACAAATGTGGCGGTGTTCGCGGCGAATATGCTGCTGGGACTGAAAGCGATACCGATGGGTTCGGGCGACGTAACCGACGCCATCGCAAGTGCGCTTGGCATCAGGCGGTTTCAGGCCGAACGATTGAAATGCGTGTCCGGTTCGGCAATTTCCTCGCCCAGCGATCACCGCGAGATGATCCCGGTTCACGGTCCGGGCGAACAGCCTGGCGGCGCGGTCGACGGGCAATTCGCGCGGGGCGCCGACGATCGCAATCGTATCGCGCGCGCCGAATTGATCTCGGTCATTACCGGGGCGCAGTCGCGGCTGACCGACGAAATAGGCAAGGCGTTGAAATCGATGGGGTTCTTCGGATCGCGCGGCGGACAGGTCGTGTTGACGGGCGGCGGGGCGGAACTGGCCGGGCTGGATGAATTTACACAGAGCGCGCTTGGCTGCCCGGTGCGGATCGGGCGTGCGCCTGCTCTCGCCGGATTGCCCGAAGCGCACGCCACCCCCGGCTTTTCCGGGCTGGCGGGACTGTGTCTCTACGCGGCGGAAGATCCCGCCGACATTCGTTCCATCGGTCAGTCGCGCGCGCAGTCGGCGGGTCTGAATTCGGGGCTTGGCAAGATGTTTTCGCTCCACCAATGGCTGCGGGCAGCTCGGGAATATTTCTGATGCCGGCAGACATCATGCGGCGGCGGAGTCACCGCCTCGACATCGGACCCGGCATTGCACTGTGCATTAAGCGATGAAAGACGCTATGGATACGCGCGGCACACGCTATAACCGACACGGCACAAGCGTATTACAAATCAATCGACGCGGGGTGGCAGTCAAATCCCACTTTCCCGCGGCTGGAGGACCAAGGCGATGAGCATCAATATCGGACCGGCGGCAGAAGACGACATGCGCCCGCGCATCACGGTGATCGGGATCGGCGGGGCGGGCGGCAACGCGATCGCCAATATGATCGAATCCGATATCGAGGGCGTCGAATTCATCGTCGCCAACACCGATGCCCAGGCACTCAGCACCAGCCCGGCAGAGACCCGAATCCAGCTCGGCCCCGATATTACCGGCGGCCTCGGCGCAGGCGCACGACCCGAAGTGGGCAAGGCGGCAGCCGAAGAAACCGTGGCCGAGATCGAGGAAGCGCTCGAAGGGGTGAACATGGTCTTCATCGCGGCCGGAATGGGCGGCGGGACCGGTACCGGAGCCGCACCCGTCATTGCCGAAGCGGCGCGCCGGAAAGGTGTTCTGACCGTGGGCGTCGTGACCAAGCCGTTCCTGTTCGAAGGCACGCGCCGGATGCGCGCCGCGGATGCCGGGATCGCCGAATTGCAGGCGCAGGTCGATACGCTGATCGTCATTCCCAACCAGAACCTGTTCCTGATCGCAAAGCCGGAAACGACCTTCAAGGAAGCGTTCTCGCTCGCCGACGAAGTGCTGCAGCAGGGCGTCCGCTCGATCACCGACCTGATGGTGATGCCGGGCCTCATCAATCTCGACTTTGCCGACGTGCGATCGGTGATGAGCGAAATGGGCAAGGCGATGATGGGCACCGGGGAGGGCGAAGGCGAAAATCGCGCGCTCGAGGCGGCCGAACAGGCGATCGCCAACCCGCTGCTCGACGGGGTGAGCATGCAGGGCGCGAAAGGCGTCATCATCTCGATTATCGGTGGCGAGGACATGAAGCTGATGGAGGTCGACGAATCGGCCAACCACATCCGCGATCTCGTCGACGAAGACGCCAACATCATCTGGGGCAGCGCGTTCAATCCCGATCTCGAAGGCAAGATCCGCGTGTCTGTGGTCGCGACGGGGATAGAACAGAGTGGCGAAACGCAGGCTCCGCGCGCATCGTCGGCAAGCCTGTCGGACGCGCGCGCACCGAAACGCCCGGCGCTCGAACTGACCGGCGAAAACGCGCTGGGCGACACCGGTCCGACCGACAGCGCCCGCGCCACCACACAGAGCCGCGTTCCGAAAATTCCGGCATTGAGCGATACCGACCTCGACCCGCAGGCCGGTTCGTCCGGGCATGACAGCCCTGGCGATCACGCGACGGAAACGCCGACGAGCGTGTCGGGCATGGACCATGCCGAAGAAAAGCCGACCAGCTTCGATGGCTCCGACGATGAGCATGAGGAAGCTGACTTCGAGAGCGACGAGTTCGCGGGCGATGAGGCCGAACCGTTCGACCTGACCGGCATGCAGGCGGGCGACGACATGGGCGAACAGAGCGACGATGTCGATGATATCGTCGAT
>JGI12210J13797_10467874_pt1 | contig 21870 bp, 13 predicted proteins | sample ElkSlonscriptome_3_FD_13797 | JGI IMG/M metagenome (IMG submission 13797)
GCATCCTGCTTCGGGTCATCCACCGGGCGCTGCGGGACACCGCGGGAGCCCCGCTCCCCGCCGAGACGCGCTTCGGCGCCGTCTCCTTCCTGCACCGCTTCGGGTCGGCCCTCAACCCCCATCCCCACTTCCATCTCGCCGTCACCGACGGGCTGTTCGCCAGGCGGTCCGACGGCAGCCTGCTCTTCCACCCGGTCCGCCGACTCGACGCCGAGACCGCGCGCAGCCTCACGCCCCTCGTACAGCGCCGCATCCTCCGCCTCTACGCACGCCGGGTGCTGCTGACCCGGGCCGACGCCGACGACATGCTCCGCTGGCGTGGCACCGGAGGATTCAGCCTCGACGGCTCAGTCCGCGTCGCCGCCCATAATCGGGCGGGCCTCGAGCGGTTGCTCCGGGGGCACCGACGCGAAGCGTTGGTCGTGCTCGACCCCCGTTCGCCCTCCATCGGCTGCGGCACGCCACGCCGGCCCGGCCCTTCAGCTCCCCCGACACCCGCCTCGTCTACCATCTGCCTCGCCCGGCCCGAGACGGCCGCACCGCGCTCCGCCTCGCGCCACTCGAGCTCCTCGACCGCCTGGCTCGACGGATCCCGCCGGGCACCGACGCGTAGCGTTGGTCAGCGCCACCGCCACCGCTACCACGGCGTCTTCGCTCCCAACGCTGCCTGGCGGAAACAGGTCGTGCGGTACGGAGGGGACGACGCGGAGGACGCGGACGCCTCCGACCTCGCCGTAGCCGGGACCGACCCCTGCCGCCACACCCAAGACCGCTCACCCTCGGCCGCCCGGGCCCGCTCCCACTGGGCTCAACTCCTGGTCCGGGTCTACGAGATCGATCCGCTCCGCTGTCCCTCGTGCCATGGGGAGATGCGGATCGTCTCGTTTCTTATCGATCGCCCCGTCGTCCGCCAGATCCTGGAGCACCTCGACCTCCCCATCCGGCCCCCGATCCTCGCCCCTGCTCGCGGCCCACCTCAGCACGAGCTCCTCGCGCTCGATCCGCCCTCCCCCTTCGACCTCCCCGCCTCAGCGCCCGCCGAGCGCGACCCCTTCGACCAGAGCCTGCCCGGCGACGACGGCACCTGGTCCGCTTAGAACGGCCTCCGCCTCCACCGGTGCCCCTCACCCAGCCCCACGGACGGGCCGGAGCCCGCCTTAGCTCTGCACCCGCCCATCTCGGTATGCTCGTGGGCCATCGGCGCATCCTCGCGTGCCTCCCGTCCGCCGCGCCGCCCTCTTCCCCAGGAACGCCAACCCGCCCTCCCCAGGGGGGTTCTTCTGCGCCGCTTGCGCTCCTCCGACCGACCCCTCTACCGTCCCCCTCGCCATCCGGACCCCGTTTGGACGGCCTATCCCTCGAAGCATCTCCGTGAGGTCGTTCGCCGCTCTCACCTTGTCGTCCAACCCGAAGTCGTCACTTCCGAGGAAGTGGATCCGGACGTTCTTGAAGACGAGGGGCCAGAACGGGACCTCGGGGTTCGGCGTTCGGGAGGCATAGGTGGCGATCGCGCCACCCTGCCAGAGGACCAGCTCGTCCACCGAGACGACGAGGCAGCCGACCGTGGGTACGATAGCGTGGAGCCCCTCGCTTTCACGAGCGCCGATGGGAGCTGGACGTGCGCGGGCGCTAGACGAGCGCCCCCAACTCCGGACAGCGGTGTGGGTAGAGCGATCCGGCGCGAGAGTCTGGTTCCGGACGATGCTGGCAGACAGCGGCGCGAGCCGGAGGCCCGAGCCTGCTACCCGATCAAGGAAAGGACCGCGAGGACGAGATCGACATGTTCCTCCGTCACTGAGGCCGCGCAGTCATTGTTCCACTCCTGGTCGAGGGTCGTCCCGTACGACTTGAAGCAGACGGAGGGGGGACGCGTGTACGACCGTTCGAAGGTGGTTCTCCAGGGCTCCCACGCCAAACCCGTGTTGCCTTCGCCCAGTACCCGAATGTCTCGGGCGTTGCGAGGGATGTCGAACCCGGACCGTTGCCCGACGGTCTGATCGCCCGTCCGTAGCGTGACCCGCTCACCGGAATCGACCAGGTACGAGACCGTATACCGGGACACGTATCCGGCCTCGTTGAAGAAGTTGATTCGACCCTTGGGTGTGGGGGGTGGCAGGACGGCGTTCCGATCCCACCGATAGATGCTGCCGTCAGGTGCGATCACCCACGCGTTCCCATAGCCGGCTACCGTGATCTGCTCGGCCGCACCCGGCATGAGCAGCCAGGAGTCGCCGCGCCATTGGAGGATCTCGTTGCCCCGGTGGCCTGCCTGGGTACTTCCGATGGCCCATACCGAGCCATTCTGCCCGATGGCGATGTCCGATGCGGCGATGCCCGGGATGTGGATCGCTTCGTCCCTGCCCGGCAGCTGCGTGTACACATCGCCGTTCGTGGCGACGAGCCACACGGTCCCCCTCGGTCCAGCAGCGACACGGTCGTACCGGAATTCGCCGTACGCGCCGCCACGCTCCCACGCATCGTCACCGTTCCCGATGGTCCACAACTGGTGATTCTCGGCAACCACGTAGACGGCATCTTGCGAGACCGCAATATCCACCGCCCGCAACGAGCCGGGCAGGAAGGGCAAGGGCGTCCACCCACGGTTCCATCGTAGCGCTCGCCCGTTGCTGCGCACGATGGCGGCACGACCGTCAGGGGCGGACGAGATCCGGACCGCGCCACCCGGCATCTCCACCCACTGCGTGCCGTCGAACTCGTAGATCCCATAGTTCCCGCCTTCCTTGGCATTCGTCCCGATCAGCCATTGTGCTCCGCCTCCGATGCCGATGTCCCGACCCATTCCCACGACCTGGCTCCACTGGCCAGCTCCCTGTGAAAACGACGTGCCCTGGTCGCTCCCGGTCGACGGCCTGCTCCCATCGAGCACCTCCCAGTCTCCGCTCCCTGGGTCGACACGGTGGAGCCGGCCTCCCTGTACCACATAGAGGGAGCCTCCCAACCCGGCCATGGCGTCCGTCCCTGGCCATGCGCCAGGAGACTGGCCGTGCCGCGGGCTCCAGGTACCCGTGGCCGGATCGGCGTGGTAGAGCTGGTTGTCGGTGACGATGTACAAGGCGTCGCCGACCGCGGTCATCGCTGCGGTCGCCGGCCAACCTCCCGCTTGCTGGCCATGCCGGGGACTCCACGTTCCCGTGGCCGGGTCGGCATGGTACAGCTGGTTCTCAGTGACGATGTACAAGGCGTTACCGATCGCGGCCATCGCCGCAGTCGCCGGCCAACCTCCTGCCTGCTGGCCGTGCCGGGGACTCCATGTGCCCGTGGCCGGGTCGGCGTGATAGAGCTGGTTCTCGGTGACGATGTACAGAGCGTTGCCGATAGCGGCCATCGCGGCCGTGTTCGGCCAACCCCCGCGGCTCTGGCCGTCTCGAGGACTCCACTCTCCGGTCTCGGGGTCGATCCGAAAGAGGCGATCGCCCTGGACCACGTAAAGCCCTTCGTCCGTGGCGGCCATGGCGGCGACCCGGGCGTCGGGCGTGGGGCTGCGGCCGTCGAGGACCGTCCAAGCACCGGTGGTGGGATCCACGCGATGCATGATCCCTCGTTGTAGGATGTAGAGCGAGCCGCCGAGGGTCGCCATGCCCTCGGTGCCGTCCCATTGGGCATCGATGGGCGCGGGTACGGTCACGGCGGCGAACGCACCGAGGATGAGGAGCCGCCAGGAGAAGGGCGCTGCGTGGCGCACCTTATTCGACGGTGCGGCGATCGGCTGCGGTAGGATGCGGATGAGACGGCGCACGGGCACCTCCGAAGTGCGGATACGATGTTATGCTCGCCCCACGGTAGACTCCCTCTTCCGATGAGTCCTTACCGGGGCGTTCCACACTTCTTGTCCAAGCGTCCCGAACCGCGCGGGGCTTGCTGGACCGCCTCCGGGCCCCTGCTTCAGCCCACCGCCCTGGCTTCGCTTCCGTGAGAGCGACGTCCCGGAATCGGGGCCGAGCAATGGCCCCGAACCGCAGAATGACTTTGGTCAACTTGGCGGCAGTGGCGAAGCGAACGGTCCTGGCACCGGCGTGCGCTTCGGCTTCGCCATGGAGTACCAGTGCCTTCACCTAGTCGTCCCCGCGTCACGGACGAGTTTTTCCTGCTCGTCGCGTCGCACCGTGGCGATCACTTCTGCGCCGGCATGACGGGCGGCTCAAACCGCGGCCAGGCCTACGGCATCCGCCCCTCCCTGGACCAGCACCATGGCTCGGCCGAACAGATCCGGAGGCCGTGGCGCATCGATCGTCACCGCGCCCGCGGCCTCTTCCCCCGTCACAGTCTCGTTCGGCCCTACCGTCGCCCCCGGCGTGATTCCTGCATTGCTTAGGCGCCACCGGGCGGGGAGACGCCCCGCCTTCGCGCAGTCGCCGGGCTCCCCCTATGCAAGAGAACTCCTTCTTCGCCCTCTGGGGCGAGGCCGCACGCACCTCCCTCGGATTCTTCTGGATGGCCCTGTGGGCGTTCGCTCTGGGCTACGTCATCTCGTCCATGATACAGGTGTTCGTGACCCGGGAGCGAATGAAGCGGTCGATGGGGGAGGCGGGAGCGAAGAGCGTCGGACTCGCCACCGTATTCGGCTTCATCTCCCCCCTGCGGCAGCACCCTCGCTTCCAGGAGATCCTCCAGATGCTGCAGGAGCCGCGATGAGGGGACCGCGAGGCTGGCCGTGGCGGACTCGGAGTCCCAGGACGGCACGATGGTCCTGGTCAAGAACTGGTGGCAGGCGGTCGCAGAAGCGCGGGGCAACTGAGCGTCGGTCGGAGGGTGATCCCGGCGGGACGAGGGTGCCTCAAGGAGTGACTTCCATCTTCAAGGGTCACCGGCTCTGGTCCTCAAGGACCACCGCCAGCTGCACGAGCCGCCGCAAGTACCTGCGTGTAAATCACTTAGCGATTGCGCTTTCCACACCTTCCACAACACGAAAAGCGCCCCAAAGACCGTAAGTGACTGGGGCGCTTTAATTTACCGATCTTCAAGTGGTCGCTACTGGACCACGTGCCCACTCCCGGTGATTCCGGGTGATTCCGGGTTCGGCCCGTCGTTGAAGGGTGTTCAGCTGTGATTGAGCGCGTGAAGACTGGTCAGGGACCTGTATCCCGTGGGGACCTTCCACACCCTCCTTTCCACGCACCTGTCCGGGGCAGGGGCAACGGCTCATCGGCGGCGGACCCCGGGCGCCGCAGCTCTCAGCTTCCCGGCCTGGCTCGACGGGAGTGGCCCCGCCCGGAACCTTGCGTCTACTGCGGGCCATTGAAAGCGCACCGTCATTCCCACGCCCACCCAACGCCGAGAGAGCCATGCGCCGCCAGAGTTTCGTTCCGAGTCTGCTTCGGATTTTCCGGTCGCCGTCGGGTTGCTGTCCCGCAGCAGTGAGGGCCACGACGCCGAGACTCCGCCGGACGATGTCGCTCCTGTCCCTCGCGGTCGCCCTCGCTCCGGCGCCGTCCCTCGCGCAACAGCCGACGCTCCAGGACCTCATGCAGCGTGTGCCGGTCCTGCCGGAGGTCGTCATCTACCCTGCCCGGGAGATCCTCACCCTGGACGAGTCGAAGCCCGCGGTCGAGGCCGTGGCGGTCGTGGGAGACCGCATCCTCGCGACCGGGTCGCTGGACGATCTGATCGCGGCCGCGGGGGACCAGCCCTACCGGGTCGACGAGACCTTCGCCGACCGGGTGGTCGTCCCGGGCTTCATCGCCCAGCATGACCATCCGCTCCTGGCGGCGTTGACCATGGAGTCCGAGGTCATCGCCATCGAGGACTGGGTGTTGCCGGAGCGGACCTTTCCAGCCGCCCGGAACCGGGAGGAGTACCTGACTCGCCTCGCCGAGGCCGAGGCGGGCATGGAGGACCCCGAGGAGCTCCTTCTCACGTGGGGCTACCACCACTACTTCCACGGCCGTCTGCAGAAGGCCGATCTCGACGCCATCACCACCACGCGGCCCATCATCGTGTGGCATCGGTCCGCCCACGAGTTCTTCCTCAACTCCGCCGCCGAGGAGCGGTTCGGGGTGACGCGAGAGTGGTGGGAGGGCCTTCCCGAAGCGGCGCGCACGCAGTCGGACTATGAGAACGCCCACTACTGGGAGCAGGGGTGGTTCGCCATCCTCCCCCTGACCGCAACGGCCATCGCCGATCCGGAGCGTCTCCGATCGGGTCTGGAGTTGGTGAAGGAGTACTATCACGCTGCGGGAGTCACGCTGGGGAGCGAGCCGGGCGGGATCGCCTCCAAGGCAGCGCAGGACGCCCAGAACGCCGTGCTGGGGGTGTCTTCGTCTCCGTTCCGCTTCTACTACATCATCGACGGGAAGTCGATCACCGCGGCGTATCCGGACGAGGAGGTGGCCGAGGAGTCCGAGAAGATGTTCTCGTGGGGCGAGGGGATGACGGACTTCCTCCCGAACCGGGTCAAGCTCTTCGCCGACGGCGCGGTCTACTCCCAAGCGATGCAGATGACCGCCGGCTACACGAACGACAGCCATGGCGAGTGGATGATGGAGCCGGAGCTGTTCGCCCGGACCTTCCGCCTCTACTGGGACCTGGGCTATCAGCTCCACATCCACGTGACCGGGGACGGCGGGGTGGACCTGGCCCTGGATCATCTGGAGCTGAACATGCGCCGGAACCCCCGCTACGACCACCGCACGGTGCTGATCCACTTCGCGGTGTCCCGGCCGGACCAGATCGACCGGATCAAGCGCCTCGGGGCCATCGTCAGCGGTAACCCCTACTACCCCGTCGTCCTCGCCGACAACTACCGGGTGAACGGCCTGGATCCGGAGCGGGCCGACCCTATGGTCCGCATGGGGGACGTGGAACGCGCAGGGATCTCCTACTCGTTCCACTCCGACATGCCCATGGCCCCGGGCCAGCCTCTATATCTGATGTGGACCGGGGTCAATCGGGTTACCCTGGACGGGAACCTCCGGGCGCCGGAGCAGCGGGTGAGCCGGCTGGGTGCACTGAGGGCGGTTACGCTGGACGCGGCTTACTCCCTCGGCCTGGAGGACGAGGTCGGAAGCATCGAGCCGGGCAAGCTCGCCAACTTCACGATCCTCGAGGACAACCCCGTGACGGTGGATCCAACGACCATCAAGGACATCCCCGTGTGGGGGACGGTGCAGGAAGGGCGGGTGCTGCCGGTACCGGGGGCATCCGGCGACGCCGGCTCCACCCGCATGGGACCGCAAATCGAGGCCGGGGCCGCCCAGCCGGACGCTCTCACGCGGGCGGAGGCCAATGGGACGGCCGGTGCCCGGGAGGCGCACGTGAGCCCGGGAACGGTTGGACGGGCCCTTGCCCGGGCAATCTGGGGAGGTAACTGAGGCCGGGGGCTGCCATCTGGGTCCGGTGGTGTGGTCCCCGAGGACCACCATCTGTGCTGACTCGAACGCCAGATCCCTACACGCCAACCACTCACCACCCAGGCTTTCCACACCCTTCCACACCTACGACGAACGCCCCAGCGACATTTGTCGCTGGGGCGCTTCACGTTACCGTTTTCCGAGTGGTCGCTACTGGACTCGAACCAGTGACATCTACGATGTGAACGTAGCGCTCTACCAACTGAGCTAAGCGACCGTCCTACCATGCCTCGCAAGTGAAGAACCGCGCCGCGCCGACGCTTCGGCGGACACGGTCCTCGACCTGCTGATCGATACCCCCACGGGGACTCGAACCCCGGTCTTCGCGCTGAGAACGCGATATCCTAGGCCACTAGACGATGGGGGCGTGTTGATTTCCACGGTACTCGTGTCGACGTCCGGGGATAGCTTTCAAAGCTAAGGGGGGCACCGAAGTCGTCAAGCCCCTCTCGGCGTAGGACCGCACCGGGCCAGGAGGGTCCTGGCATCCGCCGCTCCACGGGAGCGCACACCGCAGACCGCTGTATACGGACCCTGCCATCGCGGAGGGGGTTGAGGGACGGGCTCCGCACACGAAACTCGCCTCCCCGCAACGGTGAATTCATGCTTCTGAACGACGCGTCCGTCAACGATTGGACCGAGACTCGCAAAGGGTGGAAGCGCTCCGACGACGTTATCGAAAAGACGTTCTCCTTCGATTCATTCCGGGACTCTGTGGTGTTCGTCAACCGTGTCGCCACCTTGGCCGACGAGGCGGATCACCACCCGGATATCGACATCCGCTACGACAAGGTTCGCATCGGCCTGGCCACTCACTCCGAAGGTGGGATCACCGACAAGGATACGAGCCTGGCAGAGCAGATCGACCGGGCCACGTCGAACCGCTGAACCCAGCGTTCCCGGCTCAACCATCCGTCAGGATCTGCCCGAGCTCCTGGATGTCTTCGACGAGATGATCGGGCTTCGACGCCCGCAGTACGTCGACGGGGAAGGCGCCCCAGGTAACCCCTACCGTCACCACTCCGGCGGCACGTCCTGCCACGATGTCGTGGGGGGAGTCTCCAATGAAGATCGTGGATCCGGCGTCCGCCTCCTCGAGCTGATCCAGAGCCAGGACGACGGGCTCCGGATCAGGTTTGCCCCGTGTAACTTCGTCGGCGGTGACCACTACGGGAAAGACCTCCGAGAATCCGCACACTTCGAGGGTCCGGAGCGCCATGCGGCGACCCTTCGAGGTGACCAGAGCCAGAGGCATCCCCCCGACATCCAGAGCTGAGATGATCTCGTGGACCCCAGGGAAGGGAGTCACCATGCGATCGTGGGCCTCATTCTGGAAGGCTACGTACGCCTCCAGCAGCGCCTGGGACTCCAGTTCGTCCTGCCCGAAGTCCCGGACGGCATCTCGCAGAGGGCGACCGATGTATTCCCTCCACGCGTCCTGCCCCGCCTCGTCCCACCCACCCCGGAGCTGGGTGACGGCGTGACGGTAGCTGGCCAGGATCAGGGGGACTGTGTCGGCCAGGGTGCCATCGAGGTCCCAGAGTACGGCGCCCCATCCTCCGTCCGGCCTGGCCCAGGCGACGCTCACGCCTGCCCTCTTGGACCCGATGGGGCCGCCGCCCGGGGATGTCGCAAGAGGGTCGATGCTTCGCAACATTGCCCGGAGTTCACGGAGTCCGGGTGAAGAAGCGCTCGACGGCCTGGAAGGCCTCGGGATGCGTCAGGATGCCGATGTGGCTGGGACAACAGACCTCCAGATTGGGAAGGCCCACGAGGGTGGCGCTCTCGGGGGGGATGATGTGGAGGTCGACCTTCGTGCGCACTGTGATCGCCTCGACGTCCTCGGGTACGGACCTGAACTGTTGAAGATCCATCAGGAAGGCACTCCCGGGGTGCATCTCCTGCCCTCCGTCTCCCCACGCGAGGTAGGCTGTGTAGGTCCCCCGATGAGGCGTGGCCAGGAAGGCGACCCGCCTCACCTTCCCCGCCCCGTCGTTCTGCATGTAGTAACGGGTGGCGAGCCCGCCCATGGAGTGAGCGAGAACATCCACACGGTCGTGACCGGTGCGAGCCTGGAGATCCTCCACGACCGCCGCGAGTTCCTGAGCGTGAAGGATGTTGCTGCCTTCCGGGTCCTCGAACTCCACCACGGCGACGGTGGAGTCGGCCCATCCCGCCCCGACGAAGATCTCCTTGAGGGGCTCCAGGTCCTGACCCTCGGCGCTCCAACCGGGGACCAGCACCACGGGAACACGATTCGACGTCATCGCGGCAGTGGCGCCAGACTGTTGTCCGACCACGGCTTCTGCCGACCCGGAGGCCAGCCCCGGAGTCACAACCAGGATCAGGCTCAGCAGAAAACGGGCGCCGGAGGTCACTCGACCCTCTCCCGGCTCGGTTCCTTCAGGATCTCGCTGAGTTCTCGCACGGCCCACGCCTCCTGCCCTTCTGTAAGGACCGTGGGTGGGGAGAGTTCCACCACCTCACCCCGATCCCCCGCCGGCAGAACCATGAGACCACGCCGAAGGGCCTCTGCGGTGATCCGGGGCCCACGCCCCGGCGCCACCTCGATACCCAGGAGGAGACCCATCCCCCGTACGTCCCGAACCCCGGGGACTCCGGCGAGCCCCCTCTTGAACGCGTTCAGGAGGCGACGGCCCAGCGCTTCGGCTCGGTCCGCCAGCCCCGCCTCCACCTCCTGGAGCACCGCGATCCCGGCGGCGCAGGCCAGGGGATGCCCCAGGAAGGTGCTCGTGTGGAGGGCCTCGCCGGGGGAGGGCGGCCAGGCTTCCATCACCTCCCGGCGAGCGACGCATGCACTCAGGGGCAGCCCGCCTCCCAACACCTTTCCGAGGCAGATGATGTCCGGATCGAGGCCAACCCGGGGGGAGGCCAGAACCGCCCCGCAGCGACCGAGGCCCGTGTAGATCTCGTCGGCGATGAGGAGCACCCCGTATCGGCGGGCCAGTGCGGTCAAACCGGTACCGAAACCCCTCCCAGGGATGCGGACCCCCCCCCGGGCCTGGACCGGCTCCAGAAGGATGGCCCCGATCCCTGCTTCCGGGTCCGCAGCCGTGGCATGGCGCTCCAGGATCCTCTCCACGGCCTCGAGCACCGAGGGGACCTCCACATCTCGAGTCGGGAAGGGGAGCCAGGTCACATCTGTGGGGATCCGGGCCCGGAACGGCTCCCGGAAGTAGGGCCGGTGCGTTACCGAGAGGGAGCCCAGGGTCAGGCCGTGATAGCCCCCCTCGAAGGCCAGGGTGCCGAAGCGTCCCGAGGCCAGCGCCGCCGTCTTCAGGGCGATCTCAACCGCCTCGCTCCCGCTGTTGGCCAGGACGGCCCGGGGCGCTCTCCGCCACCCCTGCGCGACCCTGCTCAGCGCCTCCAGCAGGCGGACCTTCACCTCGGGAGGGTGCACGTCGCCCATGCCGTGGACGAGCCGATTCGCCTGGGCCGAGACCGCTTCGGTGACGACCGAGGCCGCGTGTCCCAGAAGGGCGACTCCGAAGGCCCCGGTCAGATCGATGTAGACGTTCCCGTCGGCGTCTCGGACGTTGGCGCCCCGAGCCTCCTCCCAGAACACAGGGAAGTCGTCGCCCAGGTAAGTCACATTCCGGGACTCGACCTTCTCCAGGCGCCGGGCCAACTGCAGGGAGCGGGGACCGGGAGGCGGAACGGTTACGGAGGGGAGGGCCTCCCCGAAAACACTCATGGCACCCGGGCTGACGGGGCTGCGATCGCGGCGACGTTCAAGATTCTGTCCACACGTGCCGCGGGATCCTACCCCTGGGTCAGGAGTTCGGGGTCGGCGGCCATCCCCATGGCGTGGTAGCCCATGTCCACGTGGAGCGTCTCCCCGGTGATGGCGGCGGCCAGGGGTGAGCAGAGGAAGGCCGCCGCATTCCCCACGTCGTCGGCGGTGTTGCAAGCCGGGAGCGCCGCGTTCTCGGTGTAGTAATCCACCATGCGATCGATGGTGCCGATCGCCTTGGCCGCGCGGCTCGCCAGGGGGCCCGCGCTGATGGTGTTGATTCGGATCCCGAACTTGCGACCAGCCTCGTAGGCCAGCGTCCGTGTATCCGCCTCCAGCGCCGCCTTGGCCGAACTCATCCCTCCGCCGTATCCGGGAATCGCCCGCTCCGCCGCCAGATAGCTCAGGGACACCAATGCCCCCCCCTCGGGCATCATCGGCCCGAAGCGCTGCACCATGCTGACCATGGAGTAGGCGCTCGCCCCCAGAGCAGCCAGGTAGCCGGCCCGGCTCGTTTCGGCCAGAGGCTTCTGCACCTCGGGGCCGTTCGCAAGGGAGTGGACCACGACGTGAAGGGGCTCCCCGCTCAGGTCCTCCGCAAGCTGGTCCGCTACACCCTGGATACTGAAGCGGTCGAAGGGCTTGTAGCGCTTCTCCTCCCTCTGTGCATCCGGGACGTCCTCCTCTGTATCGTAGACCGCGTCCAGGGGATACACCTTCCGGATCGACCACTCCCCGCCACCGGGCAACGACGTATCCAGGCGGCCGCGCTCCCTGAGCTTGGTGAAGATGCCCATGGTGGGAGGCCACGTCCCCACCGAAACGTCGGCCCCGGCGCTGGCCAGGGCTCTGGCGATGGCCCAACCGTAGCCCTGGTCGTCGGAGACGCCGGCCACGAAGGCGTTCTTTCCCTTGAGATCGATGGAGAGCATGTGCGGGGGAGCGGGTCGAGGGGAGTGGGGAAGGCGATGTAGGCTGCCTCCCTGCACGCAGGGCGGAACGACCTGAAGCTAGGCTGCATGCGGGCCCTCGTCGACGGCTCGCAGGCGCGTGGACAGCCAGAAGAGTACCGCGGCGGACACGAGGAGGGCCACTACGCCGCCCAGGGCGCCGGCCTGCCCGATGGCGAAGACCCAGGTGGCGAAGAGGGCGACCCCGCTCCCGGCCAGCAGCGCCGCCGTAGCGCCATGCCGCAAGCCATACATCATCCCCGCAGCGCCCGCGGCGACGCCTCCGAATCCCGCCCCGGCCGAATCCAGGTTGAAGGTCTCGCCAAGGGTGTACATGGACAGAAGGCCACCGACGGCCACGCACAGCGCCAGGTTGAGTTCGTAAGCGTCCCGCCTGAGTTCCGTGGGGGCCCGATGAATTCCCCACAGGGTGAGCCCGGCGATGAGGATCAGCCACAGGTCCATCCCCAACACGCCAACGGTGCTTGCGTCGAGGGGTCCGAATCCGGTGATCACCACCATGACCAGGCCCACCCATAGGCTGGTGGCCAGCGCCATGAGCGCGGGATCCCGTTGGTCCTCGGCCCACCGCCCCATGGACAGGATCTGGGCCGCAACGGCCAGGGCCACCACGCCGTCCAGGCACCAGACGATGGTGTCGGCGTCCAGGCCCAGGGCCCGGTCCATGAAGAGGGCCAGGTAGAGGAGGCTCAGCGCCGTCTGGATCGCCGCCATGAGCACCCCTTCGTGGAACCCCATGGGCCCGAGCACCGCCAACGTCACCAACGCCGCCAGCCCCACCACCCACGCACCGGGGGTTCCAGACGTCCACGCCCTCTCGGAGTAGGCCAGCCCGAGCAGGATCACGCCCTGCCCACCGGCCTGGAGGAGCGTACCCGGAACATCCCAACTCACCCGTCTCCGCAAAGCCCAACCCAACCCCCACACCGCCGCGCCCCCGGCGACCAGCACTCCGACCCGCCCCCCCACAGAGAGGGAGTCCCAACTCCGTTCAGCGAACAGACCCGCCGCCAGGATGAGGGCGACAGCCCCGAGGATGGCGACCAGGAGCTGGCCCCGTCGTCGGGTACCAGCCCGGTGCTCCACCTCGGCCTCGGCCCGGAGTTCGGCAGCCTGTGCATGGCTCAACAAGCCCTTCGTCGTCCAGCGGTCCAGAGCCTTGTCGATGGGACGAGGGCGTCTAGCCAAGTAAGCCTCCGGGACAACGGACTGTCAGGGCGATGCTGCGCGAGGAATGAGCCTCTGGCGATGGGACTTCCCCACGACCACTCTTAGCCGTTGCACCACTCCAACGACAAGGACGACGATGGCGAAGCGGAGCGACCCCAAGCGGATCGGAAACCACGTCCTGCGGCCCGAGAGCCTCATGATGAGCTACGGGTATCGGCCGGAGTGGTCCGAGGGGGCGGTGAAGCCCCCCATCTTCCAGACGTCCACCTTCGTCTTCGAGTCGGCGGAGGCAGGGAAGGCGTTTTTCGAGGTGGCTTACGGACTACGGGAGAAGCGGAGCGACGAGACCCTGGGGCTGATCTACTCCCGCCTCAGCAATCCGAGCCTCGAGATCCTGGAGGACCGCCTCACCATCTGGGACGGGGCCGAGGCCGCCGCCTCCTTCGAGAGCGGAATGGCCGCCATCACCACCACCGTCTTCACCTTCGTGAAGCCCGGGGAGGTCCTGGCCTTCAGCGAGCCGGTCTACGGGGGCACGGAGTACCTCTTCCATGAAATCCTCCCGGCCTGGGGCGTCGAGACCGTCCCCTTCCCGGTCTGGGAGGGCCGCCACGGGCTCGAGGCGGCTCTCGATGAGGGAGACGGCCGCCGGGAGCGGTTGGCCATGATCTACGTCGAGACGCCTGCCAACCCCACCAACCGCCTGGTGGACATCGAGATGTGCTCGGAGGTGGCACAGGCGTGCAGCAACCGGGGGCGGGACGTCCTCGTGGCGGTGGATAACACCTTCCTGGGACCCCTCTGGCAGCACCCCCTCGAGCAGGGCGCGGACCTGGTGCTGTACTCGCTGACCAAGTTCGTCGGGGGTCACTCCGACCTCATCGCCGGGGCCTGCCTGGGGCGCGACGAGCTCATCGCCCAGGTGAAGGGCACCCGGACCTTCTTCGGCAGCATGGCGGGACCCTGGACCGGCTGGCTCCTGCTCCGGAGCCTGGAGACGCTCAAGCTCCGCATGACCAGCCAGATGAAGAACGCCCGTTACGTGGCGGACTTCCTGGCCGATCACCCCGCCGTCGAACGCGTGCACTACCTCGGGCACCTCGAGGAGTCACACCCGGACTTCGCCACGTACAAGCGGCAGTGCATCTCCCCGGGCTCCATGATCAGCTTCGAGGTGGTCGGTGGAGAGGAGGCGGCGTTCCGGGTCCTCAATGCCCTCACTCTGATCAAGCTTGCCGTGAGCCTCGGCGGCACCGAGTCGCTGGCCGAGCACCCCGGAACCATGACCCACGCCGATGTACCCCCGGCAGAGCAGGATCGCCTGGGGATTACCGCGTCGCTGATCCGCCTCTCCGTAGGGCTCGAGCACCCCGAGGACGTCATCGCCGATCTGCAACAAGCGCTGGAGGTTCTGTGACACGCCTACCGTACTCGCGGCTCAGCCGATTCCTTCTGCTGGCGGTCTTCTGGATCTTGGCCGCAGCCTGCGGAGATCCTCCGACGGGCACAGAGAGGGCCGCAGGGGCACCGGGGGACGTCCCGCCGGCCGAGCTCTACGGGGAGGTCGCCGCCGCCCTGGAGACGATGATCGAACGGGAGCGGTCCCAGAAGGATCTCCGGGCCCTCTCCATCGCCCTGGTGGACGGCGACGAGGTGGTGTGGGCCCGGGGATTCGGGGAGCGAGCCCCTGGTGTGCCTGCCACGGCGGAAACGGTGTACCGGGTCGGGTCCGTGTCCAAGATGTTCACCGACATGGCCGTCATGCAGTTCGTAGAGGCCGGCGAACTGGACCTGGACGCCCCGGTCCAGGAGTACGTGCCGGAGTTCTCCCCGGACAACCCGGCAGGCACGCCCATCACCCTGCGCCAGCTCATGTCCCACCGAGCCGGGATCATCCGGGAGCCCCCGGCGGGTCACTACTTCGACGACACCGGCACCGACCTGGCCACGACGGTCCGGAGCCTGGAGGGCACGCCGCAGATCTACGCCCCCGGGGAACGGTCGAAGTACTCCAACGCCGGGATCGCGGTGGTGGGCTACGCCCTGGAGGCCACCCAGGGACGGCCCTTCGCCAGCTACGTGAAGGAGTCGGTCCTGGAGCCGCTGGGAATGACCCGAAGCGCCTTCGTTCCGGAGGCCGACCTGGTGGACGACCTCGCCGAGGCCTGGATGTGGGGCTTCGATCGAGCCTACTTCCCCGCCCCGGCCTTCGAGCTCGGGATGGCTCCGGCGGGGAGCATGTACTCCACCGTCCTGGATCTCTCTCGCTTCATGAGCGCAGCCTTCCGGGGTGGAGTGGGTGAGGACGGCCCGGTGATTGCTCCCGAGACGCTGGAAGCGATGTGGCAGCCCCAGTTTGTGGAGCCCGGGATCACCACTGGCTACGGCTTCGGCTTCGCCGTGAACCAGAGGGACGGACGGCGGCATCTGGGCCACGGAGGCGCCATCTACGGCTTCTCCACCCAGCTCTCGATGCTCCCGGACGACGGACTCGGCGTCGCCGTCGTTTCTGCCGTGGACGGTACGAATACGGTGGTAGAGCGCATCGCCGACGCGGCCCTGGAGCTGATGCTGGCGGCCCGGGCCGACGAGCCGCTCCCCACAGAGGTGACCCGAGGCACGGACACCGTGGACCCGGGCCTGGCTCGCGAGTTGGACGGGTGGTACGGCGACACGACCTCGGGGATCGAACTCGACGAGCGGAGCGGCCGGCTCTTCGCCATCCCCGCCCGGGGCGGGGCGGCGATGGAGGTCCGGAGCCTTGGAGACACCCTGATCGTAGACGACCGCCTCTCGTTCGGAATGCGGATGCTGCCCGACGGCGAGGCCCTCACACTGCTCGGTGATCCTCCCCGGCGCCTGGAACGACGCCCATCCACCGGGATCCCCCCGGCGCCTCCGGCCCGCTGGGACGGTCTGATCGGCGAGTACGGGTGGGACCACAACGTCCTCTTCATCCTGGAGCGTGAGGGTCGGCTCCACGCCCTGATCGAGTGGTTCTTCCTGTACCCCATGGAGGAGCTGGGACCCGACGTCTTCGCCTTCCCGGACTGGGGGCTGTATCACGGCGAGCAGCTCGTCTTCGAGCGAAACGAGATGGGTCGCGCCACCGCCGTGGAGGCCGCCTCGGTGCGCTTCGAGCGACGGGATGTGGGTACCGAGGCCGGAGGGACCTTCCGCATCGACCCGGTCCGGCCTGTGGAGGAGCTTCGCGTCGAGGCTCTCGCCGCCTCACCGCCGGAGGAGGAGGGCACGTTCCGGCCGTCGGAGCTCGTCGAGGTGGCCACCTTGGAGCCCGGAATCCGCCTGGACATGCGCTACGCGTCGACCAACAACTTCATGTCGGCGGTCTTCTACGAGGAGGAGCGGCTCTTCCTCCAGCGCCCCGCCGCCGAGGGGGTCGCCGCGGCGCACAGAGCCCTCGAGCCCTTTGGGTACGGCCTGCTTCTCCACGACGGCTACCGGCCCTGGTACGTCACCAAGATGTTCTGGGACGCGACGCCGGAGTCGCAGAAGCTCTTCGTCGCCGACCCCTCCAGCGGCTCACGCCACAACCGGGGGGCCGCCATCGACCTGAACCTGTACGACCTCGACACCGGCCAGCCCGCAGAGATGGTGGGGACCTACGACGAGTTCTCGCCACGCTCGTTCCCGGACTACCCCGGGGGAAGCTCGCGACAGCGGTGGCTCCGAGCCCTGCTCCGCACGACCATGGAGGAGGTGGGCTTCACCGTCTACGATGCGGAGTGGTGGCACTTCGACCACGAGGACTGGCGGGAGTACGCCATCCAGAACGCCACCTTCGACGAGCTGGCGGAGGGGGGCGGGGGCTGAAGCGCCGGCCACCCCGACCGCGGGTCCGCCTCCGACCTCAGGTCCGGAAGAGCCAGACCCCGATGGCCACGTACCCGCTCAAGAGGATCGCCCCCTCCCAGCGCCGGACCTTGAAAGCATTCCAGGTCACCGGCAGGACCACGAAGGAGAGGATGAGCACCGCCGGCAGCTCCTCCCGGAGCACGTCCGGGGACACGGCAATGGGGCTGACGAGGGCCGTGGTCCCGAGGATCGCGGCGATGTTGAAGATGTTGCTCCCGATGATGTTGCCCACAGCGATGTCCGCCTCGTCCCGCACGCAGGCCACCAGCGACGTCGCGAGCTCGGGGAGGGATGTGCCGATGGCCACTACGGTGAGCCCCATGAGGATGTCCGGGACTCCCAGGGCCGGCCCCAGGAACTCGGCAGAGTTCACGATGGCCCGACCCCCGAGAACCAGCCCGAACGACCCGCCCAGGACCAGTCCGAGATCGCCGAGGCTCAGCCGCTGGAGGTGGGTCTCGGACCGGGCGAAGGCCTCGTATTCTCCCTGGATCTCCTTCGGCTCCTCGGCGGCGGCCCGGTTCACGAAGAGGAGGTAGAGGCCCAGGACGATCAGGAGGATCATCCCGTCGGCCCGGTTCAGGTCCAGGTCCAGCACCAACGGGTAGACCAGGAGGGTGATCAGGAGCATGATCGGCACCTCCCGGGTCACCACCCGCGCCGACACCTTCATGGGTCGGATCAGCGCAGTGAGCCCCAGGATGAGACCGATGTTGGCCAGGTTCGAGCCCATGACGTTGCCCATGGCCAGGTCCCCGTTCCCCCGGAGCGCGGCGGTCAGCGAGACCACGAGCTCAGGCGCGGAGGTGCCCAGCGACACAACGGTGAGCCCGACCACGATAGGGCTCAGCCCGAAGGCCCCGGCGAGTCGCGCCGCCCCTCTTACCAGCCACTCCGCCCCGAAGAAGAGGACCGCCACCCCGGCCACCAGGAGCAGGCCGTTGGTCAGGAAGGGACTCACCTGGGCTCGACCTTCATCGTGACAACCACGCTTCGATCTCGGACACGCTCCGACAGTTCAGGACGTCGTCGGCAGAGAGCCAACCCCGGCGGGCCTGGTCGAGGCCGTAGGAGAGCACGTCCAGCCCCTGCACTGAGTGCGCATCCGTGTTGATCGTCACTGTCACCCCCATCTCCTTGGCCCGTCGAAGATAGCGGTCGTCCAGGTCGAGCCGTCGGGGGTGGGCGTTCAACTCGACGGCGACGTCGTGCTCCAGCGCCGCCTCGAGCACCGCCTCGACATCCAGGTCGTACGGCTCCCGTCGGTTCAGCAACCGGCCGGTGGGATGGGCCAGGATGTGCACGAACCCACTGGTCACGGCCTTGAGGACCCGCCGGGTCATGGTGGGCCCGTCCTGATCCATGAAGGAGTGCACCGAGGCCACTACAACATCGAGCCCCTCCAGGATCTCGTCGGGCTGATCCAGGGATCCGTCCTTCAGGATGTCCACCTCCTGCCCCCGAAAGATCCGGAAGCCATCGCCCATCTTCTCCTGCACCTGGGCCACCTCCTCCCACTGGGCCCGGACCCGTTCCGGGGTGAGGCCCCCGACCATGGTCACGGCCTGGGAGTGATCGGTGATGGCCATATAGCCGTACCCACGATCGCGGCAGCCCTGAGCCATCTCCATGATCGAAGCCGTCCCGTCGGTCCAGGTGGAGTGCATGTGGAGGTCGCCCCGGATGTCGCCGGCCTCGATGAGTTCTGGAAGCGCGCCCTCGCGGGCCGCAGCGAACTCCCCTCGATCCTCGCGAAGCTCCGGCGGGATCCACGGGAGCCCCACGGCGGCGAAGACCTCTTCCTCGGTCTCGCCCCCGACCCACTCCCCGTCCTCCTTGCCCAGCGTCTCCGGATCCACGCCCTCGGGCACGCGGAACACGCCCCATTCGTTGATGCGGAGGCCCTTCTTCACCCCCGTCGTCCGGATGTGGACGTTGTGCTCCTTGGAGCCGGTGAAATAGTGCTGAGCCGCACCCCACGAGCGGGGCGGGATGACCCGGAGATCTACCGAGAGGCCCGAGGGCAGGATGATGTTGCCCTTGGTGCTCCCGGAGGCCTCGACCCGGACCGCACCGGAGAAGGCGGTGAAGTGCTCCACCACCGGAGTTCCGTCACCCTCGCAGCGGGCCAGGAAGTCCACGTCGCCCACCGTCTCCTTCCGGCGACGGTAGCTCCCCGCCACCTCGAGTCGACTGACCCCGGGCGCCGCCTCCATGTGGTCCAGAAGGCCCCGGATGAGCTGCTCCACCTCGGCGCGAAGGAAGCGACCGGTCTGTTTACGGTAGTCCTCGATGGCCCGGGAGATCTTGGCAACGCTCTTCTCGCCGAATCCGGACAGATCCGACACCGTCCCCTTCTCGATCTCCACCTCGAGCATCTCCACCGACTCGACGTCGAGTTCTTCCCAGAGCTTCCTGGCCTTCTTGGGCCCGACGCCGTCGAGGCGTGTTAGCTCGACCAGGGTGCGGGGGACGGTCTCGGTGATCTCATCCAGCACGGTGAGCTGTCCGGTCTGGAGGAGCTCCCGGATGTGAGCGTCCACCTGTTTGCCCACGCCCTGCAGCTGGGTGAGGTCCTCCCCCTCCTCCACCATGCGGGTCAGAGGGCGGGTGAGGCCCTGCACAGTCCGCACGGCACCCCGGTAGGCCCGGACCCGAAAGGGATTCGCGCCCTGGATCTCCAGCAGATCCGCGACCTCGGACAGCGTTCGAGCGACGTCGAGATTCTCCATTCTATTCGGCCTCCTCCGCCGCCACCCCCGCCTCCCGTAAGAGGGCCAGGAAGCCCTCCTCGTCGAGCGTCTCGATTCCCAACTCCACCGCCTGATCGTACTTGGATCCCGGGTCCGTTCCTACCACCACGTGGGTGGTGCTCTTGCTCACCGAGCCCACGACCTTGGCGCCGGCGGACTCCGCGAGCTTCTTGGCCTGGCCCCGAGACAGGCGATCGAGGCCGCCGGTAAAGACGAAGCGGGACCCAGCCAGGGCGTCCGTCGCCGGAACCTCCTCGGGAGCCTGCAGCTCCATCCCTCGGGCCATGATCTGGTCCAGGGCTGCGGCGTTCCGTTCCTCGGTCAGGAAACCATGGATCGCCTGGGACATGATCGGCCCGACCCCCTCTACGCTCTCCAGCTCCTCCGGCGTCGCCTCACGAATCGCTGCGAAGCTCCGGAAGTGGCGGGCGAGGGTCCGGGCTACCGTGGCCCCGACCTCCGGGATGCCCAGCCCGTGGAGGAAGCGGGCCAACTCGACCTTCCTACGGGCCTGGATGGCGTCCACCAGGTTGGTGGCACTCTTCTCGGCGAAGCCCGGGAGGCCCAGGAGGTCGTCCACCGACAGGTCGAAGAGCCCTGCCAGCTCCAGGACCAGTTCCCGGTCGACCAGGAGGTTCGCCGTCTCCTGACCCAGCCCTTCGATGTCGAGAGCGTTGCGGGCCCCGAAGTGGACGATGCGGCCCTTGAGCTGGGCCGGGCACCCGAACCGATTCGGACACATGGTCCGGGGCCCGTCGTCGTAGACCTCGGTACCGCAGGAGGGACAGTGATCGGGCATGGTGAAGGGCTCGGAGCGGGTCTCGCCGTCGACAGGGATCCGCTCCACCACCTGGGGAATCACATCACCAGCCCGCTGGATGCGCACGGTGTCGCCAGGGCGCACGTCCTTCCGGGCCACCTCTTCCCGGTTGTGGAGGGACGCCCGGGAGATGGTCACGCCTCCGACCTGCACGGGGCGCATGAGCGCGACGGGGGTCAGGACTCCGGTCCGGCCTACCGAGATGGCGATGCGCTCAACACGGGTCACCTCCTTGCGAGGTTCGAACTTGAGCGCCATGGCCCACCGGGGATGGTGAGAGGTCGCCCCCATCTCCTCCCGGGTCTCGAGATCGTCGAGCTTGATGACGACTCCGTCGATCTCGTAGTCCAGATCGTCCCGGTCCGCCTCGAAGGCGCGGTGGTACTCCAGGATCTCCTCCACTGTGGAGACGGCCTCGATCCGCTCTGGGACCCGGAAGCCCCAGTCCCTGAGCGCCGCCACCCCGTCCTGGTCCCGTTCGAAGGAGACCCCCTCCGTCAAGAGGACGTCGTAAGCCAGGCAGTCGAGTTCCCGGGCCGCCGTGAGGCGGGAGTCGAGCTGTCGGATCGCCCCGGCCGCGGAGTTTCGCGGGGAGGCGTAGGGTTCGCCCCCATTCTCCACCAGCGACTGGTTGAAGCGCTCGAAGGCCGAGATGTACATCAACACCTCGCCCCTGACCGAGAGGCGGCTCGGGACGGGACGGCGATCGGCCCGGAGCCGGAGCGGCACCGAGGCGATGGTCCGGATGTTCTCGGTCACCCCCTCGCCGCGACGCCCGTTCCCTCGGGTGACCGCCCGCTCCAGGAGCCCGTCCTGGTAGACCAGCTCGATGGAGGCGCCGTCGAGCTTGGGCTCGAGGAGGTAGCGCACATCGCCCTCAACCACCTTCCGGATGCGCTCGTCGAAGCGCCGAACGGCCTCCTCCTTCTCGGAGGAATCGAGGGAGAGCATGGGCACGAGGTGCTCCACCGCCTCGAAGGCGTCCTGGGGCTCGGCGCCGACCCGCTGGGTGGGAGAGTCCGGCGTGCGGAGTTCCGGCCAGGCCTCCTCCAACGCCTGGAGTCGCCGGAAGAGTCGGTCCCATTCTGCGTCTGAGACGACGGGCCGTGCCTCGACGTAGTAGTGGTAGTTGTACCGGCGGAGGGTGTCCTGGAGCTCG
>JGI12210J13797_10271784_pt1 | contig 21864 bp, 20 predicted proteins | sample ElkSlonscriptome_3_FD_13797 | JGI IMG/M metagenome (IMG submission 13797)
TGAAGATCGACGGGACGAGCCGAGGCCTCGGCCCTATAGTCACGAGCACGCGAGGACGGGTCGGCGGAGGTGCGGGCATGGTGCTCGATCTCATCACCCCAGCCCCTCGCGCGAACGGGGGATCGATGATCCGAGCCATGAGTCGAGTCAGGGTTGGTCTAGCAGCCCGTGGTGAAACCCTCGTGGGGTCAGAACGCCGTCAGCGCGGCTCGTGCCAAGGCGCGAAGAGGGCGTTGACCGGGCGTAATCAACCGATGAGCAACGAAGGCATGAGCCGCGGGGGCGGTGTCATGGCCGCGCGAGGGTTTCACCACGGGCTGCTAGCACTCTTGGGCGTCGCGACGGCGGCGACCGCATGCGGAGAGCCGAGCGAAGACGAGGTCTTCGCCCGCTCGGGCGAGTTCGACGACGGGCCGATCGACGTCGCGCCGAGGCTCCAGATCGGTCCCACCCCCATGGTCTCGGTGGACGCGGGAGACCTCGACGGCGACGGGCTGCCCGACGTGGCGATGTTCGGGGGGAGCGTGCGGGCGTGGCTCGAGTCCCCCGACGACCCCGCCACCGGCACGTGGACCCGCCGGGACTTCTCGTTCCCGGTCACGCGCCCGTTCATCGGGTCGGCCAAGATCGGAGACATGGACGGCGACGGAGACGAAGACATCGTCGTCTCCATGGACAACCACAGCAACGCCGCCAAGTCGCTGTATGTGTACGTGCTGGAGAACCCCGGGGGGGCGCCCTCGGGCAGCTGGCCCACGCACACGATCGTCTCGAACTACGCGGTCCACCACGTCAACGACATGGAGCTGGCCGACATGGACGGGGACGGCAAGCTCGACGTGGTCATGCGCTCGCTGGACGTGAACCGGATCCACCTCCTGTTCCAGAACGACCTGGACTCCTGGCAGCACGAGACCATCGACAGCTCTCAGTTCCACGCCCAGGGCGAGGGCTTCGCCGTCGGCGACATCGACGGGATCGGGCACCTCGACATCTCGATCTCGGGGTACTGGATGCACGCGCCCGCGTCGCCGCGCACGGGCAGCTACACCGCGCACGTCATCGACGCAGCGGCGCCCACCCCCACGTTCAACCACAACACGAAGGAGGCGCTCGGCGACGTCGACGGCGACGGGGACCTCGACATCGTGATCTCCCCGGCGGAGGGCTACCGCGGCGGCCCCAACTACGATCTGGCCGTGTACCTCAACCCCGGCAACCCGCGCTCGGCCGCGAGCTGGCCCAAGACGGTGCTGAAGAGCGGCTTCAACGGGGGCCACTTCGCGCGCTTCGGCGACATGGACGACGACGGCGATCTCGACGTGGTCAGCGGGGTGGCCTGGAATTCGTGGGGGCAGAGCCGCTCGCTGCGGATCTTCTACAACCTCGGCGGGGGCACGTTCGGCAACGAGCAGGTCGTGCACGCCTCGCGCGGGATCTACAGCGGCGCCCTGGTCGACATCGGCAGCGACGGTGATCTCGACATCGTGGGCGGGGCCTACTACCAGGGCCAGCTCGACGTCCACGAGTCGCTGGTGAGCGACGGCGTGACGGGCACCCCGGGCTCGGCCTACGGCCGCATCGAGGCCGAGTCCTACGACGCGATGCAGGGCCTGGGGATCTACAGCGGCGGCACCGGCCAGAAGATCGGCAGCATCCACGACGGCGAGTGGGTCCGCTTCGACGACCTCGACTTCGGCGCCGGGGCGGGCTCCGTGCTCGCGAGGGTGGCGTCGCCGAACAGCAACGACCAGGAGATCGAGCTCCGGCTCGACGCGGTCGACGGCCCGCTGATCGCCACGATCGACGGCCCGAACACCGGGGGGTGGAACACGTTCGTCGACGTGTCGACCGGCGTGGGCGGGGCCACCGGCGTCCACGATCTGTACCTGGTGTTCCGCGGCACGGCCGGGTACCTGATCGACGTGGACTACTTCGAGTTCTCGCCGGGGGCGGTCGTGCCTCCGTCGTTCTCGCGGGTCGAGGCGGAGTCCTACGACGCGATGCAGGGCCTGGGGATCTACAGCGGCGGCACCGGTCAGAAGATCGGCAGCATCCACGACGGCGAGTGGGTCCGCTACGACGACTACGATTTCGGCGCCGGTGCCTCCGGCGTGTCGGCCTCGGTGTCGGCCCAGCTCGACAACGACGGCCGCATCGAGTTCCGTCTCGACGCGGTGGGCGGCCCGCTGGTCGGCAGCGTGGACGTCCCCACCACGGGGAGCTGGCAGTCGTTCACCGATGTCGCGACGAGCATCTCCGGCGCGACCGGGGTTCACGATCTGTACCTGGTGTTCCGCGGCTCGAGCGGGTTCCTGCTCGACGTGGACTACTTCGAGTTCGAGTGAGCGCGTCGCCGCCCGCGGGCGGCAGCGAGCGTCGCGCGCCGCCGGCCCGCCATGGGTCGGAGTGACGTCCGGGCCGAGCGTTGCCTTCCGGCCCCCGCCTCGCGCTGGGCTCGCCCCGCCGGCTGTTCGCCTGCGGGAACGGTGCGTACCCTCGGGCCGCGCATGCCCGCCTCGCCCCGTGCCGATCTCCACGCCCGCGCCGCGCTCGTTCACGCTGCGGTCACGCTGGTCGCCCTCGCGGCGGCGGCGGGGCTCGGCCGGCTGTGGCCGCTGGCGCTGGGGGGCGTGCTGTCGCTGGCCGAGTGGGCCCGGCGGCAGCGCGCGGCGGGGTCGGGGCCCAGCGGGCGGGGCGGGGCCGATGCCATCACCGCGCTGCGGGTGGGGCTGTGCGCGGCGATGGCCCTGCTGCCGCCCGCGCGCCTCAGCCCCTGGGCGGCGGGGCCGGTGCTGCTGGCGTTCGCGCTCGACGGGGTCGACGGGTGGTGGGCCCGGCGCACGCACACCGTCAGCCGGTTCGGGGCGGCGTTCGATCAAGAGGCCGACGCCCTGCTGGTGGCGATGACCAGTGCCGCCCTGGTCATCGCCGGAGGCGCGCCGGGCTGGGTGCTGGCCGCCGGCGCGCTGCGCTACGGCTACGTGATCGTCGTGCACGGCCTGGGGCTGCACGGCGAGGCGCCCCGCAGCACCCTGGCGCGCTATGTGTTCGCCACGGTCATGGTGGCGCTCATCGTGGCCCTGGCCCGGCCCGGCCCGCTCACCCGCATCGCCGCGTGCGCGGCCACGCTGCTGCTGGGGTGGTCGTTCGCCCGCTCGCTGTGGTGGTCGTGGCGAGGGCCGTCGCCCGAGGACGGGTGAGCGCGTCGCGAGGGTAGGGTCGGGACGGAGGCGGACGCCTGCGCGGTGCCGGGCTCAGCCGCGCAGCTTGTGCTCGATCCGCCCCGTGGCGTCCCGCACCCGCTTCGCGATCGCCCCGGGCGCCTCGCCCCGCAGGTCGCTGCCCCGCGCGTGGGCGGTGCACACGTTGCGCACGCTCTCGCAGCGCTGCGCGAGCGTCTCGGCCCAGCGGCGGAACGTGGTGGGGGCGTCGGGGTGGGGCTCGAGGGCCTTGCCGAGCGTCGGGTGCCAGTGCAGCCGCCCGCCCCAGGGCAGCGGGAACCAGCTCAGCGTGTCGTCGACGTGCAGCGTGTGGCTGGCCCGGTGGAACGCCAGCACCGAGGAGAAGTGCACGTTCTCGTCGTCGGTGACCAGCTGCACGCCTTCGGGCACCATGAAGTCGAGGTCGGCGGCGAAGTGCTCGGCGCAGCCGGGGTCTTCGCTGCGCTCGGGCTCCCAGGGCAGCGCGGCGAAGCGCTGGTGGTGTCGCGCGGTGCCGTAGAGCTTGGCGCCCGGGAACATCGCGTGCATCGCCTCCACGTGCACGGTGTGAAACGGGTGCAGGTTGATCACCGCCTCGACCGCCCGGCCGCCGTCGGTGTGGGCGAGCACGCGGTCGCGGACGTCTCCGTCCAGCGTGTAGCTGTCGAGCATCACGAACCCACCCGAGCCCAGGCGGACCAGCGAGCACTGGGTCTGCACGTCGAGCACGCCCAGGATCCGGTAGCTGCCGCGGATGTTCCAGAACGTGTCGGTGACGTCTTCGATGTGGTGGGTCATGGGTCTCGGGCGTTCTGGCATGCTCGTCGCCGCGGCGAAAGCCCTCGCGCCACGCGCTCAGCCCGGGGGCGGGGGCCAGTGCTCGAGGTGCCCCAGCAGCTCCCGCGCCGCCGCGCTCCACGGTCGCGTCACGCGGCGCACCCACGCCCGCGCCTGGCGCTCGTAGAGCACGTCGCGATCGCGGGCCAGGGCGAGGAGGGCCGCGGCGACGGCATCCTCGTCGTCGACCAGCTCGCCGCCCGTCCGCGGCCCGACCATCTGCGCCACGTTGCCCCCGCGCCGGGCGATGATCGGCCGCCCCGCCGCCCGAGCGTCGGCCAAGGCCATCCCGTAGGATTCCATGCGCGAGGCCGAGACCAGCACGTCGGCGCGCAGCAGCGCCTGCACGCACGCCAGGTGCGGGCACGAGCCCACGAGGCGCACCCGCGACCGCAGCGCGGGGGTGCTCTCCACCAGCGCGGCGCAGCGCCGGGCGTAGTCGGCCTCGGCTCGCAGATCGCCCACCACCCGCAGCTCCAGCCCGTCGTCGCTCCGCAGCCGAGCCGCGAGCCGCTCCAGCAGCGGCAGCACGCCCTTGCCCTCCGTCACGTTGGCCACCACCACCGCGAGCAGCGATCCGCGGCGGGGCGGCGCGGGGCGAGGCGCGACGGGCAGCTCGTTCCCCGGCTCGACCACGCGCACCCGCTGGGGGTCGACCCCCAGGCCCACGAGCTCGCGGGCGAGGTACTCGCTGGGCACGCAGACCCCGCCCGCATGCTCGAGCGCGTCGCGCTCATCCTGCGACAGCGCCGAGAGCGGGGGCCGCTCTCCGTACGTCACCAGCGACGGCAGCCAGTGGGCCAGCAAGCCCACCCGCCGCGCCGGCGTCGCTCGCCGGGCCAGCCGAGCCAGCCGGGTCACGGCCGGCAGCCACAGGCTGTCGACCCACACGCTGTCTGCCCCCGGCTTGGTCACCAGCGCCTCCGCCTGCGCGAGGTCGAGGACCCGCGGCGCCCGGCCCAGCCCGCGCAGGGCGTCCACGAGCGCGCGGTTGTAGCGGGTGCCCCCGGTGGGCGGCCCGTCCAGCGGCGGCACCACCAGCGTCAGCGGAGGCCGAGATGCCTCGGGAGGCAGCGGCGGCTCGGGCGGCACGGGTTCCTCGGGCGGCGAGGTCATTCGTGCAACGGGCAGTCGAACAAGATGTCGCGCCCCAGGGTGAACGGGTGGGCCCGCAGTCGCTGCGCGCCGTCGAGGTCGTGCACCTCGGGCAGGCGGAACGACGGGCGCCCCGAGCCGATGACTCCCCCCGCGTCCAGGCCCACGCCCAGCGTGGAGGGCAGCGGCCCCTCGGCGCGAACGCGAGCGCGAGCGCACAGGGCCACGATCAGCGACCAGGCGTGGTGCTCCGACAGGGGCATGCGGTGGAGACTGGCAGTCAAGGGCAGGGGGGAGAGACTCTAGCGCGAAAGGAAGGGGGTGACGACCACGGCCCGGGGGCGGGGAGTTGGGATGCCCACGGATGTACGGCATGCTTCGACCGGTCATGGATGGCACTCCTCGCTGGACCTGGCCCTCGCGGCTGCGTGCGTCGCCGCGAGCACGGGCGGTGGCTCCGTGGGCGGGCCTGCTGGCGCTCAACGCGTTGTTCGTGCTGCCCGCGGTGGCGCGGCAGCTGTCGCGCCAGCCGCTGCTGCTGCTCACCCCCAGCGGCGACCTGCTGCTGCTGGTGGCCCTGTGCACCGCCGCGGTGGGCTGGCGCCGCGGGACGTGGGTGATCCGCTCGGCCCTGCTGCTGCTGCTGCTGCTGTGGTTCTACCTGTGGCCGGCGATGATCGGCCAGATCATCATCCGCCAGGCCCCGCTGCTGTACGACCTGGTGTTCCTGCTCAAGCACGTGGGCGTGCTGGTGATGGACCTGTGGACCTGGCCCCGCTTCGGCGCGCTGCTGGGCGGCATCACCGGCCTGGGGCTGTTGCTGTGGCTGGGCAAGCGCATCTTCGTGGCGGTGGTGCGCGAGCTGGCCACCCGCCCGCCCCTTCGCACGGCCGGGGTGGGCGCAGCGATGGTGGCCTCGCTGCTCGCCCTGTCGCTGGCCCACGACCACCGCCGGGTGGTGGGCACCCGCTTCACCGGGCCCGTCGCCTGGACCGCGCCCGCCCTGGCCGACAACCTCGGCGAGTCGCTGCGGATGTACCAGCGGATCCAGCGGGGCCTCGAGCACTCGCCCTACGCCGAGTACCGCGAGCGCTACCAGCTCACCCGCAAGCCCGACGTGCACCTGCTGCTGGTGGAGAGCTACGGGCGGATCCTCTTCTCGCACCCCGACACCGTCGATCGCTGGCACGGCCGCATGGCCCACTACCAGCAGCGCCTCGACGCGGCGGGGTGGCACGTGGTCAGCACGTTCAGCGAGGCGCCGGTCAGCGGCGGAGGCTCGTGGCTGGCCGAGGCCACCCTGCTCACCGGCATTCGCGTGCGCTACGAGGCCGTGTTCCGGCACCTGGTCGACGACATCCGCCGCACCCCCAACCTGGTGAACTTCCTCGACGCGCAGGGCTACCACACCGTGCTCGTGGCGCCCAAGGACCGGGCCCGCCCGGGCATCCAGCTCGAGAATCGCTACGACTACGACACCACCGTGTTCGCGCTCGACCTCGAGTACGAAGGGCCCCCGATCGGCTGGGGGATCATCCCCGACCAGTACAGCGTGGGCTACGCCCACGACAACGTGCTCAGCGGCATCGACGAGCCCGTGTTCACCAATTTCCACCTCGTGTCGTCGCATGCGCCGTGGACGGTGGTGCCGCGGGTGGTCGACGACTGGCGCACCCTGGGCGAGCCCGAGGACGGGGCCGAGGCCGACGCGCGGCAGGGGCGGGGGTCGGGAAACCTGCGGGAGCTGGGCGATCGGCTGCGCCACTACAAGCGCTTCGCGGCTCCTCGCTACGCGTACATGGGGGAGGCCAGCGGGTACGAGCTGTCGTCGTTCGCCGACACCATCGACTACGATCTGGAGGTGATCGTGCGGCACCTCGAGCGGCTGCCCGATGATGCGCTGGTGATCGTGATGGGGGATCACCAGCCGCCGCTGGTGTCGGAGGCCGATGATACGTATGACGTGCCGGTGCACGTGCTCGCTCGGGATCCCGAGCTGCTTCGGGCCTTCGTGGAGGCGGGGTTCACCGAGGGGATGGACATCAACGGGGGGCGCTTTACGACGTTGATGCACGAGGCGGTGTTCTCGTTGATGGTTCGGGCGCTGGTGCAGTGTTGCACCGCGCCGGGGACCGAGGCTCCGCGGATGCGGCCGAATGGGATTCGGATCGGGAACTGAGGGGGTCGGGCGGGTGGACGTCGAGGTGAGCGGCCAGCTCGGACGCACGCGCTCACCGACCGGGTGCCGGTGCGGAACGCCAACGGCTCGAAGTCGTGGGTCTCGCTCGACGAAGGCACGGCCCAGCGCAACGCTGCGCTCCATCGGGTGGGCCTGCCCCCGTGGCAGCACCGCATCGAGGTCCGTCGTCGACGCCCCAAGCCGAGCCCGAGCTCGAAGGATCGAGCGACCCGTGCCGCGTGCGTCATTGGAGGATCCTAGCGAAGGTGCTCGACCATGATTGGCCCCCTCGGTCTCATCGTGCGCGCCGCGAGCAGCCGCGACCGCTTCGAGGTGCTGGCCGTGGACTCGTGCGCCTCGCTCGACTCGCCCTGAGTTCGTGCCGCCCCCGAAGCGCAACGGAGCGCAACGACGCGCGGCGAAGCACGACGACGCGCGTTAGTGCGCAGTTCTTCCGCGTGAACTACGCACAGCGAGGCATCCGCCGGTGCGTCCATACGCTCAGAAAAGCGCGCTCTCGGGGCGAATTCACCGCTTGCCGGGTCGAGCCGATCGAGTAAAGTGAACTCGTTCAAACTTGAACGAGTTCATTTTGTCCACGCTCAGAGAGCGCAAGCGCAAGGAGAAGTGGCGGCGTATTCGCGATGCCGCTGCGGCGTTGTTCGCCGAGCGGGGATTCGAGGGCACCACCACGCGGGCCATCGCCGAGCGGGCCGAGGTGGGGGCGGGCACGGTCTACCTCTACGCCAAGACCAAGGAGGAGCTGCTGCTGCGCCTGTTCGCGGAGTCGATCGAGGCCGCCATCGAGCAGGGCTTCGCCAGCTTGCCCGAGGCTCCCGTGGTCGATCGTCTCATGCACCTCTATGCTCACTTCTTCGGCTTCTACGCCCGCGACATGGCGCTCGCCCGGGTGCTGGTGCGCGAGATGACCTTCGGCCAGATCGACCTGGCCTCGAACGTCCGGCTGACGATGTCGTTCAACGAGCAGGTGGCTGGGCTGCTGCGCGAGGCGGCGGCCCGCGGCGAGCTGCGCTCCGACGTGCCGGCCGAGCTGGCCGCGCGCAACGCCTTCAGCGCCTACTTCATGTCCCTGGTGGCCTGGCTGCGCGGCTTCGTCGATGCAGACGGCCGCGACGCTGCGCTCCGTTCCACCCTCCAGCTCCAGCTCGAGGGTCTGCTGCCCCGAGGTGAACCATGACCACGCTCCGCCAAGCTCGCACCGAGATGTTCGCTCGCTCCGGCATCGCCCCCGACGGGGGCTACGGCGATCGCTGGGTGCGGCTCGACCTGGGCCCCGTGCCCCTGGCCATCCCCAACACCCAAGGCCGGGTCGACGCGGTGCGCTTCCACGACCTGCACCACGTGCTCACCGGCTACGCCACCGACTGGTCCGGCGAGTTCGAGATCAGCGCCTGGGAGATCGCCAGCGGCTGCGCCGACAAGTCGTTCGCGTGGATGATCAACCTCCAGGGCATGGCCGCCGGCAGCATCACCTGGCCGCGGCGCACGTTCCGGGCGTTCGTGCGGGGCCTGCGGAGCCGCAACCTCTATCGCGAGCGCTTCGACGACGCGCTGCTGGCCGAGGGCCTGCACCAGGTCCGGCAGCGGCTGGGCCTGGGCGACCAGGGGCTGCACGCCACGTCGGGCGAGCGGCTACGCTTCGCGCTGTGGCTGGGCATCGCGTGGCTCACGGTGCTGGTGCCCCTGGGGCTGCTGGGCGCCCTGCTGTGGGCATGGCTGGGATGATTGACAAGCATGATTTGACTAAGTGTCTATTTTGATGGCAATTGTCATCATGGGGTTTCGTGGACATACCAGGGAACCATGACCGCTGACATCCAGGTCCGTGACCTCCTCGAGATCCAGCATCTCGCCCCCCGATGGTGCCGTGCGTCCATCGCCCCTGGCTCCTTTGCCCTCGCCGGGCACGGGGAGCAGGCGGGCAGGACCGAGGGGGGGTGGCGCTAGTGTCCTCGTCCACGGCAACCGCCCTCGTGCTCGGCGCGACGGGCAACGTTGGTCACGGCGCCGCGCTGGCGTTCCTCGAGCAGGGCCTGCGCGTGGTCGCTCCCACGCGCAGCGCGTCGGGGGCCGCCCAGCTTCGCGCCACGTTCGAAGGGCAAGACCTCCACCCCGTGGTGGGGGACGTCAGCGATCCCGACGACGTCGCGCGCGTACGCGACCACGTCCGCGACCAGCACGGCCCCCTCGACCACGCCTTCGTCTCGCTGGGTCCCTGGTGGCAGGGAGGAGCCGTGGCCGGGCAGCCGCCGGCCGAGTGGGCTCGCGTCCGCACCATGCTGCTCGACGGCCACGTGCACGTGGCTGCGCAGTGGCTGCCGGTCCTCGCCGAGCGACCGGGCAGCTCCTACACCATCGTCACCGGCATGGGGGCCGTCGATCCCCTCCCCGGGACGAGCCTGCTGTTCGTGGCCACCAACGGCGTGCTCGCGCTGTCGCGGGTGCTGCGACAGGAGCACCGAGAGGGCCCCGTCCGCGTCAACGAGCTGCGCATCGGGTGCCGGGTGGAGAAGGTCGCGCGCGGGGGCGTGGTCACCTCGGCGCAGCTGGGCCAGGCGGCGCTGGCCATCGCGCAGGCCGAGGTCCGCAGCGAGGTCCTCGGGTTCGACGGACCCGACACGTTCGCGCTGCCGCGCGGCTCGGGGCGGTGAAGCGGTCGCTCCCCCGCGGACCGTGTCCCGCCCCGACCCTGGTCCGGGTGGCGGCTCGGGTGGCGGCCCGGCCCCGGCCGGCTCGGCGTGCCGGGTAATCCCCGGCAATTTTCCGCCCCCACCGCGCCCGATCGATGCATGGAGGCGATGTACGAGGTCGACGGTCCCTGCGCCGGGTCGAGCCGCATCACCCCTCGCACTCACTCTGCTAGGCTGCTCGATCTGGACGACGGCCCTGAATGCGCCATCCCTCTCGTGGGCATCGGCGCATCGGCCGGAGGGCTCGAGGCACTGACCCTCCTCGTCGCGGCGCTCCCCGACGACGTCGGCATGGCCTTCTTCGTCGTGCAGCACCTCGACCCGGCGCTCCCCAGCGCCCTGGTCGAGCTTTTGGCCCGGGCCACCACGCTGAGCGTGGTGTCAGCGCACGACGGGGCGGTCCCCGAGCCCAACGTGGTGTACGTGGTGCCGCCCGGCACCCAGCTCACGATGGACGGCCACCTCATGCGGCTCGAGCCGAACGGGGAGTCGCGACACCGCCCCGTCGACATCTTCTTGCGCTCGCTCGCCCTCAGCGCGGGGCATCGCGCGATCGGCATCCTGCTGTCGGGCTCCGGCTCCGATGGCCGGCTGGGCCTGACCGCGATCCGTGAGGCGGGCGGCTTCACGCTGGTGCAGGACGACACCGCGAGGTTCCCGGACATGCCGCGCGCCGCGATCAAGGCCGGCGTGGTCGACCGGGTCCTGCCGCCGAGCGAGATCGCCGCCGAGCTGGTCGCGCTGAAGCAGCACCCCTATGTGCGCGGCGAGGTGGTGCCGGGCGACGTCGCGGCCGCCCCCGAGGGGGATGCAGCCCTCATCGAGATCCTCGACGCGGTCCACGGGCGGCGCGGGGTCGATTTCTCCGGCTACAAGTCGGCCACGCTGCACCGGAGGATCCTCCGGCGCATGGTGCTGCGGGGCGTCGGCTCCCTGCCGGAGTACGCCAAGATGGTCGTCGACGACCCGGCCGAGGTCGACGCGCTGTTCGAGGACATCCTCATCAGCGTCACCGAGTTCTTCCGCGATCCCGAGGTCTTCGAGCGGCTCCGCACCACCGTGCTCCGCGGGCTCGTCGAGCGCCAGGGCGCTCGGGCGCCGCTGCGGATCTGGGTGATCGGGTGCTCGACGGGAGAAGAAGCCTACTCGATCGCCATGACGGTCCGGGAGTACCAGGGCACGAGCGGCCGGAGCCTCCCCATCAAGATCTTCGCGACCGACGTCAACGACACCGCGCTCGCCATCGCGCGGCGGGGAATCTACGCGCCCGAGCGCGTCGCGCTGCTCACCGCGGAGCGACGACGGCGCTTCTTCGACTCGGTCTCCGAGGGCCTCCAGGTCCGCCAGGAGGTGCGCGAGCTGTGCATCTTCGCCCGCCACGACATCACCTGCGATCCGCCGCTGTCTCGGATGGATCTGGTCAGCTGCCGCAACGTGCTCATCTACCTCGGTCGGGAGCTCCAGGAGCGGGTGGTGCCGATCCTCCACTACGCGCTGCGCCCGGGGGGGGTGCTGCTGCTGGGTCGGTCCGAGTCGATCGGTCACAGCGACGATCTGTTCGAGGCGTCGGACCAGGCGAACCACGTCTACGCCCGCCGGGCCACGTCGCACGCGAGGCTGCCGAACCTGCGGATGCTCACGACCGGAGGGGGGGGAGGGGTGGTGGCGATGCCGTCGTCCCCAGACCTGCTCACCCGGCAGGCCGACCGCTACGTCGTCGCCCACTACGCCCCGGCCGGGGTCATCGTCGACGCCGATCTGCGGGTGCTGCACTTTCGCGGCGACACCTCGTCGTTCCTGAGCAACCCACCCGGCGCGGCGTCGCTCCACCTGCTCAAGCTGGCCCACCCCGACGTCCACCCGCACCTCGTCGAGGGCCTGCGGCTCGCCCGTGAGCGCGGTGAGGAGGTCACGCGCGAGGGCGTGCGGGTCCGGGGAACGCCCGCCGACGTGAGCACGGTGCTGCGGGTGGTTCCCCTGAGCCGGGACGGGATGACCGGCTACCTGGTGCTGTTCGAGAGCACGTCGCGGGCCCCTACGCTGACGTCCCGCTTCGGGGCGGTGGCCCTGGGCTACGGGCGCTCGCTGCTGCGGCAGCTCGGGCGCGGCGACGCGGAGGACTCGCGCTCCAGCAGCCAGCGCGAGCTGACGACCGCGCGCTCGCGCTTGCACGGCCTCATCGACGAACACGAGGCCAAGACCGAGGAACTCACCGCCGCCATCGAGGAGGTGCGCTCGAGCAACGAGGAGCTCCAGAGCACCAACGAGGAGCTCCAGACCGCCAAGGAGGAGGTGCTGGCGTCCAACGAGGAACTCACCACCGTCAACGAGGAGCTCGAGGCGCGCAACACCACCCTCGCCCGCAGCAACGACGACCAGGCCAACCTGCTGTCGAGCACCAACATCCCGATCGTGATGGTGGACCAGGATCGACGGATCCGCTGGTTCACCCCGAGCGCGGCTCTGGTGCTCGACCTCATCCCGGGCGACCTCGGGCAGCCGTTCGACCACATCAAGCTCGGGCTCGATCTGCCCTTGCTCGAGACCCTCATCAACCCGGTGCTCGACGATCGCCGGGCGCAGGAGCACCTGGTGCAGGACGCCGAGCACCGCTGGTATCGGGTCACCGTCAGCCCCTATCGCCGCGCCGACGACAGCGTCGACGGCGTGGTCATCGCCTTCGTCGACATCGACGCGCTCAAGCGGGCCGAGGCCGGGCTGCTCCAGGAGCGAACCCTCGCCCAGTGGATCGTCGAGACGGTCCGCCAGCCGCTGGTGACGATCGACGACGCGCTCGTGATCGTGTCCGCCAACCGGGCCTACTGCGACGGCCGCGCCACCACCGAGGCCGCGGTCCTGCATCGCTCGCTGCTCTCGGTGGACGTCGAGTGGGACACCCCGGCGCTGCGCGCATGGCTAGAGTCGGTCATGGCGGGGGACCACGACGTGGAAGAGTTCGTGGTCAACGGGGGGGAGCAGGGCCGGCAGCTCGAGCTCCGCGCTCACCGGATCGTCCCCACCAAGGACCGGCACCTCTTGCTCATCGCGGTCGAGGACGTGACCGCCCGGAGCCTGCGAGAGCGGAGCGAGGCGGAGCTGGTCAGCGGGGTGCTCGCGGCCCAGGCCGAGGAGCGAGCGCACCTTGCTCGCGAGCTGCACGACGAGACCGGTCAGGCGCTGTCGGCCCTGCTGGTGGGGCTCCGGGCCGCCTCGGAGCGGATCGTCGACCCCGGGGTCCACGACCTGGTCGCCGAGCTGCGAGAGCGCGTGCGGGAGCTGCTCGACAGCGTGGGGCGCCTCGCGCGGGGTCTGCACCCGCCGTCGCTGGAGGAGCTGGGGCTGGGCGGGGCGATCCGCGAGCTGGCCGAGGAATTCGGCCACGTGCACGCGCTCGCGGTGGACGTGCGCGTGGACGGCGAGCAGCAGCTGGGCGCGCTGCCGAGCGCGACCCAGCTGGTGCTCTACCGCGTGATCCAGGAGGGGCTGACCAATGTCGCTCGACACGCGCGAGCCGGGGCGGTGACCCTCCGGGTGACCCGTGACGAGCGCGAGGTGACCCTCCAGATCGTCGACGATGGCCAGGGGCTCGGCCCCGACGCGAGCACGCGCACCGGCCTCGGCCTGCGGCTGATGAGGCGCCGGGTGGCCCAGCTGCACGGGAAGCTCTCGCTGCGGGCCGCGCCCCGGGGCGGCACCGCGCTCGAGATCGTGATCCCCACGGAGTCGAGCGATGCCTGACTCGGTGGCGATTCGGATCGTGGTCGTCGACGACCACGCGCTGTTTCGGCGCGGCGTCATCGACCTGCTGTGCAGCAACGGCGAGTTCGAGCTGGTGGGCGAGGCCGAGTCGGTCGACGAGATCGCTACGCTGGTCCACCGTACCCAGCCAGACGTCGCGCTCATCGACATCCGGCTGGGGCTCGCCAGCGGCCTGGCGATCGTGCCCGCGCTGCGCCAGACCTGCCCGCAGGTGGGCATCATCATCGTCACCATGTACGACGCACCGGCCTTTCGACGGTCGGCGCGGGCGGCCGGCGCCCACGGCTACGTGACGAAGCGGAACGCAGACACCGAGCTTCCCCGCGCGATCCGGGCGGTGCTGGCCGGTCGCGGCTACTTCGGGGGCGAGGGCAGGGACCCGGGCGGGGTGCACCTGTCCCCCGGGCACACCGGCGATATTCCGAGGCTGGCCGATCGCGAGCTCGAGGTCGTCCGCTACATCGCGCGGGGTCACACCAACCGGTCGATAGGCGCTCTGCTCGGGATCAGCGTCAAGAGCGTCGAGAGCTATCGGGCCCGCAGCATGCAGAAGCTCGGGCTGTCCACGCGCGTGGACCTGGTTCGCTACGCCCTCGAGGTCGGCCTGATCGGCGACGAGGGATCGAGCGAGGAGGAGGAGTGACGGGCGCCGGCCCGCGGTGTCACGCCAGGCTGGCCTCGGTGAGGTGATACTTCTGGACGCGGTAGCGCACCTGGTCCCGGTTCATGCCGAGCAGCCGGGCGGCATGGGTCACGTTGCCGTGGGTCCGCTCGAGCGCCTGCACCACCAGGTTCCGCTCGAGCTCGCTCATGTCGAGGCCCCCGGGCGGGAGCACGATGAAGGGCCGGGCCGTCCCGCTTCGAAGGTCGAGCTGCACGTCCTCGGCCGAGATCATCGGGCCGTCGGTGAGCACGACGGCTCGCTCGATCACGTTGCGGAGCTCGCGGACGTTGCCCGGCCAGTCGTGCTGCTCGAGCTTGCTGAGCGCGCTCGGGGCGAGGTACCATCGCGGGCTGGTCGCCGTGCTCCGGTGGCGCTCGAGGAAGGACTCGGCGAGGAGCTGCACGTCCTCGCGACGCTCCCGCAAGGCCGGCACCTCCACGAACAGCACGGCCAGCCGATAGTAGAGATCCTCGCGGAACCTCCCCGCCTCCATGCTGGCGATGAGATCGGCGTTGGTCGCCGCGATGATCCGGACGTCGACGGTGATGTCCTCGGTGCCGCCGACCCGCCGGAACTGCCGGGCCTCGAGCACCCGCAGGAGCTTGGCCTGGACCGACAGCTCCATGTCGCCGATCTCGTCGAGGAAGAGCGTGCCCCCGCGGGCCTGTTCGAACAGCCCGAGGTGGCGCGACTTGGCGTCCGTGAACGCTCCTCGCTCGTGGCCGAACAGCTCCGACTCGAGCAGCGACGCGGGCAGGGCCGTGCAGGTGACGTTGACGAAGGGGCACGCGCAACGCGTGCTGCTGGCGTGCACGGCTCGCGCGACCAGGTCCTTTCCCGAGCCGCTCTCCCCCGTCAGCAGCACGGTCGCATCGGTGCTCCGCCCGAGCTTGCGGATCATCGCGCGCAGCCTCGCCATGGTCGGCGTGCGCCCCAGCAGCGTCGCTGCGGGGCCGTCGGCCAGGACCTCCGCTCCGCCTCGGGTGCGCGCGATGTCGACCGCATGGGCGTCGATCGGGACCAGGGGGTCATCGTCGAGCGCCTTGGTGATGCAGTCGAAGGCTCCGCGATGCATCGCCTCGACCGCGTCGCAGGGGGCGAGCGTCGAGCTCACCGAGGGCCCGTCCCCGCTGGCGCGCGAGCGAGTCGAACGGCGAGGGTCGTGCCGGGTCAGGGGAGGAGCGACGCCGAGGGCGTTCGTGGTGGGCAAGAGGTCGGGGGAATTCATGCAGGCCTCCGGTGGACACCGTAGTGCCTGCCGAATCACGCCAGATACCGGGAAAACCCCGGCAATCTCTCGCCCGAGCGCGGCGAGGCCACCGAGGTGCTGAGAATTCCCCACCCACTGGGCACGATCCTCCACCTCGCTCCCCGCCATCCCGGTCGGCCCGGTCGTGGGTGTGCCCCGGGAGGTGGCACGATGCTTGCTGGCACGGGCTCCTCGGAGCCCCTCCGGGACGTGCCCCTCATGAACGAGCCCTTTCTTCACATCGCGCGGCAGGACGGCGAGGGAGGCGGGTCGTCCACCCCGCCGCCGGAGGATTCCGCCGCGGCGGTACCGATCCGCTCCCTGGGCCCCCGGGACGCGAGGAGCCGCAGCCACCGGTCGGCGGCCGAGATCGTCCTGGTCTGCAACCCGCGAGCGGGCGGTCGCTGGCGGGAGCTGGCCAAGATCTTGGACTCGGACGAGGCCCGAGGGGTGCGGCGGATCGTGACCGACTCGGTCGACGACATCGCGACCGTCGTCGCCGAGCTCGGCCGCGAGGTGAAGCTGCTGTGCATCTATGGCGGCGACGGGACGATCCAGCGGATCCTCGATCACCTCTGCCCGATCGAGCACGCCGCGATCGACCTGGCCTTCCTCGGCGGCGGGACGATGAACGTCACCGCTCGCTGGTGCGGCCTGACCGGTAGCCCCGCCGAGAATTTCCGCGAGGTCGTGCACGCCTACCGGGCCGGTCTGCTGCTGTCGCGGGAGATCTACCTGCTCGACGTCGTCAACGGCGAGCGGCGCCACCGAGGCTTCACCTTCGGGCTGGGGCCCATCGTTCGCCTGCTCGAGGCCTACGAGAGCGGGCCCAAGGGAAGGCTCCATGCGCTGAGGGTCGCTACGCGGGGCGCCGTGGCCGCGCTGACCGGGTTGCCGTGCCTCGACACCCTGCGGGTCGAGCCGCTCGACGCTCGCGTGATCGTCGACGGCGAGGAGCTGCCATACCAGAGCTTCTGCGCCGTGTTCGCCAACGTCACCGGACAGATCAACCCCGGGGTCGTGCCCTTCGTGGGACCGACCACGCGCGACAGCTTCCACTATGCCGCCTATGCGGTCTCGGCCCGGGAGTTCACGATGAACATCCCCGTGCTGATGCGAGGCTGGCTGCCGGTGGACCGCAGGTCGCTGTTTCGGCCCGACCGGATCGTCCGCCGCCTGGCCGACTCTGGGCTGGCGCGGGGGAGCATCCCGGCCGATCCGCGCTACGTCAACCGCAACGCCGGGCGCATGGCGGTCACCAGCGACGAGCGGCTGTTCACGATCGACGGCGAGCTGTTCGACGCCGTGGATCGTACGATCGACGTGTCGCTGGGCCCCCTGGTTCGGCTGGTCGTCAGCTCGCGCACGACCGTGCGCAAGGCCTCCTGGATGACCGCCCGGCGCGTCCTCGGCCGCGGCTGAGCCGCGTCGAGCGGCCGAGCGACCGACCGGTCGAGTCATCGGTCGCCGAGTCATCGCTCGGCGATCATCGCTTCCGTGGTGAGCATGATCGAGGCCACCGAGGCCGCGTTCTCCAGCGACACCCGGACCACCTTCGTCGGGTCGATGATGCCGGCCTCGAGCAGATCCTCGTAGCGCTGCTTGGCGAGGTTGTAGCCGTAGGCTCCCGTGTTCCGCAGGACCTGGTCGACCACCACCGACCCCTCGGCCCCGGCGTTGCGCGCCATCTGGTGCAGCGGCTCTCGGAGCGCACGCGCGATGATGGAGACGCCGTGGCGGTGGTCTTCGGGGACCACGAGCGTGGAGAGGGCACCGAGCGAGCGCAGCAGCGCGACCCCGCCGCCGGGGACGACGCCCTCCTCGACCGCCGCGCGGGTCGCATGTAGGGCGTCTTCGACGCGGGCCTTCTTCTCCTTCATCTCCATCTCGCTGACGGCCCCGACGGAGATCACCGCGATGCCGCCGGTGAGCTTGGCCAGCCGCTCCTGCAGCTTCTCGCGATCGTAGTCGGAGGTGCTCGCTTCGATCTGCGAGCGGATGTGCGCCACGCGGGCCTCGACGTCCTCCGCCGTGCCCGCCCCCTCGATGATGGTGGTGGTGTCCTTGTCGACGATGATGGTCTTGGCGTGCCCGAGGTCCTCCACGGTGAGGCTGTCGAGCCCGATCCCGAGGTCCTCGGTCACGGCCCGGCCGCCCGTCAGCACCGCGATGTCCTCGAGCTGTGCCCGGCGGCGGTCGCCGAACGCCGGTGCCTTGACCGCGCAGGCCTCGAGGGTCCCGCGGAGCTTGTTGATGACCAGGGCGGCCAGCGCATCGCCCCCCACGTCCTCGGCGATGACCAGCAGCGGCTTGCCCGTCCCGGCCACCAGCTCGAGCAGCGGCAGCAGCTCCTGCATGCTCGACACCCGGGGCTGGTAGGTGAGGACGTACGCGTCGTGCAGGACCACCTCCATGCGCTCGGGATCGGTCACGAAGTACGACGAGAGGTAGCCGCGGTCGAGCTGCATGCCCTCGACGACCTCGAGCGTCGTCTCCATCGTCTTGGACTCCTCGAGGTGGATCACGCCCTCCCGGCCGACCTTCTGCATCGCCTCGGCGATGAGGTTGCCGACGACCTCGTCCCCGTTCGCGCTGATGATGCCGACCGCGACGATCTCCTTGGGGTCATCGAGCGCCTTGGAGTGACGCCCGAGCTCCACGACCACCGCGGCGACCGCCGCATCGATGCCGCGCTTGATGTCCATCGGGTCGATCCCCGCCGCGACCAGCTTGGACCCCTCCCGGTAGATCGCCTGGGCGAGCACGGTGGCGGTGGTGGTGCCGTCCCCGGCGACCTCGGAGGTCTTGGAGGCGACCTCCTTGACCATCTGCATCCCGATGTTCGCGAAGTGGTCGTCGAGCTCGAGCTCCTTGGCCACCGTGACGCCATCCTTGGTGATCGTAGGCCCGCCCCACGACCGCTCGAGCGCCACGTTACGGCCGCGAGGCCCGAGCGTGACCTTCACCGCGTCGGCGAGCGTGTTCAAGCCCCTCGCGATCTGCTCGCGTGCATCGTTGCCGAAGATGATGTGCTTGACCGTCATGCCGCTCCTTCTGCGCGTGTGGCCGTGCGGGGCTCCAGCGGCCTCGTGGCCCTCACGACTCGTGGGTCATGCAGCAAGAAGCGCGCCAGCGGGAACTCCGAGCCACGCTCCATGCGGCCGTCGTCCCCACGCCTGGCGAGGCGCCGGCGATCCCCCAGCGGTGGGGATCAGTCCCCGTCCCTCCGTGGTCCTCGTCGAGGCGCTGCGTCGAGGCACGGAATCTCCAGCGATTCTCTCTCCGACCACTTGGCACACGAAGTGCTTGAGTACGAGTCGTGAGCCGTGACGATCCCGTCGCGCTCACCATTCGAAAGCGAGACGTCATGAAGAAGTACACGGTATCCAACCTCAACGCGAAGACCCCCCAAGACGAGCAGACCAAGCTCCTGTCGGCCATCAAGGGGGTCAAGGGCGTCGCTTCGGCTCAGCTCTACCCGGGGACGAACGAGTTCGGGTTCACCGCTCGGGAGAAGGAGTCGCCGAAGCAGGAGGACATCGCGTCGGCGGTGTCCAAGGCCGGCTTCTCGCTCTCCAAGGACAGCAAGAAGTAGCGTCGGGCCTCGCCCTGGCTCGCCCTTCGGGTGACGGTCGAAGCACTCACCGTCGCCCGAAGGCGTTCGTCGTTTCGAACGCCCGAGGGGCACCACGACCGACGTGGTGGCCCTCGGGGACGAGCGACGGCTCAGCTCCAGGCCGCGCGGCTACTCTCGCTCGATCACGATCTCGACGCGGCGGTTGTTGGCGCGCCCGGGCGCGCTGGTGTTGTCGGCGATGGGGTTGGTCTCGCCCATGCCGCGGGCCTGGATGAGATCCGCCATGTAGCCGCGCTGCACGAGCCGGTCGCGCACCGCATCCGCCCGTCGCTGCGACAGCCTCTGGTTGTAGTCCTGGAGCCACTTGGGGTGCACCGTGGCCTCCCGCGGCAGGCCCAGCCGCGTGGGGCTCGAGCGACGCACGTCGAGGCGCGCGGATTATCCCCGGGGCTGGGGAGCATTCCCCGGCCGCGGCTCGACGCTCGTGAGGGCGATCTCAGCGATCCGCGTCAGCTCGAGACGCAAGCGCGGCCCACTCGTGGGAGAGGGCAGTGCACCCGCGCTCGTGCCAGCGCGACGAGAGGCGCTCGGCCAGTGAGCGCGCCTCGGCGGGGGATGCCGCGGCTACGGCACGGGCATACGCTTGGCGCAGTGAGCTCGTCTGCTCGTCGGAGACGCAGGCGTCGCCGTGCTTGGCCGAGGGCCACCATCCCGCGGCCGCGGCCGCGGTCGTCGCGGTCGTCGCCGTCAGGGCCACGATCCCGAGGGCGAGCCACCTGAGCGGTACGAGGCGTGAGCGCGCTCCCGCGGCGGCGGCCTCGTCGGTGACGCCTTGCAGCACGTCCAAGACCGCTCGCATCCCGCTCGAGCGGCGGCGAGGATCTGCGGCCAGCCCCCTCGTGATCACGTCGATGATCGCGGCGGGCACATCGGTGTCGGTGGGCGGCGCGAGCCGACGGTCGTGGGCCTTCGCCTCACCCATGCTCCACATGGTACGGCCGGTGAAGGGCAGGCGGCCGAACAGGATCTCCCACAGCGACACGCAGAACGAGTACTGGTCGCTGTTCTCGTCGGCTGGCGAGCCCAGGTACTGGTCGGGAGCCATGTAGGCGATCGTCCCGGCCACTTCATGGGGGCCCGGGTTGCGGGCTCCGGCGAGCATCTCGGGCCTCCCGACGACGCCCTCCGGGATCACCTGTTGCGCGAGGCCGAAGTCCATCACCCGCACGCAGAGATCGGGGCCGACCAGCACGTTCGCCGGCTTGAAGTCGCGGTGGATGATGCCGGCGGTATGCGCCGCAGCCAGCCCGCGGCCGGCGGCGATGAACACGGCCACGATCCGCGGCCAGGGCGGGCGCTGATCGCGTCGCCACCGGGCCACGTCGGTGCCCTCGACGAACTCCATCGCCAAGAACAGTCCGTCTTCGTGCTGGCCTACGTCGTAGATGCGCACCACGTTGGGGTGGTCGAGCTGCGCGAGGGCCCGAGCTTCCCCGAGCGATCGGGCTCGGTTCTCGGCGTGCTCCATGCCGTGCACGTGCTCGGGCAAGACGAGCTTGAGCGCGACCTCGCGGCGCAGCAGCGGATCGCTGGCTCGATAGACGATGCCCATGCTGCCCCCGCCCACTCGCCCGATGATCGTGTAGCGACCGATCTGCGTGCCTTCGCGCAGTCGCCCCGAGGCCGAGCCCTCGGAGAATGTCTCGTCTTCGAGGGTCCCCTTCACCGTAGTAGGATCAAATAGCAGGTCGGTTCTCTCGTGCACGCTACGGCCTGGCCGCCGGGACGGCTCGGTCCCCACGGATGCACGGGCTGCGTGTGCGCGTGTGCGTGCGCGTGCGCGTGCGCGTGCGCTTGCGCGTGCGCTTGCGAAGGATCACCCAGCAGGTGGAACGAGTCCCCACCGGAGCGGGCTCGAGCCGTCGAAGTCCAGACGATGTCCGCCGGGACGGTGGCATGTATCGTGCAGAGTTCGTCCTCATGCCCAACATCGACGAGATCATGAGCCGCGACCTGAAGACCTGCGAAGCGGACGACACCCTCGAGCTTGCCGCTCGAGGCATGTGGGACGGTGACGTGGGGGCGATGCCAGTGATCGACTCACTCGGCTGCCCGATCGGAGTGATCACCGATCGGGACATCGCCATGGCTGCGTACACGCAGGGGCGTCCGCTCTCGCAGCTCACCGTGAGGTCCGCGATGTCGGACGGAGTCCACGTCCTGGGCGAGAACGCCAAGCTCGATGATGTGCAGACGATGATGCAGCGCCATCACATCCGTCGGCTGCCGGTGGTCGATCGTCAGGGGCAGATCGTGGGGATCGTTACGCTCTCCGACCTCGCGCGCTGCGCCGGCCCGAGCCCGAAGGCAGGCATCACGGTGGCCGACATCGTGCACACCCTGCGCACGGTCAGTGAGCCCCGGAGCGAGCAGCCCCGAGCCCTCGCGGCGCAGTGACGCCGCGGCTCGCCACGCGCACCTCGGTTCGTGGACGTCCGTCCCATGGGTGGCTCGGGAGTTGCGCCGCAGCGGGCCATGGCCTGGGGCTCGAGGCTTCGGTCCGAGCGTGAGCCTGCCCGTGGGGCGCGGG
>JGI12210J13797_11029237_pt1 | contig 21859 bp, 15 predicted proteins | sample ElkSlonscriptome_3_FD_13797 | JGI IMG/M metagenome (IMG submission 13797)
CAAACCGTCTCGCCGTCCTGCTTGGCAGGTCGCCGGGAATATACGAACCCGCAGTTTCCGTGACGGAGAGGACAATTCCCGATTATTCCGGCGGCCCTTCCGCTGGAACACCCGCCGATCTGCTCCGCCGCCGCGCCGACATCCTGGTCGCGGAGGCGGGGTTGTTGAGAGCGGCGGCGATAGTCGGCGTGGAACAGTCGGACCTTCGTCCTTCGCTAACCATCCCAGCGAGCGTCACGCTGGGTGACGGGTCGATCGCGGGGGTGTTCGACGAATTTATCGCCACGATCGGCGCCGCGCTCGACCTGCCGCTGTTTGATGGCGGACGACGCCGGGCGGAAATCGCCGCGGCAGAAGCGGATGCCGACGCGCGCTTCGACGAATATCGCCTCGCTTTCCTGAATGCCTTGGGCGAAGTCGAAAACGCGCTGGTCGCGATAGAGGCCAACCAGCAACGGATCGAGGCCCTGCGCGGAGCGATCGAACAGAGCGAAACCGCTCTTGGACAGTCGACAGCCCTTTTTCGCGAAGGCCTCGCCACGCTGTTCGATGTTCTCGATGCGCAGCGCCAGCTTATCGCAAGCCAGCAATCGTTGATCGACAGTGAGGCGGCGCTGGCAGCATCCTTCGTCGCGTTCAACGCCGCGGTCGGATCGCAGGTTGTCGAGGTGATCGAGGAAACGTCGCCCGGAACTCGTTCGGATAGCGCGGTAATAGAGGACCGTCATGACCGCAATTCTTCTGCACCAGTACGATAGCTCTCCGTTTTCGGAGAAGATCCGCGTCTGTCTGGGGATCAAGGGACTGGCCTGGTCCGCCGTCGATCAACCGGTCATCATGCCGAAGCCGGACCTCGTCGCGTTGACCGGTGGTTATCGTCGCATTCCTGTCATGCAGATCGGCGCGGACATCTATTGCGACAGCGTTCTGATCGCGCGCGAGCTGGAGCGCCGATTCCCGCAGCCTTCGCTGTTCCCGGCTGGCGATACCGGCCTTGGCCATGCGATGGCGATGTGGACGGATCGCGCCGTGTTTCAGGCGGCGGTCGCGATTATTTTCGGCGGCCTTGGCGATGAAGTGCCCGATGTGTTCGTCAAGGACCGCGAAAAACTGAGTGGCCGCCCCTTCGACCCATCGGCGATGCGCGCTGCCGCACCGCACGCGGCGGCGCAGATCAAGGCTCACGCCGCGCTCATATCGGAACAAATGGCCGATGGACGGCGCTTCCTGTCGGGGGATCGTGCTGGGCTCGTCGATGCCAACGCCTACTACAATTTCTGGTTCATCCGGTCGGCTTTCCCACCGGGAGCGGAGGCGTTCGATGACCATCCCGGCATTGCGGAATGGATGGAGGCGGTCGCCGGTATCGGCCATGGCAATCGCAGTGCGGTTTCAAGCGATGCCGCCATCGAACAGGCGCGCGATGCCGATCCGATATCAGCCACGATCATGCCCGACGATGCATCGCTCGACGGGCGGGATGTCGAGATAAGAGCAGACGATTATGGCCGCGATCCCATTCGCGGCACGTTCGTCGGGTCATCCAATCACCACGTTGCCATCCGCCGGTCGGATGATCGGGCGGGGGACGTAGTCGTTCATTTTCCCCGGATCGGATTTTCGATGTGGCCTCAATAACACCAAGCCGATGATTGCGCTGCGATCAGAAAAGAAGTCGACCGGTTACCTTGGCGCCTGAAACCGAGAAGCCTAATTCTGCATCGGGGCGTGCCGGTCCCAGCGGAACCCGATGCCTCCGCCCTGCCAAACGCCGGATGCAGAGGGGCTGGGACCATGAATGTCCAGGAATTGCGGCAGTTCATCGGCCGGGGCCAGGTTGTGGACGCCCTTGACCGTGCTGCGGTGCATGATGCGAAGACCCTGCTCCTCAACCGGAGCGTGCGCCTGCGGAGCGGCGCGGTGAGCGACTGCGAGATTGTCGATGAACACGCAATCGTTCTCTTCGTACTCGAAACCGATTGCATATCCATGCTCAAGCCCGTCGGTCAGAAGTTGGTCGTATTGAATGCAAAGGTCGCGCAATTCGTCCGCGCCAAGCAACCGATAGCCGCCATCGCCAGGCAAGGTTTCGATCACCGCACCCGTCATGCCCAGATGCAGCCATACCGACAATCGCCGTGAAACGGGATGGCGATGAACCAGTGGATGCACCACGCCGGAATTGGAATTCACCGATGAAAGCCGTCGCCAATGATCCTGAGAGGCTTTCGGCAAGGCTTCGAAAGCACCAGCCTGATGCGCGAAGTGGGTGCCGCCCCCACGCTCCGCCGGTCTGACGATGTGGTAACCGGAATGGGAGAATGTTTCGGCCAGGAAACTGCCGTCATTGTGCCATTGAGGTCCAACGCCCGGAATCCCATGTCGACGATCGTTGGAAAGCCGGAAGATATGACGATTGTTGCCGGGCGTCGCCGGATGGACGCCGTGGGTCGAGTGCAGTTGCCTGCCGCCCCACCAGCAACTCGCTCGCAGAAAACTTTCCGCATCGACAGGCCGCTCGCTTTTGAAAACAAGAAAACCGCGATTGGCCATCTCTTTTTCGAGCGCGTCCCGCACATCGGATGGTGGGGCATTTTCGGACGTCAGGTCGATGCCCCGCACCTCGCCGCCGATCGGATCGAGCGGGGCGATAACGACGCCGGATTCACCGAGAATGGCGATGCGGCCGTCATCGATTGGAGCGATGCCGTCATTTTCGTGATCTGTCGGAGTAGTCTCCATTGTCCATAATTGGGCATTTGCACCTGATTTTCAAACTATCTCGGTCTGCTCCGGGCCACCGCTTAAAGTCAGAAAACGATCGGCAGTCGCACCGAAAACGCGAAATCCGGCGACTCGTCCGTCAGCCCGGCAGAGGACGAAACGACCAGCGATGCCCTATCGCTAAGGCCGACCGACGCGCCCAGCGACAGACGCGCATCATGGGTGCCGGATCCGGGAATCTTGACCCCGTCCGACGATGTGGCGAACCGCTGTTTGTCGAGGAAGGAGAAGTTCATCGACACCCGTTCGTTGATCGACATGTTCATGCCAGTGAAAAACTCGAACCCGTGTCCCGGCTCGACCAGGCCGAATTCGTCGAACTCCCGGCTGAAGGTGTAGTTGAACGCGCCGCCTGCAAACAGCACGACGGGATCGATCGGCCACACGAACGTGACGCCCGGCGAAATGGTGTAGAAGCCGGAACCAGTCGGGGCTTCGACCAGAATGCGTTCCGGGCTGTCTTCGGACGGGGCGACGCGGTCTATTTCAAACGCGCTTTTACCAGTCGGGAATTCCCCCTGGACCCTGAATATCGTGGCCGGGCGTCCGCCCTTGGCCGTCAGTGCCTGATAGGACAGGGTCAGGCTGATATCGCCCAACCCATTTCCGTCCGTGCTGCGTTCCAGCGCATCGCCCGTCCCGACGCCGGTCGTTTCGGTGTCGTTGCGATAGACGTAAGGCACTCTCAGATCGACCTGCGATCGGCTGCTGGTGCCATAGCGGGCGGTCACCGCGCCGGTCAGGATGTCGCGGTTGACGTCATCGACCCGGATCGTGCCGATCACGATGGCGTCGAAGATGGAAAACCCGGAAATATTGACCCGGTCGCTGGAGATCGACGTGTAATCGATGCTGGGTTCGATTTGCAGCACGCCTTTGGGCAACAGCACGCCGCCCTGATCCACCAGCAACTGGTCGAGCGCCCGGTCGGATTGCGGACGTTCCGCCTCCGCCATTTGCTCGCCGCTGGCCGGGGCATCCGCCTGTTGCTGCGCGGGCGCGGTTGCGGGCGGCTGGTTTTGTGGGGCGGTTTCCTGCCGGGCGGCGACCTGCACGGTGCGTGCCTGGGAGGACTGCTGCGTCACGACCGCTGGCTGCGTGTGGGCCTGGCGCTCTGCCAGTTCGGTGCGAAGCCGGGCTTTTTCGACCCTGTCGATCTGGATTTGCCTGTCGCGCACGGCGATCTGGTTCTCCTGTCGATCGACGGTCTGCGCCAGTTCCGTGATGCGCGCGGCCTGCTCGTCGAGCCGCCGCTCCAGCACGCGCAAACGGTCTTCAAGCGGAGATTCCGGTCGATCTGCCGCGCCTGCTTGCGCGGCCACCGTGTCTTGATCCTCGCCGTGATATTGCTGGACGCCCATCGCGTGCGCGCCGCTGGATGCTGCCATCGCGCAGCCGACGATCATGGCCATTCCCGTCCGGTACCTCGCAATTCCTGCATCGGTTCCACAGGCCGCTACCCCATTTTCATTCCCCATCGGTCTCTCCCCTGTACCGTCGTCGACTGCCGGCTGTTGCACCGGTCATGGTTATCGTTGGCAATGCACGACCCGGTTCAGAAACCGAGCATCGCCCCGCTTGTCATTCCACTGGTGTCCGCAACCCCGCCTTCGAGGAAATACACGTTCAAAATCAGGTTGTTGTTGACGACATTGTTGTTGCCGACGACATTTGCGAACTGAATGAATCCACCGGAATTGGGCAGGCCCGCCAGCCCTACGCTAAGGCTTACCTGGTCTGCGGTCTGGGTGCCGATCGACATGCCGTCGGGTATCTCCCCACCCAGATTGCCGATGTCGCCAAAACCGAACAGCTCGAAATAGAACCCGCCATATCCGCCGCGCGCTTCGCCAAGCTCTTCGTCGTTCATCGTCCTCATCCCCTCGGCCGCGGCTTCGCCAAAGGCGAGTTGCGACAGGTCGGTTCCGCCGGGCTGAACGGGGCCGGCATGGGCGAGGGTGGGCGCGAAAGCGAAGGCGGTGCAAAGCGTGATCGCAAATGCAGTGGCCGAAGATGATTTAAACGCCATGATTTCAACTCCCTATTTCATATCCGTGCGACGTTTTGCACCGTTTCAGGTGCGCCTAGAATTCCCCCGCGAATGTGATTTCCGCAGTGCCGAGCGCAACCGCGATCGAACGCAGGTCTCCCGGTCTTGCGAGGACGGTCGGATCTTCCATGAATTCCGGATCGGGCGGAGAATTGGCCTTCGCCACGGCAAGAATGATGCCGTCCCACTGGTTTGAGAAAGCTTCGAGCGTCGGACGGGTATTGCCGAAGGCCGGGTCCGCGATCAGGACCCGGTCTTCGTGCACCCGCTTGATGACCACGAAGTGGTTGTATCCGCGCACGTTGATCAGCGCGATAACCGGCACGCGCAGGTTCGAAAGCTTTTCGACCGATTCCAATTCGAAGCCGCCCGCGGCAAAGCCCCGCGATTCGATGTAGCGTTTCAATTCGAGCAGCGAGAACCCTTCATTGGCGATCTTTTGCCGCTGATCCTCCGGCGTGTTCTGGTAGATCGCCTCGATGATCGCCCCTTCATCGGCTTCGAGCCCATACGCGTGGGCCAGCAGGGTCGATACGGCCGCCGCGCCGCAACTGAGATCGCGCGATTGCCGCGTCATGTTGCGGAACCGCATATCTGCCAACGACGTGACCGAAACCCGCAATTGCCCCGCACCCGGCAGGTCCACGACAGGGTTTGCAATGCCCGCCGAAGACCAGGTCATCCCGACCAAGGCCAGAGTGGCGAAAGCATGGCGGTTCAGTGACGTAAGGCGCATCGTCATTGTCCCGGCTGCCCGTAGCTGACCGACACCGACATCGTGTTGGCGGTCTGGTTGCCATATCCCGTCACCTGCGACACCTGGCCGATGCCGACAAACCCCTCGAAAGAGCTCTCCATTCCGTGGGATTCGCCGGTCGCTCCCGGCTCGCCTTCGTAAGTTCCCTCTTCCAGCGGTCGCACGTCGCCAAGGCCGCTTTCGGAAATGGCGGAGGCGTCGGCGAACGACCCGAAGGCGGCGGCGACGAGATTGGTCTGACTGTTCCAGCCCCCGGTCGCCTGGTTGACCTGAACAAGGCCCGCCGCGCCGTTGAAGCTGTTGGAAAGCCCGGTCGCTCCGACAGCCGGGGCGGGCGGCAGGGCGCCATCCCCTTCGCCGGACGAGGATCGCGCATCGAGCGCGGTTGCATCGGCCAGCGCGATGCCCTGACCCGCCGATGCGAAAGAAACAATGTTGGACTGCCTGCCGCCGATACCGGCGATCTGGTTTGCCTGCATCACCCCGGCAGAATCATTCCCGAAGCCGGCAATGGTGACGGCTGGAATGACCATTGCTGCGCCGGAATAGGTCGTTCGTGAAGAGACGGAGCCTGTCGCCGAAGCGATTGCGACGCTGGCCGGATCGTCGGTCACGGCAAGCGCGACGACGTTGTCCTGCGATGATCCTGCAGCGCTGGATTGATTGATCCCGAGGACACCTTCGAAACGATTGGCAACTTCGGTCATCGATGCATTTCCTGCGATCGGCGATCCGATGTCCTGATCGGCCACTGCCTGGCTCGACGCGGCATCCGCGACAGCCGCCCCGGCATCTGCGGTCGATGCGATCGTCAACACATTGCCCTGGTTGCTGCCGTCGCCTGCGGATTGGTTGAGATGGAAAACGCCTGCCCCGTCATTGCCCGATTGTTCCAGCACCGTTGCGGCGTCAGGATTGTCATCGTCCCCGTCGGCGATGCCGTCGGACGTGCTCTGAGCGCTTAGCCCCGATGCCATGAAAAGGGCCGGGCCAAGGGCCGCCACGACAGATGGGGGCGACAGGAAACGCGACGGTTTCGAACAATGGGGCTTGGTCATCACATCCTCCGATGTCGCAGCAGACCGAGACGATCGCACGGGGGCTTGGGGTGGTGTCGATCGCCCCGGATCTGCTGCTAACACCTACTGACCGAGGCCTACGGCACTGGTCAGAGATGCAACCGAAATGACGGTAGCCTGGTTATTGAAGGCCCCCGTATTCTGGTTGACGGCCACGATGCCGGAATTTCCGTTCATCGATGCGGTCGTAGTCGCCGCCTTGAGGGTGTTAACATCCCTCAGGCTGTTGCCACTGTTCTCCTGGCCCAAACCGGCATCGGACAGGGCGACGAGTGCGTTGTCACCCACTGCCAGCGACAGCACGTTGTGCTGGTTCGACGCATTGCCGACATTCTGGTTGCCCATCACGACGCCCGAGTTGCCGTTGTACGAATTGGCGATATTGGCCTCGAGGTCGAGGTCGAAATCGCCGTCCAGCGTCACGTTCAGGTCATCGTCGACCAACCCGGCGAGGTTTTCGAAATCTTCCTCGTGGGTCGATACGGAGTCGGTGATGCGCTGATCCGCATAAGCTTGCGATATGACCACCTGCGAATCGTCCTCGGTCGTGAAGATCGCGGCGGCCGAAACCACGTTGCCCTGGTTGGCGACGTTACCGGCGTCCTGGTTGAACTGGACGATGCCGGTATTGCCGTTGACCGAATCCGTGGTGGATGCAGTCTTGTCGATCTCCTGGTTCGTGATGTCTTCGCTGAACGCGCCAACTTCGACGTCGTCGATCGTGGCATTCACGATGGCATCGGACTGAGCCGAACCGTCGGTTTCACCTTCGAAGGTGACGTCGATGTCGACGTTCTTGTCCTTGTTGATGTCGACATCGATCACGATGTCTTTATTGACATCGACGGTTCCAATTACCTGCACATCTGCCATGGCAGGCACGGCAAGGCCGGCGGCTGCTATCATGGCAAGGGTCGAGCTTGTCAGAAAACGAGTCATCTCGTTGTTTCCTTTCAGTTTAGATGAATGATCCGATCAGAAGGTCGGCAGGTCGGAGCCGACGGCTGCGATCGAAACGACGTTCGCCTGGTTCGACATGTTGCCGACCGACTGGTTCACGCCCACGATGCCGGTATTGCCGTTCAGCGAATTGCTTGTGCTGGCGACTTTGAAGACACCGAAACCGTTTTCTTCGCTGCTGGATTCACGCACAACGTTGTTCGCGTTGACCTGTCCCAGATCCGCTTCGGAAATGGCGACGCCGTTATCGTCGATCGCAAACGCAAGCGACAGGACATTGACCTGGTTGGCCATGTTGCCCGTTGCCTGATTGCCATAGACAAGGCCGGTATTGCCGTTGAACGAATTCTGGATCTCGCCATTGCGGAACAGCACGTTCACCGTTTCGACGAGGTTCTGACCGTCGCTGTACGACCCGTCATCGCCTGCGAGTGCATCTGGTGTCCCGTTGCGCTGATCGGCGGCGGCGAGTGATTCGGCAAAACCGCTGTTACCCGGAATGTCGAAATCGGAATCGGCATCAACCGCGACACTGATAAGCGTGCCCTGATTGTTGAGATTGCCCGACGACTGGTTGAGCGATGCGACGCCTTCATTGCCATTGACGGAATCGAGGATCAGATCCTCTTTTTCCGCGCAATTGGTGCAAGCCTCGTTGTCGTAATTGCTCTGGTTGGCGATCGCGACCGATTCCGCAAACTTTTCCGCATCGAGCACGACTTCGACATCGAGAAGGACGTCGGTGTCGATGTCGACGGTTTCGGTGACATCGATCGTTTTGGTCAGATCGATTTCCCCGGTGACCGTTACATCGGCGTACGCCGGACCGGCAATACACAGGGCGGCCGTAGCGACCCCGACAAATAGTCCATGCCTCATAGTGTTTCTCCTGTTGGTCTAAGAAGCCCTTTACTTCAGGCCAACGCCATCTTGCAGGAGAACACAACGTAAACTCAATAGTAGCTATTTAGATTGAGAAAATATATAGTTAAAGAATCTTAAATGATAGTGACGGTATAGCTTTTAAAGAAATCATTGTTCTCCGGATATTCTTTTAAGTGCGGTAATGCTCACCGATTTAATCTTGCCCGATTTTAAATTCAGGATGCCGTCCTGTTTCATTTTTTTAAGAATCTGATTGAGGTAAACCGGCGTGATGCCCAGCGCGGCAGCCAGGTCGACCTGAGAGATTTCGGCCCATTCCGCGTCCCGATTCGCCGTTTCCCCATCGTCGTCGAAACGTCGAAAATCCTCGTCAAGCTGACACAGCAGACTGGCAACCCGCGCTGGTCCGTGTCGGCAAAGCAGGTTGAGGAGTTGGTTGTGCGCGCGATCGATCGTCTGGCCGAGGTTGTCGCCCAGAGCCCGCATGATCGCCGGTTCCGCTATTGCCATCCTGTGCGCTGCATGCCGGGAAAGGGCCCAGAATGTGCAGTCGCACAGGCACTTCGCCGAATACCTCGCCGTGCCGTCGTCTCGAACCGCCGGGACGATCAGGGAGCGCGGTGCGACGATGCTGAGAACATGAGGCGCGCAATCTCCGCAGGACGCCGCGATACCGACTGCGCCCTCGCTCAGCAGGTAGATCTCGTTTGCCGGCTGATCCTCTTCGAACAGGAATTCGGACCTGGCGCGGGAGATTTGAATTCCCTCGACCCGCAAGCGCGTTTTCAACCTGTTTTCGTGAGTGCGCCCATCCTCGCACTTTTTGATGGTCGTTACCGGCCGGCGATCATCCAGGCCAGCGGCGGAAATGTGTGAAAAACCCTCGTGCATGTCGTCCCCCATTCAAAGGATTGAATGAAGCAGGCCCCATTGTTTGGGATCCGACCTCCCGCGCGACTCTCGAGCATATTGAGGCCTTAATATCATTATCCACGACCAATAGTCCAGTCGGTATTGACAGTTAAAATATTTTAATACCGCTAAACTGGACGGCAAGGCTTGCGAGGCACGCGAACGATGGAAGCAAAGTATACGGTTTATTCCCATTCCCTTGAAATAGATGCGCTTCTATGGGGATTTATAATTCAATTTTGACGCGGCGCTCAGCATTGATTTGGGGGCTAAAAAAGTAAAATCGCCTGTAGAAATAGTTTTGTTCTCAATGGTTTTAGCTATCTACTTGGCGTAATAATGACGTTGGTCGTGGTCGCGCAATCGCTGCAGTCGGCAAATGATGGGCGGTGCTGAGGCTGGAATGCTTTGTCATCCGCGCGCTCACCGATTAGGCCCCAAAGCATCGCATTCCGATCGGAGGCCGGACCCTTGGCGACGCGTTCACCTGTACAACAAAACGCAGACATCCGTTTTCTGGGCACGTTGCTTGGCAACGTTATCCGGGCCCACGGCGGCGAACGATTGTTCGAACGAACCGAACACATCCGCAAGGCGAGCATCAATCGCCATCGCGGCGATGCCCTCGTGGACCTCGAACTCGATCGTCTCACCCTGGATGAGGCGTTGTCCTTCGTGCGGGGCTTCGGCCTGTTCTCGATGCTCGCCAATCTGGCCGAGGACCGTGAGGCGATCATGGCGAGCGAAGGGACCGACCTTCGGTCGACGATTGACCGGCTCGAAGAACACGGCATCGACCGTGCCACAATCGGTGAATTGCTGGATCAGGCATTGATTGCTCCGGTTCTGACCGCGCATCCGACCGAAGTGCGCCGAAAGAGCGTGATCGATCACCGTGCCCGCATCGCCACCCTGATGCAGGAACGCGATGCCGGGCCGCAGACGGCGGCGGACCGCGATGAGCAGAATTCCGACGCAGGGCCGCTCGAAACCGCAATCGAACGGCAGATCGGCCTGCTTTGGCTTACGCGAACGCTGCGGCGCGACCGGCTGTATGTGACCGACGAGGTCGACAATGCGGTCGACATCATGGCGCGGGTATTCCTGCCGGTTCTGCCCGGGCTTTACTGCGAATGGGAGCGTCTACTGGGCGATCCGCCATCCAGTTTCCTGCGTTTGGGGAGCTGGATCGGCGGCGATCGGGACGGTAATCCCTTCGTTACGGCGAAATCGCTGGAATATGCGCTGGGCCGCGGGGCGGAGGCGGTGCTGCAGCATTACCTCGATGAAGTGCATGAGCTTGGAAGCGACCTGTCGATTTCGACCGAAGTGGCCGGGATCAGCGATGAGATCATGGCGCTGGCCGAGGCGAGCGGGGATCATTCGCCCCATCGCCAGGACGAACCCTTTCGCCGAGCGTTGACCGGGATTTACGGCCGTCTTGCTGCGACATATCGAAGATTGACGGGAAAAGAGCCGGCTCGCGCTGCTATCTCGCACTTGCCCGAATACGGCTCGCCCGACGAATTTCTGGTCGACCTGCAAATCATTTCGCGTTCGCTGGATGGTCTTGGCAACGGATCGTTTTCGGCTGGCAGCACGCTCGATCACCTCGTTCGCGCGGTTCGCACTTTCGGATTTCATCTGGCGACGCTGGACCTGCGACAGAACAGTTCGGTGCACGAACGCGTCGTCGCCGAATTGCTGAAATCGGCCGGGGTCGCATCCGATTACCTCTCTTTGGATGAAGAGGCGCGCACGGACTTGTTGTGCACGGAATTGCGCGGCAACCGACCGCTTCGTGCGCAATGGCAGGATTATTCGGACGAAACCCGATCGGAACTGGCGATCATCGATGCGCTGGCCGACGCGCATGATCGCTATGGCACCGGGTGCGTCACGCAATATATCGTGTCGATGGCGGAAAGCGTTTCCGACCTGCTCGAAGTGCTCGTCCTCCTGCGCGAAGCGGGTTTGTATCGCTGGCAGGATGGGCCGCAATGTTCGATCATGCCGGTGCCGCTGTTCGAAACGATCGGCGATCTGGACAACGCGCCGGACGTGATGCGGGCCTATTTCGCCTTGCCGGAGATCCGCGATCTCTCCCGCGCGCGCGGGTTTCAGGAGGTAATGCTAGGCTATTCGGATTCGAACAAGGATGGCGGGTATCTGACGTCGAGCTGGAAACTGGCGCGGACGAGCGATCTTCTGGCCGATGTCTTTGCCGATGCCGATGTGACGATGCAATTGTTCCACGGACGTGGCGGATCGGTCGGACGGGGCGGTGGCAGCGCCTTCGACGCCATACGCGGACAGCCGCGCGGCACGGTCAATGGCCGTATCCGCATCACCGAACAGGGCGAGGTGATCGCCGCGAAATTCGGCAGCAGGCAGACGGCGGCGCGCAATCTCGAAGCGATGGCGAGCGCGACGATCCTCGCCACACTGGAACCCGAACAGATCGAGCCGCGCGATGCCGAACGGTTTTCCGCCGCGATGGAAACCCTGTCCTCCACCGCATTCGAAGCCTATCGCGGCCTTGTTTTCGGCATCGACGGGTTCACCGACGTGTTCCGCCAGATGACCCCGCTGGCCGAAATTGCCGCACTGAAGATCGGGTCGCGCCCCGCTTCGCGAAAAGCGACCGACAGGATCGAGGACCTGCGCGCGATACCGTGGGTGTTTTCGTGGAGCCAGGCGCGCGTGATGCTGCCCGGTTGGTACGGGGTCGGGCACGCTTTATCGGCATTCGAGGACAAGGGCCTTCTCAGAGCGATGGCAAAGCAATGGCCGTTTTTCCGCAACACGCTTGCGAATATGGAAATGGTCCTCGCCAAATCGGACATGGCGATCGCGCGCCAGTATTCCGGCCTTGTCGAGGATGAGACGCTCGGCACGAAGGTGTTTTCGCAGATAGAGGAAGGCTGGCAGATGACGCACGATGCCTTGCTGGATGCGACACAGCAGGCGTATTTGCTGGAAAAATCGCCCGAACTCGATGCGTCGATCCGGTTGCGCCTGCCCTATATCGAACCGCTGAACCTGTTGCAGATCGAATTGCTGCGCCGACATCGCGGCGGTGAAAAGGACGACCGTATCGCAGAAGGGATACAGCTTTCGATCAATGCCATCGCCACTGCGCTGCGCAACAGCGGGTAACGCTTTGACCTTGCAGTAACCCGCCGGTCATGCCCTGTTAAAGCCGGGCGGGCCAATGAAGCCGCCAACCGCAATCCGGCCCGCTCATGCGGGCTGCCTCGGATCACATTGGAAAGAACACCCTATGAAGGCTCGCAAACTCGCGCCGATATTTACAACCGTCTCTGCCGCCGCGCTATTGTCCGGCTGCGCGACTACAATGCAGGGGACCGATATGGACGCCGACACAGTCGCCACCGTCGATAGCGCCGAACAGGGCGTCGCCATACCGCAGGGCACCGGCTATTTTGCAGCCGACAGCGACCTGCCCTTCCTCGCGCCCGATTTCAGCGCGATTTCCGAAGATGACTACGTCCCCGCTTTCGAACAGGGCATGGCGATCCAGACAGCCGAAGTGCAGGCGATCATCGACAATTCCGCCGCGCCGACATTCGAAAACACCATTGTCGCGCTGGAAAAGTCCGGCCGGATGCTGGGTCGCGTCGGCCGCGTCTTCTTCGCGCTGGCGGGTGCGAATACGACCGACCGCATCGACGAAATCAATACGCAGATGAGCCCGAAGCTGACTGCCCATTCGGATTCGATCACGTTGAACCCCGACTTGTTCGCTCGGGTAAAGGCGGTTTACGACAACCGGGCCAGCATGGCGATGACACGTGAAGACGCGAAACTGCTGGAAGAAACCTATAGCGACATGGTCCATGCCGGCGCGCTGTTGACCGATGCCGAGCGTGAGCAGGTCAAGGCGATCAATTCCGAATTGTCGACGCTCACGACCGAATTCGGGCAGGCGGTACGCGCGGCAACCAACGATCAACCCCTGATCGTTGATGATGCGGCGGAACTGGCCGGATTGTCCGATGCCGACATCGCCGCCGCCGCCGACCTCGCGGTCGAGAAGGGCTATCCTGGCAAATATGCGATTGCGTTGCAGAATACGACGCAACAACCGCTTTTGCCCAGCCTGGAAGACCGCGCCACGCGTGAACGCCTGTTCCGTTTGAGCGTCGACCGCGCTGACGGCACGAATGCTGAGCACGATACCCGGATGTTGCTCGCCCGGATCGCCACGCTGCGCGCGCAAAAGGCCGCGCTGTTCGGCGAAGACGACTGGGCGAGCTACACCATGTACGATCGCATGGCGAAAACGCCCGCCACCGCGCTTGGCTTCATGCAGCAGATGGTCCCCGCTCTGGCCGCGACGCAGCGGCGCGAAGCCGCCATGCTGAACGAGGCAATCGCAGCCGAGGGCGGCGATTACGAAGTGCAGCCGTGGGACTGGTATCGCTATGCCAACCAGGTGAAGGCGGAACGCTACGACCTCGACGAAGATGCGGTCATGGAATATTTCCAGCTCGACAAGGTGCTCGAAGACGGTGTGTTCTTCATGGCGAACGAGCTGTACGGCCTGACGTTCGAACGCCGCACCGACATCCCCACCTACCACCCCGATGTCTGGGTCTACACCGTGTTCGAGGAGGATGGGTCCGAGCTTGGCCTGTTCTATTTCGACCCGTTTCAGCGCCCTTCCAAGCGCGGCGGGGCATGGATGAGCAATTTCGTCGACCAGAGCGATCTGTGGGGAACGAAACCTGTCATCTACAACGTGTTGAACATTCCAAAAGCGTCCGAGGGCGAGGTCCAGCTGGTCAGTTTCGACAATGTGAACACAACCTTCCACGAATTCGGCCACGCCCTGCACGGTTTTTTTGCAGACCAGAGGTACGAAAGCCTGTCGGGGACGGCAACGGCGCGCGATTTCGTCGAATATCCCAGCCAGGTGCACGAAATGTGGGCAACCGACCCCGCAGTGCTGCAAAATTATGCGAAGCATTACGAGACGGGCGAAACGATCCCGTTTGCCATGGTGAACAAGATCGAGGCGGCATCGAAGTTCAATCAGGGCTATGATTTCGGCGAAGTGGTCGAGGCCGCTTTGCTCGACATGAAATGGGCCGCGCTGTCACCGCAACAGGCCGCCGCCATCGATACGCCGGAAAAGGTCGATACCTTCGAACGCAAATCGCTGGAGGAGCTGGGGCTTGAGATCGACCTCGTGCCGCCGCGTTACCGTTCGACCTATTTCAATCACATCTTCAGTTCGCCAGCAGGCTATTCGGCCGGGTATTACAGCTATTTGTGGACCGAGATGCTGGACCGGGACAGCCGCGAATGGTTTATCCAGAACGGCGGCATGACGCGCGCCAACGGCGATCATTTCCGTGACACGGTGCTGAGCCGTGGCGGGACGATGGATTATTTCCAGATGTTCGAAAACTTCGCCGGTCGTCAGCCCGATGTCGGACCCATGCTGGAGGCGCGCGGACTGGTCGCCGGGAACGAGGCCGCCGATAGCGAGACTTCGGACGGGCCGCTTCCCCCGCGCTCGGTCGAGGGTTCCTGATCCGCGAAAGTTGGTTTCCGACCGCCCCGCGTCGAACGACGCTCCGGTGAGGGAAAAAATGGGTCGGCGTGCATTTTCGCGCCGGCCCCTTTTTTGCTTGCTGACCGAAGAACGCTGTCCGTATTGCGGGGTTGACCCATCGGCCGTCTCCGGATCAATCGTCGTCCTGTTTGGTATGAACTAACGACACCCACCCCGATGCCCGAGGAACCCTCCATATGAAAACCAGAGCCGCCGTCGCATTCGAAGCGAAACAGCCGCTGGAAGTCGTCGAACTCGATCTCGAAGGGCCGAAATCGGGCGAGGTGCTGATCGAAATCATGGCGACCGGCATCTGTCATACCGATGCCTACACGCTCGACGGGCTGGACAGCGAAGGGCTTTTCCCGTCGGTTCTGGGCCATGAGGGAGCCGGCATCGTGCGCGAAACCGGTCCCGGCGTGACCAGCGTAAAGCCCGGCGATCACGTCATCCCGCTCTACACCCCGGAATGTCGACAGTGTAAAATGTGCCTGTCGGGGAAAACCAACCTGTGCAGTGCGATCCGCGAAACGCAAGGGCGCGGCCTGATGCCCGATGGAACGTCGCGTTTCAGCCACAAGGGTGAGACGATCTATCACTATATGGGCTGTTCCACCTTCTCCAATTTCACCGTCCTGCCGGAAATTGCCGTTGCGAAGATCCGCGATGACGCGCCGTTCGATACCAGTTGTTATATCGGGTGCGGCGTCACCACCGGGGTCGGCGCGGTGGTCAACACGGCGGATGTGAGGCCGGGCGACAACGTCGTGGTGTTCGGTCTGGGAGGCATTGGCCTCAACGTCATTCAGGGCGCGAAAATGGCCGGGGCGGATCGCATCGTCGGCGTCGATATCAATCCGGCAAAGCGCGAATGGGGCGAGAAATTCGGGATGACGGATTTCGTCGATCCGCGCGAAACATCCGATGTCGTCGCGCATCTGGTCGATATGCTGGACGGCGGTGCGGATTATTCATTCGATTGCACCGGCAACACCGACGTGATGCGCCAGGCGCTCGAATGTTGCCACAAGGGGTGGGGCACATCGATCATCATCGGCGTGGCCGAAGCGGGCAAGGAAATCGCCACCCGCCCGTTTCAGCTGGTGACGGGCCGCAATTGGCGCGGCACGGCATTTGGCGGCGCGAAAGGGCGCACCGACGTACCGCAAATCGTCGATTGGTACATGAATGGGAAGATCGCGATCGATCCGATGATTACGCATCGCCTGACGCTGGACGAAATCAACAAAGGCTTCGACCTCATGCATTCGGGTGAGAGCATCCGGTCGGTCGTGGTGTATTGATGGAGATCGTATCACAGGCAAAGGCGTTTGGCGGGGTTCAGGGCACTTATTCGCACACCTCTCGCATCACGGGCACGCCGATGACGTTTTCGGTCTATGTCCCGCCGCATGATCGGGGGGCGAAGCTGCCGGTCCTGTGGTTCCTGTCGGGTCTGACATGCACCCACGCCAACGTTACCGAAAAAGGCGAGTATCGCCGCGCCTGTGCAGAGCATGGCCTGATCTTCATCGCGCCGGACACTTCGCCGCGCGGCGACGATGTTCCCGACGCGGCCGATGAATACGATTTCGGCAAGGGAGCCGGGTTCTACCTCGATGCGACGCAGCAGCCATGGTCGAAGCATTACCGGATGCGGTCCTATATCGAAGACGAATTGCCCGGATTGATCGCCGGCGAATTTCCCGCCGACATGACACGCCAATCGATCAGTGGACATTCGATGGGCGGGCACGGAGCACTGACGATCGGCCTTCGCAATCCCGGCCGGTTCCGGTCCGTCAGCGCGTTTTCGCCTATCGTAGCGCCGATGAAATCACCGTGGGGGCGGAAAGCCTTTCCGCGCTATCTGGGCGGGGATGAAGAGGCGTGGCGCGAATACGACGCCGTAGCCCTGATCGAGGATGGCGCGCGCATCGATAATCTGCTCGTCGATCAGGGCAAGGCCGACGACTTCCTCGAAGAGCAGTTGAAAACCCAGCTGCTGACTACGGCGTGCAGGGAAGCGAGGATCGACGCGGACATCCGTATGCACGATGGCTATGACCATTCGTATTATTTCATCTCTACCTTCATGGCCGATCACATCGGCTGGCATGCGCGGCATCTGCGGACGGCCGACTGAACCACCGGATCGCCGGGACGGCGTCCCCGTTATGATGCCGTGTCAGGCCGTGTCCGCGCCCCGCCTCGACAATTGCCGCGAATAAATCCAGCCTATCCCGATCCAGGCAATGTCGAGCGCCGTGAAGCTCGCGATCGGCGAGATCAGGAGGCTTTCGGTCCGTGCCCGAAGGTCAAGCAGCCGGCTCCAAGAAAACCAAATATCGAAAATTCCATGACGGCAGCTTGCTTTTTGCAAGGCCAGATCTCCTTGCCCCCAGCCCGTGCGGAGCCCGCGTGGCACGGTCCGGACCTGCGATCCTGACGGTAAAACCCGGATTAAATCGAGCCGCGCCGCTTGCGTTCCGCTGCGCTGTTCGGGCTGCGCCAGTCCGGCGATGGCCGCGTGGTTACGGCTTTTCATTTCAGCGCCCCCGGTGCAAAGCCACCGATCATGGAGAACGCAGAAAAGCCCGCCGGATGGCGCTTTGCCATCGATCGCGGCGGAACCTTTACCGACGTTGTCGCAACCACGCCCGATGGCAGATTGGTCACCGACAAACTGTTATCCGAAGATCCGGGGCGATACGACGATGCCGCAAGCGAGGCGGTGCGGCGGTTGATGGCGCGGCACGGCGAGGGACCGGTGGCCGAATTGCGCGTCGGCACCACGGTCGCCACCAACGCCCTGCTGGAGCGCAAGGGCGAGCGGCTGGCGCTGGCCGTGACCAGCGGATTTGGCGACGCCCTGCGGATCGGGAGCCAGGCGCGCCCCGACATCTTCGCGCGCCACATCGTCCTGCCCGAACAACTGCCCGCCCGCATCGTCGAAATAGCGGAGCGAGTCGGCGTCGATGGAGAGGTGCTGAAGCCACTCGACCCGGCTGCCGCGCGCCGTCAATTCGAAATCTTGCGCGATGAAGGGGTCGACGCGATCGCCATCGTGCTGCTGCATGGCTGGAAATACCGTGATCACGAGGCGCAACTCGCCGCGATCGCACGCGAAATCGGCTTTTCGCAGGTCAGCGTCAGCCACGAGGTCGCGCCCCTGATCCGCTTCGTTCCGCGGGGGGATACGACTGTCGTCGATGCCTACCTGTCTCCGGTTCTGGGTCGCTACACCGACAACCTGCGCGCGCGATTGCCTGAATGTGAAAGGCTGCGTTTCATGCAGTCGAATGGCGGTCTGGCGCAGGTCGGCGCGTTTCGGGGAAAGGACGCGATCCTTTCCGGCCCGGCGGGCGGCGTGGTCGGGATGGTCGCCGCGTCCAGACCGCTTGGCCATACGCGCCTGATCGGGTTCGACATGGGCGGGACCAGCACCGATGTGGCGCATTATTCAGGCGAATACGAATTGACCGGCGACAGCGTGGTATCGGGCGTGCGGGTATCGGCCCCGATGATGCAGATCCACACGGTCGCGGCGGGCGGCGGATCCATCTGCACGTTCGACGGTGCGCGTTTCCGCGTCGGGCCGCACAGCGCGGGCGCCGATCCCGGTCCGGCCTGCTATCGAAAAGGCGGCCCGTTGACCCTGACCGATTGCAATCTTGCGCTGGGCCGGATCGATCCCGGGTTCTTCCCCGCCGTATTCGGCCCGGGCGGTAATCAGCCGCTCGACCCCGCGATTGCGCGCAGCCGGTTGGAAGACATTGCCGCCTCTTTGCCAGAACCGCGCAGCGTGGAGGAGATTGCCGAAGGGTTCCTGTCGATCGCGGTCGACAACATGGCCAATGCCATTCGCAAGATTTCGGTCGCCCGTGGACATGACGTCACCCGATATGCGCTGGCCTGTTTCGGCGGGGCCGGCGGCCAGCACGCATTGAAGGTGGCCGACGAAATCGGGATCGAGACGGTGCTGGTCCATCCGCTTGCCGGGATATTGTCGGCGTTCGGCATCGGCCTCGCCCCGGTAAAGGCAATCCGAGAGGTCAGTCTCGTCCAGCCGCTGGCGGTTGATTTTGCCGGTGATCTCGCCGCGCTCGAAACGCAAGCGCGCGAGACATTGACCGAACAGGGCATCGCCGACGACGCAATCTCTATCGACAGTCGCGCCCGGCTACGGTTTTCCGGGAGCGATTCCGTCCTTTCCATCGCAATCGAGGAGCGATCGGCGATGGAGCAGGCATTTCGCCGCCTGCACCGCCAGCGTTTCGGCTATTCCGATGATGAAGCGGACGTCATGCTCGAAGCGATCAGCGTGGAGGCCAGCGGGGTTTCAGGCGGACTTGCCAACGCGCCGGCAGAGCCGGTCGCGGTATCGGGTGAAGCCACGGGATCGTGGCAGACTATTGCCCGCAGCGAGATTGGTGAGGGCGAAAGCGTGTCCGGACCCGCGCTGGTCGTCGATCCCGGCTCCACGACAGTGATCGAGCCGGGCTGGCGGGCGCAGCGTGCGCCCGATGGCACGCTCGTATGCTCGCGGGTGGAGGCGCGGAACCGTCGGCACGCAGAGGGCACGAAGGTCGATCCGGTCCGGCTGGAAATATTCAACAACCTCTTCATGGCGATTGCCGAGGAAATGGGCGTCGTGCTGCGATCGACCGCGAATTCGGTCAACATCAAGGAGCGGCTGGATTTTTCATGCGCATTGTTCGACGCGCGTGGACACCTCATCGCCAACGCGCCGCACATCCCTGTCCATCTCGGATCGATGGGCGACAGCATAGCGCGCGTGATCGAGGCACGCGCAGGCGCGAAGGACGGTCGGGGTTTTCGCCGGGGCGATGCCTATGTCCTTAACGATCCGTTTCGCGGCGGCACTCACTTGCCGGACATCACGGTAATCGTTCCTGTGTTCTTCGGCACTGCAGAGGACGGCACAGGGCCGGACGCCTTCGTCGCGGCGCGCGGCCACCACGCCGATATCGGGGGTATCGCGCCCGGATCGATGCCGCCCGAAAGCGCAACGATCGAGGATGAGGGCGTCCTCATCGACAACCTGCTGATGGTCGATCAGGGGGAATTGCGCGAGGCCGCCATACGTCGCGCCCTGTCCGATGCGCGCCATCCTGCGCGCGATCCCGATCGCAACCTGTCGGACCTGCGCGCCCAGCTGGCCGCCTGTACGCGCGGCGCGGAATTGATCGCCAATGCCGCGATAGAGCACGGCGCGGCGACATTTTCGGCCTATATGGACCACGTCATCGCCAATGCCGAGGAGAGCGTGCGCGGATTGCTGGATCGGCTGGACGACGGCGAATTCGCCTACGACATGGATAACGGGGCGTGCGTCAGGGTCGCCATTCGGGTCGATCACGATGCCCGCAGCGCGGTGTTCGATTTCACCGGGACGAGCGAACAGCGCAAGGACAACTTCAATGCCCCGCGTTCGATCACTCGCGCGGCCGCGCTTTACGTCCTGCGCACGCTGATCGACGACGATATCCCGATGAACGATGGCTGCCTGCGCCCGGTCGAACTGATCGTGCCCGAAGGATCGATGTTGAACCCGCGCCCCGGTGCGGCGGTGGTGGCAGGCAATGTCGAAACCAGCCAGGTCGTGACCGACGCGCTGTTCGCGGCGACAGGGAAGCTCGCGCCGAGCCAGGGCACGATGAACAATTTTACCTTCGGCAATGCGTCGCACCAATATTACGAAACGATCTGCGGCGGATCGGGCGCGGGGCCGGATCATCCGGGGACCGATGCCGTGCAGACCCACATGACCAATAGCCGCCTGACCGATCCCGAAATTCTTGAAACGCGCCTGCCGGTTCGGGTCGACCGGTTCGCCATTCGGGCCGGATCGGGCGGAACGGGGANGTACAATGGCGGCAATGGGGTGGAACGGCGCGTGACCTTCCTCGAAGAGATGCGCGCCAACATCCTTGCGAACAGGCGCAAAATCCCCCCGCGCGGCATATGCGGCGGTGGGGATGCAGAGCCGGGGGTCAATTATGTTGAGCGTGCCGACGGATCGCGGGTCGAACTGGGTGCGACGGGATCGGTCGAAATGCGTCCGGGCGATGCCTTTGTCATCCTGACGCCGGGCGGGGGCGGATACGGCCCGCCCGATTGATCAGGCGCGCGCCGGCCGCGATCTTCGAACAGGAGCATCTGTCCGCCGTCGTCCTCGCTCATCGCGGCACAATGGATGCGGGGCCTCCGGCGTCGAGGGTGGAGCCGCGTGACCGTAGAAATTCACCTCCTTCGCATAGAGGCCCATCATCGCCGCCGTTCCGCGACTGGTTCTGTCGGCGGCACTGAAGTTCGCAGCGAGGGTATCGGGCCCTTTCTCCGGCCCGCAATAGGTCAGGCGGAGGCGCACGGTGTCGCCGACTTGCCCGGTCCCGATATAATCCGACCTGCCCGATGACACCGCTCCATCACCAAGCTGTCCGGTTTCGCGCAATCGCTGCGTCAGCCATCGGGCCGACACCGCACCGGGATGCGTCGGAAATCCGCCCAAAACCCGGATCCTATGTCAACCCTCTCCCGATCAAGGACTTCCGGCCACAACTTTCTCCCGAAATTGCCCTCCACCATGGGCGATGATCCGCCCCCATGATCGCGGCGGCAGGAAGCGCGCGTTTTGCCGAACCCCTTGACGCGCGGGCGTTCAATCGTCGTAAGGTCGGTGCCCGGCCTGCAAAGGATCCGCGGAGCGAGCGCAAGCGAATGCGCCGATATTGGGAGAACAGCCATGACAGACACAGTCGCCCGTCCCGAAACGCATTTGCCCACGCATTGCACCCCCGAATTGTATGACGAGCTCTATCGCC
>JGI12210J13797_10420443_pt1 | contig 21853 bp, 19 predicted proteins | sample ElkSlonscriptome_3_FD_13797 | JGI IMG/M metagenome (IMG submission 13797)
AGGGTTTGGAGTCTGATGCGCATGCTTTTTCGAGTGGACGCCGTGGATTCATCTGCAAACAAGGGTCGTGATCCGATAATCTAGCCTGGCGGCATCCCTTCCAGCGGAGGCGGCGGCGCGTTTTGATGCAGAATCATGACCCAGCCGTCGCCGCGGCGGCGGAAGGCATTGGTTGCGAACAGTGGCGGTGCACCGCCAGGTGGACCGGCGGCATTGTTGCGCTCCTCGACGTAATGTATCGCTAGGTCGCCGATCTCAACCCAGTGCAGATGATTCACCTGGATGTTCAGGGGCAGGTTGCTACGCAGCAAGTCACGGATGGCGTTGCGTACCTGACCACCCAGTATAAAAGGCTGCATTGGCAGTAGCAGCGCGATGTCCGGCGAGTCATCCCAGACGCGCATCATTAGGGCATCGTTGCCTTCCTCAAGGGCGTCGTAAAAGGCGTCCTCGGCCTGTTGCGGGGTTGTAAAGGGCTGGCTCACTGCTGCTCCGATGGTTGCTCTTGTTGTTGGTGATTGTCTGTGGTCGATGGCGCGACTGGTGGCTTAAACGACTGCGTGAACGTTGTTGCCGTTGCCGATGCCGCCACACGGGGGATAACGATCTGGATGCTGCCGTCGCCATCCTCGCGCTGCATTGCCGAAAGGTCGCCGTCCGGCGGCACCCGCAGCCGCTTTGTGCTTTGTCCACCGGACCAACTGTAGCTACGGCGGAAGCCGCGACCGTCGGCAAAACGCTCCTCGCGCTCGGTCTGCGCGGACCGCGTGGCGATGATCGTCAGTGAATGGCCTTTAGGCAACACCCGCACCTGTGCTGGGTCCAGCCCGTTTAGTTGGATATCGAGCCTATAGGCGTCGTCGTCATGCCGCCGGGTCAGGCGCATGCCCGAGAACAGGAACGAGTCGGGGCGCCTGTTTGCCGCCATGTTCGGTGCTGGCGCGCGCAACGGCATCGGCGCATAGCGTGGTGCTGGATAGCCCATGGGTGGTGCCAGATAGCCGATGCCGGGCGCCTGCGCGGGGGCGCCGTGCAGCAGCGGTGGCTGCTCCGATTGCGTCCCGGCGTTTGCTGGCCCCGATGTCAACAACAGCGCGGTGATGGCCGCGAAGCGATAGCGAAGCAGCGAATGACACATGACGAGTTCCTCGAGGGCTTCAGTGTTTGCAAATGAGCTTCAGTGTTTGCAAATGAGTCAAATGCGAATCTTGTGGTTCCTCTGATTATATAGGCGCGCGGCTATTGCCGCAGCCTCCAAGTTGGGGTTCCGTCCGACCGAAGAATGCCGTGCTTGATCAGCCAGGCCCGCGCATCCTCGGCATCTTGCTCGTACCATGCTTGGGCAGAGCCAAGACGGAAGCTGTAGCCCCAGGCGTCCATGTCGGCGCATAAGCGCCGCCAACCGACGTCGGGCAGCAGGTCAGCGAGCCTGATTTGCAGATAGCAGACCGCGTCTTCCTCCGCGTAGTTGCCGCCAGCATCGGTATGCAGTCCGGCACGCCGTGTTTGATTCATGCAGACGAAATGGCAGCTTTCGTGCAGTGCTGAATGCAGCGGCGTGTCGGCTCTGAGGTACAGGGTATCGCCGATCAAGCCGGCTTCCGGTGCGCCCCAGTAGCTGCCTGGGATGCTTGAGTCTGGAGGTACCCGGCGGCACGCGAGTCCGAAACGCCGCAGCAGAAATAAGAAGTCGGGAATGTCGTCGCAGAGCAGCCAGGGGTCAGTTCTGTTAGGTTGGCTTGGGTCCGGGTGCATCGGAAGGGTGGTTTCTGGAAGCATTGGCGGATAGATGGATAGGCAGGAATATCAATGTTGCTAAAGTGTCAGCAAATTTTACAGTCTGCCATTTTGCCAAGTGCCGCAGCTTGGCCGAAATTCTCGTATCGCGATGCTTGCCAGAGACTTAATAGAAATGGCGTGAATATTGCCTGAAAATCGCGATAGTGCGTGGCGATGAGCTTTGTTGTCAAATCGCCTGACCCGTGGAGTCGCCGCGGCCTCGAATCGGACCCCGGGCTGCGACCGTCAATCGCCACGCTCCGAACGCTGCAACAAGAAGATTATGCTGATCAAGATCGGTCCTGGAGTTCGCAATGCTTAAGCCTGTCGCACTGGGTGTCGCGGCCCTAGTGATTTGTTTCTTTGGCGGGTCTGCCGGTGCGGCGGCGTTGGCGAGTGCGTCGATGAATATTGTCGATTTTGTATGGAAGATTGCTAGCGACCCGACCGGCAAGCCCTCGCCCGGTGATGAGGTGCTTGCCTTTACGCCAAACGCAAGCAGTGACTCGTTGAATGCTAACGTCGTTCTGGATGACAAGGACATAGGCCAAGGTGGCACCCGAGATGCCAGCGGTCTCGATACTTCTGTTTCCTTTGGCGCCACGTGTACTGAAGTAGATTGTACCAGGGGACCAGATAGCCCGCCTGCAGCAGACCAATTCGCGTTCGGTGAGGTGACATTGAGTGACTTTTATGCAACCGCACCATCTGCGTCAACTCCGCAAACAGCCGCGCTTAATGCAGACGTTTCGGTAGTCTCGGTCGATAGTGGCTCGTCATCCAATGCGATAGCGCTTTCGCAATGGATCAGTGCTACCAATTTTACCGCGCAACGCTCCGTGAATACATATTTCCAGATCAAATTTGACTCGCTGGCACATGCGCAGCTAGACGCTAGTCTAAGCTCAGGGAGCGCGAATGCCTTTACTTCCTTCACTGTTAGTGTCGACGGTAAGGCTTGGCAGCCCAGCGAATTAAATCTATCCGTTAATACCCTCGTTCCTGGGGATCCTAGTAGCATCGAATTTAGCGATGTCGTGCGAGACTCTTACACAGCGATAGGTATACTGCCACTGGTTTCTGGCCAAGTATACACGGCGACGGTCGTCGCCTTGATCCGCGTAGACGGAAATAGTGTCGGCCCTACGTTAGTTACCTCTCCTCCGATCGTCTGGCTGTTTTCGATCGGACTAGCTGTGCTGATTGCGGGGCGAAGGATAAGCGGCCTCGGCACTTTGAGGTAGCATCTCTCTGGTGCGAATCCGCTCCTAGCGACAGCGGTTCCTCGGTTTGAATCGGCGTGTTTGTGATTAACCCTCCCTTCCGTGTTTTAAACGGCGACGTGCTGACTTGCTCTCCGCGACCCAGGACGAGTACGCTCGATTCCCTGAAGGCCACTACACTGTCATTCTGTATAGCGTTCTCGCTGCACATAATGCTGATCAGCGGATGCCGGGATGAACCGCCTGAGACGATTGAAGACCTGACCGCCAGGGCAGAGGCCTTGGTGCAACAGAACCAGCGCTCCGAAGCAACGGCCGTGCTCATGCGAGCCGTGCGGACCGACCCCAACAATGCAGCCCTCCGTTGGCGTTTGGGTCAGCTCTATTACGAGCTTGGGGCAACGGATTTCGCGGAATCGCACCTCCATCGGGCGCTCGCGTTGGGCACCAGCCCGTCGTCGGTGATGCCGCTGCTAGCGAAGATCCTGTTGGCGCGCGACGATAGCGGCAAGAAACTCTTCGAACTGGAACTGCCGCAATCGATCTCGGCCGAGGCCCGGGCCGAGGTACTGGCACAGCAGGCGCTAGGCTACGCGCGGCTTGAGCATTTCGATCAGGCGCAACAGCGTATGCAGGAGGCAGTGCGCCTTGCGCCGGACAGCGAGGCAGTCGGCGTCGGGCGCGCGCGATTGTTGCTTGAGCAGGGCAAGCGCGGTCAGGCCGAAGCTGCGTTTCGGGAGCTGATCGCGGTCTATCCCAACAGTGCCGATGGCTTGGGGGGGCTGGCCGACATCGTCCGTGATGCCGGCCGTCTCGACGAGGCCGAGATGCTGTACGGACGCGCACTGGAGTTCAGTGCCTCAAAAGTGCACCTGCATTTCCTGCGCGGCGAGGTGCGGCTCGATCTCGGGATGCTGGAGGGGGCTGAGGCGGATGCCGTTGCGGTCGAGGCGGCGGTGCCAAATACATTCGCCGCGCACTATCTGCGTGCGCGACGATGGCTGCTCGACAATCGATTCGAGCAGGCGCTCGCCGCCTTCGAGGCCGCGAATAAGCTGCAACCTGCACATTCCGGTACGCTGCTCTACGGGGGCGTAGCGGCTTATGCCGTGGGTCGGCATGAGCTTGCTGAGAATTGGCTGCTGCGAGTGTGGCGGAAGGCACCCGGAAATGTGCCCGCGCGCCTGCTGCTGGGCGCGATTCGCGTGTCGCAGCGGCGCTACGCGGAAGCCGAGGAATTGCTGCGACCGCTGCCGAAGGCTGTGCCGAAGAATCGCGCCGCCAAGCGCCTGTTGGCGGGTTCTCTGGTTGCACAGAACAAGGCACCGGAGGCGGCAGCGGTGCTGAGTGACCTCGTGGCGCTCGCCCCCGATGATCTGCGTTCGCAGCTCGATCTGTCGATCGCGCTGATTTTGAGCGGCGCCGATGCGCGCGGTCTAGGGATGCTGACCGGGCTGCTTGACGCGCATCCGGACTACCGGCCGCCGTATGAGCATTTGATTGCCTATCATGTGCGCGCGGGTCTGTGGGACAATGCCGAGCGTTGGGCGGATGCCTATGTGCATCGCTATCCGGGTGACGCCAAGGCGCTCTTTCTGAAGGGCGCTATGCACCTAGCGGCTAGTCAGTTGGTGGCCGCCACTGAGGCCTTTGAAGCAGCGCTCGTGTTGGAGCCAGCGAACGTCGATGCCAACGCTGAACTGGCGCGGCTCGCGCTTGCGTCGGGTGACCTGGATGCCGCGGGCGCTCGTTATCAGGCGATCCTGAGCGCCTCTCCCGATAACCTGCCGGCGCTGCTCGGTGAGGCCCAGGTGGCGGTGTTGCAGCAGCGCGTCGATGATGGCATTCGCCTGCTGAAACAGGCGGTAGCGGCCCATCCGCGGGCGCTGCAGCCGCGTATGGAGCTCGCGCGCCTGCTGCTGCGGGATGCTGATAGGCCAAGTGAGTCGGCGCCAAATGCCGAACCGGATTCCGAACGGGAAGCAGAGCGCGGAGCCCAGGCGGCGGTCGCGGCGCTTGAGGACAAGGCGCCGAAGGTGTTCCGCCGCGATGGAGATTATCTTTACTTGCTGGCCGACGCGCTGCGGGCATCGGGCGCGCTGCAATTGGCGGCACGCCAGCTCCGCGAGCTAATTGCAATGCGACCGCGTTCGCGCCAAGCCTACGCCCTTTATGCGCGCGTGCTGACCGAGTTGGACGACAAGGTCGCGCTCGAGGCGGCGCTGACGCAAATGCTGTCGATCGATCCGAGCGATCAGCTTGCGCGTCTGGAGCTGGTGCGGCTGCATATCGCAACCGAGCGCTTCCCCACCGCGGAGCGTCTGTTGCAGCCGGTGCTTGCTGATCCGACCAGGCCGCCGTTGGCGGATCTCCTTGAAGGGCTGATCTTGACGGCGACCGACCGAGCAATACAGGCGGTGCCGAGCCTGCGCCGCGCCTATACGCGCTCGCCGAGCCAACGCGGTTTGATGGCTCTGGCCAATGCCGAGGCCGATGCGGCCTTACTCGACACGGCGGTCAAGCGGCAACAGTTGTGGTTGGAGCAGCACCCGGACGATGCCGAGGTGCGTGTCAGCCTGGGTGGGCATCTGGTCCGCGCCGGTGCCCTCGATGAGGCGATCGCGCAGTACCGCCGAGTCGTCGAGATGCAGCCTGACCATGTGGTTGCCTTGAATAACCTGGCTTGGTACCAGATGGACAACGACCTGCCCGAGTCGCTTGCCTTTGCCACCCGGGCGCTAGAACTTGCGCCTGAGTCCTTGGGCGTAGCGCATACGCTGGTCACGGCGCAAGTCGCGGCCGAGGAATGGCGCGATGCCGAGTTGACACTGGATCGGGCCTTGTCTCGCTATCCGACGGATAGTCAACTGCTGTGGCTATCGGCGCGGGTGCTCCACCACAAGGGTCGGCGCGAGCGTGCCATGGAGCATCTATCGCGCATCCTTGAGCGGGACCCGCCCGAGGATGAGCGCGAGCGGGCGACGGCGCTGCTCACCCGCATTGAGGACGAGCAGCGAGCCGAGGCGGCTGCTAAGCTGTATTGATTCCAGCAATCTCCAGCATCCTGCTTTCGGGAGTCCAAGACATGTCTAGAGGTTTTGTCGATGAGCTTTCGACCGCTGCACCGGCCGCGCCGGCCGAGGTCTTGCAGCCGCCTGTCGCGCTGGCGCGTCCGATCCTGCTTGCCGCGCTGGCCGTAGGGGTCGCGGCCGGGCTGGTCGCGGTTCTGGCCGCCAGTCTGGTCTTTGGCGCCCCGATCGCGCGGGCGCCTGAATTGGTGCGCCTGCTGCATCTGATGGTCGGCATCAAGGCGCTATTCTTCAGTGTTGCCTTGGTGCTGGCGTACCGCCGCCTCGCTCGACCGGTCCGAGGCCGCGCGCTGCTTGGCTATGCCGCCGGGCTGGGCCTGTCCGCGGGCGCGCTTGTGTGGCTGTGGGGCCTCACGGCGTTGCTGCCGGGCTCGCTGCTGTTTTATGGCGGGCTGCTGGCGACCTATCTGACGGCGACACGCGATCCAGGGTTGTTTGCCGGGTTGCGTCGGGGCCAGTAACAGGGCCGCGGGGTCTATAGCGCGCTTGCAAACGGGTGGTGCAGTCTGTAGCTTACGCGCTCGCCACCGGAATGGCCGAGGGCCAAGATCCAAGGCCCAAAGATGCGCCTTTGCCCAATAGCGCGGTCCTCGGCGCCCGGCGCTTGGCCCACTTGAAGACGCCCAGATGTCTAACACCACAATGCCGTGCGCTCGTCGGTCCGCGGCATCGCCTCGCTAGCGGAGCGCGTATTCATGCCAGCCCTCGTCGCGCGCCAACTCCGTAAGACCTATCGCAACGGCTTCGAGGCCTTGAAGGGCGTCGACCTGACCGTCGATCAAGGCGATTTCTTTGCCCTGCTGGGACCGAACGGGGCGGGCAAGTCGACGCTGATCGGCATCTTGACCTCGCTGGTGAACAAGACCGCCGGCAGCGTCGAGGTATTCGGACAGGATCTCGATCGCGAGCCAGAGCGGGTCAAGTTGTCGCTCGGGGTCGTGCCCCAAGAATTCAATTTCAATCTGTTCCTTCCGGTGGCCGAGGTGGTGATCAACCAAGCCGGCTATTTCGGCATCCCGCGCGCCGAGGCCCGTGTGCGCGCCGAATACTATCTGCGCAAGCTCGATCTATGGGATCGGCGCAAGACTGAGATGCGGCTGCTATCTGGGGGCCTGAAGCGGCGCTTGATGATTGCGCGCGCGCTGGTGCACCGACCGCGCCTGCTGATCTTAGACGAGCCGACCGCCGGGGTCGACATCGAGATCAGGCGCAGCATGTGGGCCTATCTGCGCGAACTGAACGCGGCCGGCACCACCATCATCCTGACCACGCATTATCTGGAAGAGGCCGAGAGCCTGTGCCGCACCATCGCCATCATCGACCAGGGGCGCATTGAGGCGATCGCCGATACCGCGTCGATGCTCGCGGGGCTTGATACCGAGACCTTCGTGCTGAATCTCAAGGGCCCCATGACTGAGTTGCCGGTGCTCGGCGGCTTCGTGATGGAGACCGTCGACGATAGCACCATTGAGGTTCAGATCAGCCGTGAGCACAGCATCAATGCCCTGTTCGAGGCGCTGTCGCGCAGTGGCATTGAAGTCATCAGCCTGCGCAACAAGCAGAACCGGCTAGAGAAATTGTTTTTGGATATGGTCGATCAGGGCCGCGGAAAGGTCATATAATGTACGAGTCCGGCCGTTGGTTGCGTTATTGGATCACCTTTTCGACGCTGCTCAACAAAGAGGTCGTGCGCTTCTCGCGTATCTGGATGCAGACGCTGTTGCCGTCGGCCATTACCACCACCTTGTATTTTGTCATCTTTGGGCGACTCATCGGTGATCGCATTGGGGCCATGGATGGCTTCGACTACATGGATTTCATCGTACCTGGTCTGGTGCTGATGGCCGTCATTACCAATTCTTACAGCAATGTCGTATCGTCCTTCTACAGCAGCAAATTCTCGCATTATGTTGAGGAATTGTTGGTCTCTCCGGCGCCAAACTGGGTGATTCTGGCAGGTTATTTGGCCGGAGGTGCGGCACGGGGGCTCGTTGTCGGTATCGTGGTCATGGTGGTGGCCATGCTATTCACGGACTTTAGCGTGCACAGCTACCCGGTCACGCTGTTGGTGTTCGTGCTGACGTCGATCCTGTTCGCGTTGGGCGGGTTTATCAATGCCGTCTATGCCAATAGCTTCGATGACATCTCGATCGTACCAACGTTCGTGCTGACGCCGCTGACCTATCTGGGCGGGGTGTTTTATTCCATCGAACTGCTGCCGCCGTTCTGGCAAACCCTATCTCTGGCCAACCCGGTGTTGTATATGGTCAATGCCTTTCGGTACGGTCTGCTGGGCGTCAGCGACATTCCGCTTTTCGTGGCCTTTGGGCTCATCCTCGGCTGCATCGCCGTGCTTGGCTGGTATAGCCTGTACCTGCTTGAACGCGGTGTCGGCATCAAGAGCTGATTGTGCTTGTGACAAAGCGCATGCAATGGGAGTATTAACCCCCTGAAGAAACAGGTCGTGGCGGCATCCGCTCTGGGTTTGGCCATGGCTGTGAATCGGACCCGCTCGTGACCCTGGGCCAAAGGTCCATCGCCATCAGGTCCGTGGCTCGGTGTCTCCCGGAAAATGAATCCTATCGGTTCATGGTAACGTTTCTCTGTTTAGCATGCCAAAATCAACTCTTCGACCCGCAACGCCGCCGGACCGCCGCAAAGGTCGCGGTTCGTTCTGGGGAGCGTTGTTTCGCGTTCTCTTCTTGCTGGTGCTGGCCGTCGGTCTGGTCGCCGGCCTGTACGGCATCCATCTCGACAAGATCGTGCGCGCCAAGTTCGAGGGCAAGCGCTGGGCGCTGCCGGCGCGGGTCTACGCCCGCCCGCTGGAACTCTACGTTGGCCGCGCGCTGACTCGCGACCAGCTACAGGGCGAGTTAGAACGGCTCGGCTATCGCGAAGGTTCCGCGGCGAGCCGTCACGGCAGTTGGAGCAATGCAGGCGAGCGAGTCTTGATTCAGAGCCGCGAGTTCCGGTTCTGGGACGGCAACGAGCCGGCGCGACGGGTCTTGGTGACAGTCTCGGACGCTGTCGTGACGGATCTGGTGGATGCCGACAGCGGTTCGCCGTTGGCCCTAGTGCGCCTGGACCCGGCGTTGATCGCGAGCATTTATCCCACCCATAACGAAGACCGAGTCTTGTTGCGGCGCGAGCAGTTGCCAGACCGGCTGATTAAGACCTTGCTGGCGGTTGAGGACCGAAAATTCTACCGCCACCATGGTGTGGACCCCAAGGGAATTGCCCGTGCTGCCTACGAGAATCTGATGGCAGGGCGAATGGTACAGGGCGCCAGTACCCTAACACAGCAGTTGGTGAAGAACTTCTATCTGACCCAGGAACGCACGCTGGAGCGTAAGCTGAACGAGGCCTACATGGCCCTGCTGTTGGACTACCGCTACGACAAAGACGAGATCCTGACCGCCTACGCGAATGAGGTCTATATGGGGCAGGACGGCAGCCGCGGCATTCATGGCTTCGGTCTCGCCAGCCGCTTTTACTTCGACCGTGACCTCGACGAATTGAGCATTCCGGAAACCGCGCTGCTGGTCGCTATTCTCAAGGGCCCGTCCGAGTACAATCCGCGCCGCAATCCAAACAAGGTGTTGCAACGCCGTAATCTGGTGATCGACCTGATGGCCCATCATCAGATCATCTCCGTCGCGGATGCCGTCGCCGCCAAGCAGTCGCCTCTGGGATTACGCGATGGCGGAGCAAAACCCAGCAGCGATTATCCCGCTTTCGTCAGTTTGGTACGCCGCCAGTTGCAGCGCGACTATCGCGAAGAAGACCTGCGCTCCGAGGGCCTGCGCATCTTCACGACCCTTGATCCATTGGCGCAGGCGGACGTCGAACAGGCGGTGAGCGAGCGCATGCCGGCGCTGGACAAGAAGTACGGCTTGCAGGCGGGTACACTGGAGACCGCCGCCGTGGTCACATCGGTGGCTCAGGGTGAGGTGCTGGCGCTGGTCGGGGGTCGCCATCGGGCGTTTGCCGGATTCAACCGGGCGTTAGATGCCGTGCGTCCGATCGGCTCGCTGATCAAGCCGGTCATCTACCTCACCGCGCTGACCCAGCCCGAACGCTATTCGTTGGTTACGCCACTAGCGGATAAGCCCGTGTCGCTACGTGCCGGCGGCGAATTGTGGCAACCCAAGAATTATGACCACAGGCTGCATGGCAACGTGCCGCTGTATCGCGCGTTGGCCAAGTCTTACAACCTGGCTACGGTCAATCTGGGCCTGGCGCTCGGGGTCGACCGGGTGGCACGGATGCTGCGGGACCTTGGCGCCATGCGCAACATCGACCAGGTCCCGGCGATGCTGCTCGGCTCGGTCTCACTGCCGCCTATCGAGGTCGCGCAGGTCTATCAAACCATTGCTGCTGGGGGCTTTCGGACGCCGTTGCGCGCCATTCGTGAGGTTCTGGACGCCTCCGGTCTTCCATTGAACCGCTACCCATTGGCGATACAGCCGGTGGTCTCGGACGACGCGGCTTATCTGACCCAATGGGCCATGCGTCAGGTGGTCAAGCAGGGCACCGCGACTTGGCTCAAGCAGCGCCTGCCGGCGGGGTTGGTGGTGGCGGGGAAAACCGGCACGACGAACGACATGCGTGACAGTTGGTTCGCCGGGTTCAGCGGCGACAAGGTGGTCGTTGCCTGGATCGGGCGTGACGACAATCAGCCCACCAGATTGTCCGGTTCCACCGGCGCGCTGCGCCTGTGGGGGGACATCATGGCCCGGCTTGAGGCCCAGCCGCTGAACGAACTGCCTCCGGACAGCATCGTCGTGGCCAGCGCCTGCGGCAGTTCCGGCATACCCTTTAGCCGCGGCCATGTCGGTGCCTGTGGGAGTAGGGGCGGGGGTGGCGGTGGACCCAAGCGACATGAGACGGCCGCCAGCAGGGAGCCGGAGCCGACCTCGCCAGTCGTTGCCCAGGGACAGTCTCGGCCAGATTCGAAACCCAAGCCGCGCCAAACCGAACGGCGTTCAGAACGCAATGTCAGTCCGTTTATGAGCGATTTCTACGGGAACTAAACCATGTACAGACCATTGCCGGTGATACTGATCCCGCTGCTGTTCACGGCCTGCGCGGTGCCACAGCGCAAAGAGCCGCCAGCGCCAGTTGTCGAGTCGGGCAAGCCGGCGGCGCAGTCGGTGGCGTCGGCCCCGGAAACCAATCCGGAGCCGACTCCTGAACCCAAGCCCGCCCAGCCGCGCCCGACAACGGTGTATGCCTATACGCCGCCTGAGTCGATTCCCGACCCGGTGCCTGAACCCAATCCGCACGACGAACCGGCGGTCGCGGCGCCTCAAGCACAGCCGTCGGCAGCACCATCCTCGGCTCCGGTCGCCCCGCCCAAGCCCCAGGCCGCGCCGAAGTCGCAGCCCGCGCCAAAGCCGGCGGCCGAGGTTGCTCAGCAGCCGAAGCCCGCCGTGCCGCCGCAGTCCGCGCCCGCGGCGCCAACTCCGGCGCCAACTCCGGCTCCAGCGTCGACACCGGCACCCTCACCAGCTTCAGCACCCGCGGCACCACCGGCTCCGGAGGTGGCAGTGGCCCCGCCGCCGTCCGCGCTTGCGCCATCAGGCATGCCGCCCGCGGTGAACTCCTTGGCGAGCCGCGCCGAGCAGCAACGACAGACCGGCGATTATGCCGGCGCTGCGGCAACGCTTGAGCGCGCGTTGCGCATTCAACCTCAGGAGGCGTATTTGTGGAATCGGTTGGCACGGGTGCGACTAGAGCAAGGTCTAGGGCCGCAGGCTGGTAATCTGGCCGCGCGATCCAACGCCCTGGCCGCGGATCAGGCCAACCTCCAACAGAACAATTGGGATGTCATCGCGACCGTCCGGCGCCAATCCGGCGACGTCCAGGGCGCCCTTGAGGCGGAGCGTTTGGCCGGCGACGGCTGAAGCGATGGCTGAAAACGAGGCGGTAGGCATTGACGAGATCCTTGGCCCGAGCGGCCTGCTCACCGAGCGTCTCGACGGCTTCACCGTGCGTCCCCAGCAACTGGCCATGGCCAAGGCCGTCGCGGAGGTGATCGTCAGCGGGCATACGCTGATCTGCGAGGCCGGTACCGGGACTGGCAAGACCTTCGCGTATCTAGTGCCAGCGCTGACGAGCGGCCGCAAGGTCATGGTCTCCACCGGCACCCGTAATCTCCAAGATCAACTGTTTCGTCGCGACATCCCGCTGATTCGCGATGCCCTTGGACAGCCGGTGCGTGTCGCATTGCTCAAGGGGCGCGCCAATTACCTGTGTCGGCACCGGCTTGAGTTGGCCGTCGCCAATCCGGCGGCCCAGCGGCCAGAGGTTCGGCGCGACCTGCCGCGGGTTCGGACCTGGTCGACCCAGACCAACTCAGGTGATATCGCCGAGTTGGCGCTGCCCGAGGATGCGCCCGTCTGGCCCGTGGTTACCTCCAACGCGGACAACTGTCTCGGGCAGGACTGTCCGGCTTGGTCGACCTGTCATCTGGTCGAGGCCCGGCGACGCGCCCAGGAGGCAGAGATGGTGGTGATCAACCATCATCTGCTGTGCGCCGACATGGCCCTGCGTGAGGAGGGCTTTGGCGAGGTCTTGCCGGGCGCGGACTGCATCGTCGTCGACGAGGCGCACCAGATTCCGGTAGTCGCGGCGAGCTTTTTCGGATTGTCCGTCAGCAGTCGGCAATTGCTGGATTTCGCCCGGGACGTCGGCAATGAGTACGCGCGCGAGGCCGGTGATGCGCCCGAGATCCCGCTGCTGGCAAACGAACTGCGTCCGTTGGTGCGGCACCTGCGAGACGGTCTCGGGGGCGGTGACCGCCGTGCCCCCTGGCGTGAAATTGACGCGAATGCCGACGTGCAGTCGCTGTTGGATGAACTCGCCGATATGCTCGCGCGCCTCGGTACCGCACTGGACCTGCTGTCGGGGCGCGGTAAGGGGCTTGATCATTGCCTGGGCCGCTGCCAGGCGATGGCGAAGCGGCTCGATCAGTTGACCGGCGCCCAAGATGAGGCGCAGGTCCGCTGGTTCGACGTGCAGGGTCCAGGCTTTCGCCTAAATCAGACGCCATTGGAGATTAGCGATATCTTTCGCGCCTATCGTGAGCGTCATGCGTTGGCCTGGGTGTTTACCTCTGCCACGCTGGCGGTCGGAGACTCATTCACGCACTTTTCGACCCAAATCGGTGCCGAGGACGCACGCACGGCGCGCTGGGACAGTCCGTTTGACTACCCCAATCAAGCGCTGTGGTATGTCCCCCGCGACATGCCCGATCCAGCCGATACGAGCTTCCGCGGGCGCGTCGCCGAGCTGAGCTTAGACATCCTGGCCATGAGTTGCGGACGTGCCTTCTTGTTGTTCACCAGCCATCGCGCCCTGCGCGAGGCGGCGAGCTTGCTCGACGGTCGGCTCGACTATCCGATGCTGGTGCAGGGTACGGCGCCGCGGGCGGAACTCATTGATCGCTTCCGGCGACTCGGCAACGCGGTCTTGCTCGGTACCGCCAGCTTCTGGGAGGGTGTCGACGTACGTGGTGAGGCGCTCTCGTGCGTAATCATCGACCGGTTGCCGTTCGCCTCCCCCGGAGACCCCATCTTGCAGGCGCGTGTCGACTCGCTCCGGCGTCGCGGCGGCAATCCGTTCCGCGATCATCAACTGCCGCGGGCCGTGATCGCGCTGAAGCAAGGGGCCGGCCGGCTGATTCGTGACGCGTCGGATCGGGGTGTATTGGTGGTCTGCGATCCGCGTCTGCTTGATCGCGGCTACGGCAGGGCCTTTATCAACAGTCTGCCGCCGATGGCGCAAACCCGAAACCTCGAAGATGTCAGCGCCTTTTTTTCGGTCCCAGGCCCAGTCAAGCAATGCGGCGCGGTGCCCGCGATGTCTTGACCGGTTTTCACCGGCAGCGCTCGCGAGCACTTTCGGCTATAGTATTCTCGAAAGCCGCTGGATCTGTCGTCCAAGGCGGACAAACAAGCGTTCAGCCGGTGGCGGCCATCGGCCATGGCGCTCAGATTAGGGATGACTGACTTGCCCGCTCTTCAGGAGAAGTCGGGCGATAGACGCGGGCATACGGCTCAGGACTCAGGCCGATGGCCATCGGATAGCTTGGAATGAATCGGAACGCTGTCAACACATCGCAATCGGAAGCAGCTATTCAGGTTTTCTCGCCGGATACCGTTATCGCTCGTCTGGAGTCGTTGCGCAAGCACGATTTGCATCAGGCGTTGCCGTTGCTGATGCTTGAACTCGACCGCATTCTCAAGGCCGAAATGGGCTCGGAGACGCGCCTCTATATGATGCAATGCTGCAAAAAGCCCGTACTCAAAGCGCTCGGTGGCTTGCCCAAGCCGACTCGCGCCGAGACGCGTGGCGATGACGCCGGCCCCATCGGGCTGACGTTGGAGCAGCGCCTGGTGCTGCTGATGACCCGCAATCTCCGCCAAGCCTTGTACGAACTCGATCGCGAAAATGGCAGCATGCTGGTGGAAGACGACAGTGAACGCAACTGGCTACTGCTGCAAACCTTTCGGTTTATCGGCCGACAGCTTCGCTATGGCATTGATTGGGACAGGTCTTGGCCGAAGCATACCTGGCAAGATCTGCACGATCTCTTCGTGTATCTGGTTGTAAGAGGTACGGTACCGCTGGATTCCGGCTATACCGTCGCCGTGTTCGACGACGATTTCGATGCTCAGATCGAGTATAAGCGCTTGCTATTGCTCGGACTCGCGGACCGGCTCACCGACCGTCGCTGCCGGACCGGCGACTTCTATCATATGCTCAAGCGTTGGGCCGCGGATAGCCGGCTCGTGGAGCCAGAACGTGTTTTGGGCGACTCTAATGTGATCAAAGTAGAGGTCACTCGCGACGAGCCGCCAAGGCTCCGTGAGCGCCCCCTCAAGGACTCGTTCCGCGGGTGGGTGCTGTGTCCTGCCGACGCATTTTCTAAGTACGTAGGCCACGTCAACCGCGGTAGCGGTAAGCTGTTGCAGGTCGGCGGGCGTCAGTCCTCTTAACGCGAACCAGTCCTTTGCGCACGGCCTTGCGGTGCCTCCGGACCAGGCATTGCCGGTTTATCTCCGCAATCAGGTCACCGCGGTTTCAATCCGTGAAACAAGCGCCAATGATCCGGCATGACCCTGGACGTCAGGCTCACCGCGTGGTAGGTGCGCGGCCATAGCGCTGCTGGTGTCGGCAATGGCGCTGTATACAAGATGCCACGTAATGCCACAGCGTGACGCCAACGGCGAGGAATACAGCGATACTGCTGCCGATACGTACCAGCGGTTCGTTCGTCGAGAGCCCAAGCGTCAGCCAAGTCATTGACGCAATGAGGGTAGCGATCAGCGCTATCATGAGGTAGGGCAACGGCGAATTGTTGCATTCTGTACAGAACTTCATGGTCGTTTTGTCCTCCAGAGCGGATCATCAAGCGATGACGAGCGGTATCTTGTTTTAGATGCATTTCCTATTTTCACCATTTAAGTTGTTTGCGGCTCATGACGCAACCTAATTTCCTCAAGTCGGTCCTTGCCTGTTTCGACGAATGCGACCCGGCGTGCAAGGCCGAGCGGACCCGAGCTGCGGCGGGCCGCTTCTTCAGCGGCGAATCGCCGCTCGACCCTCGGCGGGCGGAAGCAGAGGTCGCTTGCGATCCACCTGTCAGCTTGCAGGTTGGTCTCTCTCTGTTTGAGGCTGGGCTTCGGGTCCAGTCAGGGAGTCGGTCTAGAAGTCGGTCTGGGAGCCCGCGCGAATCCCAGTCTGGGCTCCAGGATTGTGCCGACGACCGGGGTGATGGTTCGGCGGGCGCCTGGTATCACCGGCTTGACCAACCGGGTCGACCGCCCCGACCAGAACTGGTCGCGCCGCGTCGGTTGGCGAAGCGCGCGCTAACGAATGCCGAGGGGCGGGCGGCGCTGATTCATGCCGTTGCCCACATTGAGTTTAACGCCATCAATCTGGCGCTTGATGCGGTGCTGCGCTTTGCTGACATGCCCTGGGAGTATTACGCCGATTGGATGCGTGTCGCCAACGAAGAGGCCTATCATTTCAGTTTGATGCGCGAACGGCTGCGCGAGTTGGGCTATGACTACGGCGACTTCCCGGCCCATGACGGCCTGTGGGAGATGGCGCGCGAGACCGCCGATGACCTGCTTGAACGCATGGCCTTGGTTCCGCGTGTGCTGGAGGCCCGCGGTCTAGACGTGACACCGGGCATGATCGAGCGCCTGCGTGCGGTCGGCGATCAGGGTACCGCCGATCGCCTGGTGATCATCCTGCGCGATGAGGTGGGGCATGTGGCGATCGGCAGCCGTTGGTTTCGCTGGCTCTGCGAGCAGCGCGGCTTGGAACCACGAGCGACCTATCTGCGTCTGATTAGAGAGCGGTTGCTGAGCCGAGGGCGCGGTCGGATGCCCTGTCCGCTGAACCTGCCTGATCGTCGTCGCGCTGGTTTCGACGAGGTGGAGTTAGAGGGGCTGATCGCGCTATGTGGCGGTTCGGCAGGGTGAGTCGCTAGCTCACTCATTGACACCATTGCCGCTCGCAGGGTTCGCCGTCATTGTTTCCGTCCATCTTGACACCGGGGCAGTGCTTGAGGAAAAAGCGTGCCTCAGCGCAAGATGTCATCTGGGAGCAGTAGGTTCGCCCATCGCAACGGTATCTAGGATACCGCGGCGCTGGGCGCCGATTGTCGGCTCTATTCGCCGATAACGGTTCGCCGTCCGATTGCTCCGGTGCGTAAGACTCCGGTGCGTAAGAGTAGTAGATCCGCAGCCCACCAGCGCCCAAGGCAATGGCCACGGCAATCGCCACGGCGGAGCCGAGCAATCGGCTGCTGCGCCTGGAGCCGCGCGGTTGTCGTCTCGCCGGCGATCGAGCGGGTTGCCGCGGTTCTGTCGGTTGCAAGCGGGCAATCTTGATCGCGCACTTCTTGCCGTTCGATTCGGTTCTAATCTCGAATGACAGGGGCTCGCCGACCGCTGGTCGCTGGCCGTCCCGTGGGAATTCTGATATGTGTACAAACACCTCGTGATTACCGGGCCGCGGCTGAATGAAGCCAAAGCCACGCTCATCGTTCCAGGTTTTCAATTGTCCGTGTAAACGCATATTGCTCCTCTATCGCGCTAGATTGCTTGAGCGCGACGCAGTTTCTTAGATGATTCGGGTTTCTCGCGCCGGTCTGAGCCGCAGCCGAGCTAACCCATCAGGTGATAGTCTCGCGGTACCAGTGGCCGCAATCGTGAACCAAGACCTCACCAAAATCGCCTCGCCAGTCGGCGAGCACATGGCGGGTAGCCGCGCGGCCGTTTAGCAGCAGTTGATGATCGGCGGGGCGATGGGTGTGGCCGTGGATGAGTCGGTGTACGCGCGCGCGCAGCATGCGCCGACAGACAGCGTCGGGATTCGCGTCCATGATCTCCGCGCTCTTGGCGGACATGGCAGTGGCGCTCCTATTGCGGTAATCCGCGGCGATACGTTGGCGCTCTTGCAGCGATTTGAAGAGAAACAACCGCTGCACTAGCGGGTTGCGGACCTTGCGGCGGAAACGCTGATAGGAAAGGTCGTCGGTGCAGAGCAGATCGCCGTGCATCAGCAGCAACGGCTCGCCGTCGAGTTCGATGCGGGTCGGATCGCGCAATAGTGAGCAGCCGGCCGCGCGCGCGAAGCGCTGGCCGATCAGAAAATCGCGATTGCCGTGCATGAGTGCGCACGCGGTGCCGCTTTCGGTCAGGGCGCGAAGGGCGTCGATGACACAGCGGTGAGTTGGGGCGTCGTCATCATCGCCGATCCAGGCGTCGAACAGGTCGCCGAGGATAAACAGCCCTGCCGCGCCACGGGCGCGACCCTGAAGAAAGCTCAGAAACAGCCGGACGGTGTCCGCTCGCTCAGGTGCTAGGTGCAGGTCGGAGATGAACAGGGTCGCTTGCGTGGAGCCTCCGGGGCACGCGGTCGTTGGCCGAGGATGCAAGGGGTCATGCACGCTCATCTGCGATCATCCCCTCTGTTGCGCCGTGCTCTTGGCCTTTTATTGCCCTTGGTCTTTTATTGCTAGGAGATGGGCGCCGCAGCCTCTTAAGCCAGGGTAGTGGCCAGGACCGAACCTCGCTGGGATGGGTCCGGTCGCGGCGAGGCGCCGCTCCTACCTGTGCGGGTTAGTCGATAATCTCGGCCTTTTCGAGGATCACGTCGTCCACCGGTACGTCCTGGTGGCCTTGTCGGCTGCCGGTCTTAACGTCTTTGATCGCGTTGACTACGTCCATGCCGTCAGTGACCATGCCGAACACACAGTAGCCCCAGCCATCTTGGCCCGGGTAGTCAAGGAAGCTATTGTCGGAGACATTGATGAAGAACTGTGATGAGGCCGAGTGCGGGTCCATGGTGCGAGCCATCGCAATGGAGCCGGCGACATTCCTGAGACCGTTATTCGCCTCGTTCTCAATCGTGCCGCGGGTGGGCTTTTGCACAAAGTCCAGATTCATGCCGCCGCCCTGGATCATAAAACCGTTGATGACGCGGTGAAACAACGTGCCGTCGTAGTGACCTTCGCGTACGTACTGCTCAAAGTTGGCGCTGCTGATCGGTGCCTTGTCGTGGTCTAGCCTGAGCGTGATGTTGCCGTGGTTGGTCGTCAAAAGGATCATAATGCGGTACTCCGAAGTTGGGATCTTTCGGCGTGCGACAGTCCAACTGAGGTGTGTTGCTGGATGCGGGACGGCCGACGCGGTTGCTTCTTCCATGCTACGGCTTTCCTCGCCGCGGAAAAAGCCTTTCCGACATATGCCGTTTTTCCGGTCGCCAGCGGTTTGTTAACATCGCGGTCTATTTTTGCCTTCTCGAAATGTCGTACTCGCGGTCTCATCCATGCTTCAGATCTACAACAGCCTGACACGCCGCAAGGCGCCTTTCACCTCACTCAAGCCCGGCAAGGTGCGGATGTACGTTTGCGGCATGACCGTCTACGATCGCTGCCATCTTGGGCACGCGCGCGTCCTGGTGGTGTTCGACGTCGTCTACCGCTACTTGCGCCGTGCCGGCTTTGATGTGACCTATGTCCGCAACATCACGGACATCGACGACAAGATCATCCGTCGCGCCGAAGAGAATGGCGAGTCAATCGACGCGCTGACCCGGCGCTTTATCGCGGCCATGCACGAGGACGCGGCAGCACTCGGCGTTCTGCCGCCAAGCGAGGAACCGCGGGCCACCGCACATATCCCAGAGATCCTGGGTATGGTCGAGCGTCTGATCGACAAGGGTCACGCCTACGCGGCCGACAACGGCGACGTCTATTATGCCGTGTCGAGCTTCCCCGGCTACGGCAAACTCTCCGGCAAAGACCCTCGTGACCTTCGCGCTGGCGCCAGGGTCGACGTGGATGAAGGCAAACGCGATCCGCTTGACTTCGCGCTGTGGAAGGCCGCAAAGCCCGACGAGCCCTCCTGGGATTCGCCCTGGGGGCAGGGTCGTCCCGGCTGGCACATCGAGTGTTCGGCCATGTCGACCTGCTGCCTGGGCAATCACTTCGATATCCACGGCGGCGGCGCCGACTTGCAGTTTCCGCATCACGAAAACGAGATTGCACAATCCGAAGGTGCGACCGGCGAGCCCTTCGTCAATGTCTGGATGCACAACGGCTTCGTGCGCGTGAACGAGGAGAAGATGTCCAAGTCCCTGGGCAATTTCTTTACCCTGCGCGAGATCCTGTCCCGCTATCGCCCCGAGGAGATCCGCTACTTCATCCTTACCAGCCATTACCGCAGCCCGCTCAACTACGACGACGAACACCTGGACAATGCTCGTGCCGCGCTAACGCGGCTGTACACCGCGCTGCGTCGTCTGCCCAACGCCGAGCCTCTTGGGGATAGCCCCTTTCGCGAGCGCTTCATTGCCGCGATGGACGACGACTTCAACACTCCCGAGGCATTGGCGGTCCTGTTTGATCTTGCGCGCGAGGTGAATCGCGCAAAAGCAGAGGATGCTGCGACCGCTGCGATACTGGCCGCGGAGCTCCGTGATCTTGCTGAAGTGCTCGGTTTGTTGGTGGAGGATGATCCGGAGACCTGGTTCAAAGAAACTGCCCAGCCCGTTTCCCCCCGTAGCATTGATCCATTCGCCGGTGGCGACTCCGCCAGCGTGGCGCAGGGCCCGTCCGAGACCGAGATTGGGGCTCTGATCCAGCGCCGTGCCGACGCCCGCAAGGCCAAAGACTTCGCTGGTGCCGACCGCATCCGCGACGAGCTGCAGGCCTCTGGCATCCTGCTCGAGGATGGCGCCGACGGCACCACCTGGCGGCGCGGCTGAGCGGAAGGGCTCCGTGCCCTCGATTGCTTGAGGGCGCCGCATCTTTACAAACGATCAGCGGGCCGCCCTAACCAGCGCCTCCTATGTCCCGTCGGTCTGATGCGAAGCTTCGATGCAAAGAGTGATTTACCGCACTTACCAGGTCTAGCCGCTGGCATGCAACTGCGCGGCTTGCAGCGTGTTTTCCAATAGGCTAGCGATGGTCATAGGCCCGACGCCGCCAGGCACCGGCGTGATCCAGCCGGCGCGCTCGCTGGCCGCGGCAAAATCCACGTCGCCGCAGAGCTTACCCTGCGCATCGCGGTTCATGCCCACGTCTATGACCAATGCGCCTGGCTTGATCCAGTCGCCGGGCACGTAGCGGGCGCGACCGATTGCCACCACCAGCAGGTCCGCGGCGCGTGCCTTCTCGGCCAGGTCTTTTGTTCGGCTATGACAGACCGTGATGGTGCAGCGTGCCGCCAGCAATTCCAGCGCCATGGGCCGGCCGACGATGTTTGATTGGCCGATCACCACTGCGTCCAGCCCCTCCAGCGACTCCCCAGTGCGGCCGAGCAAGGTCATGATGCCTTTGGGCGTGCAGGGCCGCAGCACCGGCATGCGCAACGACAGCCGGCCGACGTTGTAGGGGTGGAAGCCATCCACATCTTTGGTGGGCAGGATGCGCTCGATCACCGACTCCTCGTCGATCTGCGCCGGCAGCGGCAACTGCACCAGGATGCCGTCGATTGCGGCGTCCGCGTTCAGTTGATCGACGATTGCCAACAGCTCCGCCTGAGTCGTGTCCGTCGGCAACTCATACAGCTCGGAATAGACGCCGACATCGGCGCATGACTTGCGCTTGTTGCGAACGTAAACCTGAGAGGCCGGGCTCTCACCGACCAAGACCACGGCTAGCCCAGGCGCGCGCCCCCCGCGTGCCAGCCGCGCATCGACCTGTACCTTCACTCGCGAGCGGACATCCGCCGCGATCGCTTTGCCGTCCAGGACCTGTGCGCCCATTTGAACACCCCCGTGTCGTTGTCGATTTTAAGAATAAAAGAATCGAGAAAAGCCGAGCATGTTACCCGCCGCGGTTGGCGTTGCAAGTCGTACCTGGCTTGCGAGGATTGACGCTGACGGCTACTGGTTGTAATATTCCCGGTCTTCGGTCTTGGGCTCTGCGCTATGCCTGGCGCTGGAGATCACATCGGGGTATAGCGCAGTCTGGTAGCGCGCCTGCTTTGGGAGCAGGATGTCGGGGGTTCGAATCCCTCTACCCCGACCACTCGCCGCGGCCCGGCTTCGCGTTTGACCGCTATCAAGAGCGAACACCGAGTCTGGTGCTGGCGAGCGCCTGTCTCGATAAAACTCTTCCAGGCAAGGAAATTCGGCGCATCAGTTGCCGACTTGAAAACGGCCACAGGAGCGCCCTCACAAGAGCGCCCGTAGCTCAGCTGGATAGAGCAACGGCCTTCTAAGCCGTGGGTCGCA
>JGI12210J13797_10485306_pt1 | contig 21827 bp, 18 predicted proteins | sample ElkSlonscriptome_3_FD_13797 | JGI IMG/M metagenome (IMG submission 13797)
GGGGGCGAGGTGGAGATAGGTGAAGAGGATCTGCCCTTCGCGCAGCTGCACCCATTCGTTCGGCTGCGGCTCCTTGACCTTCACGATCATGTCGGCGCGGGCGAAGACTTCCTGCGCCGTGTCGACGATCTCAGCGCCGATCGCGCGATATTCCTCGTCGTCCTTGCTGATGCCCGAACCGGCGCCCGTTTCGACCAAGACCGAATGGCCCGCACCGATATATTCGCGCGCGGCTTCGGGTGTCAGCCCGACGCGATATTCGTGATTCTTGATTTCCTTGGGGACGCCGACAAGCATGATTCGCTCCTGGGGATGAGTTCGAGGCCCCCGCTAAAGAATGCGCAACAAAGTTACAATCGGGGCAAGTATGGTTGCAAAGCGCTCGCGGGTTTGAAAGGGGCGCAGACGAGACGAAACGCGAAAAAGGAGAGCCGCATGACCACCTATCCCGAAGTTCGCATGCTGATCGGCGACGAATGGATCGCCGAGGGCGGCCAGGGCGCGATGCAAGTGGTCAACCCGGCGACCGAAAAGGCGATCGGCAGCGCGCCCAAGGTGTCGAAGGAGCAGCTCGACGCCGCGCTCGCCGCCGCCGACAGCGGGTTCGCGGTGTGGCGCGATACGCCCGCGATCGAACGTTACCGAATCATCCGCCGCGCCGCCGAACTGCTGCGCGAACGCGCCGAGACCATTGCGCGGGTCGTGACGCTCGAAATGGGTAAGCCCCACGCTCAGGCGCTTGGCGAAACGACGGGCGCAGCCGACCTGATCGATTTCCTCGCCGAGGAGGCCAAGCGCCAGGGCGGGCGGATCGTGCCCGCGCGCAGCCATGTCATCCTGGAACAGCGCGTGACGCAGGAGCCGGTCGGCCCGGCGGTGCTTCTCACACCTTGGAATTTCCCGATCAACCTGCCGGCCAAGAAGATCGGCGGCGCGCTGGCGGCCGGATGCAGCGCGATCCTCAAGCCCGCCGAGACCACGCCCGCAAGCGCGCAGATGCTGGTGGAATGCTTCGTCGATGCGGGGCTTCCCGACGGCGTGCTCAACCTCGTCCATGGTGACCCGGCGATGATTTCGGAGCATCTCATCGCCTCGCCCGTCACGCGCAAGGTAAGCTTCACCGGATCGACTGCGGTGGGCAAGCAATTGGGTGTGCTCGCCGCGCAGGGAATGAAGCGCTTTACCCCGGAACTGGGCGGGCATGCGCCGGTCGTGATCGGCGAAAGCGCCGATTTCGACCGCACCGTCGCGGCCTGCGCGGCGACCAAGTTCCGCAATGCCGGCCAGGTCTGCGTCTCGCCGACGCGATTCCTCGTCGCGCGCGGGATCTACGACAGGTTCGTCGCCGAATTCGCGGCGCGTTCGCAGAAACTGAAGGTCGGGGACGCCAGCAGCGACGAAAGCGTCGAGATGGGCCCGCTCGCCCATGCGGGGCGAGTTGCGGCGATGACCGAGCTCATGAAATCGCTCGGCGGCGAAAAGGGCGAGATCGTCGCGGGCGGCTCCGCAATTCAGGGGCCGGGCCATTTCTTTCAGCCGACCGTAATTGCAGCGCCCTCGCTCGACAGCAGGCTGATGGTCGAGGAGCCATTCGGCCCGGTCGCGGGGATCGTGCCCTATGACGACATCGAGGAGGCCGTGCGCATCGCCAATTCGCTGCGCTACGGGCTCGCGGCCTATGCCTTCACCGCAAGCCTGGACGAGAGCCATTATCTCGGGCGGAGCCTGCGCGCAGGGATGGTCGCGATCAACCATTTCGGCGTGGGCTCGCCCGAGACGCCTTTCGGTGGGACAGGCGACAGCGGCTTCGGCTCCGAAAGCGGGGTCGAGGGCTATCTCGGCTACACCGAAACCAAGCTCGTCACCGTCGCGAAGGCGGGCGCGTAAGCCAGCGGCAGTCCGGCCGGATCAGGAAAGGGGAATGAAGCGCGCGAGGATCGAACGGAGCGAACCGGATTCACCCATTGGCTGGATGCGTCCGTAATGGGCCCGGCGGGCACGCTCGTCATGAGTGCAGACGGTGCGTCCCATGGCATCCGGGCCACTGGACCATATTGTCGGTCGTTCCATTGATCGCGTCCCCGATTCGCTTTTGTTAGCAAGCGCAGTCTAACAGGAAAGCTGTGGAAAAGTGAACCGGAATTGATCGCGCGCGCAACTTTTCGCGCTTCCGGTCAAGCCCGTAAGCGCGTTTCCTTCGTTTTTCGATCCGGATCCGACCTTTTCGCACCCCGCTGTGTGCGCATTTGCAGCATGCCCGCTCAGCGATCGGTCCGCACCGCGCCGGCTGATCGCACATCGGCAAGCGTGGGATAGCCGTTTACCGCCATGAGCAGGTCCGCCTCGGCGAGAATCGAGCGCAGCACCCATGCCGCGCCCTGATCCCCGCCAATCGCCAGGCCGTATGTGTAGGGACGGCCCACCCCGACCGCTCTCGCCCCCAGCGCCAGCGCCTTAACCGCGTCGGTGCCCGAACGCACGCCGCTGTCGAACAGGACCGGCACCTCGCCTGCCGCCTTGACCACATCGGCGAGCAGGTCGATCGTCGCGATCCCGCCATTGGCCTGCCGCCCGCCATGGTTGGAGCAGTAGATCGCATCCGCCCCGGTATCGACCGCGCGCCGCGCATCGTCTGGATGGCAGATCCCCTTGAGAACGATCGGCAGCTTCGTCACCGACTTGAACCATTCCATGTCATCCCAGGTCAGCACCTGTCCGAAAGTCGCCGCCCAGGTGAAGATCGCCGCTGCCGGGTCCTCTTCCGGCGGCTTCGCCAGCAGCGAGCGGAAGACCGGATCGGTGAAATAGTTCTGCAGGACCTTGCCGCGCAGCTGCGGAAAATTGGACGCATTGAGGTCGCGCGGCCGCCAGCCGGTCACCCAGGTGTCCAAGGTCACGACGAGCGCGGAATAGCCCGCCTCCTCGGCGCGGCGGATGAGGCTTGTCGCCAGTTCGCGGTTGCGCGGGGTATAGAGCTGAAACCATGCGGGCGTGTCGCCGCAGGCCGCCTTCACGTCCTCCAGCGGGTCGTTGGAGAGCGTCGAGGCGCAAAACGGCACGCCCGTCATCGCCGAGGCGCGCGCGGCTGCCATATCCCCGTGGCGGTCCTGCGAAGCTTCGCCGTTGAGGCCGATCGGCGCCATGAATAACGGCGTTTCGTAGCGGTGCCCGAACAGTTCGATCGACAGGTCCCTTTCGGAACAGTCGACCATCATGCGCGGGACCATGCCCCAGTGGTGAAAGGCCGCCGCGTTCTCGTCCTGCGTGTGTTCGTCGCCGCAGCCGCCTGCGACGTAATTGGTCAGCATCGGGCCGAGCGCCTCGTGCGCGCGCTTTTCCAGCGTGGCGAAATCGACCGGGTAATCGGGCAATATGCCTTTCAGACCGGCATTGTAGATTTCGTTCTGCATCGCGCCGAAATAGCTCATCGCGGGTCCTCTCCTCTTTTCCCGCGCCCGTTCCAGCCGATGGAGCGGCGCGGGGCAAGAGCGAATGTGGAGGCTTAAGCGAAGAAGCGCTGGAGCCGCGGCCGGACCTTGAGAAACTGACGATACGCCGCCTCGAGCAGGCCCAGCAACGGCCGCCACCGCGCGGCAAGGCCGAGCGGGCGCAGCAGCGGGATCGCCCGCCACATCGCGGCGAAGGCCGCAGCACCTTCGAGCAGCACACCGTCCTCTTCTGCATGGAACCGCTCGAGCAGGCGCGTTCGGTCGATCGGGCAGGATGCTGGCTCGCCCTTGTCAGAGACGTCGACGAAGCGGATCGCCCCGCGCCGGTCCAGCCGCCGCATCAGCGCAATCTCGCGCAGGCAGAGCGGACAGGCGCCGTCATACCAGACGGTGACTTTCTCTGAGGGATCGTTTTCCATGAATAACAAATGCTAATCCCCGCCTCGCGTTCCGAACGGAGCGCCGCGCCTTGCTGCGCTGCAACAATTCGCTTGGCAGGGACGGACGCTGCGTTACAAAGGTGCTGGTGGGCGACACTGCATCCCTGACCTTTGCCATTCCGGTACTGCTTGCGGTCGGTGCGGGAGCTGGCTTCGCCGCCGGCCTGTTCGGCATAGGCGGCGGCTTCGTGGTCGTCCCCGCGCTCGTCTTCATCCTCCCGCTGCTGGGGGTCGCGACCGACCAGGTCCCGCATATCGCGGTCGGCACCAGCCTTGCGACGATCATCTTCACCTCGGCCCGCTCGACCCAGAGCCATGCCGCGCGCGGATCGGTCGATTTCGGCATTCTCAAAAGCTGGGCGCCTTGGGTCGTGCTCGGCACGGTCGCGGGATCGATGATCGCCGACCGCATTTCGGGAGCGACGCTGGCGGTGGTCTTCGGCCTCGGCGTGCTCGGCTTCGCGGTCTATTTCCTGCTGCCGCGCCGGAATGAAGAGCCGGTGCTCTCGGCCATGCCCGCCGGTGTGGCGCGGTTCGGGCTCGCCGGATCGCTCGGGGCGATTTCGGCGCTGCTCGGGATCGGCGGCGGGACGATTGCGACGCTGACCATGACGATGTGCGGCACGCCCATTCACCGCGCGATCGGGACGGCGGCGGGAATGGGCGCGATAATCGCGGTCCCGGCCAGCATCGGCTTTCTCGTCATCGGCATGGGCGAGCCGGACCTGCCGTGGGGCTCGCTCGGCTATGTCAACGTGCCCGCGGCCTTCGTCATCGTGCTCACGTCGGTCGTCTTCGCCCCGCTCGGCGTGGCGACCGCGCATCTTCTTTCGCCTGCCCTGCTGCGGCGGGTTTTCGGAATCTACCTCATCCTCGTCGGGGCAACCATGATCGCCAAGTACTGACCACCCAAGCCAAGGAGCCGTTCCATGCACAGCAATCGCAGATCGTTTCTCGCCGGCGCCAGCCTGTCGGCCGGTCTTGCACCTCTCGCCGGAGCAGGGTTCTCCCCGCTGGCCGCCGCGACGAGCGCGATGGACGCTCCCGATTTCGGGCCTATGCCGGGCGAGGCCCTGCTCAGCCGCAACGAGAATCCCTACGGCCCCGCGCCCTCCGCTCTCAAGGCGGTCGCCGAAAGCGCGCGGATGGGCTGCTATTATGCCGATCGCGGGCTTGACCGGCTCGCCGACATGATCGCCGAACGCCACCGGGTCTCGCCCCGGCAGGTGGTCCTCGGCAGCGGCTCGACCGAGATCCTGTGCGCGATCGCGCTCGCCTGGGGGGCGAAAGGCAAGGTGCTGTGTCCGGACCTGTTCTGGGACACGACGGTTGTCTACGGCGAACGGCAGGGGGTCGAATCGGTCCGCGTGCCGCTCGGCTCCGACATGGGCGTCGACCTTGCCGCCATGAAGGCAAAGCTCGAGACGGGGGTTTCGCTGGTCCAGATCTGCAATCCCAACAACCCGACCGGCATGCTGATCCCCGCGGCGGACCTGCGCGCTTTTGCGGATACGGTCACGCCGACGGCGACCCTGCTGGTGGACGAAGCCTATAACGAGCTGACCGATGCACCGGGCGACAACACGCTGATCGATCTTGCGCGCGCCGGACGCGACGTGATCGTGTGCCGTACCTTCTCCAAGATCTACGGCATGGCGGGGATGCGCGTGGGCTATGCGATCACGACCGAGGAAAACGCCGACCTCATCCGCGGCTATCTGATGAGCTTTGGCGGGAATGTCGCAGGCGTCGCCGCCGCGATCGCGAGCTACAGCGACACGGGCTTCCTCGCACAATCGCGCCTAATGGTTCTGGAAGGGCGTGAGATGATCCTCGATGCGGTCGCGAAGTCGGGCCTTACCGCCCTGCCCTCGCAGACCAATTTCGTTTACGTGAAGGTCCCCGATGCCGATGCGGTGCAGGTCGCCATGGGAGAGCGCGGGATCCGGATCCGCGGCGCCTACGGGCCCTGGAAGACATGGTCGCGCGTCAGCACCGGCCGGCTCGAGGACGTCGAGCGCTATGCGAAAGCGCTTCCGGAGATTATCGGATCGCTCAACGCATAGATTCACCCACCGGGAGAGGAACACATGAAATCAGCCATTCTCGCGCTCGCAGGCGCGCTCGCCCTCATGCCCGCCGCCGTGCAGGCCGACACGCTGGTCGAGGTGGAAAGCGCGCGGGTGAAGGAAGGCGTGCCGCTTCCGACCTTCAAGGCTGATGCGAGCTGGCCCACGCTGCCCGATGACCTGATCCTTGGCCAGGTCCCGGGCCTTGCGGTGGCGAAGGACGACACGGTCTGGGTTCTCACGAGGCCCAATTCGCTCAATCCGACCGAGGCGGGCCTTGACCGGGACCCGCCGCTTACCGTCGCCTGCTGCAAGTCGCCTCCGCACGTCCTGCAATTCGACCGCGAGGGCACTCTCCTGCGCGCCTGGGGCGGGCCTGAACTCGCGCCGGGGGAAAGCACCGTCACCGGCGAGGGCCGCGAGGCTGTCGAGGAAGGCGATGAGCAATGGCCTGCCAACGTCCACGGCCTCTTCGTCGACGAGGCGGGCACGGTCTGGATCGGCGGGAATGGCGGCGGCGATCATGTCGTGCTCAATTTCACGCCCGATGGTGAATTCATCCGCCAGATCGGACGGCGGCAGATGACCGAGGGCAATCTGTCCGAAAGCTATCTCGGCAATCCCGCCGATATCGCCCATGACGGAAAGAGCGTGCTGGTCGCCGATGGCTACACCAATACCCGCGTGATCGCGTTCGCAAGCGAGGATCTCTCGTTCGAGCAGCTCTGGGGCGCCTACGGGACCGAGCCGGGCTCGGGTACGCGCGGCGGCGCTTTCGACCAGTCGATGGCAACCAGCACCGCCGAGGGCGGGCCAGACCCGCAGGCGGGCGACTTCGAGCCGATGGTCCATTGCGTCGTGCGCGGACCCGAGAACACCGTCTATGTCTGCGACCGGCGCAACAACCGTGTGCAGGTCTTCCGCGAAGGCCCCGAGGGCATCGAATTCCTCGAGAATGTCGTGATCGCGCCCGAAACCGGCGGAACCCGCACCGCGAGCGATGTCGCCTTCAGCCCGGACGGCACCTATGTCTATGTCGCCGACATGATGAACGGCAGGGTCTGGATCCTGACGCGCGCGGACCACGAGATCGTCGGCTGGTTCGGCCGCAACGGGCGCTATCCCGGGCAGTTCATCTGGCTTCACAGCGTCGATGTCGACAGCGAAGGCAACGTCTACACGACCGAGGTCAACACCGGCCGCCGCGTCCAGCGTTTCGTCTTTCAGGGGTACGAGGACTGATCGTGCGCGCAGCGCGTGCGAACGCGGCACAGGCGTGCCCGGCCGACACGCTTGACCTCGGGGCGTGATTGCTTGAACGCTCGGCGTTTCGAACGAGAACAGTCGGGGACATCGAAATGGTCGGTATCTGGCGCCGCGTCGCAGCGGCATTCGCAGCTATGCTCTGCATCTTCGCAATGGGTGGCAGCGCGCTTGCCCAGTCGTTCCTCGATGCCGAATTCGATCCCGCAATCCCCACGCTGAGCGAAGTCGTCGGGCACGAGCCGGGGCAGAGGATCACCTCCCCCGAAGAAACCGAAAGCTATCTCAGGGCTCTGGTCGAGGCTGCTCCTGAGCGGGCGCGCCTCGTTCGCTATGCGACGAGCTGGCAGGGCCGTCCGCTGCATTATCTGGTGCTCACCGCCCCTCAGAACATGACGCGGCTGGAAGCGATCCGGGCCGACATGGCCAATATCGCCGCCGGGCGGGCGAGCAATGGCGACGCCCTGCCCGTCACCTGGCTCGCCTACAGCGTCCACGGGAACGAGGTCTCCTCGACCGACGCGGCGCTGATGACGGCGTACCATCTGCTCGCCGCGACGGGGGATGAGCGGGTGGAAAGGATCCTGTCGGAGACGGTCGTGATCCTCGATCCGCTCCAGAACCCCGATGGTCGCGCCCGCTTCGTCCACCATTTCCGCGGCGCGCTCGGCACGGTCCCGGCAGGCGACCGGCAGGCGGCGGAGCATGACGAGACCTGGCCGAGCGGCCGCGTGAACCACTACATGTTCGACCTCAACCGCGACTGGTTCACCCTGAGCCAGCCGGAAACGCGCGGCAAGGTCGCGGCGATCGGGGAATGGAACCCGGTCGTGGTCGCCGACCTGCATGAAATGAGCGGCGACGACACCTATTTCTTCGCCCCCGCCGCCGACCCGGTCAATCCCAACATCACGCCCGAGCAATTGCGGCTCTACGAACTGATCGGCCGCAGCAATGCGGGCTATTTCGACCGGATGGGCGAACCCTATTTCACCCGCGAGGTCTACGACCTGTTCTATCCCGGCTATGGCGACACCTGGAACACCCACCAGGGCGCGATCGGCATGACCTATGAACAGGGATCGCCGCGCGGGCTCGTCTGGGAACGCAGCGACGGCACGGTGCTGACCTATGCGGACGCGGTGCGCAATCACTTCGTCGCGAGTATTTCGACAGCGGAAACGGTGGCGACGAACGCGGACCGGTTCCTTGCCGATTACGCCGCCTACCGCGCCGGCAATGCGCGCGGAAAGGCCGGGTCGGGCGCCTATGTCATCGACCTTGCGAGCCGCCGCTGGAACGCGGAAAGCCTAGGCCGCCGGCTCGCCGCGCAGGGGATCGAGGTGCTCCGCCGGTCCGGTCCGGTAAGCGCGTGCGGGCGCTCCTATCCGCAAGGGTACATCGCGGTTCCGCAGGCCCAGCCCGCCGCCAAGCTGGTGCGCAGCCTGCTCGACCGCGATACCGAACTGCCCCGCGGTTTCATCGCCGAACAGGAAAGGCGGCGGGCCGAGGACCTCCCCCACGAACTCTATGACGTGACCGCCTGGTCCGTCGCGCTGATGTCCGGCGTGAACGCCGAACTGTGCAACTCAGCCGTCTCGGGAGAGCCGCTTTCGGCAGGCGCCCCGATCGCGGCGCTTACCGGCGGCTCGGGCGAATTCGCGGTCGCTGTGCCGTGGACCGATAGCGGGCAGGCACGCCTCGTCGCTCTCGCCCTGCGCGAAGGGATCGAGGCGCGCGCCACAGACGAGGCCTTCACCAAGGACGGCCGCACATTCCCACGCGGGACAGTGCTGTTCCCGGCGGCGCTCAACAGCCCGGAGAAGATGCAGCGGCTGCGCGTGCTGGCGAGCGAAGCCGGGGCCGAGACGGTCGCACTGGCCGACAGCTGGGTCGAGGAAGGGCCGAATCTCGGCAGTGACGCCTTCGTGCGGCTGACCCTGCCCCGCGTCGCGCTTGCCTGGGACGAAGGCATTTCCCAGCTCAGCGCCGGGGCGATGCGCTTCGTGCTGGAGCAGCGGCTGGGGCTACCGGTCGTGCCGATCCGCACGAACCGCTTCGCCCGCGCCGATCTGTCCGACTATGACGTTGTCGTCGTGCCGGACGGCTCACCGCGCGAACAGTTCGGCGACAGCGGGCTTCGGACCTTGAAGGGTTTCGTGAAGCGCGGCGGCGTGCTGGTCGCGATCGAAGGCAGCCTCGGCGCCTTTTCGGGCGGGGATGACCCGTTCCTGTCGATCAGGCGCGAGGCCGCTCTCGGGCGGACCCCGCAGGAGGGCAAAGACGACGAGGAAGGAAAAGGCGGTCTTGCCGAAGCGGTCGAGATCGCGGACGAAGAGACCTATCGGGGCGTGATCGCCGATCAGGAAGCGCTGCCCGACACGCTGCCGGGTGCGTTGCTCAACACCGTTGCCGATACCGAGAATTTCCTTTCGGCAGGCTATGATGACGGGGCCGTGGTGCTGGCGAGCGGATCGCGCATCTTCACCCCTCTCGGCCGTGATGAAGGGTCCAATGTCCTGCGCTTCGCCGCCGCCGACAGCCTGATCGCGAGCGGCTATGTTTGGGACGAGAACCGCCGCCAGCTTGCCTTCAAGCCCTACCTGATGGCGCAGCCGAGCGGCGACGGGCTCACGATCGGCTTCGCCTACGATCCCTCGGTCAGGGCCTATCTCGACGGGCTCGACCTGCTGATCGCGAATGCGGTGCTGATCGCTCCCTCTCGGGTGCGCTGAGGATCGCCGCAGCGGCGGGCGGCCCGTTCATGCGGGCACGAAAAAGGGCGCGGGCGGAATATCCGCTCGCGCCCTTTTCTTGCGCTGCGCGATACCGGGCGGCGTGGCTCAGAAGCTACCGGACACGCCGAGGAAGAAGAACCGTCCGCGCGGACCGACCGGGCGGGCGAGGCTGCCGAGGAAAGGTTCGATGTCGAACAGGTTGTTGACGCCGCCGAACACCTCGATGTCGTCGGTGAAGCGGTAGCTGACATTGATGTCCTGTTCGAAACCGGTCCCGGTGGTGAGCTGCGACGGATCGGCCAGACCTTCGTTCGGCGTGACGACGACCGCCCCATCGACGATCTCGACATCGGTCGCTTCCGCGTTCGAGAACTGGAGCGCGGAATCCTCGAAACGGCCGCGCCAGCCGATGCTCAGCCGGTCCATCGTCCAGTTGACCCCGAAATTGACGATCCAGTCCGGGTTGCCGATCACGCCGAGCAGGTCGCTGACGGTTGCCTGGCTCTTGATCAGCAATTCCTGCTGGAGCGGATCGGTTTCGTCAGCGATCGTCTGGCCGATGATGGGATCGCTTTCGGTGAACCGCTCGAGGAAGTGCGTGCCCGCGGCGCGCAGTTCGAAGAAGCCCCAGTCGCGATTGCCGCCGAACGGCGCATCGAAGCGGTAGCGCGCTTCGAAGTCGATGCCCCGCGCACGCAGAACGGCGAGGTTGATGTTACCCGAGGTGAAGCCCGAGATCGCCCCGCCATTGTTCGGATCGCGCTGGATCGAGTCGCAGAACTGGTTGTCTGTCGAGGGAAGGTCGACGCAGGCCTCGGCGATCTCGGCACCGGTCAGGCTGCCGACGGCATCCTCGATCTCGATGTCGTAATAGTCCGCGATCAGGACCAGCCCGTCGAGCGCGCCGCCAAGAATGCCGCGCGGTTCGAAGATCGCGCCGATCGTGAAGCTGTCAGACGTTTCCTCGGTCAGGTCAGGGTTGCCGCCCGTGGTCCCAGTGACGAATGCCGTCAGGAAGTCGGACGAATCGAAGCCGGGAGCGACGAACTGGAGGCAGTTATCGGGCCGGTTGGTGCTCCCGTTGTTGATGTTGCCTTCGTCGCACGGGTCGGCATCCACGCCGATGAACGCAGCGCCCTGCGGCGCGAAGAGTTCACCGATATTGGGCGCGCGGACCGCGCGCGAATAGGTGCCGCGGAAGGTCAGCCATTCGACCGGCGAATAGATGCCGCCGAACGAATAGGTCTCGGTCGATCCGATCGTGTTGTAGTCGGAAATACGGCCCGAGGCGGTCACTTCCAGCAGGTTGACGAAGGGCATGTCCGCAAGCAGCGGCAGACGGATTTCACCGAAGCCTTCATACACGCTGATGCCCTGCCCGTCGGTCGGCGAATTGAACAGCGGGACGCTGTTGTTCGTGATGACATTGGGTTCGATCGAGAAGAAGTTGGCCCGCGTGAACTGCGATTCGTCGCGGCGATATTCGAAACCCGCCGCAAAGCCGATCGGGCCGCCGGGCAGTTCGAAGAAATGGCCGGTATCGCCCGAAAGGACAGCGAGGAATTGCTGCTGTTCGATCACGGTGTTGTCGAGCAGGTCGACGAAAGCGAAGTCAGCGCCGGCCCCGCCAATCGAGTTGGGCCCGAGAATGTTGATCGGTGCGCACGAGCCATCGCCGATCTGGAACGTCACCGGGCGGGTGAGGTCGCTGACATCGGTTCCGTTGATGATCGTTCCGGGAGCGTAAAGCGGCGGTCCGCCGACGAACAGCGCGGCGGGCGAGGGAAGGCCGGTAAGCTCGGAACGGCAGACGATGTCGCCGATCTGCGCGGTGCCCGAAGTGATCTCGATGTCCTGGCCGTCGCGGATCGCGTTGAGCGTGCCGACACCGCCCGGGCCGAACGCGACGTTCGGATTGGTCCCGTCAAGGTCGGCGGCAGTCAGGGCGACTGCATCGATCGCCGTGAAATAGCGGTCATTGAGGCGTGCATTGCGGAACGTGTCGTCGACTTCGGTCCGGCCCCAGGCATAGAAAGCCTCGAACGAGATGTTGCTTCCCGGCGCTTCCCAGCGCAGCCCGCCGGTCGCGCGGATCGTCGAACGCTCGAGGCTGGTCCCCGAATTGGTTTCCGACCCGACATTGTCGCGCGCGACGAAGATGCTCGGCGTCTCGCCGGGCAGAAGCGCATCGAGTATCGGGATCTGGTTCTGGATCGCGGTCGGCAGGAACGGGTTGTCGAGCGCAATCGGGATGTCGTCGGAGAACGGAATGCCCGAGACATCGGATGTCTCGGTATAGGAGAATTTGGCATCCGCGAAGAAGGTGAGCGTCGGCGTGATCTCATAGTCGAAGCCCGCCGCCGCGGTCACCTGCGTCACTTCCGGGATCAGGGTCAGCCCCGGCGCGGTTTCTCCGATGAAGATGCCGTCCCCGCCGATCGCGTTGAAGGCACCGGTCGAAATGCCGGGATTGAAGGCGCGCACATTGCCGTTTTCGTCGATCACCTGCAGCACCGGAATGTTCGTGCCCGGAATGTTCGGGACGGTATCGGTCGCCGGATTGAAATTGTTGACGAAGGAAAGAAGCTGGCCGAACGGGAAGGCGAACGGCGTCGGATCGACAGCGATGGTCGATCCCGCGCTCGAAACCGGGAGCCTGCGGTCGGGAACGAAGGCCTGCTCCGCATTGGGATCAAGGCCGAGGATCTCGTTCAGGAAGGGATTGCTCGGATTGAGCGATGAGAAGCCCGGGCCTGCGATGTTCGGCCTATCGCCGTTCAGGACCGCAGTCGAATGCGAGTATTCGACCGCGAAGACCGCGCTGCCGCGGCCGTCCTGGAAGGTTCCGCCACCCGCGATCGAGCCGTAGAATTCCTCCGCATCGCCTTCATCGCTGATCCCGGTCTGGAGCCGGTATTCAAGCCCGTCGAAATCGCGGCCGGTGCGCATGACGTAGTTGACGACGCCCGACACCGCGTCCGCACCGTAGACCGCAGACGCGCCGCCGGTGAGGACTTCGACGCTGCCGATGAGCGCCTGAGGGATCGAGCCGACATCGACCGTCGCGGTGCCGGCGATGCCCGGAACGTGACGACGCCCGTCCTGCAGCACGAGCGTGCGGTTCGTGCCGAGCTGGCGCAGGTTGAGCGTGCTCGCCCCGGTCAGGGCAAGGCCCTGCGCGCTGTCGAGCGTGGCGGGGTCCGAACCCTGAAGCGCGGGAATTTCGCGCAAGGTCTGGGCTACGTTGATCTCGCCCGAATTGCGGAACTGTTCGGCGGTAATGACCTGCACGGGGCTGGCCAGAGACGTTGTCGAATCCGTCGCGATGCGCGAGCCGGTCACGACGATCGCATCGCCCCTCGCTCCGCTTTCGCCGGGCTCCCCGTCGCTGTCGGGAGCCTGCTGGGCAAGCACTGCCTGTGGCAGAGCGCTCGCCGCGGCGAGAAGAATCGCGTGGGAAGAAAGCTTGAAGAGTGTCATGGCTGCCCCTGTTTTTGCTGCACTGCGTCAGGATTGATGCGGGCGCGAAGGCTGTCAAGGAGGTTTCGCCATATTGTAATTACCCAGACATAATGCGCGAAAGATTGTTGCAAATTTGCCAGCCCCAAGATCGGATGCGGCTGTGCACCGTCTCTACCGTGCCGCCCTTTGCGGGCCACGGCGGCATCGCTGGTGCACGTGCGAAGGCCTCCGCGCGGCACGGCTTCGGCGTTCGACGGGCAGCCATTCCCGCGACAGGCAGCGCCCCGGTCTGCAATCGTGGCGGAACTCGTTTCCTGGCCCGTTTCCTAGGGCTGCCGACAGATTACCAGCGCAGCAGAGGCGGCACCATCAGGCGCCCCGCCAGCGCCGCGCTTCCCACCGATATGCCGTACCACAGCGCAACGTAGTGGACCGAATTGCTCGGACAGCCGAGATTGTAGACGAAGGTGCCGAGCGCCCCGGCAGCAAGCCCGGTGAGCCAGCCCGCGCGGCGCAGTTCGGTGACGGCCCCGCGGCGCAGCCAGGCGGTCAGCAGGCCGCCGATCGCAAGCGCGCTCGATAGGCTGATACCGATGCAGTAGGGAACGCTTGAAGCGGCAAGAATTTCGAGCGGATAGGGCGCGCCGCCAAGGATCAGCAACCCGCTGGCGGCAGGGAAAAGCAGCATCGCGCCGAGCGCCCAGCGCCACCCCTCGCGGCGCGAACCGACGCCGGGCGATGCGCTTGCGGTGACGGCCAGCGCAGCTGCGATCCCCGTCAGCAGCAAGGCACCCGAACGCAGCAGCACGATCTCGGCCGGATTCATCGCAGCGAGATCGGGCCGCAATCCGAAAACCGGAGCGCTTAGGGCAATAGCTAGCAGCGTTGCGGCCGCGACAACCAGCAGTCCCGTCCGCTTCCTTACCCGTCGCACCGGGGCAAGGCTGACGACGAGGTCGTCGATCCGGTCGGCACTCGATACATTCATGACGCTATTCGCTTTCGACATGTTCGGCGAGTTTCCTCAATCCGCGATGGATGTTCACCTTGACCAGCGATACGGACTGCCCGGTCCGCCTGCTGGCCTCGGCGATGCTCAGGCCTTCGATCTTGACGAGGCGGATCGCCTCGCCCTGCCCCTCGGACAGCCGCGCCAGCATCCGGTCGATGCTGATCCGCGCGACCACGTCCGCCTCGTGATCTCCCTCGGCTAGGGTCTCGTCGAGCTCGGTTTCGCTGCGACGGTAGGTGCGGCGCAGACGATCGACCCAGCGATACCGCGCGATCGCGGCAAGCCACGGCAGGAAAGGGCGCGAAGGATCGTAGGTCGCGCGCTTGGCATGGATGGACATCAAGGTCTCCTGCACCAGATCGTCCGCGCCCGCAGGATCGATCCGCCCGCGATAGAACCGGACGAGCCAGTCCCGGCTGTGTTCGAGCACGGCGCGATAGGCCTCGCGGTCGCCGGCCTGCGCCTTGCTCATCAGAGCGGACAGGCTGGCGTCATCGGCACGCATCAGAACATCGTCGTCAGGTCGATGAGCCAGGCAGGACCTGTCTCGACCAGCAGGGTTTCGAAAATCTTGTCGAGCCCCGTGAGGACGAAGGCGCCCGCCACGATCATGCCCCCGCCCAGCAAGAACTTGCCCGCCCTGCCCGCAGTCCCGAGGCTCCCCGTCAGCCGCGCCATATGCGGGCGCAGCACGGTCCCGATCAGCAGCAGGGGCATCGCCGCCCCGATGCCGAATACCAGCATGGTGATCGCCGCCGCGCCGATTTGTTCGCCCTGGCTCGCCAGCAATGTCGCCGCTCCCAGCGTCGGGCCGACACACGGGCTCCACACCGCACCGAGCAGCAGCCCCAGGCCGAACTGTCCGTCGAGACCGCTCCGATCATGCGCACCGCTCCGTCGCGATCCCCAGTCGGCGATAGGGCCCATCGCGGTCTGCACGGCATACTGGGCGCGAGGAACGACGAGAAGCGCGCCGAACACGATCAGCAGTCCCGCCGACACGATACGAAACAGGTCGGGATCGAGCCCGAGCGAGAAGCCGATCGTGGCGATGAACAGCCCGACCGCAGTGAACGAAAGGGCGAGCCCCGCCGCCAGAGCCGCCGGCCCGAAACGATGTTCATTGGCCGATGCTCCGAACACCAGCGGCAGGATCGGCAGCACGCAAGGGTTGAGGAAGGTCAGCAGCCCGGCGAGCAGCGCGGCAGCAAGGGCCAGCAAGTCCATCGCCGCTTCCTCAGCCGCGGGTCGAGGCGATGAGTTCGGCGATCGCCCCGGCATCGGTGGAACCCAGCAGGCGCCCGGTCTCGCGCTTGCCGTCGAAGGCGATCAACGTGCTCTGCCTGGTGACGCGGAACTGGCGCTGTTCGGCCTTCTGATTGTCGAAGTCGAGCCTGAAGACGACGAGATCCCCGTTCGCCGGGTCTTGGGCGGCGCGCTCGATCAGGGGCTGCTGGCGGGCGCAGACCGGGCACCAGGGCGCGTGGACGTCGATCAGGATCGGCCGCCCCTCGGCCTGCGCCGCGGCGAAGGCGGCGTCGGAATAGGGCCTGAATTCGGCAGCATGGGCGGGCTGCACGATTGCAACGGCCGCGAAAGCGCCGAGGGCGAGACCCGGTAAGCCAATGTTGCGCATGGTTGTGTTCCTTCTTCATCGCGAACGCCCGAGGCGGCGTCCAACGACCTTTTCGCTCGCACCGGCGCCCGGGTTACACTCGGCACACAACTTCCCAGAGCCAAGACCGGGATCGCCCCCTTCCTTGAGAGGTCCCCTTATGCCGTAACCAGCGCAGAAACGTGAAGGCGGCTATTGGAAGAAGGCCGGAGATCGGCAGGCGGCAACGGGCCCCTGCAACCGCTCGCCTGATGCTTTCGCTGCAGATTGGCCCGCGCGCAGCGGCGTTTGCGCGCCTGTCGGCGCGGTCCGGCAAAGCAAGGAGAATGAAGGGCGGTCAGCTGGCGGAGAGGGAGGGATTCGAACCCTCGGTACTCGTGAGAGCACAACGGTTTTCGAGACCGCCCCGTTCGACCACTCCGGCACCTCTCCGACGGCTGCTGCGGGCGCGTCGTGCGGGCAAACCCGCCTGATCCGCACCATGCTCCGATCCGCCCCTTCGCGTCGGTCGAACGCATCGGCGGGGCCATCGGGAGCGCGCCCGTTAGCCCATGGCCCACGCCTTGCCAAGTCCCGATTGCCGACAATTTCGGTGCATATCTCGCATCCGCAGCACACCTGCGCCTTGCCATGCCGCTGAAAGGCCCCATATTCTTCGAACCATGGAACGTGCTCAGTTCTTCTCGATGCAGGCCGGGCGCACGATCTACGCCCCGCTTGAGACCCGCACCCGCTTCGGCATCGGCGACGTTGTCCGCCACCGCCTGTTCAGCTTCCGCGGGGTAATCTTCGATATCGATCCGGTCTTCGCCAACAGCGAGGAATGGTACCAGTCCATCCCCGAAGATATCCGCCCCGACCGCGATCAACCGTTCTACCACCTCCTCGCCGAAAACGAGGATTCGAGCTATGTGGCCTATGTCAGCCAGGGTAACCTGGTGGCCGACGCGACCGGCGGGCCGATCGACCATCCGACGGTGCCGCAGCTGTTCGAAGGGTTCAAGGACGGCCGTTACCGCATGCGGCGCTCGCTCACGCACTGACCTTGGGGCAGCCATGCTGCCGACCGCCCATGTCCTTGCGCCTCTGGTGCTGGGGGTGGCCGATCGACCCGGCAGGGCCTTTGGCGCGGTTCAGCGCTCCATTGCGGGCGCGGGGCGCTAGCTCTTCAATTTCCATCCGCTGCGCAGGATCACATAGACGATCAGCGCGAGCACAAGGTTGAACACCCCAATACCCGCCGCCGCCCATGCAACGTCGCTTGCCTGGCCGATATCGCTTTCGCCGAGAAAGCCATAGCGAAAGCCTGAGATCACGTAGAAGAAGGGGTTCGCCCGGCTCACCGCCTGAAACGCGGGCGCAAGATTGTCGATCACGTAGAACGTCCCCGACAGCAGCGAGAGCGGAGCGATAACGAAATTGGTGATCGCGGCATTGTGGTCGAACTTCTCCGCCCAGATCGAGGTCGCAAGCCCGAACAGCGCCAGCATCACCGAACCCATCAGCCCGAACCAGACGATGGCCCATACCTGGGCGATGTGGAGCGTCACGCCCGGCCAAAGCACCATGGCGAGCCCCACCGTGCAGCCCACCGCGACCGCGCGCGTCACCGCCGCGCCGACGATTCCCGCCATCAGCTCGCCGGGCGAGAGCGGCGGCATCAGCAGGTCGATGATCGTGCCCTGAATCTTGCCCGACAGCAGCGAAAAGCTCGAATTGGCGAAGGCGTTCTGCATCATGCCCATCACGATGAGGCCCGGCGCGACGAAGCTCGCGAACTCGACCCCCAGGACTTCGCGGCCCTCGCGCCCGAGCGCGACCGAGAAGATCACCAGAAACAGCAGCGTCGTGACAGCCGGGGCCCAGATCGTCTGGGTCTGGACCTTGAGAAACCGCCTCACCTCCTTCATATAGAGGCTGTAGAGCCCGACGCGGTTGATCCCGGTGATGACCGGTTGGCCGCGCGGGGTGAAACGGGCGCCCCCGCCCGTCTCGGCAATTCCGGGGGCGACGCGCGCAGATGCGAGCTGCTTGCTCGTGGTGGGTGCTTGATCGGCCATGCCTCAGCGCCTACGTCCTTGACGTAACGCTGGCAACACCCGCGCAGGGCGAGCCCGCGCGACCATCAGGAACGGAATCGGAAACCTATGAGCTGGACTGACGAGCGCATCGCAACGCTCAAGAAGATGTGGGAAGGCGGCGCCACGGCGAGCCAGATCGCCGAGGAACTCGGCGGCGTCAGCCGCAATGCGGTGATCGGCAAGGCTCATCGGCTCGGCCTCAAGTCGCGTCCTTCGCCGGTAAAGGCGAACGACAAGAAGAAGCCCGCAGCCAAGAAGCCAACAGCCAAGGCAGCGCCCGCCAAAAAGGACGCGGCGCCCGCAAAGCCGGCAGCAAAGGCCGAAACGAAGCCCGCAGCGAGCGCGGAGCCTGCGGCGCAGGGTTCGGGCAAGCCCGCTTCCTCCGCCGCTTCGCAGCAGGCGGATGCCGGGCCGAAGGCGGCCCCTGTGCAGATCGACCAGCAGAACCTGCCCAAGATCGTCTCGGTCGGCCCGGGCGGTTTCCTGAGGCAAGGCCCGGGCGACCAGCAGGCCCCGATCCCGCCCGCTCCGCCGCGCCGTCTCGTCCCGGCCAAGCCCAGCCCCGAGATCGCCGACAAGACCAGCCTGCTCGATCTGTCGGACAAGGTCTGCCGCTGGCCCATGGGCCATCCGGGCGAACCCGATTTCCATTTCTGCGGACAGCAGGTGAACCCGGGCTTCCCCTATTGCGTGGAACATTGCGGGCGAGCCTATCAGGCGCAGCTTCCGCGCGGTTCGCGCAAGCCCCCTCCCCCGCTTCCCTTCGGCGGCCCGCGGGTACGCTGACCGTCTGCGAAAAGGTGCCGGACGATCTCGATGAGGTCGCGCCGGACGGTGGGGTGGAAGACGCGGCTCGCGCTCGCTAAGGCGAGGCGAATCGCTCATGCCGGGCGAACAGGGGAATCTCATGCCGCTCACGCTTCACGCCGCCTTCGTGCCCACCTGCGAACAATTGCTCGGAGGGATGCGCACGATCATCGACCGCGCCGAAGCCCACGCCCGGGCCGAGGGGATCGAGGATACCGATCTCATCGGCGCATCGCTCGCGCCCGACATGTGGACCCTGCCGTGGCATGTACGCGCCTGCTGGGTCCATTCGGGCTATGCGCTGGGCCTGATGCCGACCGGCGAATTCACCCCCGACTTCACCGCCATTCCCGAAAGCTGGGAGGCCATGCGCGCGATGGTGGACGAGGCGAGCGCGACGCTGACAGGCGTGGACGAGAACGATCTCGAACGCATCGCCGATGACAGGGTCGTGTTCGTGCTTGGCGGCAGGAAACTGATGGAAGGGACCGTCTCGCAGTTCCTGCTCGGCTTCAACCAGACCAATTTCCAGTTCCATGCCGCGACCTTCTACGACATCCTCAGGATGAAGGGCGTCAAGCTCGGCAAGATGGATTACATGGGTCCGATGCAGATGACGCGCCCGGACGCGGCGGGGGCGTGAATTGATGCGGATTTACCCCGCTTGCCTCGCGCTCTCGCTCGGCACGCTCGCCCTGCCCGCGCCTGCCTTTGCCGACCTGCCGGCCCCCGTGCGCGCGATGATCGACGCGGCGATCGACACCGGCGATGAGGACAAGGTCCGCACCGTAATCGAGCTCGCCCGCGCGACCAATCCGGACGAATCCGCGGAAATCGACGCGATCCTCGCCGCTTACGAAACCGATCTCGCCGCCGCTGCCGAGGCCGAAGCGGCTGCCGAGCAGGAACGCATCCGCAATGCCGGCCTCTTCGACAACTGGAGTGGCAAGGGCGAACTGGGCGGCTTTCGTTCGACCGGGAACGCGTCCAACACCGGGATCACCGCCGGGCTTTCGCTGGTGCGCGAAGGCATAAACTGGCGCCACAACCTGTCGGGCCGCGCCGATTACCAGGAAACCGAAGGCATCGTTACGCGCGAGCAGTTCCTCGCCGCCTACGAACCCAACTGGAAGATCAATGACCGGCTCTATGCCTATGGCCTTGCGCGCTATGAACGTGATCCCTTCCAGGGCTTTGCCGCGCGCTATTCGGTCTCGGGCGGCCTCGGCTACGATGTCCTGAGCGGCGAGGGCATGACGCTGACGGTCAAGGCCGGTCCCGCCTGGCGGCGCACCGAACTGGTCGACGGCAGCAGCAGCAGCAGCCTTGCCGGACTCGCCGAACTCGATTTCGACTGGCAATTGCTCGACACGCTGACGTTCACCCAGAATGCGAGCGCGTTCGTGCAGTCGGGCTCGTCGACCTTCATTTCTGACAGCGGCATCGTGGCGCGGGTCGCAGGCGATTTCTCGCTGCGGCTGTCCTATACGGTGGAACACGACACCGATCCGCCCGCGGGCGCGGTGAAGACCGATACGCTGAGCCGGGTGACGATCATCTACGATTTCTGATCAGCGCGCCGATTAACCCTTGCGCGCGAACCAGATCATGTGACGCGGACCCTTGTTGTTCGGGCGGGCGCGGACCTCGCGCGCCTCGACGTCGAAACCAGCATCCTTCAGCCGTCGGGTAAACCTGTGGTCAGGTGCGGCCGACCAGATCGCGAGCACGCCGCCGGGGGCCAGCGCATCGCGCGCCTTGCCGAGACCCGTGCGCGAATAGAGCCGGTTGTTCGCATCGCGCACGATCCCGTCCGGGCCATTGTCGACGTCGAGCAGGATCGCGTCATATTTCTCGCAGGTCCCGTCATTGGCATCGTCGATCAGCGCGGAAACGTCGCACAGGCGGATATCGCCGCGCGGATCGTCCAGACTGCCTTCGGTTAGATGCGCGAGCGGCCCCTTCGCCCAGTCGAGAATCTCGGGCACGATCTCCGCGACGCGAACGACGCCGCCTTCCGGCAATTTCGACAGCGCGGCGCGATAGGTGAAGCCCATGCCGTAGCCGCCGATCAGAACGCGCGGGCGCGGCGCATCGATTTCGGCGAGGGTGAGCACGGCAAGCTGTTCCTCGGAGTACTGCATCCGGGTGCCCATGAGCTCGCCGCGCCCGAGCATGATGATGAAGTCGCGCCCGTGGCTGACGAGGTTCAGTTCTTCCTCTCCGCCCGGAATGGCGGCTGATGCGATGGTCTTGCGTTCGAGCATGTTCCTACCGTTCAAAAGCGAAAGGGCCGCCCGGCCTTGCGGCGGGCGGCCCTTCCTTCATGTATCGCCTGTGCGATCAGTCCTTCAGGAAGTCGGGCATCGCGGCCGGGGCGTTGTCGCCCCCATTGCCGCCGTCATCGCGATTGCCGCCGCGCGGGCCGCGTCCGCGACCGCCGCGACGATCACCGCCGCGATCACCGCCGCGTCCGCCGCGATCGCCACCACGGCCACCCTTGTCGCCGCGCGGTTCACGCGGCGGGCGGGTGTCTTCCAGCTCTTCGCCGGTTTCCTGGTCGACGACGCGCATCGACAGGCGGACCTTGCCGCGCTGGTCGATCTCGAGCACCTTGACCTTCACTTCCTGGCCTTCGGACACGACATCGGTCGGCTTTTCCACGCGCTCGTTCTTCATTTCGGAAACGTGGACGAGACCGTCCTTGCCGCCCATGAAGTTCACGAACGCACCGAAATCGACGATGTTGACGACCTTGCCGGTGTAGACCTTGCCCACTTCCGGCTCTTCGACAATGCCGAGGATCCAGTTCTTGGCTGCCTCGATCTCGTCGAGATTGCTGGATGAGATCTTGATCACGCCTTCGTCGTCGATGTCGACCTTGGCTCCGG
>JGI12210J13797_11145121_pt1 | contig 21801 bp, 17 predicted proteins | sample ElkSlonscriptome_3_FD_13797 | JGI IMG/M metagenome (IMG submission 13797)
ATAATTTGGATAATTGCTGTGTATCAACAATGTGAAATGTATGTCACTACATTAACCCAATTGTTGCGTGTTGTAAAGCTGCGTTAAGCAATGTCCCCCCATCGATAGACAAAAACTCATCCTGAAGTAGTCGGATTTCTCTCCTGCGATCGCCACTCCTTCTCGTTACAGTGTTAAAGGAGAGGTTTGTAACAGTTCTTGGTGTGTCTCGACACTAAATTTTAGAAGAGTCAGGGCTCAGAACTTCAAATCGTCTCACTGATACGAAAATTCGTTCTAACGGAGAAAAGTTTAATGCTATCTTTAGCCACACTGGCACTGTTTGTGCTCGGAGTCATTTCAATTCTGATGCAGTTTGGAAGTATGTAAACTGCAGCAGGATCGAGAAAAGGGTTGAAAACGACTCAATGATTCACTTAGATAGAACTTTTGAAAAAGCGAAATTGGGTGCAGCTAACACATACACCGTAGAAGGAAGACCTGCTGTCCGGCTTTGCATCGCTTCGTAATAGCTTCGAAAGTTTTCGTTTGGCTGGGCAATCCCTAAAAACACCATGTCAGCTTGACTAGATGATTCCTGTAAAACTTGTTGAAACGATCGCCCGTTAGCAACTAAGACATGGGCTTCAGCATCGATTCGAAGAGAAATCAACTGATGACTTAGATTTTCGCGTGCGGCTTTTGCGGCCTCCTCATTTTCTACCATGAGCTTGAGGTGGATTCGCGCTGATCGCCACTGAATAGAATCGCGCAAAAGGTCAGCCAGAATTAACATCAGCCCTCCATTCAGATTTAGACCGCCCCACCATACGTCTATCTGCCGAGGCGTAGGACGGCTTCGCTCTTTATTCTCCCGGAAGATGACGACATTGCGTTCTGAATCATGCAGATTTGAAATGAACTGACAGTAGCGATCGCGATTTTCGGGCTTTTCATTGTCTCCTACCAAAATTGTGTCAGGGACGAGAGAACCCAACCCATAAATTTCTACCAGTCGCTGGGCTCCTTCAAACGGATGGGGTGCTGTGAGTACCCTCACTAATGCTTGTATTCCCCGTTCTCTCAGGTAGTTGTTGATGCTCTCTTCCATGTCTTCTTGTTGAATGACACTGCGAGAACCGCTAGGCAAAATACTCGTGACGGTGAACAAACCACGATTGTGGTTAAACGAATTAGCAAGTTCGATCAGTCCCCACCGCCGCATCGGAGCCCCAGACAAGACCAACATGTTGGGACGCCAATTTTTTACGTCGGAGCGATGTTCAATCTGAAATAGACTGGTTCGCAGCAACATCATCCACAAGCCGCGACGGGCATCTCCCCAGGTACTTTTCAGCTCTCGCTGCTGAATCCAAAGAAAAATTAACCCCACGATGATTCCTGCAACGACTGTCGCAATCGGGTTGATCAGAATCATGACTGCCAAACAGCCGATCGCCCCTAAAGCCGAGAGTGACCAGTGAACCTGAAACAAAGGTCGAAACGAAGGACTGTTCAAAAACCCTTCGAGGCCAGCTGAAACATTCAAGACGAGATAGGTGGAGAGGAAAAACATCGTCAGCACAGGCGCGATCAAATTCAAATCGCCGACTACAACGGCCAAGATAACAACCCCCAGCGTCACAGCTGTTCCAATTCGAGGTTCGTCGTCAGGCCCACTCCCCTTTCCCAAAAAGCTCATCCAGCGAGGTAACACTCCATCTCTTGCCAACGCTTGCAAAATTCGAGGTGCGCCTAAAATGCTGCCTAGAGCACTAGAAAGAGTCGCACCCCAAACCCCCAGCAAAATTGCAGGCCCCCAAAACGCAATCCGCTGCATGATCAGCGGATCGCTTGTTAGCGTAGCCGCATCAGCACGAGTCGCGAGGAAGAAAGGCAGGATCATATAGATGAGATATCCGGTGCCCACTGCAGCAAGAGTACCCTTGGGAATCGCACGTACAGGATCTTTCAGATCTCCTGACATATTCACCCCAGCCATGATTCCAGTGACGGCAGGAAAGAAGACCGCGAATACTCCCCAAAAAGGTTCTCCTCCAGAGGTGCCCCACATCTCAACTTGAGTTTCTTCAAGCGGAGAGCCAAACGCCAAGGAAACAAGGGAAAGGACAATCGCTGCCATGATGAAATATTGGGCTCGAATCGCAATCTGAGCGGAAGTTAGGGCTAAAGCTGCAACCAGAATCGTGACAATCAGCGCCACGTAGGTAGGATTGAATCGGTCAAATGCGCTGACCACGCTTTCTGCAAAACCGATGGTATACAGAGCAACGGACAGAGCTTGCGCAAAATAGAGCGGAATTCCGACTGCTCCCCCTGTTTCGATGCCGAGGGAGCGACTAATCATGTAATACGCTCCTCCTATTCGTACTACCCGATCTGTGGCGATCGCACAGATAGAAAGAGCTGTAATAAGGGTAATGCTGACAGAGAGAGTGACAATAATAAACGAGCCTAGCAATCCCACATTACCGACCACCCATCCAAAGCGGAGGTACATGATGACCCCCAAAATGGTGAGAATCGAGGGTGTAAACACTCCGCCAAATGTTCCTAGCCCTGAAGCTTCGGTCTCTGCCGCTGGGACAGTTTGAATGGAATCAGGCTTGGATGAAGAAGGAGGCATAAATCCGAAAACTCATAAAGCGCAACCGCTATCATGTGCGATCGCTTTCTTCTAAAACTACCCTCTCAAGTCATACTTTTGAGAAATATATCAATATCCGTAAGGACAAACATGAGCATGTCTTTACGGATATTCAGAAATTAATAAAAACTCGGGATGGCAAAAACTGTATTTATCGCCGCGAAAAGGCCATCACAATCCGCAAGACATACCAGAACAGCAAGGCCACCGAGGCAAAGAGTTCCAGAGATGCGGCGACATAATGTTTTGAAGAATAATGGTGCATGATTTTGGATGTGTCATACAGAATAGCGGCAGAAGCAAACACCACCATCACCACAGAAAAAATCAGCCCCAACGTAAATCCAAAGATCGCACTACAGATAATCAAGCCTAAGGCGACGAATCCACCAATCTTCAGAATTCCGCCCAAGAAGGTAAAGTCTGTTTTGGTGGTTAGAGCGACTGCTGTCAGTCCAACAAACATGAGAAGCGTCAAAATCGCTGCTGTGGGAATAACAGTTGGGTCAGAATAAGAAGCTGCGATATAAAGCAGCGGGGCAAAAATAAGCGCTTGTGCCACAACATAAATACCCAGCCCCGTATATTGTGTCTGCACAGAGTCGGCTTTTGCCGCGAGACTGCGAGAAAACCAGCCCAGCAGCGAGAAACCACCCAAAATTGCTAGCCACATAAAGCGACTGCCGCTGACAAACATCGTAATAGCTTCTGCGATACCTGTCTGAAATAGCAAAAACTCTACAACGACAAATGCACCGATCGCACCCGCAAGATGCATATAAGTTTTGCGAATAAATTCGGCGCGCTCACTCGGACGAGCCTGGGCTACCGTAAGCATGAAGTGTCTCCTTTAGAACCATTGAGGGAATTTTAGCGAAGCCAGTATATCGTTAGATGCACTACATTGCATGATTCACCGCCTCGTCTCTCCATTTCGCAAACGACATGCAGAATTAAAAAAGTTTTCAGCTTAGCGGCTATGAAAAGAGTGCAGATCCCTATCGTAACGAGAATGGCGATCGCCCGACCGCATATCGACATCAATTTTCAGTTTGGCAAGTAAGGACGAGTGAGCCATTAAAATCGCTAATTGGTAAAATTTAGTGAGATGGATTGGACAAATTTCCGGCTGCAATTCTGGAGTGTTTCTAATTCGAGTTAGAATTCCTGTGGTGTAAGAACAGTAAAAAAAGATGGTTGAGCGTCCTATTACAAAGTCTGAACGTGCCCAGAGGTCTGAGGAGGATTCTCAACGTTCTGAAAATCGTCAAGAGAAAAGCAGAGATAAGGGCAAGCGTGGCGGTCGAGGAAAAAGACGAGACGAGGAAGAACGGAAGCCCGCTGTTCCTCCGGCTCTGATGCGCGGGCCCAGGCCGTCTCAGGCTAAACCCGTGATAGAAGAACCCCCTGCTGAAGAAACGGCAGAAGAATCTACTAGCGAAACTGCAGCAGAAGAAAGCACAGAGTCAGCGACGCCTGAAACATCTGGCGAATCAACACAGCCTGATGCTGCTGATGAATCTAGCGATTCTGAAGATAAATCTTCTACTTAGGGAATTGCTGGAAACAAAACTACTAGGCAACGGTGAGTTATGCTTCGCGGCGTTGCCTAGTCCCGAATGATTTAGACGATTTAGGGAAGTTGACGATGCCTGAGGTGGTACATCAACAATCGGACTGAACGAGTTAGCATCTCTATGGATTTGGAATCACACAACGTTTTGCGGTGAAGTCGAGCGAGATAGTACCTCAATCGGCAATCTTCTCTTTCTACTCGGGTCATTACTGTCTTTCCCCCCAGACGTCACACTTGTCAATCAAGCACGGGTACACAGGATAGCCATCCGTGATGTAGAGAAAGCACTCTCAGCTCGGATATCGTGCCACAGCTGCTTAAAGGTTTCGAGGGAGCGATCGCCAACGACAAACTTCAAGATACCCGCCGCTTTCCTGTTGACGACAGTTCACAGCCAAGTTTTTTTGGAGCCGACAAAGGTTTGCAGCTCATCGATTTGAGCCGTTTTAGGGATTTCGTAGTTCTGCTCCTCTATCGCCGATTTGAACTCTTGAACCCAGTGAATAATGCTGGTGTGGGATAGGTCAGTGACGCGTTCTATGGCTCAAAATCCCATGCCGTTGAGATACATTTTGACGCAGAGGGCTTTCACCTCAGGAAGATACGACTGGGGGTGAGGATCTTCTCGAAACTGACGGTGACAGTCTCGGCATAGATCGTTTTGTTTCCCGTTGCGACGACCATTCTTAACGACGTAACGGCGGTGGCAGTGTGGACAATCCAATAAGCTCAAGGCGTATCGTCATTTCCCATTATGCGACGCCGAGGATTTTGCTTCATCGCAGCAGCGACCTGAAGTCCGTCAACGTCAGGCATCACCAGATCGAGCAGCAGTAAATCAGGTCGAGCATACTGCAATCGTTTCAACGCTTGTTGTCCGCTATAGTGCTACGCGCTGATATAAAACCAATAGTTGATGGAGAAGCCGCGCACCGCGCGGCTTCTCCATCAATATCTGTCCTAACCTATCTGCGCATGGCTATAGAAGCAAACGTCAGCCGATAGCTCGACTGAGCCAACATATTCTGCAACACCTTTAGATTGATAATGACATCGTCAACAAGCAACACAAGAGAATCAGATGGTGGCGGTGTAGATTGCGATGGATTGGAAAGTTCAGAACTCACGGCCAGATCTCCTGACCCTAGTTCGTGCAAGATGAGCTGCACTCTAGAGACTCTAAAGAACAGAGCATGATCCTTAAAGCAGTAACATTGCGGATCACGATTAAAAAAGGCAACGAAGCGACTGGGCTGGCTGAACAGGATGATTCACCGTTTTTTGCTAAATGCCTGCCGATTAGTGGAGTAAAAAAGTGCATCAGTGGCGATCGCCCAGAGCTATGAGTAAAGGAACCGCCCCAATAGCCAGACAGTATGTGGTGTTGCTCCCATTTATCACTCGTCCACTCCCGTCGGCTCTGTTCAGCAGCTCTGTTCATCCGTTCTTTGTGCTTCTATGTCCTCTATTCAACGCTCCAAACACAACAGATCGCCAGATCGTCCTGCGCCCCCTGCGTCTTGGCCTACACTACAGACAGAAGAACAAACGACGCCGATAAAACGGTCTCGATGGGAGAGGGGAAGACGAGTGGGTGATCGTACAACCGGATCTGCATCCCGCTATTGGCAACTGATGCGGCTGATGGCGAGTGGGCATATGCAAAGGGTCGATCGCCCTGAAGCAAAAGCCTTTTTTGAGTACCGCATTTATCCGGCTCAGGCTGAAGTCCAGCCCTCTAATGAAGAGAGTTTAACGTTGTCAGATCAGGCGATTCAGAAGCAAGCTTGGTCTGTCGTACAAGACCCTAACGATGGCGATCGCACAGTGGCACTCAGCAGCCTAAGGTGTTTCGTTTCCTATGGCGTGGTGCAGGTCTGTCGTCAACTCGTAGCGCAGTTTGGCGCTGAACACGGATTTGCTCTAGAAGATTTACTGCCCTATGTATTGGATGACCACGGCGAACCCCTACATCCCGACAAGCTAGAGCAGCACTACCTCGCCCTATCAATTCAGATTCTGCAGTCGTTTGACCCCAACAGAGCCAGCCTTAGCACTTGGGTCAGTCGGCGAGTCAAGCGTCATCCCGAACTCAATCGTTTTCTGCTCCAACAAGGGGTGTACCTAGTGAGCGATTGGGCCATTCTCAACGACACGAACTCGGCTCAGCTTCAGCGAATTTTAACCGAGTTTCACGGCCTGTCGCAGCATGAGATTATCCAAAGTTTGAGCTTGCTCCAGAACTATCACAACGTCTATCGGCGCGATCGCCTCCAGCAGGTCGCAGAGAGACAAGTCGGTCGAAGTGGAGCCTGTCTGCCTCCAACAACAGAGCAGCTTCAGCGCATAGCCGATGCCAATCACTCCACAATTATTCAGACTCCTGAACAAGTGCTCTATGACTTACGAAACTTGGCGGCGCTGCTGCGACAATATCGAATTCACGTGCGGGGAGGAAGCTTGCCAACTGAATCGCTCGACCAGCCGGAATCGCCGGCTCTATCGGTCAGCCATTCTGAGTCAGAGAGCGAGAGTACTTCCAACGAATTTTTGACTCAGTTTCGACAGCAATTTGTCGAAAGCCTAGATGAAGCGATCGCAGAGGTCGTGAGCGATCGCCTGAAGGTATTGACCCGTCGTAAGAAGGGAGACCCCGACGGGTTTTTGAAAGGACTGCATCTGTTTCACTGTGACGGCATGTCAATGGCTGAGGTTGCCGACGTTCTTGAGCTCAAAGCTCAATATCAGGTGACTCGCCTGCTCAAACTCAAAGACTTTCGAGCCGATGTCCGACACGGCGCACTGGTGCGATTGGGCGATCGCCTCCGGATGCTGGCCGCCACCTTTGCCAGCCCCGACCAAGTTCACCAAGCTGATGCTCAGATCGAAGCCGCCTTGAGCGACCAAGTCGATGCCTTGATGACCACCGCAGAAGCGGAAGCGAGTAGCTCTCGCCCCTGTCCGATGACAAACCTTTTTGCCCAGCGACTCTGTCGCCACCTACAGACCCGGAGTAAAGAGTCATGATGAGTTCTATTTCTTCCCCTAATCCTTTTGAAGCGTTTGAGTCAGATGATGATTTGCACTGGGATGCGCTACCTGTAGACAGTGTGGAGCTTTCAGCAGAGCAATTGACTCTAGCGGCTCAGGTTGCTCAAGCGGTGACAGCGAACGAGGGCGATCGCCAGTGGCAAGCCTATCTGCTTGCTCTCGCCGTGTCAGGATTTGCATCTTGGCTGGGCGATCGCGCTCCCGAACTCGGCTCTAATCTAAGTTCTCGTCCCGATGAAGCGTTTCTTCTTCAGCACCTACGCTCTAGTCCTCACGCCGATGTCGTTACCCAGCTTCAGGTTGGAGACTTTCGCGTCTGCCTGTTAGCCATGGGGAGCTTGACCGACGAAGTCATCACCTTACCCAGTGCGGTGCTGCGCGATACAGACTCGGCGGCTCACTTCTATGTGCTGGTAGACGTGCTCGAAGAGCAGCAGCAGACCCGCATTCATGGCTACTTTCGTCATGACCAGTGGCAACAGTGGCAGGAAAATTCGGCAACTTCCCAATCTCCAGCGATTCACATTGATGATGAAGCAAAGCAGTGTACTGTTCCACTGGAGCATTTCACAACCGAGGGCGATCGCCTGCTCCTAGATCTGCGGGTTCTCTCGCCCAGCGCAATTCCCCTATCTACAGGAGTTGAACAGGAGACGGCTTCAAATGCTGCGTCAGATTCTTCTCCAGCAGCATCCAGCTTAGACAGTCTGCTCAAACAGCTTCAGACAGTAGCAGATCGGACGCTCAATGCAGCAAGCTGGATTCGGAATCAGCTTGATGAGGTCGCAGCAGATTTGTCGTGGTCGCTGATGCCGGAGTTAGTGCCTGTGACTACAGGGCTGAGGTCGGGGGCGATCGCCAACAACAACTTTGAGACACAGGGAGCCATCTCTGATGTGTTCCAGGATCTTCGATCGTCGGGTCTGGAGATGCCAACATCCGTGCAAGGAGCTTATCGCGACCTCCGCTGGGGCAAAGCAGCCATACGGCTCCACGCCCTCGTTTGGGATATTCCCAGTCCCGAACCTGAGTGGACGCTGCTGTTAGTGCTAAGTGCAATGCCCGACCACACCCTTCCCACTGGACTCACTCTCATTGTGCAAGACCAGGACGAGGTGCTGGCCGAGCGAGAAGTTGTAGAAGAGGATGAAGACGGTTCCGTCTATGCTCAAGTCATTGGCTTTCAACAAGAAATGTTTTGGGTCACTATCGATTTTGGAAATGGGGCGATCGCCACACTTCCTCCCTTCGCCTTCAATCCTCAACTTTAGCCAGACCATCACGAATATATCCCTATGGCTGCCCCAGAAGAGAGAGACTGAGCTGACTGATTCAGACAAGCTCACACAGCCCCCAGACCTGCTAATCAGACCTGTAATCAAACCTATTAAACTGGTTGAACTTTTAAGCCACTCGCTCAAGACATTGCTGTTAAATTTTGCTATTGCTGCCGAACTCCCGTCTCTGAAGCCCTATGTCTCCTACGTCTGCCCCCACCGTTCGATTGAAAGTCCAGCAGGTTGAACAAACCTGTTTGTTTGAGCTGAGCTGGGGAGATGGGATGCAAATCACGACTCAGGTTCCCGCCCCAGAACAGGTTTATCGCTGCTATACCAGTTGGCAAAAAGCTTATTTGGGCTTCTATAAAACGGCGTCACTGCCTCTTTCAATCCCGATTCAATCCACTACATCTTCTCCGTCAGAAGCCGAATTGCGGGGTCGAGTCGTCAGCAGCGGCAAAGCTCAAACGAACCCTCAAACCCGCCATAGCAAACTAATTCAAGCGGAAGCGCTGCTGCTTTACGAGTTTCAAACTTGGCTCCGTAGCGCTCAGCTCTACGACATTCGCGCCACGCTGGCATCAATCGGTCAGTCTCACACCCCTCAGGCTGGACAATCTGCCCCGGCTCTCACCATATTTCTCAGCTGTACGCCCCTAGAACTCGCTCGGTTGCCTTGGGAAAACTGGGAAATCGGCACAGAATTTGCTGCAGCTCAGACAAAGATTGTGCGATCGCCCACCAACATCCGAAAACCCTCACACTCCCATCGAGGCGATCGCCGCCGACCTCGGGTGCTGGCAATTTTGGGAGACGACACAGGACTGAGTTTTCAGGGCGATCGGGATGCAGTACGATCGCTAGGCCGCATTGCAGAGGTGCAGTTTGCAGGTTGGCAGCCCGGACAGACCGCAACCGAAGTCAAAGACGCCATCTGTGCGGCTCTGACCGACGCTGTCGGCTGGGATGTTCTATTTTTTGCCGGACACAGCAACGAGACACAAATGACCGGAGGAGAATTGGCGATCGCCCCTGGCACCTCCATCAGTCTCAGAGATTTGAGTCCCTTTTTGAAAATGGCTCAAAACCAGGGTCTTCAGTTCGCTTTGTTCAATTCATGTAGCGGCTTAAATATCGCGGAATCATTGATCGACATGGGATTTAGTCAGGTTGCCGTAATGCGCGAGCCTGTCCACAATCGGGTTGCTCAAGAATTTCTCGTTCAGTTCTTTCAGGTTCTAGCTGCCCACGAAGATGTACAAACCGCGATCCGTTTAGCGAGCCAGTTTCTCAAAACTGAAAAGTCTTTCGATTTTCCTTCAGCTCACTTGGTTCCTTCTGTATTTTGCCATCCAGGAGCGCCCCTGTTTCGCATCCCTCCGGCTGGCTGGCAACAAGCCTTACGACGAGCTATGCCCAACCGATATGAGGCGATCGCCCTTGCCAGTTGTTTTGCTTTGGCCTGGCTAACACCCGTACAAGATTGGATGCTGAATCAGCGGATTGGGCTTCAGGCACGTTATCGAGACATGACTCACCAACTTCCTGCCGAGGCTTCCCCCCCAGTTGCGTTGGTGCAAATCGATCAAGATTCGATTGACCGATCAGCCAACATTGAAGGCTTTGACGGCATCGATGGCATTAACATCAATCCGATGGATCGTCGCTATCTAGCTGTAGTTCTAGATGCCATGGTAAAGCAGGATGCTCACATCATTGGCATCGACTATCTCCTCGATACAAGACAGATTGAGAATGACAAAATTCTTGCCGAGTCAGTACAAGCAGCAGTCAGCAAAGACAAATGGGTTATCTTTGCAGCGTTGCACCGAGCTGGAGTCCTTGAACAAACGCAAATTACACATCCTGCCTGGAGTCTAGAAGGAAGCATTCATGCTTATCCTCACATCTTGACCTTGATTAATCCGGGTGAAACCTGCCATCAGCATTGTCCTATGGGCTATTTGTTATCGCTCATCCACATGTTGGAAAAGCGATCGCCCGATGTTGCTCCATCTCCTGCGGCTCAGCTCGCTCGCTTCTCTTCAGAGCAAGCAGTTCAGACTTCGCTTGAATCTACACCCGAACTGCTTAACGGGTTGCTGTTAGATCAGGTGGAACAGGCTAGTCAGAGCGATGGTGATTTGGCAGATCTTCATCGCCTTCGCTACCACCCCATCAGTCTTTGGGCTGCGAACAAACTGCGCCGCTTTTGGCTCCTATCTGTGATGGACTACTCCATCCCTCCGTCTCAGGTCTATGTTCGAATTCCAGCATGGACACTGCTTGAGCCTAATGCCGATGATACTCCCGACGCGGTGCGTACCCTCGATTTATCTAATCAGGTGGTGATTTTAGGCCCTAACTATCCCCAGGCCAGCATTGAAGGAGAAAACGAATCCGATCGATTCGATCCCCCGGCGGGCTATACATACTGGTTGAGTCGAGGCGACAATTCTGATATCGAAGGACTTGCTCCTTCTGAACCACACAACTATATCACTGGAGCAGAATTTCATGCCTACAACAGCCATCATTTACTGACTCAGCATCGCGTAGTTTCAATTCCCGCATTTTGGGTTGTGGGTGTTGCAGCCTTTGCCAGCAAGGGCATCGCTTTTGCCCTCCGTCGCTGGAATCCGGCGATCGCCCCCTCAGTACAATCCAACACCAATCACAGTTTAGGAGCACGCATCTTGTCGCCCCTGATGCTCGTTTTACCTCAGGTTGTTCGCCGTTCTGCCCCGAAGCAACGACAGATATTGATTGCCGGAACGACATCTCTCGTTCTTGCAGGCTATGGCATGGCTGCGCTACAACTGTACATTTCAGCTCAAATCATCTTGCCGTGGGCGCTACCGTCTATTGTGGTCTTGGCATACATTTTACCTGCCATTAGGAGTCAGAAGTCATGAAAGGTTCGGTGTTCTTTCTTATCAAGGGGGCAGTCCGTCCCCCGTGACTGCATCTGCATGTGCAGTATCATCCTCGAAACATGCAATTGTTGCCCTATACATTGCTCAATGTCCTGAAATCGTACACATTCAGCTTGTACACTTCTGGTGAGATTTCTATGCGACCTGCTTCCCCCAAGCCTCTTTTCAATTCGTGCGTTCGAAAAACCTCTGCCGCTGGTGCGTTTGTTGTTCTATCTCTCTCATCGTTTGCGTTTGGAATCGGCATTGCCCAAGCTCAGTTGGGCACAGATGATTCGTTGCCACTGCCTCCCGGTAGCGGTTCCCAAGCGTTTCGCCCAATTGAGACTCTAGATGATTTTCTGAACCTAGGCACACTGGGAGATTCACCCCCGCCACCCCCAGGCGGAACCCGAGGCAATATCTGCGCGATCAGTCCTGGAGCATTTGCGACTGATTTAATCTGGAGCGATCGCCCAGTTTTTGTTTGGTATGGCCGCGCCGACGAACTGTACGTGCAAGAGTACCAGCCCTTCGAAAATACGAATGATGATCAGCGACTCTGGACCCTTGATCTAACCCCGTTCAATAGTTCCGCCTACGGACTCACGTACATGCTTCCCTATGAAGGTGAGCCGTTAACCTCTGGGGTTCTCTACGAATGGGTGCTGGCTGACACAGACGAGGAAGGACTCTATGTAGATGAAAATTCCTATATCTTCGAAATCATTGATGGCGAACCCCGGATGGTGATCGATCAGGCTCTCGGCGAAATTTCATCGGGAGAACTCTCTCCTCAAGCCCTGGCTTGGGAGCAAGCAAAAGTGTTTTTTGAAGCCGACCTATTGTCAGATGCGATTGAGGTTTTGTACGAGCGTGACTTGCTGAGCGCAGCCTTTGTCGCGGATGCCTGTGGGCTAACTCCTGAAACCGAGTGAAAACTGGAGCGATCGCACCTTCTTCCCGTTTGGAAGAGAGAGTTTTGCTGAGGTATAAAGAAATGTACTCCTCTCGACTAAGCTTGGGGCGATCGCTCTTCTGTCATTTGATGCTGCAATCGAGAGGTCAGCTCTCGCAAAATCAAATTCTGCTCACGGCTCAGTTCTTCCAGCCGCACAAACATGGCAATGACTTCAGCTTCTTGAGGTGCGGCTGAATCGTGCTCCGGCGTGATGGGTTGAATGTGGGTCTCTGGGGAGTGTCTGCGAAACAGCACCGCGCTTGAAGGCTTAATGATTGACACTATCTTTCGAATCACAAACATGCCAAAAATCAGCGGCAATTGCAGAATCTTTGCCCAAAGATCTTGAGTAAGCTGAAGCAACGTCTGCAACAGACTCCATAGCAAGAAAATGATGACCAACACCCCAAATGCCGCCAAAAGAGGATGATAGGCCATCCAGCCAATCACAGGATGCATGTCTAGCCAGGATTGAAGTTGACGGGCGATCGCCTCTACTATTTGGTCAACTAAACTCTGCCCCATTCCTCCAACCTGATCGACGCTCTGATCCAATAGCGTACTTGCTCCATTCAACGTGGACGAAATTGAGTTTGCAACCTGAGTTTTTACTGTCGAAACAGTGTTGAACATGCTCTCCGACACGGTCTGTGACACTGAAGACGGCCAATAGTCTGCCGCGCCATCTCCAGCGCTCCCGATATAGAGATCCATGCGGTACTGAAACGGGTCGTGCTGAATAGTCATGATTCTGAACGGAAAAAGTCGGAGCAAACTTACCTCAACGATACACCGACCATCGGACATGCCGCCAAACTACTTTTAGCCTCCACTCTTCGAGGAAGAGACGCTAATCCACATGGGGCATAGGATCTGACGCTGTCGCAATCCAAATCTAGTCTAATGAAGATCAAAATGAGTTTGTTAGGATAGCGTCGTCGATGGTCTCACACGCACCCTTTCCAACGGATTAGGTCATGGAATCAAAAACACCGCAGTTCGAGTCTTGCTCTTTGAACGGAAAATCATCTCACTTTGGGCAACTCATCTCTGCAATCGTTTTTGGGGCGATCGCCCTGCTCACGATCGGGGCATATGCCACCTCTCGCTACGGCTGGCCTATCTATTTAGAGCTGCTATCTCATTTCCAAGTACAGTACTTTGTTCTATCGCTCGTTCTTCTCGGAATATTGCTGTTCTTGCGGTGCAGACCCTTCGTCTATGGAGGGCTTTTTTTATGTGTAATGCTAGCCGTTCCTGTCTTGTCCTGGTATCCGTCTCCGCTGCAATGGGTGAGCGTCTCTGATGCTGCTCCTCAGATGCGATTGCTGGTGGCAAATGTCAATACTAAAAATCGAGAGTACGAAAAAGTACTTGATTTAGTGCGTGCTGAGCAACCTGATGTCGCAATTTTTGTTGAAGTCGATGACGAGTGGAAAGCTCAGCTCGATTCTTTGAGCGATCGCTTTCCTTATTCATCCGATCAGGATCACTCCTACAACCGAGGTATCTTGATCTATAGCCTTTCGTCTTTGAACAATACCGAGGCGAGATTTTTCGGCTCGGATGAAAACGCTTCTGTGATTACTCAGTTAAATATTGCAGAACAGCCTGTCACTTTGTTCGCGACCCATCCGCTTCCTCCCTTTAGGCTGAGCTACTTTCACTCTCGCAATCGCCAAATGAGCGAAATCAGCCAATATCTCGCCGAGGTCAAAAGTCCCATGATTCTCGCGGGCGACCTCAACGCTACGATGTGGTCGCCTTATTATCGACAGTGGATCAATCTCACAGGACTTCACAATGCTCGGGATGGCTTTGGCATCCTGCCAACTTGGCCTGCCCCTAGCACCTATCAGCCCTTTCCAAGCTGGTTAACTTGGCTATTCTGTATTCCCATCGACCACTTTCTGGTGAGCCGTGACATTGAGGTCATAGACATTCATACCGGAGCAAATACAGGCTCAGACCATAAGCCTCTGATTGTTGATCTCCGCGTCATGTCGTGATTTACTCAACGTTGAGCTTTTAATGGAGGTCGTGAGAGTTGAGGCGATCGCTCCAGCTCTCATGCCAAATGATCAAGTGATCGAAAATATCGATGGTATAGCAATGCGCAGATAGGTTAGAACATATATTGATGGAGGAGCCGCGCACCGCGCGGCTCCTCCATCAACTATTGGTTTTATATCAGCGCGTAGCACTATAAAACTTAGAAAGAAGGAACTTGTAGCGGTTCGCCAAACCACTCTTGAGATAGAGTATCAAGCTCGCCCGAAAAACGCTTATGGCGGATAAACACATTGACCCACTCCAGCATGTCGAGATCGCCCCGGCGTACCCCGATATAGCAAGGAGAATTTTTCATCACAAACTTATTCTCAAGGTCAGCATCGGGATTATCTTGAATCACCTTACCCGCAATCGTGTTGCCTGTTGCGATGAGATCGACCTGGCCTGCCAGCAGCGCGGAGACGGTGATGCTATTGTCTTCAAACCGCTTAATTTCAACTCCATCAGGCGCTTTTTCTGATAGTTCTAAATCTTCGAGTGCGCCCTGAGTTACCCCAACTGAGTAGCCAGACAAGTCCTCATAATCAGCAACTGAGGCGTCGGTCGTTCCGTAAACTCCGGAGAAAAAGGGAGCATAGGGAGTCGAGGAAAAGTAGATTGACTTGGCTCGTTCTGGGGTAGCGCCCAAACTCGAAATCACCATATCGGCTCGGTTCGTTTGCAAATAGGGAATTCGGTTGGTGCTAGTGACGGGCACAAGCTCCAAATCCACTTCTAGAGCTTCGGCCACTAACTTTGCGACTTCGATATCATAGCCTTGGGGTTCGCCATCGGTGCCGACCGAGCCAAACGGTGGAGAGTCTTGAGGAACGGCGATTTTCACTGATCCAGCATCGAGAATTGAGTTAAGCGTGCCGCCAACACCACTATTTCCTTCTGATGGCTCAGAAGTCGTGCTGCTAGAGACATCTCCTGCCACTTCCTGAGAGGTGACAGAACCATTAGAGCAAGAGACCACGCTGACTGTAAACAGGAAGCTAATCGCAACGACCGTCAGGGTTTTGAGCCAAGACGAGCGGACTCGAATCGCATGGGAGAAAAATTGGAAAAGACGATGCATCATAAGAACATGTAGATTCAGTAGTTTGATTTTGAAAAAGTTTGATTTTGAAAAGGGTTGTGTGAATGAGAGCAAACAATTTTGTACGGTTGTCTGAAATTTCTAGCCTCTAAATATCAGCCAGCATAGGAAAACTGCTTTTCTAGCCGCTTACTCCAGAGAGAGAGAGGAAAGCATAGACAGAAGTAGATTAAAGCCGCCAGAGAGTAAACCAGAAACGGCTGAAACGTAACATTGCTAATAGATGAGGCCGCACGGGTCAGTTCGATAAAGCCGATGACAGACGCGAGTGACGTTCCCTTCACCACCTGCACTGCAAAGCCCACCGTTGGCGGAATGGACATGCGAACGGCCTGAGGCAGAACAACTTTCTGAAGCTGTTTGAAATAGCTCAGTCCTAGTGCCCGCGATGCGTCCCACTGTCCGCTAGGAACGGCTTCTACAGACCCCCGCCAGATGTCAGCTAGAAAAGCGCTGCTGTAAGTAGTGAGGGCGATCGCCGCAGCCACCCACGCAGACAAATTGAGACCCAACAAGATCGACAGCCCAAAAAACACCAGGAAGAGCTGCATGAGCAAAGGGGTTGCCTCAAAAAACTCAATATAGATGAGGCTAATCGACTTGATGATTGGGTTGGGCGAAATTCGCATCACCATAACAATGAAGCCCACTATTCCCCCACCAACAAAGGCGATCGCCGATAAAGCAATAGTCCATTTTGTGGCAATGAGCAGATTAATAATGATTTGAGAAAGCGTGAATTCTTGCATAGGTTTATGAGTTTTCCGTGCGGAAAGAGGGCTGTAGCGAATCGAAAGTCTGATCTGAGCAACGTAGGCATTAATTAATATATTGGGTGAACGCAAAAAAACGTTTTTGAATCAGAATAGCGATCGCCTTAATAAACCAGACAATGCCGACATAAATCAGCGAAATTGCTAGATAAATCTCAAAACTACGAAAGGTACGTGATTGCAAATAGTTGCCGACAAACGTTAACTCTTCTGCTGAAATTTGAGAAACTACACTGCTAAACAGAACGGCAATTACAACTTGGCTCACCAGAGCCGGATAAATATTTCCAAGAGCTGGAATAATTACAATATGGCGAAAAATTTGCAGTTGTTTAAAGCCCAGAGCCATTCCTGCTTCAACTTGTCCCTTGTTGATACCTTCAATACCCGCCCGCACAATCTCTGTCGAGTAAGCTCCAAAATTGACTGCTAGAGCTAACACGGCTGCTTGCCAAGATGACATGCTAATCCCGATACTAGGCAATCCAAAAAAGAAGAAAAAAAGCTGAATTAGAAATGGAGTATTTCTAAAAAACTCGACATAGGCGACCGCAATACCGTTGGCGATCGCGTTGCCCGAAGTCCGACCCAAGGCACCTAAAATACCGAGGATGAGTCCGAAGGCGATCGCGCTCAGAGTAATCTGTAATGTCAGCAATATACCTTGTATAAACAAACCGATATTGCCCCACACTACTGAAAATTGGGGGGTATATTCCATGGATATTCTGCTATTGCAGCCTATGCTTACGCTTAGTGGTCAATATGAATAAGATCCCGACGGAATTCTGTAGCTTTTGATACGTCTTCCCTCTTGAAGTAACGGCTTGGTAAGTAAACACTCGTCATAGAGAGTATCCCAAATGCTAGGCATTGTTACAGACAAAGTTATAAGCAAAATGTCATAAGCAAAACCGTCATTGCAAAACCGGGATGCTGCCGTTTGAAAAGCGGCGATCGCTCCTTCTATTAATAAAACAATGATGTAATTAAGGTAGAAAAAGCACTGCTTATTACGGTAAACGCATAAGTCAAACACTGATGATGCACTCTCGATTTAGAGTTGCGGAATTGGGCGATCGCCACTCCATGCCTAACTTCGTGCGATGATATCAGACGAATACCCTCTGTTGATGGATAAGGCTTAATTCTGATGTTCTCGCTTTTGTCTGCACTGATCTTGGCTCAAGCCACACCGGAAGAATCTCCTCCACAGCCTCAAGAAATTGTGCGTCTTCAGCAGGTGGAGCCACTGCCAGGGCAGTTGGACACGGTTCCAGTCTTCAACAGCAACAGTCCTGAGCTGGTAGAAAGTGAAGGCATCCTTCTCTCTACATTTCCGACCGAGGGCATGGCAAACCCCTCAGCCCATCTCAACTTTGGCTTCGATGGGCGGTTCGACGTATTTGCCCACCATGTTTATCGCGCCTCCTCTGAAGACGATTTGCGCAGTCTGTATTTAGGGGTGATGCTCTACAATCCGGGCGATCGCCCCGTCACCGTCGATATTTTGCAAGCAGCCAGCTATCTGAGTCAGCCCGACGCCCCGTTTGTCACCCTGCCCGATTGGATCGAAAATCTTGAAGGTCGCATTTATTCAGGGCCAGGAAGCCGAGTCATGAGCGACACTTTGCGAGGTCAACGCCAAGAGCAGTTTCCAGCTCAAATCGAAATTCCTCCTGGGGAATACCAGATGCTGCTGAATTTGCCGATTCCGATCGCAGAACTGGAGCCGCCGATTAACGGGCGATCGACCTTGATGCGTTTGCGCAGTCGAAGTACGGGCGATCGCGACGTTATCTATGCCGCAAGTTTGGCTCTTTATGCTCCCCTTGACGAAAACGGGCAAGAGCGTCCTCCAACCCTAGAAGAATGGCAAGAGCTTCTGGAAACAGGCGATCTCTCCACTCCGCGCGATCGCCCGCCGACCCCACTCGACCAGTCGGGCGGGCAGATTATCTACGGACGAGTTGCTGGAGTATCGCAAGGCTCGTCTTGGCAGGCACAACTGACGGATTCAGGGAGTTCTTACCTCTCCATTCCTGTTGATGCGCCAATTTCCTTCGGCTTAAGCACCTTAGTTGCAGGGCGACTGGGCACAGAGCAGGTGCAATCCGCTCCGATGCTCGTGCGATATCCCGACACGGCCTATCAGGCTCACGGCAATTATGGTGTGCATTACTCATTACGGATGCTGCTGTTCAATCCATCAAGCGACTCTAATGGGATGGAAAGTGGGGCGATCGCCATTTCCCTCGAAACGCCCATTAAAGAAGACGAACTCAGCGAGGAAGGTCTGAGGTTTTTCGAACCGTTGCCCAATCAGGTCTTTTTCAGAGGGACTGTACGCGTACGCTATACAGATGAGCAAGGCTTACCTCGAACTCGCTATGTCCATTTGGTGCAGCGACGGGGACAGCGGGGCACTCCCCTTGCAACAGTTCAAGTGCCTCGGCTCGGCACGAGTCTGGTCGAAGTAGACTTTCTCTATCCTCCCGACTCTACTCCGCCTCAAGTGCTGACGATTAGTCCCGTAGAATAGTCTCCTGTTTAAGTTCTGACTATCCTCCAGCTACCCGATTCACCACGGACTTCCTACGATCGTGAAGCCTGACCAAATATAAGGATGCCTCAAATCTAGTTCATCAAGCCCCATCCGCTGAGGACTTTCGTGCAGATCCAACCGCACCTGTCCGGTGCGAGTGTCAAACAACTGCCCTTCTTCATCTACAGTTAATTCCCCAAAAAGCAAGGCAAGCTGTGTTTGCCGCAGGGCTTCGGCTTTAATCGCAGGTGAACCTTCTCGCAATTGATGATAAAACTCATCCATGACGACCATTGTGCCAACATCATCAACCGTCCAAAGGGTTGCTAATACCGATCGCACAGAGGCCTGAGCGGCAAATCCAGCAAACCCAAGTTCAGCTTCTCGATTTCCTAGGGCTGTCTCGCAAGCGCTTAATACCATGAGGTTAACAATGGCACTGCTGAGTCCTAATTCCCGCACCTGATCAAGCTGCAATGATTCTTGCCAAAACTGAATAAAAGACTGGTCTGGCTGTCCTGGCTTGAATGCAGCATGAGTCGCTAAATGCAGGATGCCAAAAGGACGCTGTTGTTGAATTTCAGTGAGATTTTCAATCGTAACGGCTTCGTTTTGAAGCAATTCATCATCCCAGCCAGCTTGCCCAATTCTCTGCAACTCTAGCGGCACTGCGGGCAACGGTCTAAGATTTCGGGATGCTGCCGTGAACGAAAAGTCGGAAATTCCCATCGCCAACACATCAGCGTCTCTGGGGTCAGAATAACGAGTATCTGTGAGGCTCATACTGGGCATCAGCCCCAGACTGTAATCGACGATGATGTAGTGTTCTGTATTGTGAAGAGCTGCGAGGGGCAAACTCCGTAAGCCTTCATCCAAAACGAAAACAAGATTTGTGATGCCCTCTGCTTCAATTGTAGGTTCGATTGGAGCCACCAACCACTGGTAAAACTGCCGGGCTTCGGGAAGGTAGCGTCCTAGAGGTGAGTTTTCTTCAAACAACATTCCATCGTCTAAGAATTCACTGACCGCACCCGCAACCTCGCCTCGCGTCAAGTCAGGAACGAGCGCTTGAATCGGCTCATCTCCATTGGCAAAGACCATAATTAGATGCAGGATGTCGCTCTCCTGTGTCGCATAACGAACAGAGATGGGCTGCGATCGCCGAGAAATTTCCAGATTCTGTGGCGTGAAGGTGGCATAGATAATGGCTGGACGGACGCCAGTTTCACTCTCAATGTTTTGGAGAATAGAGCGAATTTCGCTGAGAGAGCGAATCCGAGTTTCTGGCAAGTTCAAATGGTCTTCGAATTGCTCCGTAAAGTAAGCTTCGAGTTCGAACACTTGAGCATCCACGTTGACTTCATCAAGCGGCCCGTTTGCAGTAATGTGGACTGGAGTTTCCTCTCTTTCGCCTGCTTCTGGCACAGGCTGAGGCGTGGTAATGATGCGAATGTCGCCTGCGGCGGCGAACTGGTCGTAGGGGCCGAGAAATCCCTGAACTGGCGCAATTACGTTGCTGTCACCAGGAGTTCCAGTGGCGATCGCCCCAGCCACGCCATTGTCGCTCAAATCTAGCGCCCCCACGTTAAAAAACACCAGCCGTGCGCCGCCATCGTGGGTCAGGGTAATGTCGCCACCTTGAGTACCGCCAATGGCTGAAATGCTGACGTTGGAACCATCCAGTGCCGTAAAGGTATTGGTCGAGCGAAAGAACCGCTCGGTTATCGCGACGACATCGCCTCCCTGACCGTTATCGCTTTCAGCATTGATAAATCCCACCTGAATGTCGTCTTCAGGGTCAAGAAAAACGTCTCCCGCATCTCCGTCAACGGCACTGCTATTAATATCGCCCGTGGTGATGCTCAATCCTGCCTGAACGGTGATGTTGCCGCCGCCAGCATCTGCTGATGAGTTGAGGTTTCCAGTTCGAATCACACCCTCAGTTTCGTCACTGACGAGAAGAATATCTTCTCCAGCAAGGTTAATGTTTCGAGTGCGAATATTGCCTGAGGTCGCTTGGAGCTGTAGCCCTTCTGTTAGCTCTACATTCGCTGCGCGTCTTGCTAGACGATTGAGCCGAATATTGCCATTAGAACTAATCAGGCTTGTGTCATCGATGAGGATAAGGGGCGATCGCCATACCAAATTGCCGTCGCTAATGTTGACCTCGCCCGCAATTCTGACTCGTCGCGCACCCCGCTGATTGAGCCTGCCGCGAAGCTGCAAGCCATCTTGAACTCTGAGGATGCCCGTGTTGCGAATGCGCAGTTTTTCCGGGGGGGTAACGTCGCCAACCTGTTGTCTGAAATTAATGTTGCCCGTTCCGGCTCTAACGCGGAGATCCTCGCTGCCATCGCTGCCGTTGACTGTTCCTCGAAACCTGAGAATGCCGCCATCGGTTTGAATTAAGGCATCGTTGCCGAGCCGAGTTGTACCTAAGGTCAGATTGTTGCCGTTGGTGATGATGGGGTTGTTGAGGGCGATCGCACTTTCTCCTGGCTCTAGCCGGGTCGCCACGTTGAGGGAGATAGGATTAACAACCGTGATACCTCCCGTGTCGTCTGCGTCTCCGATAATGACCCGTGAAAACTCGCTGAGGGTATTAAGGTCAGCTTGGGAGAAATCGAGAGTGTCGGGACGATCCGTGTCTGAACCTAAACGAATGGGGCGATCGCCGTCGGAGGGTCGGAGTGTCAAGCGGCTTCTATTGCCCGTAATAGAACCTTGAAAGTCAATTTCATTAGCGCTGAGAGTGAGATTGTTGTCATTTGCATCCAAACCAATATTGAGAGCGATCGTGGAATTTTGTGCTTCTATCGTGACAGGATTATTGATAGAAACAGGTGAATTGAAAGTAATATCTCCTGTAGTGAAAATATCGCTGTCTATTTCAGTGGAT
>JGI12210J13797_11384277_pt1 | contig 21798 bp, 22 predicted proteins | sample ElkSlonscriptome_3_FD_13797 | JGI IMG/M metagenome (IMG submission 13797)
GGCGAAAATGAAACAGCCGGTGAGCTTCACGACAAGATGATGGTGATTGGAGCAGCATTGCTGAATAAAACGGTCAAACAAATTGAGGACGGCAGTGCTGCTTCAAAACCTCAACCGAATACGGGCGAGCTGAAATCAGCTCCCAAAATTTTCAAAGAAGATTGTCAAATATTTTGGAATCAATCGGCTCAAGTGATCCACAATCATATTCGCGGACTGAGTCCTTATCCTGCTGCGTTTACATTGGTTGGAGGAGCGGATTTCGAGCGGATCAAGATTTTCGCATCTCATATCTGTGAGCATGAAGCTTCTTTAGCACCCGGAACAGTGGAATCATCTAAGGAGCGAATGTTTGTTCACACTCATGACCAGCTCTTAGAAATCAGAGAAGTGCAAGTACCCGGAAAGAAACGAATGACGGTTGAAGCCTTTTTGAACGGTTATCAGCCAAGCGACTCCTTTAAATTCTTGTCATGAGGCATTCCATATTACTGTTATTGGTGTTTGTTTCAACCGCGGGCTTCTGCCAAATAGATATTTCCAATTGGTCGAAAGCAAACAATGACAATATTACGGTTGAGCGTCTGGCAGGTGATAGTCTCACCACCTCTTTCTTAATTCAAGTAAGGAAAAATGTCCCGATGCACTATCACGCCTACCACAGCGAACACGTTTACATTCTTTCGGGCAGCGCCGAATTTGTTTTAAATGACGATACCACTGCCGTTACTGCCGGTATGTATATGTTTATTCCATCCCCAAGCAAACATTCGGTTAGGGTAACTTCTGAGCAACCATTGCGAGTCCTCAGTATACAATGTCCTGAATTCACAGGTCAGGATCGAATTAAAGTGCCCTAGAGGCCTTTACAGTGAACGGATTCAGAGAATTTGAGTCATACTTTTCAACAAAACCCCTGTTTTATTAACAAACGAAGCCCAAATAGCCGCAAACGCTTGTCCCACTTGGTTATTCGTGTAAATTTGCTCCAGTTCAACGATATTTTTGTTTAATCTAAATTCTTTATTCAAATGAACAAAGCAGAATTAGTAGAAGCGATGGCAGCAGATGCCGGACTTTCTAAAGCAGATGCTAAAAAAGCATTAGACGGATTCATTAACACTACAACAGCTGCCCTTAAGAAAGGTGACAGAGTTGCATTGGTAGGATTCGGTTCTTTCTCAGTAAGTACGCGTGCGGCTCGCAAGGGACGTAACCCACAAACAGGAAAGGAAATTAACATCAAAGCTAAAAATGTTGTTAAGTTCAAGGCAGGTGCTGACTTGTCTGACAAAGTGAAGTAATTCACTCTGTTAACAAACTTAAAAGTCTCTTCCCCAGGAAGGGACTTTTTTTGTTTCAGAACCTATGGAAAAAGACCTACTCGACTACTTATTTCAGTTGATCTCACCCGAAAGGCAAGAGCTTTTCTTGGAGCTGGTCGATCAGCGGACAAAGAAGATTGCCATTGTCTTGGAAGACATTTATCAATCGCACAACGCTGCTGCGGTGCTTCGATCGTGTGATTGTTTTGGCGTACAGGATATCCACATCATAGAGAACCGAAATCAGTTTAAGCCACATCCGGACATCGAGCAGGGCAGTTCGAAATGGCTGAACATTATGCGGTATGGCCAAAAAGATCAGAACACAGAAGATTGCTTGGCGCATCTCAAGTCTCAGGGCTATGCCATTGCTGCTACCACACCCCATACAGCGCTTTCCATCGATGAGCTGCCCACGGATAAACCCATTGCACTTGTTTTAGGAACCGAGATGCGTGGAATTTCTGAAACGGCTTCCGCTAATGCCGATTACCTCGTAAGAATCCCGATGTACGGGTTTACGGAAAGTTTCAACATCAGCGTTGCGGCCGCCGTGAGCATGCACTCTCTGAGAAGTAAGTTTATTCGCGACTTGCGCGACCTGTCGATGACCGAACAAGAAAAGCAACAGGTGCTTTTAGGCTGGTGTCGAAATACAATTAAGCGGGGAGACAAGGTCATCGAGGAATACCATAAGCGAAACAAAGCCAATTAGATTCGTATATTTGATTTTCAACTTAAAACTATATTGAACAATGGGAAAAGGAGATAGAAAATCCAAAAAAGGAAAACGATTTATGGGTTCTTATGGCAAGCGCCGAAAAAGAGGATCTCAATCGACATTCATTCCCGAACAACCAAAGCCCAAAAAGGCAAAAACCGTTGAAGAGGTAGCCGAGGAGCCAAAAGCAAAAAAAGCAGCTCCTAAAAAAGCGGCAGCCAAAAAAGCTCCTGCAAAGAAGGCTGCTCCAAAAGCTACAGCTAAAAAAGAGGCGGAGAAAAAAGCTCCGAAAGCTGATGCAAAAGCAGAAAAGGCTGAAAAAGAGGAGAAGAAAAAAGACAAATAAGGTCAAGCTTCAACTTTTCATTTCGGAAAAGTGAATTCATCAAATTAAAAAGCCCCGATTTATTCGGGGTTTTTTGATTTCAAAAATCTAACGGGAACCGGCGACTCCCCTCGATCGAGTTTCCTGAAAATTTCCAAAAGCTCGTCGATAGATCCGATTCCGTCTACATTGGGATAGCCGATATTTCTGAGTAGATCCAGGGCCGCTAATTCTACTCGCACATTGGGATGGGCATTGTCCCGCACGAAATGGACGAACTTCAATACCATAAATGCATTGAACCAACGGTAGAAACGCTTCTCAAAACTATGCAGGCCCTTGCTGTTCTTGGCGATTTCTAAAATTCGATCGTCGAAGAAATAGCCGCTGAGAAAATCGATGAGCACGTAGGGCACCTGTCCTCCAAGTGTTACTAGTTCGGGCTTGGTAATATAAAATTCAGGAATACTTTTAAAAAACTCCGATAGGTATTTGAATGCTTGAAGACTATAGGTGTAATAACCTGTCTTCGGGTTTTTTAGAAAAGTGTTGATCGCTTTTCCCGTTCCAAAAGGAACCCGATCCGAAGGTCGAGGCGACGGATAGACTACCGTAGAGTTCAACTCGGTAAAGTCGCCTAGTTCGATAATCTTGTGGAGGAAGTAGAAATCCTCGCCCGCTTTGCGGCGATTCATTCCGCCTTGTTTCTGATAGGCAGATGATCTCACCGCCATCGATGAGCCCACCGTGTGGAAAGCATACGGAACACCCGTGGCCTTCATAGCTTGATTGTAATACCGTAAATGAAGTTCGTAATACGTTACGGCCAAATACGTTTTCGGCTCAAACTCGCTCCCAAATGTTGGATGTTCGTAACGAATGGAACAGCCCGGTGTCATATGATCTTTTTCAAAGTGGTCGTATAACTCGATAAGGTAATCTGCTCGACAGCTGCTATCGGCATCAAAGCACGCGATAATGCCATCCTCTTTTCCTGCCAGCTGAAAGCGCCTCACCGCCTCGTCCATTCCTATCTTGCGGGCAAAACCAACGCCCGCATGTTTCTTGGGAAGCTCTTTTTCAAAAATTGCAAATACCGTAAAGCCAGGATCTCGGGAGCCTTTAGTTCGCTCTTCCCATTTCGTTGCTTCTTCGAAAGTTTGTTCGTTAATCGCTGAAATTTCTTCTCCCTCTACCTCACTTTGATTCACCACAACAATGACCTCAACTTCGCAGGATGGTCTGGAGCAACTTTGCAGCGAAAGCAGAGCATGATTGATGGATGGTTCCGCATACGATGGAATCACCACAACAATTTCTAAATTCTCTGCGGGCTCTTCGCGAATGAGTTGAGGACGAAACGAGTACTTTTCTAAGTAGTCTGCCAAAATCAGGGAGATAAGCGCTGCTTAACCCAAGTTTCGTCACTGTTTCGGGTGTAGATAATTCGATCATGAAGACGGCTTTCTCTTCCTTGCCAAAATTCGACACTTACGGGTTTGATCAAGTAGCCGCCCCAGTGATCGGGGCGCGGAACATCCTCACCTTCAAATTTTTTCGTCAGCGATTCGAGCTTGTCGAGCAATTCCTGTCGATTTCTCAACTTCGAACTCTGGTCGCTTGCCCAAGCTCCTATTTTACTTCCGCGTGGTCGAGAGTTAAAGTAGTCGTTAGATTCTTGAGCGGTTAGCTTCTCGGCAACACCGGAAAAACGAACTTGTCGTTCAAGTTCCATCCAAAAAATGTTGGCCGTACACTTCGGGTTTTCAGCCAAATCACTCCCTTTGTCGCTGTTGTAATTGGTGAAAAAGGAGATTCCTCGCTTGGTCACATCACGCATGTACACTACACGAGCAGAAGGAGTACCACTGCTATCAGCCGTAGCCAAAGTAAAAGCATAAGGCTCCTGAATTTCTGACTTCAATGCTTGCTCAAACCATTTTTCAAATTGATCAAATGGGTTGTCCGCCATATTGGATTCTTCGAGCGTTTCATTTTTGAAATCCCGACGGTCTTGTTGTACGAATGAGCGTAATTCCTCTTTCATGGGGTGATGTTTTTGGGACTACAAAAATACAAAGCAAAAGGGCGCTACCAAGCCTTAATAGCTCTTAATGAAATGTTATTTTTGCACCAAAACACAAAGATTTGAAGCTTTCACTGGACTTGGCATACACCACCCCTCCCGAATGGGCCGAACAGGTAATGACGGATTTTGATACATTTCTACAAGATCATGCAGATTGCGAGCGAAAGGCCTCTTCGATGGCGATGAGTTTTGTGGCGAAGTGTCCGGATAAGGTAGAGATCATACCGGAGTTGATCGATACGGCGCTGGAGGAGTTAGAACACTTTCAATCGGTTTATCAGCTTATGGAAAAGCGCGGTGTTCGCCTTCCTGAGCGAATGCCTAAAGACACATATGTAGATCGTTTGATCAAGCTATGCCGATCTTCGGTAGAAGAACGATTAATGGATCGCCTTCTGATCGCTTCCATATTGGAATGCCGAGGTGCCGAACGATTTAAGTTGGTGGCTGACGCCGCTGAAGACGAGGAGATCAAAAGATTCTACAAAATGCTGTGGACCTCGGAAGCGAAACACGGACACATTTTTGTTAAGTTTGCTTTGAACTATTGGCCCGAAGGAGAAGTTTACGAGCGTTTGGAATTTCTGAATAAAGAGGAAGGAAAAATCTGTGAGTCAACTCCGTGGAGGCCTGCATTACACTAGAAGTTGGAATTTAAACCTGAAAATATTGAAAGTCCTGCGAAAGGAAAACTATTGATCTCGGATCCTTTTATGGGCGATCCATATTTCAATCGCAGTGTGATTTTACTTTGCGATCACAATGAGGAAGGATCCTTCGGGTTTATCTTGAACAAATACGTTGAGATGGACTTAACCGACGTGATGGAAGATGTTCCTGAAATTTCGAATCGCGTCAGTGTCGGGGGACCGGTGGAGAACAATCACCTCTACTTTCTGCACACCCTCGGCGATTTACTACCGGGAAGCATTTTAATTGCCAAAGGCTTATACGTTGGAGGTGATTTTGAGATTTTGAGAAATCTACTGGCTACGCGGTCAATAGATGAAAATCAAATTCGCTTTTTCGTCGGCTACAGCGGATGGGGAGCCGGGCAACTCGTAGAAGAGATGCAGACAGAGAGCTGGTACGTAAGTGCAATTGATGACTTGCCCGTAATGGATACCTCTCGCGATGACCTTTGGTCTCTGGCTTTTAAAGAGATGGGTGGGTCTTTTTCGGTATTGGCAAACTTTCCCGCCGATCCGAGTCTAAATTAACTTACACTGCTACATCAGCCTTGACGCGTTCATTCAAAGCGTCTACCAAAAAGTCACTCAATTTGTGGTAGTATCGTTTATGCCTAAAACTACTCGCCCATTGAATACCCGCGACGGCATTGGTGAAAAACACTTCTTCTGCGGCCAGAATATCCGTTTCGTCCAAATCGGACTCGTAAACGGGAATTCCTTCGGCCAGGCAAATGTTGATCAAGGTCATGCGCATCACCCCGGCTACTCCACCTTCTTTCAAACCCGGGGTTCTCACCTTCCCTCCTTTTACCGTGAACAGATTTCCCGAAGTTGTTTCGGCAATTCGTCCGGCGTCGTTGAGAATGATGGCCTCTGAAAAGTTCTCAAATTTCGCCCATGCCGCTGCCTGGAGCGAATAGTGATTCCCCATCAACTTAAACTTTGAGAGTTTTCCGGGCGTCTTTTGCAATCCGGTAAATGTCCCCAAAGATGCCCCTCGATCGGGTATAACAAATCGATTGGGGAAATACGGAACCACTTCAGCCACATACCCCGCTCGATTGGTTTCAGAAGCATATGCTCCCCCGCCCTCTCTGAAAACGGTGATGCGCAATCTTCCACCTTCTCGAATTTGTTCCGTCGAAATCAATTCTTGTAATGACTTTCGAAGAAACTTAGATTCAAAAACCGGAGGTAAATCCATGCGCAGCGCTTTGCAAGTAGCGGCGAGTCTCTTGTAGTGTGCATCCCAAAAAGGAATGTGACCATCCACAACCCGTATCGTTTCAAAAAAACCGTCACCCAGTCGAAAGGCGCGGTTTCGACTGAGAAAGTCACTTTCGGGCCCGGCGCTCAAATAACCGTTTATCAGATATGTAAGTTGCTTAACACTCATTGATTTTGAATAGTAGGACAAATTTAAGAGAGACCAATAAAGGAACCAATCAATTCTAAAAATCGAATTCCAAAATAAGGCTTTAGAATCAGAAGTAAAACCAGCCCGTATACAGCACCAAAATAGTGTGCGTCATGAGCAATGCGACCCTGACTATTTTTACTCATATAGTATTCGTAACCCAAATAGGCACCTCCCACTACAAAAGCGGGTATTCCGATGGGAATAAAGAATATATAAATATCCATAGTAGGCAGAAGGAGTATGGAAGCGAGTACCACAGCCGAAACCGCGCCCGAAGCACCGAGTGAATTGTAGTGGATATTGTCCCCGTGCTTTTTAAGCGAAGGAAGAGTGGCGAAAATAATTCCTCCGAAATAGAGTAATATGTAGTAGAGGTAACCCGACGATGTACCCCAAAACTCAAGCTCAGGAAAGTAGTAATAAAACGCATCGGGATTCGTGAAAATAGTTTCAATTAACCCACCAAAACTCCATAGCACGTACATATTAAAGAGTAGGTGCATGAAATCACCGTGAATAAAGGCATGGCTAATCACGCGGTAGTATTCCTTCCTGTGTTTTACCTGATAGGCATTGAATATCAGCTTGGACAGCAAGTCCTGATTTTGAAAGGCAATCAGGGAAACTACTACGTTAATGATTACGATGATGGTATTGAGTGACAGCTCCATTTAACTAGTATGATCGTGTATGATTTTCCATTCACCGTTTACTTTCTTCCAAACCAACGTGAAATAGCCTGAAGGATTGTCGGCAGACCTTTCTAATGCCCATTCACCGATTACGTATGCAGAAGTAATTGAAAGCTGTTCAAATTCCAAGATGTTGAATTTTAAGGTGCCCATTTTTTCAGGGGTATCGTACCTCTTCAAGTATCTGTTCAAGACTTGTTCATGTCCTTTTGTTACTCCTTTACTTCCCGTAAAAGTCAAGTCTTCGCTATTCAAGTAATACTTCATGAATTCTCTTATTTGACCCTGATTCCATGCATCTTGCTGTTTTCTTAAGGCCTGCGTAATTTCTTCTTTGGAATTGGATTCGGGAATGTTCTCAAACTCTCCAATGTTGTGTTTGTCATCCTTACATGATGTCATCATGAGAATTGCTGCAATGAGTGTTAAGTACGTCTTCATCTATAATTGAACTTTTTTAATTTGATCATCAGCCAACATATTTCGAATAATGGCTCGAGCCGTAGGACTATCCGGAGCCACTTCGAGCTTCTCTTCAAAATACTCTAAATTCTTCTTCTCTTTCCCGGCCATCTTACCATAACCGCGATAGCGGCCCTGCTTAATGAGCGCGTAACGCTTGCTAGTGGCGTCAATCAACGCAAATGATCGATTTTTCTCGCTGAAGCAACGCTGAACGAACGCTTCAAAAGCATCGGCTTCCTCATCACCACGTAAATATTCAAAATCTTCTGACAGCGGTAACCCCGCTCTTTGAGGGTCTATCCCAAATTCTGTAAAAGCCTTAAACAGCCAGGATTTGGCCGAATGAAGCGAGTTGAACCAAGCCAACACATCCATTTCCGTGACCGGTTTGTTCACAAATGCAATACGTTTTCTGCCTGTTCGGTCAATATATGGAACAAGTGCTATGGCCTTCGTCTTTTCCTTTTGTGCGCGATTATATTTTGGCCAATACTTCTTTATTTCAGCATCCTCGAGGAGAAGCGCATGATATTCACTTTCCGTCTCATGAAATTCTATTCGATGGACTTGTCTTTGGAAAAGCTGTTTGCGCCTTGTAGAGCCCGAAGAAGTGAAATGACTGATCACTCTTTTCTTCAGCGATTTGGCTTTTCCAATGTAAATAGGTTTGCTCTCAGTGCCATACAGGTAGTATACTCCCGGCTTCTCGGGAAGAGCCAACACCTCTTTTTCATCCAGATTTGCCGGCAATACCAAATGGTGTTCGCCTCGGCCTAAGAGCTTTTTCAGAACGGCGCCGTCTTTGTCTCGGTCGAGCAGCTTCAGCAATAGCTTTGCCGTCGCCATTGCATCACCATGAGCACGATGTTTCGCTTTATTTTCAATTCCCAGTTTTCCACACAGTTCGCCAAGGCGATGCGAAGAAAAATCGGGGAAGACCTTTCTCGAGAACCTCAATGTGCAAAGTCTCTTGTAGCGAAATGGTGTTTTATTTTTTTCGAAAACCGACTTTAAAAACTGATAGTCGAAATTGACATTGTGGGCAACAAAGATTTTATCCTTCAAGGCTTCTTCCAATTCGTCGATTGACGCATCAATGGAGTCTGCCTTTGAGGTCATTTCCGTGTTGATACCCGTCAACCTTTCAATTGACGAAGGAATATCCCGACCCGGATTGAAAAGTCGGTGAAAGAGCGGTGTTATTTCCCTCTCTTGGACCAATACCACAGAGACTTCGGTAATGCCATGTCCTTGATGGAATAGCCCGGTGGTTTCGATATCTACAACGGCAAATTGCAAGATTGACAATGATTTTATCCAAAGATGGGAATAAAAAAAGAGAGGCGTATACCTCTCTTTTTGCTGTAGCGAGATCGAGATTTGAACTCGAGACCTCACGATTATGAGTCGTGCGCTCTAACCAACTGAGCTACCTCGCCATGGTGAAATTGCGGGCGCAAATATATAATTTTGGCGGGATGCGGCAAAGCAGAGTCAAAAGAGTTTGATAAAAACATTTCTCCGTCAATTTATAGATAGCGGGATTTAATATTTCATATATTGTCGCTCCCGAATTTAAACAGAGTACAGACCATGTCTGAAAGACAAAAAGTTGAATTAGAGTACCTTTTGAAGGCTTCGCCGAAGATCTTATACAATATGATATCTACTCCCAGTGGACTCTCTGAGTGGTTTGCAGATAATGTGAACATTCGAGACAACACGATGACCTTTTTCTGGGAAGGCTCCGAAGAGAAGGCAAAAATATTGTCAAAGGTGAAAGACCAGTTCATTCGTTTCCAATGGGAATACGACGAAGGTGAAGATGTTTACTTCGAGCTCAGAATCAAAATTGACGCGATTACCCGTGAGGTGGCTTTAATTGTGACTGACTTTCCCGAAGCCGGTGATGATGAAGACAGCGTGTCAGGACTCTGGGAAAGTCAAGTCGATGACTTGCGGCGGGTACTCGGAGCTTAAGTTTGTCTGAGGGCACGGTTTTTGCCAATTTTGCGGTCTCCTATGAAGAAGCTTCACCTTCTTATCGTTAAGTCCTACATCGGGCCGTTCATAATGACTTTTTTCATCGTGATGTTCATCCTGCTTATGCAGTTTGTATGGACGTATATTGATGATTTTGTAGGAAAAGGCTTGGAGTGGTACGTGATTGCTGAGTTGCTGATTTACGCTTCCGCCAATTTGGTAACGCTTGCCCTTCCTTTAGCGGTGCTATTGAGTAGCATTATGACCTTTGGTGGAATGGCAGAGCACTACGAATTAGTAGCCATGAAATCAAGCGGCTTATCCCTCATCAGGATAATGTTACCACTCATCATTTTTACCGGTTTGCTGTCTCTTGGAGCTTTCTATTTTTCCAATACCGTCTCACCACATGCCACCTTGAAGTTTAAGTCGCTATTGTGGGATGTAAGGAAAAAGAAACCTACACTCGATTTGCGCGAAGACGTATTTTACAATGGACTCGAGGGCTATTCGATTCGTGTAAGTGATAAGGATGAAGAAACGGGTGTGCTTAACGACCTGATTATTTATCGACACGATCAGTCTCAACCGGGAAATCGTCATGTCATTCGCGCGAAGTCGGGGAAGATGTTGAAGTCGGAAAGTGGTCGATACCTCACACTGGAACTTCGCGATGGAGTGAGCTACGACGAAGCGGGAAACAGGCGGCAATCTGACGATGTACCTCACATCAAAAGTGAATTTGAAGAAGACTTAATTCTTTTGGACTTATCGGCTTTTGACCTACAGCGAACCGATGAGGATCTTTGGAAAAATCACATGAAAATGCTGTCGATGAAGCAGCTTCAAGTTGCCATTGATTCGCTTGTAGATCAAAAAGGCTCAAGGCAGGAAGACTTTTTGAATTATATGGATCGCTCTGTTTCACTAAGCGATAGTATGAAAACGGAATTGAGAACAGGTGAACTTCAATATGCTTCGTTTGATTCTCTGGAGATTCTGGAGAAAAGGCGCGTAGTTAATGTTGCTATAAATATGACCCGCAACTCCAAGAACTACATGAACCGAACGAAGGAGGAAATGAAAGGGCGTGTCGAGTACATTGATAAGCATAAGATCGAGTGGCACAGAAAACTGACCTTGTCCATAGCCTGTCTCCTACTCTTTTTTATTGGCGCACCTTTGGGAGCAATTATTAAAAAAGGAGGTCTCGGACTACCCGTGATTTTTTCGGTTGTATTCTTCCTGATTTGGCATATCTCCTCTATCTCAGGCGAAAAGATGATCGAATCGGGTCTGCTATCTGCTGTTGAAGGTATGTGGATGAGTTCTTTTATTCTATTGCCTATCTCCTTATTTCTCACGTACAAGGCAGCAAAAGATGCAGCTCTCTTTGATCGAGATACCTACACGAAATTCGCAGATCGAGTAAAAGCATTTTTCGAGAGTAAACGAAGAAAAAGTAGCCCCGACTAGATCGTCAAAAAGGGATTACCTTTGCCGCCAAATGAAGCTTCTTGTCATTTTAAGCAGACTGCCCTATCCACTGGAAAAAGGCGATAAATTGAGGGCATACCACCAACTGCGTGAGTTGAACAAGACCAACGAAGTAGTTCTCTGCTGTTTGACCACAGAAGAAAGTCGAGAGAAGGATTTGGCAGAAGTAAGAAAGGTATGTGACGAGCTATTCGTTTTCAAGCTTTCACAGTGGCGGATCTACCTCAATTTAATGTTTGGTTTTTTTTCGCGAAAACCATTTCAAGTCCACTACTTCTATCAGCGATCCATTCACAAGTCTATCCGTAAAATAATAGCTGATACTGAGCCCGACCACATTTTCTGCCAACTGCTACGCACGGCGGAGTATGCTAAAGATGAGCACAACTTCCGCAAAACCATCGACTACCAAGACGCCTTCTCTAAAGGAATGGAGCGCAGAGCTGAACGCGCAAAGTTTCCCTTTCGCGGAATTTTCAATCTCGAGAGAAAGCGGTTGGTAGCATATGAGAATATCATATTTGAGTATTTCGAAACCAAAGTGATTATCTCTGACGAGGATCGGAAATACATCTATCACCCCGAGAGGCAAAATATTCACATCATTACGAATGGCATTGATACGGATTTTTTCCATCCATCGGCCAATCGGAAGGAAGAGTTCGATTTGGTTTTCATTGGCAACATGTCTTACCCTCCAAATATCGAAACAGCCGAATTTATCGTCGAAAAAGTACTGCCGCTTTTGAAGTCAAAATATCCCGATATTCAATTACTTTTAGCCGGGGCCGAACCAACAAAACGCGTGCAGGTTTTGGCAAATCAAAAGGGCGTCACCTTAAAAGCAGGACTGGAAGACATTCGAGAAGCCTATGGTTTGGGAAAGATTTTCTTTGCTCCGATGCTGATCGGTACAGGCCTACAGAACAAACTCTTGGAAGCTATGGCCATGGAGAAACCGTGTGTAACTTCAAGCCTTGCCAATAAGGCCTTGATGGCCACTCACGGTGAGAATATTTTGGTAGGCGAAACGCCCGAAGATTATGCTCGCGAAATATTTGAACTCATGAGTAATGACGATCTTTGCGACATGCTGGGGGAAAAGGGAAGAACATACGTCCAAGAAAACTTCTCTTGGAAATCTTCGACGAAAGAACTCGAAGATCTCATGTGTGCACAAACTGAAGAATTCATTGTTTAAATCACAAAGACCGATATGGCTCAAGACAAAATAAAGCTGAATTCCATTGAAGAAGCGATTGCCGACATCAAAAAGGGTAAGGTAATTATCGTAGTTGATGATGAAGACCGGGAAAATGAAGGAGACTTTTTAGCGGCGGCGAGTTGTGTAACCCCTGAGATGATCAACTTCATGGCCACACACGGCCGTGGATTGATTTGTACGCCCCTGATTGAAAGCCGTTGCGAAGAGCTTGGCCTGGAGTTGATGGTACAAAGCAACAATGCATTGCACGAAACTCCTTTTACCGTTTCGGTTGATTTATTGGGAAATGGTTGCACCACCGGAATTTCTGCATCTGATCGCGCTAAAACGGTGCAGGCATTGGTCGACCCCAATACCGACCCAAAAGATCTGGGTAAGCCGGGGCATATTTTTCCATTGAAAGCTCGAAGCGGAGGAGTACTTCGACGCGCAGGCCATACCGAAGCCGCTATTGATCTGGCGAGAATGGCGGGGTTTGAGCCAGCCGGAGTTATCGTGGAGATCATGAACGAGGACGGGACGATGGCTCGCCTTCCCGAGTTGCGAAAAATAGCAGACAAATTTGAGCTTAAATTGGTGACCATTCAAGATTTGATCACCTACCGACTAAAGAACGAGTCGCTAATTTCAAAAGATATCGCGGTTGAAATGCCCACGGAATGGGGCGATTTTCAAATGCACCTATACACACAACTCACTACCGGAGAAAAGCACATCGCACTTGTGAAGGGAGAATGGGATAAGGAAGAGCCCATACTGGTAAGAGTGCACAGCAGTTGCGTGACCGGTGACATCTTCGGTTCATGCCGTTGCGACTGTGGGCCTCAATTATCAAGCGCCATGCAGCAGGTAGAGAAAGAAGGGAAAGGAGTTATCGTATACATGAATCAAGAAGGACGAGGGATTGGGTTATTGAACAAGCTCAAAGCTTACAAACTCCAAGAGCAAGGACTAGACACGGTGGAAGCCAACTTGAAGTTGGGTTTCAAAATGGATGAGCGCGACTATGGCGTTGGAGCCCAAATATTGCGCGACCTTGGGGTTTCAAAAATGAGGCTAATGACTAATAACCCAAAGAAACGGACAGGACTGATTGGGTACGGTCTCGAGATCACGGATATTTCTCCTTTAGAAATTAAAGCCAACAAGCACAACAAGAGGTACCTGGAGACCAAGCGCGATAAGATGGGGCACTCACTCAACCTCGATGAAGACAAACAATCGACCTGAGTCAGGGCAGATAGTTTTTTTGATACCTTCGAGATTTCAAAATACTTCGAGGTAAATGACTTTTACGGAAACACAAAGATTCAAGCAGTGGTGGCTTTGGGCCATTCTTTTGAGCATTGCGGCCGTGGCTACTCTAGGAATTTACCGGCAGGTTATCATGGACGAGCCTTTTGGAGATAACCCGATGTCGGACACAGGCCTGATTGTTTTTGCCGTTTTAATGTACCTCCTTCCCATCCTCTTTTTGTTCGTTCGTTTGAAGTCGAAAATTGACAAAGAAACAATAGAATTTCAGTTCGTTCCATTCATGAAGAAGTCCGTCAATTGGACTGATATAGCGACTGCCGAAGTCGTGGATTATGGCTTATTGGGCGGTTGGGGGGTCTATCATAGCTCGGAGCACGGCACTGTTTACGCTACCGGTGGAAAACATGGGCTAGCCATTAAAACTAAGAAAGGTCAAAAATTTGTGATCGGGACTCGAAAAGAGAGCGAGATGAAAACGTTTTTAGAAAATCTAGACGGCAATAGTGACAATTGACAGAAATCAATTCGATTAAGGAACTTGCTCTGCTTTATCTCCTGAAAAAAGCTCGCCGACTTTATCAAAAAATTCGTCAATAGTATTGAAATCCTCTTGATAAATCAGACCCACTCCCTGCGTATACATGGATGTAGAGGTTGAAAAGACTTCGTAAGGATTGGTTTCATTAAATACTTTCAGTCTGATTTTTCCGTCCTTAGTGAGCATGTATTCGAGCAAGAAGTCTCCGAGTATTCCGCTTTGTCCTTCAGAAAGCTGTGCCTCTGTAGTATTGGTTACCCCAAAACTTCCACTGATCAACAAACGCTCATCAAAAAGCTGGGTACTCAAAGCCACTGCAATTTCCTGATTTGTGATCTCATCTCCCGGTCGGTAATTCAGTCCAATGTCAAATTCGTTGCTGATCTCGCTCAACCATCCACTCAGTTGATTGCTTATGAATTCAGAAGTGCTGGTGTTGGTAAAAGCAGCCACCCCCGAAACCACACCTGTTCCTGCTTGATCGGGAGCAGAGATATCTATAAACCGATTCAAGATCAAGAGTGAAAACACCTGCTGATTCAACTGATTAACACTGCTGACTGCGCTCGCCAGCTGTGTTCGTTCATTTTCAGTGGCTTGAGGTAGTTTGATTTCAAAACTTATGGATGGTAAGAGCAGTTTTCCGGTAAGCCCCATGGATACGTTCACCATTTCACGCGATCGATACAACTCCCGATTCTCAATCATTATCGGCCGCAATGGTGTTCGAACTGAATAAACTGCCGACAAATCCAAATCTGCATTGTATGGATCGCCATACCATCCAATTGTTCCACCGGGTCTTAGCGTAAACCTTTTGCTAATTAGGCTTTTCAAAGTGAAGTTATAGTCACCACTCAAAATCTCGTATCTGCCGAACATGTTAAATTCTCCGCCCTCAGAGGTCTCTAAAGAAATCTTCCCTGAGCCTCGGCCCTGCAAAATATCTCCGGCCTTTTCGTCAAAAATGATGCGAAAAGTGGCGTCGGGTGTTGCTTCAACGTTTAGCCTCATCGAAACTCCCGACAAATCAACTTCTCTGTCCTCGTCTGTTGCTTTGTTCTCACTCACAAAGTGCACAAAGTTCTCCAAGGCCACTTCTTCGCTTTCATCGAGGGGCAGATTGATCGTGGTGCCCTTTTCAGTGGCGGCATCAATGGTTACCTCCAGCTTATCTTCGAACCCACCGAGTTGAACGGAACCCGTAGCAAAAGCTTCACCGAAATAGAGTTTATTTTCTTTTCGAGTTGTATTCAGAATGTAGAAGTTCTCTACATCGGCGCTAATGTCATAACTCCAGTTGGTAAAGTCCTCGTGAAAAGCTGAGGCAACTACAAATCCCTTATTTCCTTTGGAGTCAGCCAGCGGCTTGTAATCAATACCAAAGAAGTCCGGCTCCACTCTAACGCGGTCGTCAAAAACGAAATGGGTATTCAAGTATTCAACTTTAAATCGGGCATCCTCAAAGTCAATATATCCTTTCAGTTGTGGTTTATTCAGCACGCCTTCCACCTGAATTTGACCATTCGCAAGGCCGGAGAAGTCAGATACCTGCGGCACACCAAACTCATTAATGATATCCAGATCGAAATCATCCAGAATGAGCTTACCGCTTAGTTTATCCTTTCCACTGGTGTTGTAAACACCTTGAAAAGAAACGAGTTCAAGGCTATCGTCAATCAGGGTTGCGTTTATTAGTATATCTTTTGAACCACCTTGGTATCCGCTCGAAAGCACCAGGTCACCGATCCGTCTATCGCCAATGATCAGGCCATCTACCCTACCCTCTGCCTCCACCTCAGAAGAGGTGTAAAACTTTGAAATGGCTCCGTTCAAATTTATTAAACCAGCTACTTCCTTTTGCACTCCGAATCCCATCGAGTCCAGAGAGGTCAATTGAAAATTCTCAATATTGAAGTGCAAGGTGTCGGCAGGATTCGCCCCAATGTTACCGTCAAAGCTCACTGTTTGATCCCCTGAATGAATTAAAAATGAGTCAAATATCAATGAGGTGCTGTCTTTTTCAAACGTTGCCCTTTCGTCGATTTGCCAACGAAGGTCTCTAATGTTGAAATAACCGGGCTCAAGTTCTACAATAAAGTGTTCGGAGCTCATGAAGTCAGCATGCATTTCCAGCTCTGCAGACGTATTACCCGATGCACCAAACCAACCGGTTTTGAGATCAATAAAATTGTTATATACCTCAATATCAACATCGGGATTACCAAATCTAAGACTGTCGATGAAAAAAGCTTTCGCAAAAATCTTCCCTTTGAAAATCTCTCCGTTCTTCCCCATTTCAGCCGTTACGTTTTCAACGGAATAGACGCCATAATCCATTCCGGGGCTCAAGAAAGAGATTTCAATCTTGCGTTGTTCAGAATCAAAACTTCCGTACAGCGCTGTATTTGCGTCGATCTTTAGTCCGGGAATAAGCAGGGAGGTGATGGCATTGTCGGTCTCGTAGTTGATATTGAATTGAAAAACTTCCTTTTTATCTATGAAAACGGGTTCGGCAAGGGAAGGCATTACCTCCGCCACCAAATTTTGAAATGCTGCGGGTAGTTGCAGTGGGCTGAAAATTCCCGTGACTGAAATATCTACAATATCACTGTTGAAGCTAACCTTGCGGTTTGTTGAATCTCCATAGATGGTCAACACCAGGTCGTTCATCGCAACAGAGGTATCTCCATAGCAAAGTAAGCTTCGCTTTGCGACCAATTTTCCCACCGCATTGTCGGCATCGTTTCCCTTCCCGTCCAGAGATAAGTTTGTCACGATGCTCAACTCCTCCTTAAAATTCACAAGATTTAAAGCAGTGAGATTGAGGTTGGCTATTTCAGCATCAAAGTCATAATAGGGAACAGATTGAGAAAAGTCAATCAGCCCCTGAAAGCTCAAAGCTAAATTCGGATCATCGGAATTGATGGATCCCGAGAACCGTTGTTTTGAAAGTTTACCATCGAGGGTGATGTCTTGGTAGTTGTAGTTGCGGTAGCTGAATTCAGTTACCGTGCCTTCGATGTAGGCATAATCAAAGGTTTCTTGCGAAGCAGCACGAATGGTAAAGTCGCCGGATATAGCGCCGAGGCTATCAATACTAAACAAGTAGCCTGCTTCTACCGAATCAGCTTGGAGAGAACCGGTGTACAAAAGCCCATCACCCATCTCATCGCGCTCTAGGTTAAGATCCAATTCAAAAGAGCCGGCATCAGTTCGCAACGAACCAAATGTCACAAAATCTTGCGGAAAACCTGTAAACAACCCGTTGTACAATAACTGTCCCGCTCTATCTACCTCCACCGGGAGTAAGTCTGCCAATGATTGCTCTATTGGCAAAGATTTACCGACTGTAAGAAGATCTTGATAATCCGTTCTAAGTTCTTCAATTCTAAAATCAATGAATGTATTTTCAAAATCCGGTAGTCCGGTAAGATCTATATCTCCTCGAAGAACCGTTCGATCCCCTGCCAAAACGAGCATTCGCCTGCCATTTAGATTAGAGATGGGGCCCTTGATCTGCCCGTGCACAACTAAGTCTAAATCAACCCCGTAAAGCTCACCGGTGAAATAGCCGATGTCTTGCAAATCGATGTTGCTGGCAGAGAACTCTGCATCCCAATCAACGGCGTTGATAAAATCAGAATAGTCAGCCAAAGAATCATGAAGCAAGCCGATACTACCTTTAATGTCACTATTCCCGGTCTTTAACGACAACTGAGAGGCAAATATACCCGTAGAGTCAACTTTTAAATTTGATTCAAAATTCGCGAGTTCAAAACCCGACCTCTCTTTAAACACGAGTTGATTAATATTTACCTCAAGCTCATTATCGTTCGCCCTAAACTCTCTGAAACGAGCATTTATAGCCTTTACCGCGAGCTTATTGAAATCAATTCCGTAATCGACATTTTCTCCAAAAAGATTTTCATATACAAACTGCGAATCTTTAATATTGACAGATTCTGCTTCCAATGATATAGATGTGGCCTCATTCGACTTTTGCTGGTCCGAACGGAAATACTCCACGAGAAAATCAAAATTGGTCGTCCCTGAAGAATCAATCTTGTAGATAAAAAACTTCGCCTGGGTGAGATTCAGTTCATCAAACGAAAAAACCCCTTCTCTAAAGTCAAGTCTTTTTATTCCTGTTTCCAGAGATTCGGCAAAAAGTAAGGTGTCTGCTCGTTGATCTTTGACCAAAAATCCCTTGAGCGTAAAGCCATTGAATGGCCTGAAATCCAACTTATCAACTTGTACCTCTGTATTGAGTTTACCGGAAAGGTAGCTGGCAGCACCTTTAGCGAGACGCGTTTGAACAAAACTCGACTTGAGTGCAAGGGCTAAGAAAACGGCGACCAAGAAGATCATGATCCCTAATCCAATCGCTATTTTTTTGAGTTTTTTAATTGTCGTAACCTTGTAATTTTGCGAAATTAACACAACGCAACCACCTTTGAACGAGAGAGAGCCATTTATTGTATTGGGAATAGAATCTTCTTGCGATGATACCGCTGCAGCAGTCATTTCCAATGACAAACTTCTTGCCAACGTCACTTCCACTCAAACGATTCATGAAACATATGGAGGTGTAGTTCCCGAATTGGCTTCCAGGGCTCATCAAAAGAGCATCATTCCAGTGGTAGATGCAGCGCTTAAAAAAGCCGATATCAATCCCGGAGAGCTATCTGCTATTGCCTTTACGCGCGGTCCGGGCTTATTGGGATCGCTATTGGTAGGAAGCTCATTTGCCAAAAGTATGGCTCAGTCATTAGGAATTCCGGCTCTGCCGATTCACCATATGAAAGCCCATGTTTTGGCGCATTTCATTGACGATGGCGATTCAACACCTCCCTTCCCTTTTATATGCCTGACTGTCAGCGGAGGGCACACACAATTGCTGCGTGTCGATGCGCCCGGCACATTTCATATTTTGGGAGAGACAAAAGACGATGCCGCGGGTGAAGCATTTGATAAAGCCGCAAAAATGATGGGGTTGCCTTACCCGGGTGGTCCCGAAGTTGATCGACTGGCAGAAAATGGAAATCCGAAGGCACATGAATTTACTCATCCAAAAGTAAACGGTCACAATTTCAGTTTTAGTGGATTGAAAACAAACATTCTCAATTACATCGAAAAAAACAGAAGAAAAGATTCCGATTTCATTAAGAACAATCTTGAGGACTTATGCGCGTCTGTGCGGCAGACGATCATTGAAATTCTAATGAAAGAATTGGTCGAGGTTGCAAATGAGCAGAACATCAAACACATCGCGCTCGCAGGAGGTGTGTCTGCTAATATCGGCCTGAGAAGAGCGCTGTCGGAAAAGGCTCAGAAACTCGATTGGACGACCTACGTACCCCGAATGGAATATTGCACCGACAACGGTGCCATGATTGCTATTGCCGGATATTTTGCCCTATTAAGTGGAGAGGAAGGGAGACTTGATCAGGCGGCTACAGCTCGCTGGAAGATGGAATAGGTCGCCTACGACAAGTGTTTTTCTTTGATAAACTCGATGGTGCTGTCTGCCAGGGCTTCGAGTTTTGAAGGCAGGGTTTGCTTCTTCCACGGATGGCTTCCGCCAAAAGTATGACCTGCTTCTTTAATGATTAGAAATTGTGCTCGTGAATTTAGTGATTTGAGATAGTCAGCGTTTGAAATACAAACAGCCTCATCGTCGTACCCGTGCGCAATAAGCCAAGGTAATGAGAGTTTTTTAGCCGATACGGGAATATCCAACTCACCTCTGTTTGATACAAAATCGGTGTAGAATGAATAGTTATGTGGCAGCATCTGCCCGGTTCGTCCGTTTTTGATGTGTGCCACCCCGTCATTTTTCCACTTTTGCATATCAAAGTTGAACCTATCATTAAAATCAGATACCGCTGCCCAAGTGATCAATTTGTCTATTCCCTGAAATTTATCTGCAGCTAGAACTGCCATACCTCCACCTCTGCTGTGACCTATTAAAAATATTTGTTTGTATTGCCTCCTGGAATTTTCAATATTAAATCCTTCCTGAGCTTTTGTTATTATTTGCTCGATGTCGTACAATTCTTTGGTGTAAGTGTTCTGAGCGAATGCCTCGGTATCGGGAAAGTCGATTGGATTTTCGACTGTGCCTCCGTTGTGGGAAAAGTTGAACTTTAAAAAATCGTATCCCGCTGAGGCGAAATAATCAGCCAGTAGATTCCAAGGCCCCCAGTCCTTAAATCCTTTATAACCATGACAAAAGATAACCAAATCCTGATTTTCGCGTAATTGAGAAAAGGTAATATCGAAAGCCGAAAGTCGGTTTTCAGATCCAACGTATTGCGATTCAGTTTTCATTTAAGGCGATTGTCAGTGATAATATCTGAAAAATAATTCTAAACGTGCTTTAAAACAACATAAAATGCATATTCCCCTACGTTTACTTTTCGTTTTTTTTATTCTTTCCGTAACAATTTCTCAAGCACAAACTCACTTCGACTTTCACCAGATGGCAAAGTTGTCGAAGAAACAACTCGACTATTCGGGTGCGGTTAAAATGATGAATAAAGCCATTGAGCTGGCCCCGGATGAGTGTGATTACTACGTGGAGCGGGGACACTTATATCTCGGTTTAGAAAAAAATAAAAAAGCATTGGAAGATTTTAAATCAGCTATGAGCATTGATTCTATGGATGTTGAACCGTGGATAGGCAAGAGCCTTTGCCACATTTACAACGAAGAATTGGACTCTGCTTTAATGATAGCACACATCTCCTACATACTGGCCGAAACCCAATACGAAAAGGCACGTGCAGGTTCTTTACTTGGAGAAGTTTTCATGTGTAAACGAGAAGAACCTAAAGCATTAGAGTATTTTTCAGAGAGTCTTAGGCTCGACACAACCAACAACCGCGGATACAAAAAAGCAGCGCTGATTGCTATGAGACAAAGAGATTTTGATCAGGCTGAGACTCTTCTGTTAAAAGCATTAATCAATGATTCCAGAGATCTTGAAATTTTAATTAATCTGGCCTTTACCTACAACAATCTCGAATACTATCGTCAGTCCTTGGAATACTGCAACATGGCCTTAACCTTTGACCCCGCTGAGCCCCTTGCAAGAAGCAACAGAGCGTACGCCTATTTTCAGCTGGGAGAAACAGATAGAGCTCTCGATGACATCAATCAGTCCATTCGCAGTGACAAAACAAATCCCGTGGCACACAGATACAAAGGAGAGATCCTATTAGCCATAAATGAAGAAACGGAAAAAGCTTGCAAGTGCTTTAACAGGGCCATAAATTTGGGATACGACCAATTGGATGAGAGCGAATTATCGGTACTTGTGGCGACTCATTGCCCTGAGATATTAGAAGACTAAAAAAGTGTCGCTTGCTCCCCGTTTGAGCCATCCCCCTTTTCATCTTTTTGCTCAGTTTCCGCTTCATCAGAAACTTCTTCAGCCTGCTCCTGTGCTTCTTCCTCTTTGGGAATTTCCGGTTCAATGCGGTCAATCGCTTTAACCTTATTGGCAGTAAGCCGATTTCCCATTGCCGAAACACCTTTTATCGAGATGAACTCTGCCAATTCTAT
>JGI12210J13797_10090944_pt1 | contig 21794 bp, 13 predicted proteins | sample ElkSlonscriptome_3_FD_13797 | JGI IMG/M metagenome (IMG submission 13797)
CCCAGCCAGTCGAGCCGCTCGTATTCAATGGTGTATTCGGCATCGGATACGGTGCCTGGCACCAGCGTCAATGCGTAATCACCGGCCGGCAACGATAGGTCCCATTCCAGCGCATGACCGATCTCATTCTGATTGCGAATCTCGCTGATCGTGTTGGCTTCGTCACCCAAACCAATCCGGCCACTGATACTGCCATCCACCGGCGGCTGTACGCGCAGACGGAAGCGTTCGGGCCCGTGCAGGCTGATTCGGTATACATCCGTGTCGCCTGACTCGACCAATGTACCGGTATAGCGTTGCCCGAAACGCAGCGTACGCGCGGTCGACATATCGTTATTCGGCTCCAGCTCCATGCCGACCGGTGGCGGGCCCTGTGGCTGCAGCCGAAGGATGTAGTCGGAATCCTTGCCGTCGACGGTAATCAGGTATTCACCCGGCATCAAAAACTGGTTGTCCAGTCGAATCCGGGTATTGTTGTTGGCGCGCTGAGTTGCAATCTGATCATCGTCGGCCGTGCTGAGTTCAAGATCCTGAATCGAATCGCCCTGTAGCTGGATGCGCCAGAGCTGAGGCTCGCCGGAAACCGAAAATCGCCAATAATCCGTCTCATCACCAACGAATCGACCGCGCCCGAATCCTCGCTCATGCAGGCCAACGGCGTATTCAGGCCGGTCGTTTGGCTCCACTTCCTGGCCGGCTTCGATGTCACCGCGCGGCAGCCAGTTCAGGGACCAGTCCGTACCGACGCGCTTGACATCGTGAATGCGCAGCTTGTAGTCGCCTTCCTGGAGGGCAAGATCGCGCAGCGCCGTCAGCCCGCCGGGCGTGCGTCTGCAAATATCCTGATTATCGATCAGATTGCGAAGACATAGCTGAATTTCAGCCGATGGGTCCGCAGATACTTCCAGATCAACCATTTGACCGGTTTGATCGTCAGTAACAGAAAACATCAGGAAATCCGTGTCGCCATCGTCCAAACGGCCGCGGATGGCCTCGCCGAATTCGACCGGATTGGCCTCCCGGTTATTCGGCTCGACTTCAACGCCATCGGTGGGCAACGGCGCACCGGCACGGATATCGATCATGCGCACGCCGGCGGTTGTCGACTCGGTGATCAATCGGTAGGCGCCGGCATCCAGCATCAGCCCATGGCGCTGTACGGGCTGGCCATGGTCTCTTTCGACTTCAAGCAGCAGTTGGCCATCCGCGGTTTCAAGCCGCGTTTTCATCCGCTGCCCGAGCGGTGCCTGAAACGCCATATTCCAGGACTGTTCGGACTGGGCTTCATTGAGTTCGAATTGGTAGCTTTGATTGCCTTGTGACCAGGTACTGGTCCGTCCACGCAGCGAAACCCTGGGCTCATCGTCGGCTTCGAGCACGGTAATTCGCGCACTGTCATGGGCGGCGATGGTCAGGCTGTAAGCACCCTTCCCGCCGGAATGGGATACGCCGAGAATATACACACCCGGTGGCAGCAGTAACTCATCGCGCCGCACCGGTCGTACGCCCTGCTCGGTCGCCAGTGTGGTCAGGATAGGGGGCTTCTGGCTCAATTCCTCCGGAATTCTCCCGAGGCCATCGACCAATTCGGTCAGGTCAAAAATATCCAGTCGAGTCAACGCACCGGCGCGACCGCTGAGCTCGAGATTGAAGCGCTGACCCGCCATGTCTTCATCAATGATCAGACGATAGGCGTCCTGATCCTGGCCATCCAGCTCACCAATCACTTCAACCCGCTCCTTACCGGAAGGTACCGACAGGTCAATCGCTTCATGCAGCGCGTCATTGGGTTCGACATCGTAGGCCATCCGGGTCTGGGCCCAGCTCAGACCGCAGGCAACCCCGAGCAACAGAGCTGCTCCCAATCGTATCTTGCTCATCATTTCTTTTCTGACAGGGCGCACTTGGTTTGTATTCATGGCTTCAGTTTCGTTGATTAAGTTCTGTAATGAGCGCTAGATCCGAATCAATATACGGAGTTCAGTGAGTACTTGATTATTGGCTTATCCGCAGAATCAGAATCCACGGCCAGCCATCTTGTCGCAGCTCAATTTGGTCTGGGGCATTAGGCCCTGAGAATTTTCAGGACCCAGCGCGGCTGCGGTCGCCTGTTGCATTCCATAATTGACAATATCGAATACCGCCGCACCGGCTGAACCCACCGTCGCACCCATGATGCTGCCGAAGGCCAGGCCCGATACGTTGTTGATATGCGCTTCGACCAGGCAACACATCTTGACTACGGTGTCGGTGTGCTTGTCGCAGGCTGCCATTCCGGCCAGTGCCTGGACCAGATTGAACGCGATTCCAGTTACCTCAATCAGGTACTCGACCACAGTCTGGCCATAGCCATCTGCGGTCATGCCCAGCGTCGTGCCCGTGACCGGATCGATGCGCCACCATGCCGTCATGCTGACCGCATCCGGTCGGCGTTCGGGAATCAAAACCGCGAAGCCGTTGTCCAGGTCGTGCTGCAGCACCTTGGCAACGCCCTCAGGCAGACTAGCCGGCACGGCATCCGACGGCGCCAGCAGTGTCAGATCAATGCCCTGCTGGCTGGCTTGTTGAAATACCTCGAAGGTATTCAGCACCTGCTGATCTTGCTCATCGCGAATACGCGCTGGCACCACTTCAATAGCTGTATCCCAAACGCCCTGCTCGAGCGCCGCAACTGGATCATGCCGCAAACCATCTTGATCATTGCGCAGCATCAGCATGCGGTTCTCGACCACATCCACTGCAGTAAATGCGCGGTTGTGATCGCGCAAGCCGTTGCGTATACCGACGATCGAAGGCACCGTGCGCACGGCAATGGCATCGGACGGAATCGGGTTGGCCTCCATCAGGCGATACAACGACAGCGGACCAAAGTCCTGTAACACGTCCTGCTCCGGCAGCGCCGTGCCCTGGTCCGGATGAATCAAGTGATGGGCCAGCGCGGCGTACAGTTCCATGCTTTCGCTGCCGGCTGCAAGATATCGCTCGGCCACATACTCAATCGGCATCTGACCGGCATTGACGACATAGACATGCTCGGTTATCAGCGGCCAGAGCTTTTCGGCCGGCGGCAGTGCATCGGAGCCCGGTGCCAGCAGGTAGCGGCGGTATTCCGTTTCATCACCCGAGGGCGTGGTCAGCGTAAAGGTCAGCCACATCGCATCCAGCCCGAAAATCGAACGACCGTCTTCGCGATCATCGACCCCTTCCGTAGCCGCCTGCATGCGATCGGAGAGCTGGGCAAACAGGCCAGCCGCACCAGATGAGCCGGACCCCAGCACCATCGGATCGATCAACTGGCCCTTCAGATCAAACGCCATCGCAGACGGTGCCGGCTGGTTCTGGAAGACGGGTGTCAGGATTTCATTTTCAGTCAGCGCTTCATCCAGGTTTGACAGCGTTTCAGGCGTGATCGAGCCCGCATGATTGCGGTAGGTAATGGTCACGCCGTGCAGATTCGCGACCGGTCGTGTCCAGGGTGCCATCAATCGGTGATCGCTGACCGTATCGCCCTGTCGGCTGCGCACCCAGGCCTCGACCGTAATCGTGTGATAGAACGCCTCATCAACCTCAGAGGCCATGTAGCCCTGCGCTTCGACCTCGGGTTCGGCCAAGCCGGCAAAGGCCGGATGCACCGCCTGCCATTCGTCACCCGGACCCATGCGATGTTCAACCCAGAAGTAAGGTCGGGTCGCATCCTGCAATTCGGCGAGGACCGGGTCCGGGTTCATCGTAAGGCTTGCGGCAGTAAGACGCTGCTGCAACATGGCCACGGTTTGAGTTGCGTCTTTGCCGATGTCTGTTTCTGCCCAATCAATTGGCTCAGGCGCCGCTGCTGCATCCCCGCCAAATAATGTCTGAATCTCATCGGTCAGTTCATCCAATGTGTTTTCCCGAGTACGAACAGGTGCCACCGATCCAAGCAAGCGCTGGATATCGGCATCATTCAATTCGCCCCGCACGATGCGCGCGCTGGAACCGGCTGATTCCAGCATGAAAGCAAGCAGCAACGATTGATCGAGGCTATTACCTGCACGACTCATCAGCGTGCCACGCATGCCACGAAGCAACCCCTCATAAGGATGAAATGCAATCTCGTCACGTACAAATCCGATCACAGACTCGGCATCGAAAGCCAACTCGAACACCAGTTCTTCGGCATCGAATCGAGTCTGATCGATTTCCCCACGCAAACGGTCCAGGCGCTGCTCCAGTTGTTCGACCGCTTCGGATAAAGCGCTATAGTTCAACGCGGCTTCGGTATCCTGTGCTTGCACATGCACTGCAATGCTCAGGAATATCACTGCACAAGAACCAAAAGTACTTAAATGATGCAAGAACGATCTCATAGCAACCTCGATAAGCGAGTTGTACACGAACTTGGGGTGTGCAGATTCAATGTTTGACGACTCCCCAAACCGATGCTTGTAGGCTTAGTACGGATTTTGCACCCGATTCACGACATTCAATCAGACAGGGCATCGATGCATGACTGGTGAGAAGATACGAAAGGAGATCGCCATCATCGGTGCCGGTTTCGGCGGTATTGGCATGGCGGCACGGCTTCTCCAGTCGGGCATCGATGACCTCGTTGTCCTTGAGAAGGAAGCCGGCGTGGGTGGCACCTGGTGGGTCAACCGTTATCCCGGCGCCGCCTGTGATGTGCCGTCCCATCTGTATTCCTTTTCGTTTGCGCCAAAACCCGATTGGTCGCGGCGATTTGCGCCACAGCGTGAAATTCAGCGTTACCTGGAGCACTGTGTTGATCATTTCGGACTCAGGCCGCTTTTGAGGCTGAACTGGCAGGTTCAGCGCATGCAGTGGCAGGAGCACGATAAACGATGGCTAATCACCAGCGCAGGCGGCCAGCAGATCTCGGCCCGCTATGTAATCAGCGCAATCGGTGGATTATCACGCCCTGCGTGGCCTGCCATTCCCGGCATCGATCAATTCGAAGGCGTAATCACACATTCACAGCAGTGGAATGATGAGCTACAGCTGGAAAGCCAACGCGTCGCCGTGATCGGCACCGGCGCATCAGCCGTACAGTTCATTCCGGAAATCGCTGCTAAGGTTGCGAAACTGGATGTGTATCAGCGCACACCGAACTGGATCCTGCCGCGGCCTGACCGGGCGCTGCCGTCCTACCTGCAGCGATGCTACGAGGCCATGCCCTGGCTACAGAAACTGGTCCGCTTCGGCATCTGGCTGAAAGCCGAGTGCCGCGTGCCCGGGTTGGTGTGGAGTAATCGGCTGGCGTTCGGCCATCGCTGGCTGGCACGCAGACATCTGAAGCGACAAGTGCCTGACCTCAAATTACGCAGCAAGCTGAAGCCCGACTATGCGATAGGCTGCAAGCGGGTTTTGCTCTCCAGCAATTACTATCCTGCGCTTTGCCTTCCGCAGGTTGAATTGGTTGATCAACCCATTCAACGGATCGAATCGAATGCCATTGTCACCAACGACGGGCTGCGGCGCCCGGCCGATCATTTGATTCTGGCCACTGGTTTTCAGGCCACCGAGCCGGTTCCCGATGGCATGGTGACAGGCCGGGATGGTCAAGACCTGCACCAACTATGGCGACACGGCCCGCAGGCCTATAAGGGCACGTCGGTTGCCGGATTTCCGAATCTGTTCATGCTGCTGGGCCCGAACACGGCGCTCGGGCACAATTCGGTCATCGTCATGATCGAAGCTCAGATTGACTATATCCTACACATGCTGGGAGGACTCGATCGACAACATGCGGCGTCATCGGAAATACGATGCGAGGCCCAGGCGCGTTTCAACAGACATATACAGGGTCGCTTGAACGGATCGGTCTGGAATCAGGGTGGTTGCGGCAGTTGGTACCTGCACCCGGCAAGCGGTCAGAACACCACGCTGTGGCCGGATTTCACCTGGCAGTATCGGCGTCTGATGCGCACCGTCGCCTGGGATGACTACGTTATTGAATCTTCGAATTGACATTACAAAACGGCAGCGCATGGCTGCCGTCCTGCTGCTTCAACCTGCCTTGATGGCAAGCGCTCAGTCCGTCGTATCTTCAACCTTGTACAGCACGGTCCGGTAGGGTGCGCCTTGCCGGGTGTCGTCGTATTTAGCAAGAACGTGATACCGCTTGCCGGCCTCCGCAACGATTTCGATCCGGTTATAACCGGAGTCATCACGGCGATTCGGACGGCGCGAGCGCAGTCCCGGCGGATTGTCGATCAACATGCGGACCGTTAGCGTGTAGCGCCCCGGTTCAAGCCAGATGACATCGCGCTCACCGGCAATATTGCGGCCGTTGATTTCAATGAACTGTACGCGATACAGATCCTGCGCTTCCAGGCCTGGCGAACCCACAATCATCGCGGACTCGGGACCGGCACTGGCAAACGGTTGCGCGGCTAATTGAGTTGAAAATAACAGCCCGAATACGATCAGTGCAATCCATCGCATTGGTTCAACGCTAGGCACATGCAATCGACCAGCGAATGAAGTTTTGTTTGTCAGATCTGCTTGCATAGAAATTCTCCTGTCATTAGTTCATGCGGTTCCATCCTGAATCATGCGACCGAAGATGGCCATGGCATTCGCCTTAAACTTTTCTGAAATTATGTTGAAAGGCTTGCTTTATTGGGATTCCTTTAGCGTCGCCCACTGCTCGCTCAAGGCTTGAACGAACTGGCCGGCAATCAAATCAACGGTGGCTTCGGCTTCATCGACCAGCACCGCATCAGACCAGATCACGGTGCCCGCGGGCAGCACCAGCAGCCGCGCCTCGACGCGCCACCCGTTTGCCTCGGTGATCAGATCACCTTCCAGTATCAAGTTCGCGTTGAGTTGTTCGGCCACGATGCGGGCGACGTCGGCTCGTTCGGTATAAGCCTGCACGGAACTTCGACCAATCAATTGAAGTCCTGGCAGATTGGCCTGCCAGAGTTTAGCCAGCAGCGTATCGGCGACCAGAAACTCGGTGTGCTCGGGCGCCTGATGCAGATCGCCATAGCGCTCGAAGGGCAGAATGACCAGGGCATGCCGCTCCGGGCCAGTGTTGTTGTCAGGCCAGAATGCGAACACGCAAGCGACGAGCAGAAGCAAAGCCAATACACCCAGCCAGGGCTTTGCGTTCAAGCCCCCGGGTTCGCCATCATCAGGCTGATTACTGCCCTGCCAATCCTGGTCAGGCGCGTCCCGGGTATCTACATTCAAGCGGTACCCACGCCGTGGAATGGTTTGCAGTAGGTCGGTGCTTGCGTCCAGCGAACTCAGGGATTGTCGAAGCTCGCGCACCAGCGCTGCCATGCCGGCTTCAAAATCGACGATCCGGTTATCAGCCCAGATCGCGCGACTCAGTTCATCTCGCGAGACCACCTCGTTGGCACGGGCCAGCAGAGTTTCCAGCAAACGTGCAACCTGGGGCCTGAGCGTGGTCTCCTGGCCTGACGATCGATTGATCAAGGAGCCATCGCTTGGGTCGAATTCAAGCTGATTAAAGTAGTGTTTTTTCAATGGATGTCTTTATTAAATAGCCCATACGACCAGACGTGCTCGCTGGATTGATACGCTGCACGGCACGGTCAGTAAACATTCATACTGCCATTGTTATCGATCGCTTTCCATGATGGCTTGCTGAAAAAAACTTGAAATTGTCTGAAAATTCACCGATGTGGCGCATGCTGTACGCCTGACCAAAAATAACGACTGTTTTGATCGCTAATGAATCATCGATTGTTGATCGCGCAAGGCCTGGTGCTGATGATGGGCTGCTTCGCCGCTGTGGATACCATGGCTGAGGATCAGAATTTACTGCTGGACGATTTTTCGACGCGCGACGGGGTGTCGAGCTTCGGCACCCAGTGGGTGGGATTCACAGATCGGGTCATGGGCGGTCGCTCGGACCTCAACGTGAGCTACATCGACACTGATGTAGGTCCAGCAGTTCAAATGACGGGCCGGGTTCGACTCGAAAACAATGGTGGCTTCATCCAGATTCGCTTACCGCTCCAGGATCGCAAAGGACCGGCCGATATCAGTGGATATACGGCCATCCGACTCGAAGTCCAGGGTCAGCCCGGCGCCTATTACCTGCACTTGAGAACCCGGGATAACCGTCGTCCCTGGCATTATTATTCGGCACCCGTGCCGGTCACTGACCAATGGCAGACGCTAGACATACCGATCAATGATTTTCAGGCACAAGGCACACGTGCGGCACTGGATTTGTCACAGGCCGAATCGATTGCCGTTGTTGCCTACGGCGAAGCATTTGATGCGGATATTCAGGTACGTCGGATCGAGCTCATCGCACCGTAGAATCATCCTCAGATAGCCAGTCAGGGGCTGACTGAATCAATCATCTCATTTTTTCTTGGCACTTGAGGTGGTCGACCCAATTAGTTCTTAAAATCTAAAGCATTTCGCCGCACGGCTGCGCGGGCGGCGGATCTGCCTTTGACTTTAGAGCAAATTAGAAAAACCAGTCTTTAGCCGGCGAAGTCGTGGGGCGAAATGCTTGAGATTTTTGAATTTGAATTTGGAATTCAAAAAAAAAATCGAATAATAACCATCGAATCCGTTCGCTAAAAAACCTCAACTAGTTTTTTTTAAAAGAAAAATCACACCTGACAATTCGGGCAATAGTACAGACGCCGGCTGCTCACGGACGTTTTTTGAATCGGCGTATCGCACGCAAAACAAGCCTGACCGGCCCGGCTGAATACATAGTGTCGATAATCCCGGCGTTTCCAGCCGGCGTGCTTCAGGCTTGTTGCGCGCTCAGCATCATTGGTCACGCCACCGGTTTTGACCGATCGCCACATCATCTCGTGACAGGCATCGGCCAGATGGTCAATGGCCTGGTCATTCAACTGCTTGATTTTCCGATCCGGCCGCAGTCCGGCATAGAACAGGATCTCGGAGCGCAGATAGTTGCCGACACCGGCCAGAAACGACTGGTCGAGCAACAGATGGCCAAGCTGACGACCACGAAAGCGGTCCTGAGCAATCCAATGGCTGATTTCCTGCCAATCGGCACCGGAAGAAAGCAGATCAAGACCAACGCGGGCAATAAACGGATGCTGTTCCAGCTTTTCCGGCTCCAGCACTTCAATGTCCGAGGCGCTGTACAGCAGGGCCGAGCGATTTGAAGTACTCAAGGCCAACCTAAGCTGTCGCCCCGTATCGGGTCTTCGATCCGGCGCTGAAAATAGCCAGCGACCGTAGAGCTGATTGTGCGTATAAATCACCTGCCCCTTTTGAAACACAATCAGCAACGCTTTGCCACGCGTCTCGACGCTCGCCACGGATTGCCCTTCCAACTGCTCAACCCACGGCTGCAGTTCCTGAAACGCAAACCAGACTTCTTGCAGCGGCTGTTTGCCCAGGCTGCGCTTGATCTTCTGCGCCATGCGATACATTTCAGGGCCTTCAGGCATGGGCCATGCTGGATGCTTTTGAGTTCATGATCGAAGTATGCAAAACGCGGTGTGAACAGGGCCTGTAACCACGACAAAAGAGGCCGCTGCCATGGCCAATAGTCGGTCGGGCGTCGTTGCTACTCGCTCCTGTAGCGGTCCGGTGCGTGCGCTGCCTTGCCAGCCGAACAATGACTGATGAGCGCAGCCTTGTCCGCCAGGTTTGCAGGTGGTAGAGCAGTTTCTCTGCTATTGAGAACGGCGCGCGTCATAATCAATAGATGCCTGTCACGCATACGGTCATCCTGACGCCGACCACACGGCTTGCTCGCGCGCTGGCCCGGGAGGCGGCCCTGCGCCAAACGGCCAGCGGAAAAACAGCCTGGCGATCGCAGCCAGTGCTGGCTTTTTCGGCCTGGCTGAATCAGCTGCGCGAGGATTATTTTCTGGATGCCGAGGATGCGCGAACGCCCATTTCGGCCGATCAGGCGCACGAAGTCTGGAAGTCGGTGATCAACACCGACATTTTCATCGGCGAACCGCGCGTTGCCGATTTGGCTGAGCGTGCCTGGCGACTGTTGCATGAACATCAGCTGGCCATGCCAGCGCAATGGCCCGCGCTCTTGATGAATGAAGACCATCGACGCTTTGCCGAGTGGACGTCGGCTTACATGGCACGTTGTCGACAACAGCAGTGGGTCGACCTGCCAAGCTGGCAACACGAACTGCCTGAGCTGATTGTGCAGGGCAAGATCAGCCTGCCCGAACAGATCGTACTGGCCGGTTTTGTGCTGGAGCCCACGCCGCTGCAACAGCGTATCCTGGCAGCCTGCCGGCGGGTCGGCTGTGCCGTTGAAACGCGTGAAGATGCGCCGGAAAGCTCCAGCACCTCAGTTCAACGCTACGCAGCCAACAGCGACGCCGATGAGCTGATTGCAGCCGCCATCTGGGCGCGGCGTCGACTGGAACAACTGCAGCCAAATCAGCCCGATGCGCGCATCGCCATTGTGGTGCCCGATCTCGAGGGGCGCGTTGAACAAGCCGAGCATGCGCTGCGTAAAGCGTTTGATCCGCAAGGTTTCGCACTGGCTTCCACAACCGCTGAGCCTTGGCATATTTCACTTGGCAAGCCCTTGTCGCATTGGCCGATGACTGCCGATGCGCTGACGCTGCTGGGACTCAACCCGGCACAGTTGAGTCAGCCCGAACTCCGGTGCTGGCTGCGCTCGCCGTTCCTGTACGGCTGGCCAGAAGAGTCGCTGGCGCGGGCTAAAACCATACAACGATTGGCCCGCATCGCACCCTATGAAGTGACGCTGTTCGAGCTGGATCGTGATCTTACGACACACACATCAAATTTTGCACAAACCCTGCAGGCATGGCGCAAGGTGCGAGCGCAGGGTCCTGAAGACGCGCACCCGTCCGGCTGGACGGCGCAGTTTCAAACCGAATTGACGGCGCTGGGCTTCGGCCGGGGTCGAGCGCTCAATAGCCAGGAGCATCAGCTACTGGCGCGCTGGCAGCAATTGCTCGAACAGTTCAGTGCGCTGGATGCCGTACTCGATCGCCCGCTCAGTCGATCGAACGCGTTGCGTTGCTTGAAAGAACGCGCCGGGCGCAGTATTTTTCGTGAGCGCAATATCGGCGTACCGGTCGAGGTGCTGGGTCTGAAAGAAGCACTCGGCTCAACGTTTGACGCGCTCTGGATCACCAGTTTGGATCATGACCGCTGGCCACCGCCCGCGCGGCGTGAACCACTGATACCGGGCAAGGTTCAGCAAGCCGTGCCCGAGTCCACCAGTACTGGTCGGCTGCAGCAGGCCGAACGAGAAATTCAGGCCGTGCTGGCAGCCGCGCCGGAACAGGTATTGAGCTATTGCATCGACCCCGAATCACCTGCTGCACAACGTCTGAGCCCGATGCTGGACGACGGCTGTACTCGGGACCTCGAACTGGATGTAGCCGAGACACCGGCGGCGGCAACCATGGAAGTGCTTGAACACGATGCGCGGGCGCCCGCCGTTGCTGCGGGCCAATACAAGGGTGGTACCGGCCTGTTTCAAAAACAGTCCGACTGCCCGTTCAGAGCCTTTGCCGAGGTCCGGCTGCAGGCTGGATCGGTCCCAATACCACGTCCCGGTCTGGATGCGGCCCAGCGCGGCAGTCTCGTTCATCAAGCGCTCGAAGCATTCTGGCAGGCACTGCCCGATGCCGCCAGCCTGCGCGCGCTGGACGGGCCCGCGCTTGAAACACGCATCGAACAATCGGCCGAACGAGCGCTGCGCCTGCAGTTCAGCAAGTATCGCCTGGCGATCAGTCACGCAGCGCGCGAACTAGAAAAACAGCGGCTGGTGCGTCAGCTCTCAGAATGGCTGGAACTGGAAAAACAGCGGCCCGATTTTCGCGTTCAGGCGCGCGAGCAGTCGATCACTATTGATCTCGGCGGCGTGCAAACGCGCGGCACAATTGACCGCATTGATCAACCTGCAGACGATCAGGCCGGCACCGTATTGATCGACTACAAAACCGGCGATAGCGCCAAAAGCGGGCACTGGTTGCCCGAACCACGCATGGCCGACGTGCAGTTGCCGGCCTATGCGCTCAGCGCTGAACCACCGCCTGGCGGCATCGCGTTTGCCAAGCTGCTGGCGAACGACGTTCATTTCGATGGAATTCAGCGCGAAGCAGCCGGCGACGATTCTGAAACCCCAGCGGCCAGCGGCATTCGGATTCTCGGCCAGTTCACGCGCAAGCACAACTTGAGCGAGCACGAATCGTGGCTTGAACTGATGGAGCAATGGCGCGTTCAGCTGGACGCCTTGGGCCACCAATTTCTGACCGGCAATGCCGAAGTTGACCCGCGCAATCATCAAACCTGCCGGTATTGCCACCTGCACGCATTCTGCCGAATTCATGAACGATCAGCCTTCGTTGCAGACGAGGTGATCGAATGAATTCACAGGCTCAAAATACACCGATCAACGATTCGGCCGCGAGAACTGCCGCGGTCGATCCCGGCCATTCGGTCATTGTGCAGGCCCCGGCCGGTTCGGGCAAAACCACACTGCTGGTCGAACGCTATCTTGGCCTGCTTTCAATCGTCAACGAGCCAGAAGAAATTCTCGCCATTACCTTCACGCGCAAAGCCGCTGCTGAAATGAAACAGCGCGTGCTGCGCTATCTGGACCCGTCCTTTGAAACTGACCAGGCGCACGAACAGGCGACGCTGCAAAAGGCGCGTGCGGCGGAACAAAACGTGCGGCGCTGGCAGCTACGTGAAAATCCGCAGCGCATGCAGATTCGCACCATCGACAGCTTCAATCAATACCTTGCGCGAAATATGCCGGTCGCCAGCCGACTCGGCCCGGTGCCTGCGCCTACGGACAATGCCAGCCGTTTTTTTCGCCAGGCCGCTCGCAACGTATTAGCTGAGATCGATCGAACTGATGGGCAGGATTCGAATCTTGCCGCCGATGTACGCCGGCTGCTGAGCTGGCGCGATCATAATCAGCAAGGCGTCGAGGATTTACTCGCAGAACTTCTGGCCAAGCGCGAGCAGTGGCTGCGCGTGGTCGGTCCTTCCGGCACGCCTGATCGTGATTACCTGCAGAATTTGATGATCGAGATGATCGAACAGCAGCTTCGCGATTCGCAGCGGCAGTTATCTGAAGCGCTGGGCCGAATCTACTCGAATCCGCAGGAACTGGCGCACTTGGCCGATACAGCGGCAAAAACGCTAAAAGCCAATAACAAGCAGGGCCTAGCGCTGGAGTGCGAAGACCTGGATGGGTTGCCAGAATCTCACTGGCAGGCATTACCGGTCTGGCGCGGCTTGGCGAATATTTTAATGGTCCAGAAAGAGGCCCACTTTCGCAAAACGGTGAATATCAACAGCGGATTTGCGCCTAAAACGCCAGAGAAGGAGCGCATGGTCGAGCTTCTGGCCTCGCTCGGCGAAGATGCACAGCTGGCCGAATCCCTGCACCGCACGAGACGTCTGCCCGACCCGCACTATAGCGATGAAGACTGGAAAATTCTGCAGGCCCTGATTCGCATCATGCAGCGTGCCGCGCTGGAACTGCAGCTGGTGTTTGCCGAACAGGGCCAGAGTGATTTCGCCGCGCTCGGCGAAGCCGCGCTGCGCGGGCTGGGCGAGAACTTCGGTGAACATCAAGAAAACAGTTCGGGCGATGTAACCGATCTCGGTCTGTATCTGGACCAGCGCATTGAGCACATTTTGGTCGATGAGTTTCAGGACACCAACTACAGCCAGTTCCGCTTGCTGGAAAAACTGACCGCAGGTTGGCAGGCGGACGATGGCCGCACGTTGTTTCTGGTCGGTGATCCAATGCAGTCGATTTATCGCTTTCGTGAAGCTGAAGTGGGGCTGTTCATGCGCGTGCGTGAACACGGCATGAACGATGTTCAGCTCACGCCGTTGAAATTGAGCAGCAACTACCGTTCACAGCGGCAGATAATCGACTGGGTCAATCAGGTGGTTGGTCCGATCTTCCCCGAAAAAGAAGACATCGTGTCTGGTTCGGTTGCTTACGTGCCGTCAACGTCCAGCCTGGGCACTGATGGTCAGGTTCATATTCTAGCCCTGCCTGATCGCGCAACTGAGGCCCACGCGTTGGCCGATATGCTGAAGCGCGAATTGCCGAAGCGGCAGAAAGATGCAGCATTTCGGGCTGCCATGATCGTGCGTTCGCGCTCGCATTTAGCCGATATATTGCCGGCGCTGCGCGCCGCCGGTGTGCCCTATCGCGCAGTCAAACTCGACCCCCTGATCGCCCGTCCAGTAGTGCAGGACTTGCTGGCCATCACCCAAGCCATCATGAGCCCGGCCGATCGCACGGCCATCCTCGCGCTGCTGCGCTCGCCAATGGCCGGGCTCAGACTCGATGATCTCGACTTGCTCGCCGGGCTGGATGCCGATACAGGCAGCGCAGACTTGCCGCCGCAAAATGCTGCGCATCCGTTCAATCCTGCTGCACTGGCACAGCGATCGGAAGAGGGCCACAGCCGGGCTGCGAATGTATTTCGTGTGTTGGAAAACGCTCGTGCCCTTTGGCAGCGGCGCAGCCTGCGTGCTCTGGTTGAAGGCGCATGGCATGCGCTGCATGGCCCAAGTTGTTTGCAGCAGCCTGAAACCGATCGACAAGATGCAAAGGACTTTCTGGACTTTATCGAGAACGCCGAGCGCGAGGGCTGGCTGGGCGATGCGCAAACGTTTGAGGATCGACTCAATCAAGAACAAGCCGGCAAGCATGCACCAGGCAATCCTGAGGACGCAGCTGCACTGGAAATTCTCACCATGCACAGCGCCAAGGGCCTGGAGTGGGATTGGGTGATTCTGCCCGGGCTCGATCGTAAACCGCGCAGCCGCACGAGTGAATTATTGAACTGGCTGCCGTTGACCAATGTTGATGGTCAAGAGCGCGTATTGCTCGCGCCATTGAAAGCATCCGAACAGCAGGAAAATTCAGTCATGGTCGAATTTATCCGCGCTGAACATTCGCGCCGCGATCGTTTTGAAAATCAGCGGCTGCTGTACGTGGCGACTACCCGCGCCAAGCAAGTACTTACCCTGAGCGCCTGCCTGGACCCCGAAAAAGAAACGCCCGAACCCGCTTCAAGCAGCCTGCTGGGCGAGCTTTGGCCGCAAGTTGCAGATACGTTGATCGGCCAGTTGGATGAACGACGGTCTTCTGACACCGCCAGTGATTCAATACCGGACCAATCGCTTCGTCGGATTCAACAAGCGCCCGCAAACCGGCTCAATACAATGGACTGGCAGGCGCGGTTGGCGATGCGCGAGCATGAAACCGAAATCGAGTTCAACTGGGCCGGCATGCAGGCGCGACGAATGGGCAGCGTGCTGCATCGACTGCTCGAACGCGCTGGTCAAATCGGCATTGAACAGCTTACAGACCTGCATCGGGAGCGATTGATTCGCCGAATTCCTCAGCTGCTGACCACGCTAGGCACGGCCAGGCGCGAACTGCCTGAGGCTACTCAACTTGTACGACAGGCGTTGATCGATACGCTAACCGACCCGACCGGCCAGTGGCTATTAAGCAGTCAGCACGACGATGCTGCTTGCGAACTTGCCTTGAGCGGACAGCTCGACGGTCATTTAATCAACGCCATTATCGATCGGACGTTTATTGCCGACGGCAAGCGCTGGATAATCGACTACAAGTCCGGCTACCATGATGGAAGCGATATTGAAGCATTTTTTGAAGCCGAAGCCCAGCGCTATGAAGATCAGCTGAATCGCTATGCAATGCTATTTCGGCAAATGGGGGAACGTTCGGTCAAGGCCGCGCTGTATTTTCCGCGCCATCAAAAACTGCAGCTTGTGGATGTATGAAATGCCCTCATTAACTACCAGCCGAGCGTACCGGGTGCGCCCTTGAACGGGCCTTTGAGCCAGCTCGTGACCCATCCGCCGTAGAAGTTACCGGCCTGCGCCTGCACACGCTCGTCATTGACGTAGCATTCGTCGACCCGTCCGGCATAAAACGAAACGTGGTCTTTCAATTCATGCCGCGCAGGATTCGGATAACTCCAGCAACAGTCCGCAATGACCGCATGTTCAGGGTCAATCAAATCCCAGTATTCGGCCCGCCCCTTCCATTCGCAAAGACTGGTCTTGTTATTACGCCTGAGACGAGCCCAGTCGATGGCCTGCTTGGGAAAATAGTAGCTGGGGGGATGCGATGTTTCGAGCACGCGGACGGCTGAACGGGTCTCAGCCAGCACTTGGCCGCGATGAACGATCTTCAGATGCCAATCAATTTCTTCAATACGTGGTGGCCTGGGATAGTCCCAGACTGATTCGGAATCAGGTATTGCTTTGGTCGAAGACGCCTTCATCGTGCCAATCCAGCTGAAAACAGCCCTTTACAAATCAATCGACTGGCTGATCGACAGCCAGTTCCCGTCGACCGGTACTCATGTTGTTGTCCCATACGATCACCCGATTTCTGCCCGTCTGTTTGGCCTGATACAGCGCTTGATCGGCCCGCATCAACCACGCTTCCGGCGATTCTTCCGGCTTCAATGCCGCCACACCCGCTGAGAAGCGAAGCACCCAGCCATTCTGTTCAATTTTTCCACTGACCCGCTGATGCATCATCTGCGCAACACCCAGGCCCGAGGCCTCGTCATGGTCTGGCAACAACAAGACAAACTCTTCTCCGCCGTAGCGGTAGAACCCGTCAGCCTGACGAATATTGCTGCGCATCAGGTCGGCAAACTGCCGAAGAATTTCATCACCCGCTTCATGACCCTGCTGATCATTGACTTTCTTGAAGTGATCCAGATCAATCAGTACCAGCGTAGCAGGCTGTTCATTGCGCCGGAACAAAGCGACAACATGCGCAATTTCATGCTGCATCATCCTGCGGTTACCGATCTTGGTCAGCGGGTCCTGCATGGCCAGTCGTTCAAGCTCTTCTTGCTGATGTTGCAGTCGTTCGACAAAGACCAGGCTGAATACCGTAATCAACAGTGACGTCACCAGAAACGTGATGGATTCCAGCTGCGTGTCATATAACGATTCAGTAAAGAACAAACCCAGGATCAAGGCGAGGTTGGCGAAAAACGCAATGCGCTTTCGAGCCATCAGAAAATTGACCCAAAGCACCAGATATGCCCAGAAGAGTCCTGTCGAACCAAACATCGCCGTTGTCGCTACACACGCCGTCATATTGACAAAAATAAACAGAATGCCAGCGCGATTGCTGTCGGACTGGCGAAATGCATACAGCATGACAATGGCCAGACTGAGCACGATGCAAGTATTGATGAATGCCTCGTAGTAATCACCGATCAGCAAGCGGAAAATGATGAAGCCGGAAATAACGACCATCAGCAGGCATCCGAACAGCGTCATGATCGCAAAGCGGAAATCTCTGCGGTAGCGCTGGCGAATCAATGCCCACCATTCAGGTTTATCAGGAAGGAATCTGTTCAAAAAAAACTCGCGGCGATTGTTGATCCGCCCATCATGAATAAATATGTCGAAGTCGCCACTGTCTTAGCCCTGGTCTGCCAACAGTCAGTCTAATCTGGATCCGGTCAAATGGAAAGTAGTGACTATCCGGCCCCTCCCCTGATTTCACAGTCTGTACTAAAGGGAATGCGACCCAGATCAATGTTCACGTTATATTATTCCAATTCACCAAGCCGCAGTATTGATGCATATCAATCTTGCATTCAATCGACAGCAGGTTTCATGCCTTGAGCGGTCATTGCTTACCGATCCGGTCCTGGTGATTCAGAAGACCAAGCCGCAGCAGCCAGACGCAAACGGTCTGCAGTCGTGCGCAGCGGATGCGTAGTCAGTACACCGGCATCGTCCAATCGCTGCACTGCATTTTCAATCGAGCTGACGGCCTGCCCTGGCTGACCCTCGCGAAGCAGCAGCTCGGCGCGCAGCAACTCAATCCGCGAAGTCTGGCTGGCATCATGGGTCTGATCCATCGTTTGTTCGATCAGCGCCTCAGGAATCCGATCCGACGTCATGTCGGGATCACCACGTTCGATTGCGCAGGACACCGCAGCGAGTTCTATTTGATGAAGAACCTGTTCATGCTGATATTCACCCGCTGCTTGAAGTAACGGTTCTGCTCGGTCAATTTCACCGGCCAAACACCAATAGCGCGCTTGTCTTGCCAGTTGCAAGCCCATTCGGCGGGGTGATGGTTCTTCACTTTCCAGCATCATCGGTATTGCCTGGCCGAGTTGTGCCGCCGCTTCGTCGTAGCGGCCCTGTTCGGCCAGCAATGGTGCTCGATACGTATGGAAAATAAAATCATCCTCGGGACGATCCAGATTTCTGACCCGAGCCCATTCGGCCAACGCCTGTTCGATGTGCTGCTCCGCCAAGTCAAATTGACCACGCATGCGTGCAATATCGGACAAGTTGGTCCATGCAACCGCCCGAATGCCTCGCGGGACGTCATCATAAGGTTGTAGACGATCGATGACCCCTTGATTGCGCACCACTGCATCTTCATAGCGAAGCGTCATCTTTTCCAGCATTGCAATGTTGACCTCGGTGCTGGCAATGGATAGCGGCGCGTGGTCCAGTGACTGCTTCATGTCCAAAATCTGCTTGAAGTGGTCCAGCGCAAGTTCGTGCCGTCCGTCTCTACCGGCTACGATCGCCAGGTCGGTCGCAACCCTCAAAGCCAGTTCAGCACCATCCGGACGTTGCTCTGCTGCAGCCATTACCTCGGTCAACGCCTGTTCTGCACGATCGAGCTCCTCACGTCGGCTCCAAACACGCGCCAAGTCGCGCTGCATTTCAAGTCGCATCAGGTCATCAGGTGCATGCTCCTGATATAAATCAATCGCATGTTGAAGACGCGTTTCTGCCTCATCCAGGTTGAATCGGTTGCGGGCCAGGTCGGCATACACGACTGCATGGCGTAAAGCCAGTGCAGGCTGCTCATCAAGATTCACCAACTGCTCGATTTCATTCAGCAACTGTTCGGTCTCATCCAGCTGCAGCCGGGACGAAAGAATCTCGGTGAGCGAAATCAGCAATTCCGCTCGCAGCGCTGGCGTACCGGCAACAGGATCGCGGGCCCGCTCAAGGCCGGCATCGAGGATCTGCCGCGTAGTCGGTAATTCATCGGGCGGTAAATCCGGAATTTGCGCCTGGAACAGATCCAGCAGAAATTGATTGATCTGATCGGCCCGCGCCAGCGCCTGCTCGGCGCTAACCTGAGCGGCGCTTGCGCGCTCGGCATTCTGCTTGGCCAGAATTGCGGCCTGCTCGGCCCGGTCTGCCTGCCACAGGGCCGCGCTCAAACCGACCACCAGCGCCACGATTACCAGCGTTGCTGAGGCTGCCAGCGTGCGATGGCGGCGCAGCCATTTGCGTGCCTGATAGCCAGCGCCGCCCGCGTGCGCGCGCACCGGATAATGCTTGCACCAGCGCTGCAAATCAGCGATCAAGGCATCAACATCGGCGTAACGATCAGCCGGATCAGGTGCCAGCGCGCGGCGGAAAATTGCGCCGAGATCGCCCGGCAACGACACTTGCGGTGCCTGCGCTACCGATTCATCCGCATTCGCATCACCGGCAATCAGCCGCGTCATTTCAGGCGCGCTGCGAATGCGCGCGCCAGTTAGAAGTTCATAGACCAGTGCCGCCAGTGCGTATTCATCTTCGGCCACGGCTGGCGCCGCGCCCTGCAGACGTTCAGGTGCGGCATAGGCGGGTGAACACCAGCGCCGAACGTTGTCAGCGCTTTCGGATTCTGATTTGTCCGTCAGCCGGCTGGCAATACCAAAATCCAGCAACTTGACCTGGCCATTACGGTCAACCAGCACGTTGTCAGGCTTGATATCGCCGTGCACGACCAGCCGGCGATGACAATAGCTGACCGCTTCGGCCACTTGGAAAAAAAGCCCAAGCCGCTGCTGCTGATCCAGAGTCTGTTCATGGCAATACTGGTTGATGGGCATACCGTCGATATACTCCATCACCAGATACGGCACGCCATCCTCGGTCATGCCGCCGTCCAGCAGCTGTGCGATAGCCGGGTGGGACAACGAGGCAAGAATCTTCAGCTCATGACGCAGCTGGCGTTCCAGCGTATCGCCGACCACGGCCGGGTCGAGCAGCTTGATCGCCACCTGCTTGTCGAACTGGCCGTCGGCGCGCTGCCCATGCAGCACCAGGCCCATGCCGCCGCGGCCGATTTCCTCCAGCGCCTGCCAGGGGCCGAAGCGACGCTGATAAAACGTCTCGGCGTCGTGCATGATGGCCGAACTCGGCATGAGTTGCTGCACCAGCTCAGTCATCTGTCGATCAACCATGACGGTTTGGTCACGATCATGGGCAGCCAGCAGCTTGTCCAGCCAGGCGCGCACCTCCGGCGCAATATCCGTTTTCTCCAGCACCGGTGCACGTGCTTCAGGCGGCACCGTCGCCAGTTGATCGAATAATGCCGCCGCCTGTTGCCAGGCCTGGGCCTTGCCCTTGCCCTTTTCCGGCTGTGGTATCGGTGTCTCGCTCATTGATCCAGATATTGGCCCAGAAAAGCGCGCGCGCGGCGCCAGTCGCGCGTCACGCTGCGGACCGAAATGTCGAGCACTTCGGCCGTGCGTTCAATGGAAAGACCGGCGAAGAAGCGCAACATGACGGCATCAGCGGCCCTTGGATCCAATTCAGTCAATTGTTCCAGCGCCTCGTCGAGCTGTAGCCAATCATCCACTGCCTGTCCATCCAGACCAGGCAGACAGGATTCGATCAGTTCAATTTCCTCATCGCGATCGCGCTTGGCCGCGCCTCGATATCGGGCGTAGTCCACCAGGATCTGGCGCATGGCCAGCGCCGCGGTTTTCAGGTAATGCAGCTCGTCGTCGAACGCCTGGTCACTCTGCTGCAGCTTGAGCCAGGCCTCGTTAACCAGCGCGGTTGTATTGATGGTCGGCTGCGGATTGGCTCGATGCGCCCGTCGCGCCGCCGCGCGCAGCTGCTGGTAGATCGCGGCCACGGTCTGGCTATCGATTGGATTCACCGAGGTCGATTTATCACCTGCTGCTTGTATCGTCATTCAATTAAATGGCCAAGTTTCCTTGAAGACCTCGTTAGATCAAGTAACCGCATTTACGAAGACAGGTTTGCAGTTTGTTCAACGCCAACACCCTAATCTAACAGGAGTTAGACATGCGTACCACTCTGTTTGTTCTTATTCTAGGCCTAGTCGCCAGCACTGTATACGCCAGCGATGGCGTGTTTGAAATCAATGCCGACTGCGCTGTATTTGGTTGTTTCGACGGCGATAGCAGCGGCTATCCGGTCACCATCACCAACCCAGGCAGCTATCGTCTGACCGGCAATCTGACCACCAGCAACGTCGATACCACGCTGATCAGTGTTTCCGCCGATAGCGTAACGATCGACTTGAATGGTTTCGCGTTGATCGGCCCGGTGACCTGCTCAGGTAATCCCAACGTTTGCTCCGGCAGCGGAACGGGCAACGGAATCTTTGCCAATGATCCCGTCAAGGCATTCAAGGTATTTAACGGCACCGTTCGGGGCTTGGGCAATGATGGAATTGTAATAGGCACAAGCTCGAGTATCGAAAATGTCAGGGTAATCGAGAACGGCAACGAAGGCATCTTACAGGATGGGTTCGGAACCAGCATGGCAATAAACATCGTTGCTTACCGCAACGGGGCAAACGGAGTAAGAACAGTTGGTGGCCGTATTTTCGTAATCGACAGCAGTCTTAACTTTAATACGGAGCAAGGACAGAGTTTCGGAAGCTGCAGCAATATCTATTCGATCAACAATGGTGAAAACACCTTTTGCATTGGTATCGCACCCAACGTTTGTGAAGATCCAGCTGGGTGTGATTGATCATG
>JGI12210J13797_10264322_pt1 | contig 21748 bp, 18 predicted proteins | sample ElkSlonscriptome_3_FD_13797 | JGI IMG/M metagenome (IMG submission 13797)
ATTCCTTCTTGGCGAAACGTTATGAGTCCATGTCAGAAAATCATGGCACTGCTCGTCACCCTGACCCTGGCGCCTGCGCTCTGGGCCCAGTCCAGTGACATTACTTATCAAGGCCGCCTGCAGTAAGCCGGCGAGCCCTTCAGCGGAACAGCCAATTTGCAGTTCGTGCTGTTCGATGCCCCAAGCGGTGGTGGTCAGGTCGGGCCGACTGAAACACGGAGCGGCTGGACCCGAGGGACCGGAAGGGCCAGCGGGGGCGTCTCCGTTTATCGTTGATCCGGATGGTTCGATTTCCTACGAAACCGGGGTATCGGTTATCTCGTTTGGAACACCCGCCATGCCAGATCCGGATCTGGCCAACAGCCTGGTAATCGGCCATGAAATCAATGAGGCCAGCGGCGCCGGGGCTGTGAGGAATAATGACGATCCGACGCGATAACCCGATCCTCGATCCAAACGCTTTCCTGCTCGTGCTGTTCTTGACGATTGCACCCATAAGCGCGATCGCCGGCGGCTTCTGGACTTTTGATGGGCCCAAGCGATCCGATGGCCTGTTTCGAGATCGATTCGAACTGCAGCCACCGAGATTGGATCCTTTCGGTCGCTCTACTGGAGGCTCGAAAGCCCCCACGATAGAGCTAAAACAAGGCCTAGGCCAATGATGGTCAGGATGATCAATCCGCCAAGTAAGGCCGCAAGAATCAGGCACCCGCCGATCAGTGGTTGCTCACGACTTAGGCGTTCGAGACGCGTCGTTTTATCTTGAATCTGTGGGCCGGGCAAGCGTTCGGCGCTATCGGCAATTTGGCCAGCGCGCTGCAGCAGCGATTCGACCCAGGGGGCGTCGATGTCGCTGGGTTGGAGCAGACCGCTGCCGTAGTGCAGGCGCTCGGGCTGAAAGTAGACGCTGCCGCGCAAGCGCGCACTGCTGCGCTCGGTCAGCAGGCTGGCGACGCGCAGCATCGCTGCCTGGTCCTTGAGCAGATCTCGGCCCCAGGCTGCATCGCGCGCGACCACATCAAACCCCTCGAGTACTTTCGGCAGGTCCTCGATCACGGACTGCTTTTTCAAGCGATAGAGCCAGCGCACGAGCCGCCAGCGCGTAGCGCTTTCCTTGACGAAGAACAGTCGGGTTAAAACTTGGCAACCGATTTCGATACGCAGGCGCCAGCCGAGATGCTGACGCCGTCGACTTTGCCCTTGGTAGCGCGTTCGACTCTGGCGGCTGATCGTCAAGATTGTCTCCCGACCTTGATACTGGCCTTGCCAGATCAGGCTGCCGAAGCTCGAACGCTTTTTAAAGCCTAGCGCTTCCAGGCGCTGGAGCAAGGCGGAGAAGGCGCTGGGTGCTGACGTCTTCGAAGAGATTCTAGAGCGCGTCATCAGGTACTGGTTCATCAGGTTCTGAATCATTGCGCTCGTTTTGGTCTCGACGCAGCTGGAACTGACGCTCGCGCTCGAGACGCAGCGCATCCAATTCGGCACGCGTGCGCTTGAGATTTTTATCCAGCCCCAGATCAAGTGCTGGCGGTTTGACGTTGATCCCGATGGATCGGGCATCTAACGATGCTGACTCAGCTGACTGGCGAGGCTGGACGATGAACTGGTCGATGCCCAGAATGATCAGGCAAAACGTGCCGACAACCGCGCAAATCTTGAGGATCGTCTTCTGGAAAGACGTGAAGCTGTCGCTGAGTCGCTGCCAGAACGCCCTCAAGGCTGCGCGCCATCAAAACGGTCATCGAAGATCAAGTCATCGACCTGAGTATTGAACGAGAAGATCGAGAAGCCGCCAACCGGCACGCCTGCATAGCCGTTCGGGTTGCCGCCGACCAACAGCGTGTTGCCGTTTCGGCGGATCGCGTTGGCGCCGCCGCTTTCCCGCGCGAAGGCCGGCAGCCTCGGCGTGCCTAAGGGGGTCAACAGCTGGTCGGTGCCCAAGCGACCGATGCCGACATTGGTCCCGTTCTGGTCTTCGTTGCGACCGCCGATAATCAGGCCATCGCCATCCAGCAGTAGGGCGCCGGCAAAGCCGAATCTCAGATCCGCCGGGTCGACCCAGCCGCCATCAACGAAGCTGGACAGCACCGGCGAGGATTCGCCGTTGCTTGGCGAAAAGGCCAGCCCCCCCACGATCAGCTGGTCGTTGTCGGCAAGGATCGAGTAGACCACTCCATTGGGACCATCCGCGGGACTGCTGAACCCGGATCCATCCCACACAGCCAGGTCCTCGGCCACGATGCCGCCGGCGCTTTCGAAGTCTCCGCCGACGTACAGGCCATCGGTATGGCTGACCAGGCTGTTGACGCTGCCGTCCACGCCATTTCCGAGGAAATTCTCCAGCGCCGTCCAGACGCTGCCATCGAAGGCCGCCACCCGATTGGCGACGGTTCCGTCGGTCACGGTTCCGAACGCTCCGCCGACATAGAGCTGACCATCATGGACGGCGATCGCCGTGACCGTTCCAGAAAGCGTCTGGGGCAGGGGATTCCACTGCGTGCCGGTCCAGCGGATCAGGTTTGAGGTGCCGGTGCTGCCCAGGTCAGCGACGTTGCTGAAGCGACCGCCGACCCAGAGTTGATTCTGGTAGACCCGCAGTACGTTCACTTCATAGTCGCTGCCGGTCGGCGAGCTGATGCCGACGAAGCCGCCATCGTCCAGTGCCTGCCACTGCTGGCCATCGAAGCGCGCGATATGATTGACACGGGTCGCGCCGGCAAACTCGAAATCGCCGCCAATGTAGATCTCGTCCTGGAATACGGTGACGGCATGGACCATGCCCCGGACCCCCAGGCCTTCGTCTGGACCCAGAGGAACGGTTACTGCGTTGCGGAATAGGGCGACCCCCAGGGCCTTGACCCCGTCAGCGGAGGAGAATACTCCGCCGGCCAGCACGCCGTTGTTGATCGCCGCCAGGTAACTGACTGAACCGTTATTCAGCCCGCCAGCGATGGAACTGCTACCGGTGACGCCGCCGACGCCAAGTGCGCCCACCGCATGCCAGGCGCTGCCGTCCCAGCGCGCCAGGTTGTTGACTTCGAGATTGTCCATTTCGCTGAAGCTGCCGCCCGCATAGAGGTCGCTGCCATCGACCAGTAGCGCCGAGACTCGATCGGTGGAAAACCGCGTGTCTTCCGCGCCGAAGGCTTGCCAGGATGAGCCGTCCCAGCGCACCAGATTGCTGCGCGTCTCGCCGGCGATTTCACGGTCGAAGCGGCCAGCCACGACCAGGTCAGAGCCGAGAGTCTCGAGCGCGGTGACCGAATGCTGGGAGCTCATGCCCACGCCATTGTCCGTTCCGGTACCGAGCGACGACCAGCCGCTCCCCGTCCACAACGCCACACGATTGGCCTCGATGCTGCCGGCCTCGGTGAAGGTGCCGCCAAGCACTAGCTGTTGCCCAAGGGGAAGCAGATCATTGACGCCACCGTTGACACCATTCTCCGTCCCGCTGCCGAGGCTGGACCACTGGTCGTTTTCCCAAACGGCAATGTTGTTGGCAACGATCGCGCCCGCGAACTCGAATCTGCCGGCGACGTAGAGCCGACTGCCCACGAGTGCCAGGTCGAAGACGAACTCGGTAAAAATCGAGTCGTCGGTCACCCCATTGTCCTGTTCGGTCCCCAGACGAGACCAGCCATCGCTGTCCAGACGAGCGATGTTGTTGGCGCTGATGGCGCCGGCCTGAGTAAAGTTTCCGCCGACATAGAGGCTGGGCCCGTCGAAGTCCAGGGCGTAGACGCGGCCATTGACGCCAGCGATGTCCTGATCCATGACCGCAGCGTATTCTTGAGCCACGGGATCGAATATCACCAGATTGTTGGCGACGACGCCGTTGCAGGAGGTGAAGCTGCCACCGAGGAACAGGCGACCGTCCGGCGCGACGGCACTTGCAGTGATGCTGCCGTCGCAGCCCGGCGAGAGAAAGAAACGATCGTCCCACTCGCCCGGGATGATGTCCTGGGCAGGCAGCTGCTGGCCCAACAGAATCGTGAATAGCAGGGTGCCCAGTAGCAACTTATTTGATTTATTGAACATGATGTTTTAGGGGAGGTTCGTCTATATATTGCTATACGGAGACCCCGGCTGGAATCCTTCAGTATCAGTTGCCATCGATAGTTTCGAAGCGATCATTAAACAGTCGACCAGACTGAGATACGATGAGGCTGATGTTGGCCGCCGTATGAGGGCCGGCGCGCCCGAACTTACCGCCGAAAAAAATCGGCGGGGTCAGGCCTGCGCCCCTGGTTGGGTCTGGGCGCTCGAGGGCGAAGGCGAGCGCGTTGATTTTCCAGTCTGTCCCGTGGCCGTCACCGTCCCCGATCAGTTGCCATTCCAGACCATCGAAGACGGCCAGATTCGGGCTGGTCTCTGAGCCCGATAATTCAAACTCGCCTGCGGCAAAAAGCCAGCCGTCTCGGGCGGCCAAAGCGTTGACGACGCCTCCCGGCGGCTCGCTGCCCAGTACAGACCAGCTGGTGCCGTCAAAGCGCGCAACATTTTCAATCGGCATTTGATCGATCATGTCGAAGTCGCCGCCGGCGTATAGGTCATCCTCATGAACCATCAACGTCGTGATGCGGCCGGCGACGCCGTCGCCCAATGAACTCCAGGTCGATCCATCCCAGCGCGCCAGGCCTTCAGCCGGCACTCCGCCGGCCGTGCTGAAACTACCGGCCACGATAAGATCGCCATCAAAGCTTGCAATCGCTTCGATCGAGCCATCCACGCCGTCGCCGAGCGCTTGCCAGGCCGTGCCGTCGAAGCGAGCAATGCGATTGATATCGCTTGCGCCGGAGGCGGTAAATAGACCACCGGCATACAGTTCACCCTGGTGCCAGGCAAGATCATTGACAGTGCTGTTAAAGCCTTCGCCGACGGTATTCCAGACACCACCCTCCCAGCGAGCGATGCGTAACAGGGACTGAAATCCGGATTGTGTGAACGCGCCGCCAACATAGAGTCCTTCATCGTGTTCGAGTAGCGCGTTGGGCGGGAACGACAAACCCTCACCCAAGGGCTCCCAGCCTTGTTCCCTAAAGCGTGCGATTCTGCTGGCCTCTTCCCCGCCGGCGCTCAGGAACAAGCCGCCAATGATCAAGTCGCCTTGAAATCGTCCCATGACACCGATTTCGCCCTGGACTCCGGCACCGTCGGAGGTGGTTAAGGCAAAGAATTGCGAACCGTCCCAACGCGCGATCGATGATGCGTTGCGCCCGCCGGCCTGGCTGAATCGACCGCCAATGATGAGGTTGCTGCCAACAGAGCGCAGCGTAGACACCGTTCCCTGCACCCCATTGGCCAGGTCTTCAAACGGCACCCAGTCCGAACCCTGGAGCCTGGCCAGTCCATTGGCGATATCGCTGCCAATTTCGTTGAACAGGCCACCGGCGACCAGGGTGCCGCTATGGACAACCAGGGCCTTGGGCGGGTTGTTGGGTCGATTGTTCCCAACCGACAGCCAGTCAGTACCGTCGAAACGTCGGACATCAGGCTGTACGGGGGCGCCGTTGTCAGAAAAGAAGCTGCTGATCACTAGCTCACCGTTCCAGACCACTGCGGCTTCGGGCACCGGGAGTAAGCCGATGGCGCCGTCGCTGTCCACGATCCCGGACCACTGGCTTCCATCCCAGACCGCCAGGTTGTTGACGGTGGTCCCACCCGCCTGATCAAAATCACCGACCACGAACAGGGAGCCTTGTTGCGACGGATCCGGCAAGAGATTTTTCACCTGAACCAGTCCGCCGCTGGTCACGCCGCCGCCCATGTCACTCCATGCGCTGCCGTCCCAGCTTGCGATTCGATTCAGCGTTGCTCCGCCGGCGGAGTTAAAGCTTCCACCCACGTAAAGTGTGCCTGAATCGACTAGCAGGGCGTTGACCTCGCCGCCCAGCAGGCCGATCGAGTTGCCGCTGGGCAGGGCGTGCCACTGTTGACCGTCATAGCGCGCGATTTTGTTGACACGTTCATCGCCGGCGTAATTAAAACGACCGCCGACATACACGTCTGTTCCGACACGCTCCAGCGCTTCAACCGGTCCGTCGACGCCGTTGATATTGCCGCGAATGATCGGCGAGAAGCTGCCTTCGGTCGGGTCATAGATGACGATGTTGGCCGCTGCGGTCTGTCCACAGGCTGAAAAGTCACCGCCCAAAAGCAAGCGCCCGTCGGCCAATTGTTCAGTGGCCCGCACGGTTCCGTCACAGCCGAAGGCTGGCCCATAGACCGAGATCCAGGTCCAGGCGATGGGGTCTGGCGTGCCTGGCATTGATTGATTGACGACCTTAGAGCTGGCGATCGCGTCGGACCCGACCATGTCGTTCGCCGCGACGACGCTGATGGCAGATGAGGCAAAGCAGGCCAGCGCTATCAGATGAGCGCGGCTGACGATCGCAATGAGGGACAGTCGAAACATAGCACTAAATCCTTGATGGCTTGATTCGATAGACGCAATTCAGCGTCGCAGCCCTTCATTAGATTACGTCCGCCTGGTGCGCGGCGAGCGACTGTTGCCCTGCTTCGAAGTTTTCTCATTGATGAAGGGATGGCAGCCCGGGGTGCGTATAGGGAGTTAACTGTACGTAGAAACGGATCACTGCCATGAACGATCTCAGACCGGATGGGCCTCACTTGACCGCTCAACTGCCCAGCGACCTCGTATCGAACACAGCAATCGCAGCCGCACCGCCGGTGCCGATGGGCAAGGTGGCCAATTTGTCGCCAGCACTCAAGGCCTTTTCGATGGCTATGCGCGGTCTGGATCGGATCGCCCCGCGTGTAAGTACCGACTTGATGGTGAAACATTTTTTGCGACCGAGACGTCGGCCCAGTGAGTATCAAACGCGTTTGCCCGAGGGCGCCAAACGCCTAGCGATCGACCATAGAGGTCAGCAACTGACCGGTTGGTCCTGGGGCGAAAGCGGGCCCTCTGTGCTGCTGGTTCATGGCTGGGAGGACCATAGCGGTGCCATGTTGCGCCTCGTCGGTCCGTTGCGAAAGCGCGGCTACCAGGTGGTGGCGATGGATGCGCCAGGTCATGGTTTATCTCCGGCGATGGATACGCATCTACTCGACACGGGCGAGGCACTGTCGACCCTGATGAATCAAGTCGGGCGATTTCAGGCCATCATCGCTCATTCCTACGGAGGGGCCGCTGCAGCGATTCTGCTGGCGCGCCAGCCGCGCTTGATGCCTGACTATCTGACCCTGGTCTCGCCGATGCGGGACATTCGCCAGCACCTGGCGATCTTCGCCGGCATTGCCAGGCTATCGCAAGCTGGCTGGGACCGATTAGAGCACACGATGCAGAGACAGCTTGGTCAGTCCCTCGATGACATCAGCACCTTGCTTGCGGCTGAACACATCAACGTGCCCGGCCTGATTGTTCATGACCGCGAAGATCCACTCATTCCCTTCGCAAACAGCGCGCGGATGGCCGGGCGCTGGACTGACGCCGAGCTTTTGGCAACGCAGGGACTGGGTCACCGGCGAACATTGGGCTGCCCCGAGGTGGCCGGCGAAATCTTGACGCGAATGGATCGGTGTCTGGAGCCACGGGCAGAGCGGTGCCGACACACTGCTGGGAGCCCGGTATGAGTGACATCAATCCCGCTGTCTCGGGCACGATGAGTCGAGGTCTCAAGGCACTCTATGAGCGGATGCTGGAGCGGCCTGCCTGGGTGGTGGTACTTACCGTGCTCGCTCTGGTTCCAGTGGGCGCCGGCCTGTCTCAGATCCAGAAGGATCCGTCGGTGGATGCCTTTGTTCCCAGTGATCACCCGGCGGCCGCTGCCCGTGATCAGGCGCGCGAATGGTTTGGGCTCGAAGACCCGCTCGTTATCGGCCTGGTCGGGGAAAACGGGCAATCGGTGTTTACTGCTGCCGGTCTGACCGCGCTGCGTGAGTTACACGAACGTGTCGAAGCTATTCCGGGCGTGCGCAGCGCCGATGTGATCAGCATTGCGAGCAAAAACGCGATCAGTGGCCAGAACGGCGACCTGTTGGTTGATCCGATCATCGAGCCTGGGCCAATCACGCTTGAGACTGCGCGTTTAGCCCTCGAGCGGGTGCGTAGCATGCCCATGCTGCTTGGTCTGATGACCACCGATGATGGCAACGTTGCGACCATCATCGCCCCGGTCAATGACCCCAATCGTGCCAAGGGCGTCTATGACCAAATCATGGCCCTGACCACCGAAGCACCGCCTGGCATGACCTTTCATGTCTCTGGCGTGGCCGGCATGAATGCACGCCTCGCTGCCATCGTCGACGGCGACACCCGCATTTTCATTCCAGCGGCTGTACTGACCGTGCTGCTGATCGTCTGGCTGGCGCTGCGCCGGCTGCGGGCGGTGGTGGGTCCTCTCGTGGTGATCGCCGGTTCGGCCGCGATCGCCCTTGGGGTGCTCGGCTGGAGCGGATCAGACTACTACCTAATTACCTCGGCTCTGCCGGTCGTGATCATGGCCCTGGCCGTCGCAGACAGCATGCATCTATCAGTGTATTACCTGCGCTACCGCGACGAAGCCCCCACGCTGAACGCCCGCCAGGCTATCGTCCTCGCCCTGAACCAGACCTGGTTGCCGATAAGCCTAACCAGTTTGACCACGATCGCCGCGTTCATCGGCTTGTCAATCGGCGCGAATATGGAGCCGATCCGTGAGTTCGGTCAGTTCGCCGCCGTCGGCGTCGCCGCCGCCTGGCTGTTGAGTCTGACGGTACTGCCGGCGATCATTGTAATGACCGATTTGAAGCCGGCGCCGAGTGCCGCCAATACCACAAGGCGCGTCGATGGCCTGGATCGATTCCTGCGTCGTATCACCCAGTTGTCCTGGCGGCATCCATTGGCCACAACCTCGGGGGTTGCGATGCTGATCGTCGCACTGCTGGTGCTGGCCCTGGACGCGCGTTTCGACTACGAGCGCAAGCGTTACTTTCAGCCTCATGATCCGGTTCGCGTCGCTGACCAGGCCATCAACGACGCACTTGGCGGAATCAGCTTTCTTGATGTGACCGTCTCCGCGCCCGAGTCGGGGGGCATGATGACTGTTGCAGCCCTTGCCGATCTGTCCGAGTTGCGTGCTCGCATGGCCAGTCTGCCGGACGTGGTGCGGGTGAGCGGAATCGACGAGTCGATCGCGAAGATGCACGAAGTCCTGACCGGCGCGCTCCCCGGCAAGCTGCCCGATCGGCCTCTTGCTCCGGCGCAGTACATGTTTCTTTATGAGGCGTCGAGCGAACCGGAGGATTTCCGCCACGAGGTCGACTACGACCACAGTCGCGCTCTGATTCGTGCTCAGCTCGCTACGGACCGATATTCGACCACCCGCCCGATCGTTCGTGAGCTGGAGCGGATGGTCGACGACTGGTCGAAGGAATCAGGCCTGGACGCTGCCGTCAGCGGGCGTGTGGCGGTCAATGAAGGCTGGATGACCCGCCTGGCTGAAAGCCATTTTGTCGGTCTTGGGTTAGCGGCCGTGATGGTTTTTCTCGCCTCGGTACTTGCTTTTCGTGCGATTGGCCCTGCTTTGCTTGCCATGGTGCCGGTGGGCATCGGCGTGCTGTTCGTGTACGCGACCATGGGGCTGCTCAAGGTTGATATTGCGCCTGCCACCTCGATGACTGCGGCCATCGCTACCGGACTGGGCGTGGACTTCGGCGTTCATTTAATCGCCCACATGCGCGCCCGTTTGCGCGCTGGCGCGACGCTAGAGGAGGCCTTGTCGGGCCACTATCTGCTGGTCGCTCGAGCCTGCTTCTTCTCGGCCGTTGCTCTCGGCGTTGCCCTTGCGGTGATTTGCCTGAGCAGCGCGCCACCGCTGCGCTGGTTTGGCCTGCTGGTGTCAGCCGGCGCCTTCGGCAGTCTGGTTGGCGCGCTGCTGGTTCTACCCGCGCTGCTTGTTATTGGCCGACCGTTTTTCATATGGAGACTTCGTCATGCGTAAGATTCTGTTTAGCGTCCTGTGCTCTTTCCTGACCGCTGCCGCCTCAGCCGAGGATTGGTCAGAGAATTCTGCGGGGCAGATCCTGGGCGAGAGAATTTTCGACCGTCCGGCCAGTGCCGGGCGCGTGGGCACCATGAATTTCAGGCTGATCAACCGGCGTGACCGCAGCCGCGAGCGAGCGGCCCTGATGGCGCATTCGGAAATCGAGGACACCACTCGGGTGGCAATTTTCTTTACGTCCCCGGCCGCGATTCAGAATACCGCTTTCTTGAGCCATGAGCACCAGCACAGCGAGGACGACAGCTGGCTTTACCTGCCGGCGACAGAGCGCGTTCGCCGGCTGCCGACATCGGAGCGCAGTGATGCCTTCATGGGAACGGACTTGAGCTACGGCGACATTCGCGACAATTTCCGCTTTCCGCTCGAGCACTGGCGTTTCCGGGCCGAGGGCCCGGTCATCGACGATGGCCGAGAACTGCTTGTTCTCAAGGGTCTCGCCCGCAGCGATGAAAGTGCGCGCGAGATGGGCTACGGACGATTCGATGCGCTAGTCGATGAGGCGAGTTTGTTTCCGGTTCTGATCGAGTATTTCGACGTTCATGACAAGCCGCTCAAGCGCGTGACCGTCAGCGAAGTGACCCTGGTCGGCAATGCCTGGACCGCGCTCGCCTTTACGGTCGAAAATCATCAGACTGGCCATCGCACCGAGGTCTTCTTCGACGACATGCGCTACGTGCCGGATCTCAGTGACCAGGTCTTCCAGCACGTCGCGCTGGCCGATGGCGTCCCGAGGATCCAGTAATGTCAGAGCCCGTAGCCGAGTTGCCCAGACGCCCCGGTATCTTGCGCAGGACACTCTTTGTCCTCGTCTTCACTCTGCCATTGGCTTCTGCCCAAGCCGTTGAGACCGTCTCGAAGCGAATCGACATCGAATACTGGCTCGGCGCCGATGGTGAAGAGGGGCGGATCGCCCTGTCGCGCCTGAGTCTTCGCCCCAGCCTGAGGCTGCGTGCCGGCGAGCACTGGGACATTGACCTGGGCGCACGGCTGGAGGGGGCTTATGACCGCACGGGCCTAGGAACGGTCAGCAGCTATTCCCCCGCTTCGCGACCGTTGATCAAGGAAGACCACGCCCGTCTCGAACTGGACCGGCTGGAAATCAGCCGACGCTTCGGCGTCAATCGAATTACGATCGGTAAACAGACCATGGCGTGGGGTGTGCTTGACGGCATCCAGGTCACGGACCGCTTCGATCCCGTGCGCCGGCGCGACTTCATTCTGACCGAGGTCCGTCCCGAACGCCTGGCACGGTGGGGCCTGCGCTGGCGCCACGACGGCGATGGCCTGCGCGCTGATTTTGCCGTCGCCTTCGACCCGACCGTCAACCAGCTCGCCCAGGAGGGTGATCGCTTCGAACCGCTGGCGCCGCGCCTGCGCGGTGGGCTGCCAAGCGAGCTGGATAGCTCGGCAATCAACGTCGTTCAGTCCGAACGGGACCGCTACTGGCGCGATGCCACCGTCGGCTTGCGCTTGAGCCACGGCCTCGGTCGAGCCGATGCCAGCATGTTGTTTCTTTCCGGACCAGACACCGAGCCCTTGCTGCGCTTGACCAGCGTCGATCCACAGCAAGCGATCGTTCAACTCGACTACCCGCGCCGTAAGCTATTCGGCGCGACTCTGGAAGTCCCTGACGGCAGCCGGGTCTGGCGTCTGGAGCTGTCGCATATTCCCAATCAGCCGATCAATACCGACAGCGAAATTCCCCTGAGCAGCGACCGGCGAGGGCGGACCTTGGCCGGTGTCGGCCTGGACTGGAACGCACCTCGCGGTTGGTTCGTCAACGCCCAGCTTGCCGCCGACCATCTGAGCAGCGGTAGGGACGAGGCGGTGCGTCCGCGGACTGACGTCATCACGACTCTGCGCGCCCAGCGCGGATTCGTTCAGGAAACACTCAAGTTTCGCCAGGAAGTCGTGGCATCGCTGAGCGACGGTGACGGCGTGGTCCGAGCGGCGCTGGACTGGCAGATCAGCGACCCAGTTCGCTTGACCGTCGGCGCTGATTGGATATTCGGTGCCCGGGATGGTTTGTTCGGCCAGTATCGGGATAACTCGCAGCTGTGGCTGCGAATGAGGCTCAGCCTGTAGATCTTTCGCACGCCGGCGATAGCCCGCGGTACAATCCTCTCATTCCTCGGGGCGGCGAATGCGCCTGAGACAGCTGGGGCCGGGATCGAAGCTTTCGATCAGGCCTCGGGTGGACCCGTTGAACCTGATCCGGTTAATGCCGGCGTAGGGAAGGAACTCGAAAAGCCCGAACTGTTTCGTCCAGCCGGGCCCATCGAAATCCCGCGTGCATTCCGGGTCTCCCTTGGCTTTCATCCTCAGGAGACCTTTTCGATGATTCATTCTGTTCTAGCCCTGTCCCTGTCGGTCCTCGCCGCTGTTGGGCAGGTCGACCCTTCGCCAGTGCAGGCGACCGATCCCGAGCGATTAGAAGCGGAATCCGCGATCGAGATGGATCGACTGCTGGTCACGGCTGAGTTTCGCGACGTCGACCTGTCCGACCTCGCCGGCAGCGCCACGGTCATCAGTGCCGATGTAGTCGACCAGCGCGAAGCCACTCATTTGGACCAGGTGCTGAATCTGGCGCCCAACGTCAACTTCTCCTCCGGGGCTTCGCGCGGGCGCTTTTTTCAAATTCGCGGCATCGGCGAGCGATCTCAGTTCGTCGAGCCGATCAATCCCTCCGTGGGCCTGATCGTCGATGGCATCGACCTGACCGGCATCGGCGGGGCGGCGACGACCCTGGATGTCGAGCAGATCGAAATCCTGCGCGGACCCCAGGGCACGCTGTTCGGCGCCAATGCCATGGCCGGTCTGATCAACGTGGTGTCTGCCGACCCCACCGAGCAGTTGAGCGGACGGGTCGGCCTGGGAATTGCCGAGCGCGGCGGCCGTGACGTCGAGGGTGTCGTGTCAGGGCCGATCGGTGACCGGAGTGGTTTTCGCCTTGCGGTTGCAAGCACACAGAGCGACGGCACGCAGCACAACGGCTTTCTGGGCATCAGCGATAACGCCCGTATCGACGAGCAGACCCTGCGCGGCAAGTTCCGCTGGCAGCCCTCGGAATCACTGAGCCTGGACCTGACCGCGCTGCTCCTCGATATCGACAACGGCTACGACGGCTTCTCGCTGGACAATACGCGCGAGACCCTCTCCGATCAGCCCGGTTTTGATCGGCAGGAAACGGGCGCCGGTTCGGCTCGCCTGAACTGGTGGTTCCGATCAGGTCTCAGTATCGAGGCCCTGCTCAGTCACGTCGACGCCGATCTTGACTACGGCTTCGACGAAGACTGGAGCTTCGAGGGAATTTGCGAGGCCTTCGACTGCATTTTCGACGGCTATTCTTCGTTCGATCGCTATCAGCGCGATAATCGCAATACCACGCTGGATGTCCGTCTGCTCTCCGAGGGATCGGCTGAGCGGCCGTCCTGGGTGCTGGGGGCCTACGCGCGCGATCAGGAACAGGATCTGCGCCGGACCTATACGTTTCTGGCCGAAGACTTTCTGAGCAACTTCGGAACCGAGAACCGCGCGCTCTACGGGCAGCTGGACATTCCGCTGGGTGAGCGGTTGCTGTTCAAGGGCGGTCTGCGCTACGAGCAGCGCGTCGCCGACTATCTCGACAGCGACGGTGCCCGCTTCAGCCCGGACGACGATGAATGGGGCGGACGTCTGGTACTGGAATATCGCAGCGATGCCGGCCACCTGATCTACGCGCTGGTCTCCAGAGGCTTTAAGGCCGGCGGCGTCAACAGCGATTCGATCGTGCCGGCCGATCAGCGCGAGTTCGGCACCGAGACGCTGTTGAACTATGAGATCGGCCTCAAGGGCAGCTGGCTGGATGGCCGTCTGGACGCGCGCACGGCGCTGTTCTACCAAGACCGCGACGATGTCCAGACTCAGCAGTCACTGGTGGTCCCGATCGAAGGTGAGCTGTGCCCCTGCCGCTTCATCGAGTACATCAGCAACGCCACCGCCGGGCAGAGCTACGGACTGGAAGCCGAGCTGAACTGGTCGCTCTCCGATACCTTCGAGGCTTACGCCAGTATTGGACTGATGGACTCGCGCTTCGATGACTTCCTGAACTTCTCGCACGTCGATGCCGATCCTGAGTCCGGTCAGCCTTTTGATCTGGACGGGCGCGATCTGCCGCACGCACCGAACTACATGTTTGCCCTCGGCGGGGTTGTGCAGTTCGGCGATGGCTGGTACCTGCGCGCCGAGGTCGAGGGCAAGGATGCTTTCTATTTTTCGAGTCGGCACGAGGAGCAATCCGAGGCCTATGAGCTGTTCAATGCGCGTCTGGGTTATCGGCGTGGTTTCTGGGACGTTGCCATGTACGTCCGTAACCTGAGCGACGAGGATGTGCGCGTGCGCGGGTTCGGCAGCTTCGGCAACGATCCGCGCGATGGCTATGCCGTCGAACCCTACTACCAGTTCGGCGAGCCGCGCACGGTGGGGCTGTCGGCCAGCTATGCCTTCTGATTCCAGCGCCTTGACCACGGGCCTGAACGCGCTGGCCGAGGCCTGGGCGGCGCAGTCGGGCTGGGAGATGCTGGCCGTGGTGCTGGCGCTGGCCTACCTCGTTCTGGTGGTCCGTCAGAACCCCTGGTGCTGGCTGGCCGCCCTAATCAGCACGACGATCTACACCGCACTGTTCTGGGACGTGCAGCTGCTGATGCAGTCGGCGCTGAACGTCTACTACATGGCCATGGCGGCCTATGGCTGGTGGTACTGGCGGCGCGGCGGTGCGGCCGAAGCCACTGCACCGATCGTTCGCTGGAGCAGGTCAAGGCACGCGATCAATCTAACCCTGATTGCTTCGGTCACCGGGGTATCGGGCTTCTTCCTCGATCGCTTCACCGATGCCGCGCTGCCTTATCTCGATTCCTTCGTCACCTGGGCGGCCGTGCTGACCACCTTCATGGTTGCGCGCAAGGTGCTGGAAAATTGGATCTACTGGTGGGTGATCAACAGCCTGGCGATCGTGCTGTTTCTCGATCGCGGTCTGGTCCTGACCGCGGCCCTGCACGCCGCCTATCTGCTGATCGCCGTGGTCGGATGGCGGCAGTGGCTGCGTGACTATCGAAGGCAAGTGGCTCGGGCGTGACGAAGAACGTCGACTCGATCCTCTCGGGCTGGCCAGACTGGCCGCTGCCGCTGACCGGATCACCCTTGGTCAAGGCCAGGCTGAGCGCCGGACGCACCAATCAGAGTTATCGACTTGATGCGCCAGGACTGGACGACGACCTGCTGCTCAGGCTGCACCGGCCCGATGCGCATCGACTTGGCATTGATCGCGAGCGTGAGTTGATCGTTACACGCCGAGCCGCTGAGGCAGGGATCGGTCGTCCGGTTTGGCACTGGACCAAGGGATACTCGATTTTCCCCTTCATCGAGGCCCGTACCTGGACCGAGGCAGACGTGGCTCATCGCGCCCGTCGCGAGCAGATTTGGCCCCTGGTCGAACGGCTCGCTGCACTGGATATCGAACAGCCCCGAATGCGCTACAGCAATTACCTGCACCATTACTGGGAACAGCTTGGCGAGCGAACGACGCCTGAACGGTCATTGCGTCGCGCCTGGGCCGGGTTTTGGCCCGAGCTTTTGGCGTTCGATAGCGCGGACTGGACGGCAGGGCTGGTGCATCACGATCTCACACCCGGCAACGTACTCGACACCGGCGATCGCCTCGTTCTGATCGACTGGGAATACGCTGCAATGGGGCACCCGGACATCGATCGCTGGACCGTGGACCCAAGATCGATCGAAGAGCCGTTTATCGGCGAGCTGATGCGCTGGATCAACGCGCTCTGGGCGCGACTCGTTTGAAGTTGCTCCACCTCGGCGATTCACCGCTATCGGTTTATCAAGGTCAAACAGACTTGGCCAGCATCCGGTGCTCAACGCGATGCATCAGCAGATCAGCACAGGTCTTGAGGATCATAAAAAAGATCAGCGTGCCCGGTCCACCGAGGAGAACGCCGAGGATCAGGGTCATGTGCATGGGCAGGATACGGAGGTAGGGCACTGACATCAATTTCTGCGCGCTGGGCCGACTGGCCAGGTCGAGGTCGAGATAGCGCCGATGCGACGCACGATGGGTCAGCCAGAAGCCGATGATCAATCCAAGATAGATCACACCGTCCAGCGGTGTGTAGGTCCCGGCATAGAGCTGCATGGGATCACCAGTGTTCGTATTGACCGGCACCATGCCCTGCGCATCCGCCGACCCGGTCAGCGCGAGGAGGAACATGAAGTAGATCGCGTGGAAGCCGCCGTAATGGGCCAAAAAGAACAGGGGGTAGCGTAGGTCCCAGCCGGCGGCCTTGCGAATGCGGAGCAGGGAGTAATAGCCGATGATCACGCTCTGGCCCCAGAACGGCCAGAGCAGCTGGATCATGCCCCAGCCCTGAAGCAAGGCGGCGATCAGCGTGGCCAGGTTGCTCGCGATGATCGTTTTTGTGGGTGACAAGCCAGTTTTCATTGACGCGATGATCCTGCTTTCAGTGCAGACCATGTTAATCCGTCGTATCGCTCGAGCCCAAGGCGGCCCTGGCCAGCACGCCGAGCTGATCGCCCCGGCTTCGAATCCCCCGATCGCGCCGGCGCAGTCTGGGAATGTCGAGCTTGCGCGGGCCTTCTAATCGCGCACGAAGGCGCCGCAGCTGGATGATCTGCAGATCACCATGGCCGTGGATTGAGCCTTCAGAGTCCCAACCCCCGGCTCAGCCTCGTTTGGAACCGTTGCCTCCACTGCCGTAGACTCGAGGGACCTTTCACCGAGGGCTAGGCTATTGACTCTCTTTCGTCTGCTGGCGCTGCTTCAGACCGTCTGCCTGGCCGGGCTACTCCTGCGATTCATGATGGGTCCGCTTGATTTCTCGGCACTGGGCTTGTGGGTGATTGCACTGGCCGTTGTTGCGGTTTCGATTCCTTTTTCGGTGTGGCATGCGCTGCGCCATCCGGCGCGCCGTCGGCCATCAGTCGTCGTGCTCTGTCTGGCGGGACTTGTCATCGCGGCGCCACTGGTCAGGAGCGAACTCGGTCTCCCACCGGCATCCGGTCCTTTACTCGGCTTTCTAGCCCTGCTCGTGGGCGTCGCGAGTGGCTGCTGGTTGCTGTCGCGCCCATCGCTTTGGAGGCCGGGCCGATTCTGGCTCGGGGCGCGCTTCAATAGCGTGGTATTGGTCGTCCTTCTGATCTGGATTGTGCTGATGGCGGCCCCGCTGATCCTGGGGTCGGTCATGGGATTTGCGCCGCCGCTGGGCGATGAGCGCCAGGGTATGTCGGTCGACGCCCTGTGGTTCCACGCGATCGCAGTCGGCTCGACGGGCTTGGCTCTGGCCGTTTCAGCGCTGCTTTTTTCCCTGATCGGCTTGTGGAGGAATCGACCCAGCGCGCTGCTTCATGGCGCGCAGCTGGTCGCATCGATCATGCTCGTCGCGCTGCTCGTCGTTGAAGCGTTTCTGCTCTCGATCATGCGGGTCAATCCGGGCTGATGAGCACGGAGCAGAGGACGTCTGACAAGGGCCGTGGAGCCTCGCTGCTGGTTCTGATCCTCGCCAACCTGGTTCCCTTGATCGGCGTGGTCTTCTTCGCCTGGGATCTCCTGTCGGTCCTTCTGCTGTACTGGCTCGAATCGCTGTTCATTGCCGGTCTCGGCGTTTTTCAGGCCCTGGCCAGAAGGGGCGTGAGAGCCCTTGGCTCGGTGCTTCTTTTCATCCTGGTGGTCATCAGCCTTGGGGCTGCCCACCTAGCGGCCCTGGTGGTTCTGGCCCAGGCAGCGGGCGTGGACGAGCGCTCCATGCCCGATCTCTCATCGGTCAGTACACGCGGGCTGCTGGACGCCCTTGGAGCGATCTATGCAGGCGGGCTTGGTTGGATCATTCTGAAACGCCCCGAACTGCTGGCCTACGGACTGCCTGCGCTGGTCATCAGTCGTTTGATACAAGCCGGGCAGGCGCGTCGATCGGCTCCGCCTGATCGAGGGATCGAAGGACCAGATCCTTTGCGGCAAGCACTGCGCCGAGTGATCGTGCTGCAGTTGGCCCTGCTGCTTGGTAGCGCGCTGATGGTCTGGCTGCAGGCCGAAGATATGCTTGCCATTCTGGTGCTACTGATTGTTTTCAAACTGTTGTTCGACATCAGTTCCTGGCGTGCAAATGCGACGGCTTGATTCAGACCTGTCGCCATGGCGCACCGTTGACCATCCAGGAGCGATTGGCAATACTTCGCGGGTAGGTTCATGAGGGAGGTTGAATGACATCTGAGGCTCGGTTCCAGCGTCTGGAAGCCCTCTTTCATGAATTGGAGAACGACACCGACGACCAGCGTCAGGCGCGTCTCGATGAACTGGCCGACTCCGATCCGCAATTGCATCGAGAACTCTCCGCGATGCTGGCGACGAACCCGAAGCGCGTCGAAGCCGTCGAAGCGATGGCCGACGCCAGTGGCGACTGGTTCGAGGCCGTCGATGCGATCCCCGAGCAGATCGGGCCCTTTCGCATTCTGGGAGAACTGGGTCGCGGCGGCATGGGCCGGGTGTTTGCCGCCGAACAGTCCGAGCCGGTGCGCCGCCAGGTGGCCTTGAAGCTCGCTCGCGGCAGCGTTCTCAGCGATGCGGCCCGCATCCGATTTCTCTCCGAGCGCCAGGCCCTGGCGGTTCTCGATCATCCCAATATCGCCAAGGTCTTCGATGCCGGCAGCACCGAGTCCGGCCAGCTCTGGTTCGCCATGGAGTTGGTGCAGGGGGTCACGATCACCCGCTGGGCCGATGAGCATCGTCTCGATCTGTGCGGGCGCATCGAGCTGTTTCTGCAGGTCTGCGACGCCGTTCAGCATGCGCACCAGAAGGGCCTGATCCACCGTGACCTGAAACCCTCCAATCTCATGGTGCAGGATCAGGACGGCCAGGCCCTGGTGCGGGTCATCGATTTCGGAATCGCCAAGGCGCTGCAGGCCGACGACGACGAGGCGGCGGCAACGCGGGTCGGGGAGGCGGTGGGCACACCCGAATACATGAGCCCCGAGCAGGCCAGCCTCGGCGAGCTGGACGTCGATACGCGCAGCGATGTCTACGCCCTGGGCCTGGTGCTTCACAACCTCCTGACCGGTCGCCTGCCGATCGAACCGGCTACCTTGACCAGCGCGTCCTTCGGCGAGCTCTGTCGCCGGGTTCGGAACGATCCGATCGAGACGCCGAGTCGTCTCCAGGCCGCGCCCGACCAACCGTTGAGCCGGCGGGCGCTTCGCGGGGATCTCGATCTGGTTCTGCTCAAGGCCCTGGCCAAGGATCGCGAGCAGCGCTACCCCTCGGCCCTGGCCCTGGCAGAGGACCTGCAGCGCTTTCTCGATTTCGAACCGGTGACCGCCGCGCCGCCCAGCCTGCGCTATCGCACGGGTAAATTCATTCGGCGCCATCGTCTGCCCGTGGCCCTCGCCGCTGCCGCGAGCGTCGGACTCGTGGCCGTGGCCGCCGTCGCCCTATGGCAGGCCGATATCGCGGCCGCCGAGCGCGATCGCGCGCAGATCGAAGCGCAGCGCTCGGCGGCGGTCGTGACCTTTCTCCAGGACATGCTGGCCTCGGCGGATCCGGCCCGGGCGCAGGGCCAGGAGCTCACCGTCGGCGAGCTGCTCGACCAGGCCCGCGATGCCCTGCCGGCCTCCAGCCTCGACCTGCAGGCGCGGGCCGCCGTTGAAGAGACTCTGGCAACGACCTACAACAGTCTGGGGCGACCCGAGGACGGACTGCCCCTGGCAAAGGAGGCCAGCGAACGGCTCCGCCGGGAGCTTGGCCAGGATCATCCGCTGACGCTGGCCGCACAACACGCCGAGGCCCGCTTCTACAACTATCTCGGACAGTTCGAACAGGCCGTCGACCTTCTCGAGCGCACGCTCGCCGGCCGCGAGCGCGTGCTGGGTGCCCACATGGACACGGCCAGCACCCTGCATAATCTGGCCTATGCCTGGGCCGAGCTCGGTGAGGTCGAACGCGCGCTGGAGATGGACCGCCGCCAGCTGGCCATTGTCGAGGAGCTCGCGGGGCCAGACAGCCAGGAGGCGCTCGTGACCTCGAGCAGCATCGCACAGGGCCTAACGCTCCTCGGACGCCACGCGGAGGCCGAACAGGAATTCGAGCGAATCCTGGCCGGCTACCGTCAGCATCTGGGTGATCTTCATCCCAACACGCTGAGCGTCATGCATAACCTTGCCTATCTCGCCCGCGTTCAGGGTGAACTGGCGCTCGCTGAGCAGCGCTATCTGGAGGTGCTTGCCCTGCGCCGTGATGTTCTTGGGTCGTCGCATCTCCAAACGCTCAACAGCGCGTCGAATCTTGGATCGCTTTATCTTCATCAGGAGCGATGGGTGGAAGCCGAGCCATTGATCACTGAAGCTTTGGAAGGCCGCATTTCTACCTTGGGCCCGAATCATCCCGATACGCTAGCATCGCGCGTCGACCTTCTGCACGCATCGGCCTACAATGCCGATGAGGCCGTCTGGCTTGCTGAAGCCAGTGAACTGATCGCCCTGACCCGCTCGCAGCTTGGCCGCGACGATCAATTGGCACAGCAGGCCATTCAAATTCGGGCCGAGTTTATGGAGCAGAGTCGTGAATGAATCTCCGATTACCCAGCTGCTGAGTGCGGCAGCCGATGGTCAAACCGGGGCCCAGGATCGTCTGATCACAGCGGTGGTCCAACGTCTCGAAGCCATCGCCGGGCGCGAGATGGCGGCGGGCAACAGGGGGCGACTCGATGGCCTGACCATGGAGCCACGGATGCTGGCCCACGACGCGCTGATGAAGATCCTCGATCGCCCGCTGGATTTCGAGAATCGGAGACATTTCTTCGCCTATGCCAGCAAAGTCATGTCGCGTTGCCTCATTGATTATCAGCGTCGACGCGCCGCTCAGAAGCGAGGCGGTGATCAGCTGCGGGTCACGCTTAGTGACGTCAGCGCGGATTCAAGCTTTGATCTGGCTGACGTTCCCGAAGCGCTGGAGGCGCTCAAAGGACTGGACGAGCGCAAGGCTGAGCTGGTCGAACTGCGCGTGTTCTGGGGCGCCAGCATGGAAGAAATCGCCGAAATTCTCGATATTTCTTTGTCCACAGCTGAGCGCGACTGGCGCTTCGCCAGGCAGTGGCTTGCGGCTCGCCTGATCAGCGACGACGCCTAATCAGGCGCTCGAAAAAGCTCTTCAGCCGGGCCATCTCCGGCAACTTTCATCGTAATTTCAAGTTAATTTCAAATTAGGTCGTGTCCGACGCCCTAGGCTTTGGGTAGGGTTTCGCCACCGAGTCTACGCAAGGGGGAAAGGGATGAATCAATCATCATCCTTCCCGATTGGTGGCTTCTGGACGGAACTAGAGCGAGGTGCTGCAAGACTCTGAAGATGATCTTGTCACCTTCTGAGTAAAACGACCAAATACTAAGAGTAAAAACAAATGATTGATTGCCGATATTTCGCTTTTGGCCTTGCCCTGATTCTGACTCCGTGTTCAATGACGCTTGCAGATGCTCGTGCAGATCCGAGGCTATCAAATAGCCTTGGCGCCTCTGACTTAGATGAAATCCGGGCTCAAGTTCAGATCAATCGTGGTTCAGAAGATTTGCCGCCGGTGCAGCAGGCCTATCTCAAGGCCTCGAATACGGATGAAGGCGACCGCTTCGCCTGGGATGGTGCTGTCGCGGTCGATGGCGATACGGTGGTCATCGGCGCACACTATGAAGGCAGCGAT
>JGI12210J13797_10772240_pt1 | contig 21701 bp, 21 predicted proteins | sample ElkSlonscriptome_3_FD_13797 | JGI IMG/M metagenome (IMG submission 13797)
ACGCTACGGTGCGAAAAAAAGCCGACGAGTGGCGGAAAAAGATTCCTAAGAAACAAGAAGAGTTAACTCAAACAGCTTCTAAACCATAGGAAGCAAAAATCATTTATTATATTGAGCAAGCAACCTAATTTACAATATGGGCACACTAAACGTCAAGCTGGTTTCAAGTCGGGATGACCTCAACCGCAACACTCGAAATATCTTACAAGACCTGAAGGCACTAGAAACGATGCTGGAAGAGTCTTGGTTTAACGAAGATCCTATTCACATTGGGGCAGAACAAGAGCTATGCTTAGTAGATTCTCATTGCAAGCCTAAACCCATCTCACTGGAAGTGCTGGATCGCATTCAGTCGCCGGGGTTTACCACCGAGTTGGCGAAGTTCAATATTGAGATTAATCTCGACCCATTAAAATTTACCGGTACTTGTTTTTCTGACCTAGCGCAAAACATCGCTCAAAATATGGAGGAACTTTACGCGCTGGGTTCCGAAATGGGTTTTGATCCGGTAATGACAGGAATTCTCCCCACGTTACGAAAGACGGATATGGAGGATCATAATTGCACGCCTTTGCCCCGCTACCATGCCCTGATGGAAGCACTTAGCAAAATGCGCGGGCGTGAATACGAACTAAGCATTCGGGGTATTGACGAGTTGAATATTAAGCACGATTCCGCTATGCTAGAGGCGTGTAATACCAGCTTCCAAGTGCATTTGCAGGTAACGCCGAAAGACTTTGTGCCGAAGTATAATATTGCATTAGCTATTGCGGCACCCACATTAGCCATTGCTACTAACTCTCCTTTTTTGTTCGGGAAACGACTCTGGAGCGAAACTCGCATAGCTCTTTTTCAACAGTCGATTGATACGCGGGTAGTATCGGAACACTTACGCGACCGTAGTCCTCGAGTAACATTTGGTAACCACTGGATGCAAGATTCCATTATTGAGCTGTACCGGGAGGACATTGTTCGATTCCGCCCCATGCTGATGACTGAGCCTGATGGAGATGTTGCGAAGATGATGGAAGAAGGAAAAACGCCCGATCTGAGTAGCTTGATGACCCATAACTCTACCGTATACCGCTGGAATCGCCCCTGCTACGGAATCAGCCCTAACGGAAAACCCCATTTACGAATTGAGAACCGCCTATTACCTTCTGGTCCTAGTATCGTCGACGAGGTGGCTAATTCAGCTTTCTGGTTAGGGCTAATGGAAGGCGCGCATCAAGAGTACGGTGACATCACCCAAAAGATGGAGTTTGACGATGCACAATCTAATTTTGTTTCTTCTGCTTTTTCTGGTCATGATACTGATCTGATTTGGCTCAACGGACAGAAAATCAGTACTAGCGAACTAATTGCTAAAGAACTACTACCGCTGGCTCGACAAGGTCTAGAAAAACGCCAAGTGAGTTCGGAAGATATAGACTACTACATGGGTATTATTGAAGCTAGAAATCAATTGCGCCGTACTGGGTCTTACTGGATTCTGCAATCGTTTAGTAAGTTGAGCAAAGAGGTGCTGGATGACGAACGCTCATCTACGCTAACTTCGGCCATGATTAAGAATCAGAAATCGGGTAAGCCAATTCATGAGTGGGAACTAGCTGCTCGGCAAGATTCTAGGGAATGGTCAGCTACCTCTCTATTGATTGAAGAATTTATGACTCGCGATATATTCAGTGTAGAAGAAAACGATATTCCTGAACTGGTAGCTAATATTATGGATTGGCAACGGGTGCGCTTTGTACCGGTGGAAGATAAAAAAGGAAACCTGTGCGGATTGGTAACTGCCCGTCGCCTGATCCGTTATCTAGTAGATAGAGCTGGACATGATAAATGTGAAGAAAAAGCCGTAAAAGACTTAATGATTAGCAACCCAATTACCATTGCTCCTGACAAAACAGTGATGGAAGCTATGCGACTGATGAAGCAACATAACTCGCCTTGTTTACCAGTGGTAAAAAATAGTGCGTTAGTTGGCATCATTTCGGAGGGTAACTTTTTAAATGTAACTGCAAGCTTATTGAATGTACTGGAAGAACAGAATGAAGGATAGAATAATTGGCCACCTTACTCACGGTCGCCCCGGACCGCTAATAATACTGATTGGTGGATTACACGGAAATGAGATAGAGGGAATTCGAGCTACAGAGCGAGTATTTGACCAACTAAAAAACTACACTATTAATGGCGAAGTTATTGGCTTGCGAGGCAACCTGGCGGCTATAGCTGAGCAACGGCGCTATCTAGCGTATGATTTGAACCGTTGCTGGACTGAGGCGCATTTGCGATTTCTACGGGCTGATACTATTAAACATTCCAAGCCGGAAGATCAAGAAGCTATTGCTTTGCTAGAAGTTATTGATCATTACGCGGAACAGTCGTTTTCTACCAAGATTATTGCAGACTTACATACTACATCAGCTCAGAAAGGTAGTTTCGTTATTGTACCTGAGTACTACGCTGATCATCCTATTGTTGAAGCCCTACATATTCCGATCGTGGTAAATATGGAGTATTTTCTCAAGGGGACCTTACTAAACTACAGTTGCGATCGGGGTTTTATCTCGTTTGCGTTTGAAGGTGGGCAAATTGGTTCTTCTGATGCCATTGACTTGCATGAAGCAGGTGTCTGGTCAATGCTGTTGGAAGCCGGAGCAATTGAAGATGCCCCTAAAAGCCTTAAGGAAGATCGAGCTAGTTATTTACAACAATTAGCTTCCGGCTTACCTAGCCGAGTTACAGCTAAATCGATGCACGTAGTACACGAAGGAGCTAAGTTTAGTATGAACGATGGCTACTTTAACTTTAAACCCGTGCAAAAAGGGGAAGTGCTGGCTCAAGACAAAGATGGCCCAATTGTGTCTCCGCAGGACGGACTCATCTTTATGCCCCTTTATCAAAAAGAAGGCAGCGATGGCTTCTTCATTGTTGATTTGCAAGAATAGCGATCTGGTACAGAGAGGAAGAGTAAATTACATTTTCCGAATTAAAAATAGTCTACCTATGCCCACCCGCCGTCAGTTTATTCAGCAATCCAGTTTGCTATCATTGGGCAGCGTGCTTTCGCCGAGCATTGGAATGGCGCAGAAGAAGGCTGCAAAAATTTATACTGTCACTGGAGCTATTGATGTCAGCGAGTTGGGCGTTTGCCTGACCCACGAACACATTATGTCTAATTTTGGGGGGGAACGAAGCTATCAACCTAATTATGATGTTGCTGCATTGAAAGCCCAAGTGCTACCATATTTGAAGCGAATTAAATCCTTAGAAGTAAACAGTATTCTGGATTGTACCACGGCTTATTTCGGTCGAGACGTGCAGCTACTACAGGAACTCTCCGAAGAAAGTGAAATCTACTTGATTACAAACACTGGCTACTACGGAGCGGCTAATGATCGCTACATTCCCAAACATGCCTACCAGGAAACCGCTGAACAACTAGCTGAACGTTGGATTCAGGAATTCGAGAAGGGTATTGACCAAACTGGCATTCGTCCCGGTTTTGTCAAGATTGCTGCGGATGGTGGAGAGGTTTCGCATATTGATCAAAAGCTAATGCAGGCGGCATTAAAGACCAGTCGGGCTACCGGGCTTACGATTGCTTGCCACACCGGAAATAATCCGGCGGTGTCCAAACTTGCTCAGGAGTTAATGGCTGAAGAAAGTGTAAAACCTTCCGTCTGGATTTGGACCCACGCCCACCAAATGGAAACCTCCGAAGAACTGATTGGAGCTGCAAAAGCAGGTATATGGATTTCACTGGACGGGCTACGAATTAGCGGAAAAGATACTGAAGCGAATCAAGCGTTATTAGATCGTCACATTCAGCACTTGTTGGCACTCAAGGAGCAAGACTTATTATCCCGAGTACTCATTTCGCACGACGGAAACTCTTTTCCCCGAGGCGGAGCCATTCGTCCCTACGAAGGAATCTTTACCCACTTCATTCCACTATTAAAAGACAAGAGATTCACGGAGCAGGAGATTAATCAGCTATTGGTAGATAATCCACAGCAGGCTTTTGCTATTGTTGAGTAGATAAAACGCCACCAAATCGTATGATCGTAGGCTAAAAAGACAGTTTTCTCAGAAGCCTAACGTTCCAAATAAGCCCAAGTGAAATTGGGGTGATGTCCGTCGGCCCGAACCATTTTTACCCAAAGCAGCGTCATATGTTCTAAATGCAAAGCCTGGGATAAGTCACCAATATCCACCGTTTCAAAGCCTAGGTCAGAATTGAGTTGAGTAACTTGCTGTTTACTGGCAGTATCATTACCGGCAATTAGCATGGCTGGTTTTATATCGTAGCTCGGAAAGCTAGGGTTTTCTAAGTTTTCATACCCATAAATTGAATAGGACTTAACTACTTGAGCGGTGGGTGCCCACGCTTGTACTTTCTCGGCTCCCGAGATTTTACTCGCTAATCCGTGCGAGATTCCCGCACCTACTGGGTTGGTACAATCAATCAAAGTTTTACCGTTGAAATTCAGCGGTTTTAGAATTGACTCACTAGCCCGAAACGGAGTTGCTAGAAAGATAATTTCTGCTTCTTCAATTGCCTTCTGAACGGGTAGTGCGGTAAAGGCTGAATTTTTTTGTTGGGCACTTACTACACTCTCACTATCAGTGTCATCGTGAGCAATAATAACCTGATGACCTTTCTGCTGTAAATTGTTAGCCAAGGCAAATCCTACCTTACCAACTCCGATAAACGCTAGTTTCATAATTCAAATCGTTAAAACTGTTTTCTTAAAAATACGCCCGAATTAGTATCGGTGAGTTCAAACTGTTTGCCCCTACTAGCAAAGTTGACTGCCAACCCAAATTGGTATCCCCTTTTATCAACTCCAACCCGAATACGTTGCACACTTGATGTGTGCCCGGTTTGTACAAAGGCGGAGAATAGCTCTAAGCTGGTATATAGCTTCCAGTCACCTTTCAATTTAGGGGTAAATCGTAAAATAGAAAACCAGCTATAAAGTAGCTCACTACCAAGGTTGATAGAGGGTAAAGCGTAGATCATAAACCGGTCATTGGCTTTAAAGTAATGCCCACCAACATCAACTCCCGAATTAAAACTTGATATTCTCCCCAGAACTGTTCCGCCAAAACCTGATTTTGTAGTATAATTAAGATAAGCTCCGATAAAAAGATCAGTGGTTTGCTCATCATATTCGGTAGTAGCTCGAGCTCGACTGAATAGAGAGAAGCCCGGTGAATTATTAAATAGGGCGAGGTATTGGGCATCGATAAATATTCGCTGGGTACCCGGCATAACTTCAAAACTCTGTGCGTAGCATTTGCTACTCGCCAGAAAAAGCAGCAGAATACCCGCCAGTAATTCTTCCTTTCTGGTCAAGCATTTATGATGGACCATCATTCCGAGTAGCCACCTTACGCTTGGCTCAGTTGTTCAACGACTAGTCTGGCTGCTGCCGCACCGGAGTTTTGTTGCTGACCGGTAATTAGGTTTCCATCAACAATGGCGTAAGAAGAAAAAGGAGCAGCTACTTTGAAGTTGGAGTCTTTCATCTTGCGAGCCTCTTCTTCAATCCAGTAGGGTTGTATCTTCTGCCCTACTGCCTGATCCGCGTATTCTTCTTCAGCATTGGCAAAACCAGTCCAGGTTTTGCCCTTAACGATCAGCTCACCATTCGACTTTTTAGCTTCTAATAGTAAAGTTGTTGAATGACACACGGCTGCGCTTGGTTTTTCGGCTTCATAAAAACCAGCAAATAGATTTTCTAATGCTTCATTCCCTCTAAAGGTGTACATAGGCCCTTGACCACCCACCAAAAATATAGCATCGTAATCATTAATATCGACCTCTGTCAATTTCTTAGTGTTGGCTAACATTTTATCGAACCAGTCTAGCTGCATATAGCCCAAAGAGATAACATCGTGGGCGGAGTATTGACTATCATCGGTTGGGTCGGAGTAAGCATCCATTACAATTTTTTCACCTTCGTTAGAGGCCAACTCAACTTCATAGCCTGCTTCCTGAAAGACATGCAACGGGTGCGTTAGCTCAGCAGCCCAGAAGCCGATAGGCCAGCCCGTTTGCTCAGAGACGGTTGGGCTACTAGCCACCATAATAATTTTACCTTTGGAAGGCGTACCGTGCGCGTGCACATACGAAAGTATTTCTTTAGCGGTATTTTCCATTTTTATTTTACTTTTAACAAGAGATATTCTGAATAAGTGATGGGATGAATATAGATGAGATGCTTACCTTTATCAATATACTTACCCATTTGAGAGGTACTTACTTTTTTGAAAGTGTATTGATAATCAATCTATTATGCCCGAATTTCTGTATAAGAACAAGTTGTACTACAACCCGGTAGAGTTTGCTATGGGTAGAATTGGGGGTACCTGGAAGATTCCCATACTTTGGCGATTAAAAAGCAGGGTGATGCGTTATAGCGAACTGAAGAAGGATATTCCGCACATTACCGATAAAATGCTGACATCTCAATTAAGGCAACTGGAGGCAGAAGGATTTATCCATCGCGAAGTATATCCGGTAGTACCGCCTAAAGTAGAGTACTCTATGACGGAGAAAGGCAAGACCACTATTCCCATCATAGAAGTTATTCGAAATTATGGCCTTGAATTAATGAAGCAGGAAGGAATAAAGCAGGGTTAATATGTCGTTAGGTCGATACGATCATATTAAGTATTAGTAAGGAAAATTGCTATTCTTTTCTTATACTTATAAGCGTTCTAGCCTACCAACAACCTAACCCATGAAAAGAAAAGAGTTTTTGAAAACATCCTCGGCCTTAGTAGCTGGTGGTTTTTTATCATCCTTTCATCATTCAGCTCAATCTAAGGAAATGGTACGTAAAAACTGGGCGGGGAATTATACCTACCAAGCGAAAAATTTGTATGAACCGCGCAGCGTAGAAGAAATTCCGGCATTGGTAAAAAAGCTAGACCTACAAAAACCACTGGGTTCCCGCCACTGCTTCAACAATATTGCCGACAGTCCATTCAACCAGATTTCTACCCAGCGTCTTAACAAAGTGGTAGAGGTTAACGAAGAAGCTAAGACGATTACCGTAGAAGCCGGTGTTCGTTACGGCGATTTTGCTCCAGAACTTCATCAGCGGGGCTACGCTTTGCACAATCTGGCTTCGCTACCGCACATATCAGTGGCAGGGGCTTGTGTAACGGGTACGCACGGTTCAGGGGTAAATAATGGTAATTTGTCTACCGCCGTGGTCGCCCTAGAATTTGTCACTCCGCAGGGTGAAGTAGTTACCTTAAACCGAGAAAAAGATGGTGACATATTTAACGGAGCCGTAGTGAATCTGGGAGCTATTGGACTTATCACCCAATTAACGCTGGACATTCAAGACACCTTTGAAGTACGGCAGGATTTATTTCAGGATTTACCACTGGCATCACTAAAGGATCATTTTGATGAGATTATGTCTAGTGGCTATAGCGTGAGCCTGTTCACCGACTGGCAGAACGACCAGGTAAGTCAAATATGGATAAAACGTAAAGTAGAAGCGAGTGCTTCGGGTATGGAAGCTGATTTTTACGGAGCGCAAGCGGCTACCCGAAACCTACACCCTATTACTCGACTTTCGGCGGAGCACTGTACCGAGCAGTTAGGGGTGCCTGGCCCTTGGTACGACCGCTTGCCGCACTTCAAAATGGGTTTTACTCCCAGCAGTGGTGAAGAGCTACAGTCAGAATATTTTGTACCCCGTCGGAATGCAGTAGATGCGATGATGGCAGTAGAGAAAATGGGCGATGAGATTTATCCCCAACTACTGATTTCTGAAATACGAACCATTGCCGCGGACAGTTTTTGGATGAGTCCTTGCTATCAGCAAGATTCGGTAGCCATTCACTTCACCTGGAAGCAGAATTGGAGTGAAGTACAAAAGCTGCTGCCTAAGATTGAAGCCGCACTTTCGCCCTACGGCGTTCGTCCCCACTGGGGTAAACTATTTACGCTTGATCCTAAAGTATTACAGTCTCGCTACGAAAAGCTGCCGGATTTCTTAGAGTTAATGAAGACCTATGATCCGAGAGGCAAACTGCGTAATACTTACCTGAATGATACTGTTTACGCTACATAATTCATCATCTACTGACCTCTATCACAAACTAAATATTTATGAAAGACAATCTACCAACTCACGTATCTCGCCGTCGTTTTCTTCAAAATTCTGTATCACTCGCCACGGGTCTCTCGGTGGCTCCATCGCTGATTGGTGCACCCCAGATAGTTAAACACTACAACGAACCCAACTCAGTGATTAATGGGGTACCCATTGGAGTCATCACCTACTCTTTTCGGAGTATGCCTGACCAGAGTGCTGAGGCTACTTTACAGTATGTGCTGGATGCCGGTATCAGCACCATTGAGCTAATGGGCGATCCCGCTGAATCTTTTGTTGGGAAGCCCGAAAGTTCGGTAGACCGCCGAGCTTTCTCTCGTTTAAGAAGAGCCGAACGGAAAGGCGAGGAGTTAACCGAAGATCAGAAAAAGGAACTGGCTGATATGCAGGCTCAAATGAAATCGTATAATCAAGAAGTGGCTAAGTGGCGAGCAGAGGTGTCAATGGATAAGTTTGCTCAAATAAAGAAAATGTACAACGATGCTGGCGTGAGTATTTATGCATTTAAGCCTGGAGCCTTCGGCAAAGATAATTCCGATGCTGAGATCAGCTACGGTATGCAAGCTGCCAAAGCACTCGGAGCCAGTCATGTCACGCTAGAACATCCGAGCGACGATGCTCATACCCAACGTTTGGGAAAACTGGCTAAAAAGAATAAAATGTACGTAGGCTACCACGGACACACTCAGCAGACCCCAACATTTTGGGATACCGCATTGAAACAATCTAAGTATAACGCAATGAACCTGGATATAGGGCACTACGTGGCAGCTGGTAATCCTGATCCGCTAATGCTGGTTAATAGGAAATATGACCGAATAATGAGCATGCACGTGAAAGATCGGGAAAATTTGGCTAATGGACAGAAGAACCTTATTTGGGGAACAGGAGATACACCGATTACTGCCGTTCTGCAACTGATGCGCGATCAGAAATATACTTTCCCGGCAACGATAGAATTGGAATACCAAATTCCTGACGATTCTAACGCCGTACAAGAAGTGGCTAAGTGCCTAGAGTATTGTCGAGCAGCGTTGATGTAAATAAGGTAGAGCTATTTTTTTAAAGAGGCTTAGCTTTAAGCAATTATAGCCAATTAATTTATAGCTCCTCCAGCACAATGTCCTTATAAAATACTTTCGCTTTACCATTACCGTGAATTTGCAGACCGATGTAGCCTGATTGGGGAATAGATGCATCAGGCTCATAGTAATCTACTGCTTTTTGCCCATTCAGCCACAATTGGATACGTCCGTCTTTTGTTCTAATCATATAATCATTCCACTCGTTAGGCTTTAATATCTCAGCTACTAATACTGAATCTGGGGCAGCCAGCGTTTTACGCCGCCGCGATTCATCGTAGAGACTGGCCCAATAATCTTTGCCCAAATCAGCTTGGTAGCCGATCATCTCGTAAGCCGGATCATCCATCCTCTGACTATGAAATTGTATTCCGGCGTTTATGAATCCTTCATCGCCCAGTAGTTTAAATTTCAAGCTCAGTATAAAATCTTCGTAGGGTTGGATGGTAACCAGAAAATCGTTGTGCGGCACGGTTTCGGTGAGTGATCCACCTACTAGGGCTCTATCTTCAATTTTCCAGGTGTTCGTGGTATCACCTTCCCAGCCTTGGAAAGTTTTGCCATCAAATAGCGCAACTGCTTGCCGAGATTGCTGGGCGCACGATACATTGACTGCGGTAATCAAAAATGAGATGCCGAACAGGAAGTGAGTACATTTCATAAAGGAAAAATTTGCAGCCGTACACAAAAATAACAATTTGCAGCCGTACACAAATAAACTGCTGATAGTTATTGATATATTGCGGAAAAATGGATTGATGCCGCCACCGATCATGGAGTAAACACCTTTATTTTCGACTGGTCCTGGTTCGAAGAAGGCCCGTTTTCGGAAAGCTCACTCAATAACGTATTTTTAAAAGCGCCCAATCGAGATAAAATAAATTTTTACCTGATGTGGGCCAACCACGATGTGAAACAAAACTACTGGAACGTACATAAATATCCGGATGTAGACATGTTACTCTGGGACGGTGCCGTAGACCTGGATAATTTTAAAGCCATGGTTGATAGAGTAATTACTAAGTATTTTAAACAACTCAACTACACTAAAATTGACGGTATGCCCGTCTTATCCATCTTTAGCCTTACTAACTTAATGGAAGGACTCGGTGGATTGGAGGCAACCCATGAGGCACTCAATTATTTTAGAGAGCAGACGAAGGCAGCAGGCTTCCCCGGACTTCATCTCCAAGCAATACTCTTTGGTCAGCCCAACAAAAACACGGTGGAAACAGTGGAAGCTCTAAAATTTAATAGTGCTACTCAGTATAACTGGGGATGGATGAAAGAACAAGATTATATAAAATGGGGAACCAAAGCCATTGAGAGAAGAGACGCCTGGGCCGAACAACTTGCAATACCGCTATTCCTCAATGCATCTATCGGATGGGATGATACACCTCGTTTTCCCGACAAAGAAACGCATGATATTGTGCGTTATAATAAGTCACCGGAAAGTTTCGCCGCCTATCTGCAAGAAGCCAAAGAATACTGCGATAAACATCCTGATCAAACGAAGCTAATCACTATCTTTTCGTGGAACGAGTGGATTAAAGGAGGCTATTTACTCCCCGATCTAAAATATGGGTCGAGTATTTGCAAGCAGTAAAAAAGGTTACCGAGGGTTCTTACGATCAATACTCAGGTGAGCAGTAACATTAGCTACTGATAAAGTCATCAATGAGTATGCGCTATTCAAAGGTTTCTGAAATTATTTCTTTATACTGCAAGTGAGAAGCGAGACGGCACACTTTGGTTTCTTCGTACATGACAAACAATACATCCAGACCAAAGTTTTAACTTTCACAATAGCGTTAACCTATTCTCGAGATAATAGACTAAGCAAAAGCATACTATGGAAATTTTAGGACTAGATGTAGGCGGTTCAGGAATCAAAGGAGCCATTGTAGACACCGAACAAGGTGAACTGATTACCGACCGATTCAGAATTGATACTCCTAAACCGGCTACTCCTAAATCAGTCGCTGAAACGGTTAAGGAAATAGTAAAGCACTTTGACTGGAAAGACTTCGTCGGGTGCAGTTTTCCGGCCGTGATTATCAACGGAAAATCCATGACTGCCGGTAATATCAGTTCCAAATGGATTGGCACCCAAGCCGATGAGTTATTCAGCAAGCAATGTAATGGACTAACATTCTACTTAGGCAACGATGCTGATTTAGCCGGAGTAGCCGAAATGGAATTTGGTGCAGCCAAGGGTTTGAAAGGAAAAGTCATGATGATTACCATTGGTACTGGTCTTGGCACTGGCTTGTTTTACAACGGGCAACTTATTCCTAACATGGAACTAGGGCATATTCTTTATAAAGACGGTGAGCCGGTGGAACGCTACGCCGCCGACTCAGCCCGAAAAAGAGAGGATTTATCTATGAAAGAGTGGGCTAAACGCTTCGACTACTACCTTCACCATCTGGTACGAGTTATGGCTCCTGACTATTTCATACTAGGGGGAGGCATCAGTAAAAAGTTCGATAAGTTTAAAGACCACCTAACTGTGGATATTCCAATAAAGGTTGCTGAATCTAGAAACCACGCGGGAATAATAGGAGCCGCTATCTATGCGGAGGTCATGCATAAAATAGGTAGCTAGAGAGTTCTGACTTTAGTACGCCGTACTATCCGAGTGTTATCTAAAAAGACACTGTTTTTCCATTATTCTGTCATTTTAGGTTGAAATACGGTACTAATCTGTTAAAATAGCAAACGATCTGTGCAGATAATCTTTTGTTCTTCGTATCCTTAGTAGAGTGCAAGCTGTCTCTTTGCCCAGTTAAGATTATTAACACCTTAACAAGAAATCACATGGATAAAAGTGCGTTTCCCGATCCGTTTGAGCAAACCCGCCTCGAAAAGGGCTACGGTGAAATGAACGATCAAGATGATCCGGTAACCATGCTTTTGCGCCTTAAGGATGTTCGCAAATCGGCGCATAACTGGAAGACTTTCCAATCTGGAGCGACTCCGGGTCGGATTGTAGTACCCTCGGAAGTAAACATTCGCGAAACCCGTCAAATTCCCTTTGAAGTAGACCCTCCGATGCACGGCAACTACCGGGCACTAGTTGAGCCTTGGTTTAAACGTCCGTTAGAACCAGACTACGAAGAAAAGCTGACGGAACAAATAAACGCTATCATTGATGAAGCCCTTACGCAAGACTCGGTAGAAGTAGTCAGTGAATTTTCACTTCCACTGCAATCCCGAGCGTTAACACTATTACTTAATATTCCGTATTCTGAAGCCGAAACCTGGGTTTCCTGGGGAACCCACGTTTTCCGCAGCGAAGATGATCCTCTGGATGGTTCCAAAGCTGCTATTCTGTACGATTACATTGATGAGCAGATTACTCAGGCAATAGAAAATCCGGGTGAAGATTTGTATTCGGTATTATTAGCCTCAGAAATTGAAGGTAGAAAAATGACGCGCGAAGAGGTAAAAGGCGTCATGATCCTCACCTTTGCCGGAGGGCGCGACACGGTAATTAACGCAGTTACTAACTCAATTGCGTACTTTGCTGAACATCCTGAATCCCTGAAAAAATTGCAGGATGAGCCGGAAATTATAGGAAAAGCTACCGAAGAACTGATTCGCTATTTTGCTCCGCTAACTCAGATGGGTCGGGTGGTGACCGAAGATACTCAAGTATGCGAATATGCCGTGAAAGCCGACAGCCGAGTTTCGCTATGCTGGGCTTCTGCCAACTGAGATGCCTCAGCTTTTGAGAACCCTAACGAAGTAGTGCTCGATCGTAAGCTAAATCCGCATGTCAGTTTCGGCTTTAGCCATCACAATTGTTTGGGAGCTACTCACGCCCGTCAAATCATGAAAATGTTGATTAAGGCATTAACCGCTAAAGTTGGCTCTATCCAGATTCAGGATTACGAGGAAAATATTGAAGAACTGGGCAAGTTTAATCGTAAAGTGGGCTACAACCGAATTAGTGTAAAGTTCAAAGGTCGTAAGTAACATTTTTGCTATTATCGCCTGAGATATAGCTGTCATCAGCCCAGCTTCTGAAACTAATTCATTCTCGATAAGTTGTAAATATGCTCGCTACTTTCGTGAGGCAATTCAATCAGATAACTAAAAAAACCAAAGTCATTTATGGCTAAGATTACTTTCATTACGACCAACGACGAAACTATCACTGTAGAAGGTAACTCCGGTTCTGTGATGGAGCTGGCGGTGCAAAATGATATTAAAGGCATTGACGGAGACTGTGGCGGCGTTTGCTCCTGCGCCACCTGCCACGTACACGTAGCTCCTGAGTTTATGGATAAAATAGGTGAACCCGAAGAAATGGAAAAAGACATGCTGGAGTTTGATGACGATGTAGATGAATACAGCCGCCTTTCCTGCCAGCTAACCGTCAGCGATGAACTTGACGGCATTGTGCTGCGAGTGGCTAAGTAGTATAATTCAACCAATCTATGTCTACCGATTTAGCCAACTCAACCTGTGTCGTTATTGGAGCTAGCCATGCCGGAGTAAACCTGGCGTTTGCACTTCGTAGAGAAGGTTGGCCGGGTGAAGTCATTCTTTTCGATACTGACCCTGAATTACCTTACCATCGTCCGCCGCTCTCTAAAACCTATCTGACTAACGAAGATGGTATTGAGGATCATGCTCTCAAACCCACCGAAAGCTACGAGAAGGAGAAGATTACACTACGGCTTGGAACTACAGTTAGTGCTATCAATCGGGCGGAGAAAAGCATTACGCTGAGCGACGGCAGTATTCAGGCTTATGACAAGTTAGTAATCGCAACTGGAGCTCGCCCCCTTATTCCACCTATTTCCGGTATTGATTCTGCTTCCAACCTATTCCCTCTGCGAACTGCCGAGGATGTTAACAATATTCGCGATGCATTTCGTACTAGCGAATGCAAACGGGTAGTTGTGATTGGTGGTGGTTATATTGGATTAGAGATTGCTGCTTCTCTGAAAAAACTAGGGGCTGCGGTCACAATTCTAGAGCGTGAAGAGCGGTTGCTAGCTCGAGTAACTTCCCCAGAAATGTCAGATTTTTTTCATCAGTTGCATTCCGAGCAGGGTGTCAATGTTTCTGCTAATAAAGATGTTAGCACCATAGAAAGTAATGATTCTCAAAATACGGTAAAGTGCGCGGACGGTTCTCATTACCTAGCTGATATTATTGTGGTAGGCTGTGGCATTCGAGTAAATACCGATTTAGCCGAAAAAGCTGGACTGGATATTGAAAATGGTATTCGGGTAGATGCTACTGCTCGTACTGAGGACAAAAATATTTATGCCATTGGCGATTGCACTTTCCACCACAATCCGCACTACGATCGTTTCGTTCGGCTAGAGTCAGTACAAAATGCGGTAGATCAGGCTAAAGTTGCGGCGGCGGCTATCGCTGGTAAAGACACTATCTACGATAGTATCCCCTGGTTTTGGTCAGATCAATACGATATTAAGTTGCAGATGGTCGGCTTATCTACTGGCTATGAAGAAGTTTTGGTTCGAAAAGAGGAAGACGACGCTACTCGCTTTTCGGTTTGGTACTTCAAAGGCGACACGCTGCTGGCGGTAGATGCAGTAAACAATGGCAAAGCCTATGTGCTTGGTATGAAATTTATTAAGATCAACCAGAAAGTGGATAAAACTAAACTAGCTGATTCCACTGTAGACTTTAAGCCCACTAACTTAGTAGCTCAATAAACTTTATTTTCCTTACCATTTTTTCATTCCCTCTCACTTTCGTTAGAGCGTAAATTCTTTTTGTAAACATTTATTACTTATATTAAGCATATACTTCTTAAAGTGAGCTTCATGGATCATTCTTATAAGTCGGGAAGAGGGGCGCAGTTCAATCCGGCTAATTCTTATCTAAGTAACCAGTTCGTTCAGGAGCATTGGGAAGGAATTGATGAAGAAGTGTATGCTTCGCCCCAAAGGCAGATCATTATCGATCATCCGAAAAAGATCATCAGCAAAAGCGATAGTCCTGACTTACAGATGATGTACTCAGTAAATCCCTACCAAGGCTGTGAACATGGCTGTATCTACTGCTATGCTCGCAACTCTCACGAGTACTGGGGCTTTAGCGCCGGACTCGACTTCGAGCAAAAGATTGTTGCTAAACCAAATGCACCTAAGCTTTTAGAAGAGGCATTCCAACGGCGCAGTTGGCGAGCCATGCCGATTGCTCTTTCGGGAAATACCGATTGCTACCAACCCGTAGAACGAGAGTTAAAAATCACCCAACAGCTACTACAAGTCTGTCTGAAGTATGGCAACCCGGTAGGAATTATTACCAAAAACCGATTGATCGAACGCGACTTACCTATTTTAAAAGAATTAGCCGCCGAGCAATTGGTTCACGTGTATTTCTCAATTACTACTCAAAACGAAGACCTACGCTCTAAGATGGAACCCCGCACCGCCAGCATTGCCAAGCGGCTGGAGACTCTAGAGACGCTTTCTAATGCGGGAATTCCTTGCGGAACCATGCTGGCTCCGATTATTCCTTCCCTAAACGACCACGAGATTCCCTCACTAATGCGACAGGTAGCGGATGCAGGAGCTTTGTCAGCGGGTTACACCGTAGTACGTCTCAACAAATCCATCGGTCCGCTTTTTAAAGATTGGATAAAGAAAAGTTATCCCGACCGGGCCACTAAAGTTTGGAATCAAATTCAGGAATTACACGGTGGGACCGTACACGATAGTCAATGGAGAAGGCGCATGGTGGGCGAAGGCCCGATCTCCGATCATATTTCCCAGTTGTTCAATGTCTCTAAACGCAAGTATATGAACGGTCGAGAAATGCCCGCTTACGATCTTACTCGCTTCAGTCGGAGCGGGAGTTACCGTTTATTTTAGTTTTCGCGAACAGACAGCGATGTTGCCCATTCTTGAGTCAGTAAAATATCTAACCGCTGAACAGTATCCGCGTATTCCGCCGAAACTGCCAGGTTTTGGTGAGCGATAGGATTGTCTTGATGATCGTATAATTCCTGGGCAACCATTGTGCCCGATGTATCTTGCCAGCGGGTGTAACGGTAGCGATCGGTTCGCATGGAATAGCCCATCACTTCGCCTCGTTGGCGAGGGAACTGACTTAGTGCTACCTGCTTCCAATCCTGGCTCGGATCACTCATGAGTGGAACGAAGCTTTTACCCTGCAAATGGTTGGGAAGAGGCAATCCGGCTAATTCGCAGAGCGAAGGATAAATATCCACAAACTCTACCAGTGCATCGGTTTGCTGCCCCGCGGTTTCCATTCCCGGAGCGCTCACAATGAGTGGAGAGCGAGTGTCCAACTCAAAGTTGGTGTGCTTGGTCCAGTCGCCGTAGTCACCCAATTTCCAGCCGTGATCGCCCCAAAGAATGATGATGGTATTATCTCGCAAACCCAACCGATCCAGCTCGTCTACTACTTTACCAATCTGGGCATCGGTGTAGCTAACACAGGCTCGGTAACCGTGAATTAAGTTGCGAGCCATACTATCGCTCACTTCACCTTGCCTCGGAATCAACGAATATGCCCGTAACTCCCCCCACTCGGTAAACGCCACCGCTGGAGCTTCGTCGGGCGGCGTATCCTGATCAGACAGTTCAATTTCTGCAGGATCGTACAAATCCCAGTACTTTTGGGGGGCATTAAATGGCAAATGTGGTTTATAGAATCCCACTCCCAAAAAGAAGGGTTGATCTTGCTGGCTTAACTGGTTCAATGTTTCTATCGCCCGCTCTGCCACAATTCCGTCGGGATAAGCGGTATCGGGTACTACGGCTCGTTCGTAGGGTGGGCCACCACCGTCGTTCTGATCAGCCATGGCATTACTTTCGTCGGTTACGTAAGCTCGCCAATTTTCCATCGGCCACTGAGGCTCAATTCGCCGATCCTGGTTACCACCTTCTATACTCCAAGATGGACTGTCCAAAATAGCGGCGTGATAGATTTTCCCCCAAAACTCAGCGTGGTACCCTTGCTGCATAAAATGCTCCGGAATAGTAGTAACCGAAGCGGGAACTACGTCGCGAAAGTAGGTTTGCAGATCGTATACGTGGGAAGAATCTGGCCGCAGCCCGGTCATCAAACTGGTACGGGAGGGTGAACAGACCGCTTGCTGACAGTAGGCTCGATTAAATACCATTCCTTGACTGGCCAGTCGATCAATATTAGGTGATTGAATATAGTCTTTACCGTAGCAACCTAATTCGGGGCGCAGATCGTCTACCGCAATAAATAGCACGTTAGACAGAGGTTTGGTTTCAAAAACTGTGTCAGGAGCTGGTGATTGGCAACTGAAGAGAGTGGGTAACCCTATTAAAATAATAAATAGCGAGCGAAGGTTGACCATCATTGGCAAATAGTAATTTTTATATGAAAATGAGTCTGAGAAGTTTTCTATTCTCGATCTAGTAGCAATCGCATTAGTTGCTCGGCGGCGACCTCTCCTTTCTGCTGTACAAACGGGCGAGGCGTATTATCCCCTACTTCGTATACCAAACTCTCGGCGCCAAACTCCCGGAACAGAAAGTTTTTAGAAACCCCAGTGGCGTTCACACTGCCCTTCGCATTAATTTCATAATCAGGAATATTGCTTTCAATGGAGCTAAGCCACTCAGCCATAAGTCCGGGGGTATTGGTAACAGACACACTGTCCAGCGTATAGTAAATGTCATCCCAGGTAGAGTGAAAATCGATACCGAAGTAGAGTTTGGCTCCTTCCGCCGTCTTATTTCGTAAAAAATCGCGTACCGCCCGGGTTTCAGGATGATGAAACTGGCTCCAATCGCGGTTCAAATCTACTCCTCCCGCACTGTGTCTCCAGTGACCTAAATCGGCTCCGTCGGGGTTCATAAGCGGAACTACGTAGGTGGTATATTCCTTTCTAAATTTCTTGGCTAGCTTGCTATCACCCGTTAGCGTTTCTACAAAGGCTTTCATGGCCAGCCAGCCGGTTACCTCCGGTGGGTGCTGCCGTCCGAATACAAATACTATTTTATCTTCTCGCTTGGCTTCACTGATTTTTACGCTACGCATCGGGCGTCCTAATCGGCTCTCACCAATATCAGCGTGACTGATGTAGGACTGCTGCGAAAGGCTATCAATCCAGGCGAAAATATGCTGACTGGTCTGTAACTCCTGCCCAGCTACCCAGAGCGTGTCTGAATTTAACGATAATTTTATCACGACTGATTGAGGCAGAGAATTAGGGCCAAAGTCCGCTTCACCTTTATTGAATTCTTGATAGTTAGCGGAATCCAGTGGCTGCCAGTTTTTACCATCATGACTGAGCTTAGGAAAATAGCGGTGTTTGGCGTTCTGATAAGTAAATTTCACCAAAGCTTCCTTCGGCTCGCCCGACCAGATTTTAAAGGCGTACCAAGGACTAGGATTGATAGGGGCATTTTCGGGAGTGATCCACACCATCAGTGTATCCTCTTTCATAAGAGCTCCGTTGAGGCGGGCTCCATCAAATTCATTACTGATGTAAATATCGGCATCTTCGAAAGCAAATGTACTTTGGTACTGTTGCTGAATAGGGCGGGGACTGGTATTTACTTCCTGAACTCCACCTTGCCCTTGGTATTTTTTCTTGGGCACTTGAGCAAACGATAGAGACGCGTTGAAAAATAGTCCAACTAGAATAAGAGAGAGTCGCATAAGAGACGTAGGTTCAAAAGCTGGTAGCTAATACTACGGGTGAATCTACGAATATTTTGGTAACGGTCGGTGCCTACCCACTTTAGCAAACCCCCAAGCCAATAATAATCCCGTAATAATATCCCAAATACCCCACCAACCGGCCAGAAATGCCATGCCACCTAAGCCATCAAAAAAATTGAAAATAATTACCAACGCTAAACCCGAATTTTGGATACCTGTCTCGATTGCAATGGCTTTTCGGTCGGGTAACTTAAGACGGAACAGCGCGCTTGTTCCGTAGCCTAGCAGATAGGCTATCGTATTATGAGCCAGCACAATGAGTAAAAGCAGGTGAACGTACTGTAGAAATAAATCGAAGTTGGCGGAAAAGGCAGCTATTATAAATGCTGCGAAAATAATGAGCGAGACAATACGCATCGGTCGCCGAGCCTTTTGGGTAAACTGGGGAAAATAGTGGTTAGCTAACATGCCTAACAGCAGCGGTAAACCAACAACCCACAATAAGGTGCCTATCATTTGAGCGGCTGACAAAGAAATAGCCGATACTTCACGTTGGGATTGTAGATAGAACCCTGACCAAAATGTAAAATTAAGTGGCACGGTCACCACCGCTACCAGCGTAGCCAGCGCAGTTAAGCTTACCGATAAAGCTCCGTTGCCCTTCGCCATCACGGTAAACATATTAGATAAGTTCCCGCCTGGACAAGACGCTACTAACAGCATTCCTAAAGCAACACTAGTGGTAGGGTTCAATGCTAAAATGAGCAGATAGCTAATGGCAGGCAGCAAAAGTAGCTGAGAGGCCAATCCAACCAATACACTTCGTGGGGAACGAAATAGTCGTTGAAAATCGGCTACCGTTAGCTCTAGGGCTACGCCAAACATTACCAGACCCAAGCAGAAGTTCATCAACTGTAAACTTTGCTGGTTGAAATTTAGCTGGAGCTCATCTAGTACTTCCATAAACAAAAAAAGCCATCGCAATGTAGATGGCTTCTCTAGTAGTTATCTGTAATGGTTAATGGGTTACCATTGGATCAAGCTTTTTGGCTTGCTCTACAAAGTCGGTAATTTGCTTCACTCCCGGAACCACCCGAGTTAGCTTTTTAGCTTTGTTGGTTTCTAGTAATTTAGCGTGCAGATTTTCAGGGTTACGATTTCGCAATTCCTTTACCGTATCTACTCCCGAAGCTTTCAACAGCTCGGCAAACTGTCCGGCAACACCTTTGATTCGGAAAAGATCGGCCATGTTTACGAAAGTCAATATTTTACTTTCGTCAATCTTACTGGCGTCGGCAATTTTTTTTCGTCCACTTTTGGAGGCTCCCTCTCTGAGTAAGCTGTTCACGGAACTAACGCCCGCCTTCGCTAGCTTTTTCTGGTTGGTGACTCCAATACCTTCAATGTCGGTGATAGTTTTTGACATGGTAAGAAATGTTTGGTTTATTATCGATTTATTAAATGACTCTGTTGAAGATCACTTCTAAAAACAAGAAAAGTAACCGTATTTTACTTTTGTTACCAAAATAGAAAAAAATTTGGCAGGAATGCTATGCTAGTACCTAAAATTGTGCTTAAGCAGATTTATAGCATTACTTTCTACTACTTGTTATTGTACCAATATTCTAGTATTCGTTGGAATGATATACTTTTAGCAAACAAACAATCTATTACTATGGTACCTACGCGCAATCGTCTATTATGCAACGTTGCTGTTTTCTTACTTTTATTGTTAGCTTCACCTGTCATGAGTCAAGATACTACGCTCCATATTCAACCTACCGAAGATTTTGAAGTGAACGGTGAGGGCAATCATGCTGCTTGGAAAAAAACTGAGTGGGTAGCACTTTCGCTGCAACATGGCCCTGCTCATGAATTACTCACTCAAGCCAAAGTATTATATTCCAAAACGGGTATGTATTTTTTGATGCAGTGCGAAGATGAAAAGCTAACGGCTACACTGACCGAAGACTTTGCCGATCTTTACAATGAGGATGTGGTAGAAGTATTTCTCTGGACGGATGAAGCCCAACCACTGTATTTAGAGTACGAACTTTCTCCGCTGAACTACGAATTACCAATTATCGTCCCTAACCGAGAGGGTACCTTTTTCGGCTGGCGACCCTGGCACTACGAAGATGAGCGACTTACTCGTCACGCTACTGCGGTACAGGATGGTAAGAAAGAAAGCATGGCGAAAGTTAGTGGTTGGACAGCTGAGTTTTTTATTCCCTACGCGCTGCTTAAACCGTTAGGCAACGTTCCGCCTCAAGCGGGCACTCGCTGGCGAGGTAACCTCTACCGCATTGACTACGATTTGGATGAACCCCGCTACTGGCAGTGGCAACCTACGTCGGGAAGCTTCCACGAGTACCAGAAGTTCGGTACGTTTGTTTTTCAATAACGATTTACGATTGGTTTAACGCACAATATATGTCCTCTTTCAGAGCTGTCTGTATGATCCGCACTTCGTAATCTGTTTTATCAGAAAATCGTTACTTTTGATATGAACGTCTGAAAGAAAAAATCGAAGATGTATTAGTCTGGTCTACGGAAGACTTGAGAAGTTTCCAACAGAGAAATATGACGAATGACGTCAGCTTACTCATTGACTACGGGCAAGTTGAACTTCACTTATGGGTAGACTATTATTTTTACTAATAGCGGGACTACTTCTGGCTTGCCACAATGATGAAAAGAGAGCGGGTTTATGGCTTTCCTTTGACGATAGGAGTATTAATCAGTGGTACGAACTACGAGATTTATTAAGGACCGATAATGTGTATGTTACCTTTTTCATTACTCA